>ERZ802827.9-NODE-9-length-107576-cov-17.9867_pt1 | contig 107576 bp, 92 predicted proteins | sample MGYA00345652_ERZ802827 | MGnify/ENA primary metagenome ERZ802827 (study PRJEB30503, sample SAMEA104212372) | marine metagenome | biome: Westerlies Biome; feature: [SRF] surface water layer (ENVO:00010504) within the epipelagic zone...; material: water (ENVO:00002006)... | reverse complement strand
AGAATCGGGGAGTTCAAACCTGCCGGTTTCGGCAAACCTGTCCATGATGCCCGCAACAGCAACACCGTCACGGTCCATCAATTCGAACAACAGCCGTTCAAAGTTGCTTGATACCTGAATATCCATGGACGGGCTCAGCGACGGCGTCACCACATCCCGCTGCATTGCCCCCTGCTCAAAAAAGCGGGTCAGGATATCATTGCTGTTTGACGCCACAATCAGACGTTCGACCGGCAGACCCATCCGCATGGCCACATAGCCGGCAAACACATTGCCGAAATTGCCTGTAGGCACCGAGAAGGCAACTTTCCTGCCGGGCGCACCAAGTGCCAATGCGGCTGAAAAATAATAGACAATCTGCGGCATAAGCCGCGCCCAGTTGATCGAGTTCACCGCCGACAGATTTACCCGGTCGCGGAAGCCATGATCATTGAACAGCTGTTTGACAATGGCCTGGCAGTCATCAAAGTCACCGGACACCGCTACTGCATGTGCACCGACCGCATCGATTGATGTCATCTGGCGCTGCTGCACCGGCGAGACACGGCCATCAGGGAACAGAATGAATATATCGACAGCATCACGCCCGCGAAATGCCTCCAAGGCAGCCGAACCGGTATCGCCGCTTGTGGCTCCAAGGATCACCGCCTGCCGACCAGCGCCTTTCAGCGCGCGGTCAAAGGCGCGCGACAGAAACTGCATCGCGTAATCCTTGAAGGCGATTGTAGGGCCATGAAACAGCTCCATCACATGGATGTTGCCATTCAGATGATGAAGCGGCGCCACGTCCGGATCGGTGAAACCGGCATAGGCATCGCCAGCCATTGCGGCGAGCTCCGCCTCATCCAGTTCACCATCGGTAAAACGTGACATGATACGGCCAGCCAGCGCGGCATAAGGCAGGTCCGCCATGGCGCGCATCTCGTCATCGCTGAATGCGGGATAGCTTTCGGGAAGATATAACCCCCCGTCACGGGCCAAACCGCTGAGCAGTGCCTCTTCATATCCAAGCGGGCCGTCATTGCCGCGTGTGCTGTAATATTTCATATCCGTTCCGAACCCCGGCGATCAGCTGTCCTTGCCCCGGCCGGCAGCCCCGAATGTAAGCCGGCCTGCCTGATGATGAAACGCCAGATACACCCCAATCAACGCGCAGGCAATCCCGTACCAGGTAACGGCATAACCAAGATGCGAATTCCGCAGGTTGGTTTCGGTGCGCGCACCGATCGGCAGCCTGATCTCGTCAGACGTACGCAGCGCGGCGGCATAGACAGCTGTTTCAGCCTGCCCGACCAGCCCCAGATGTTCAACAATCTGCGCTGGCACAAGGGTAAACCAGAACCCGTTTTCCGGCTCATTTTCCGGAACAAAATACCCTTTCTTGCCCGGAAACCGGATGATGGCCTCAATCCTGGTTTCACCTTCAATCAGCGAAAATTCACGCTTTTCAGGGGCGCGATAGGATTCAGAAACCCAGCCGCGGTTGACCAGAATGATACGCCCGTCCGTCAGGGTGAACGGTGTCACGATATGAAAGCCCGCATTGCCTTCATAGGTACGCCCCGTCATGAAGACTTCTTTGTCATGATCAAAACTGCCAGTCAGGGCCAGCCGCCGAAATTCCATCTCTGGACCAATCAGGCCTTCGGGAAGATCGACCGCAGCCGATGTGGCGCGACTTTCGAAATTCTCAATCAGCTGGTTCTTCCATTCAAGGCGCTGAACCTGCCATGTACCAAGCCACAGCAGTACAAGCAACGCAGGGAGCGCAACAGCGGTCGGCCAGAAAAGAGGTCGCAGTTTCATTGATCTACCTGTTCAGTTGGCGTGATGTGAATACCACCAAAGAAAAGGGAGCGCCCGCAAAAAGCGCTCCCCCACGAATGTAATGTGCGGCACGTGCCAGTGCGGAACGATCAGCCACCCCACCAATAGACAGCGGCAAACAGGAACAGCCACACCACATCGACGAAATGCCAGTACCAGGCGGCTGCCTCAAATCCGAAATGCTGCTTTGCGGTGAAATGTCCGGCATAACCGCGGAACCAGCAGACAGCAAGGAAACAGGTACCCACCAGAACGTGGAAGCCGTGGAAGCCTGTTGCCATGTAGAAGACAGATGGATACACGCCATCGGTAAAGCCGAATGGCGCATGGCTGTATTCCAGCGCCTGAAGGCCGGTGAACAGCGCACCCAGCAAGACAGTAGTGCCAAGACCCCACATGAAATCGCGCCGGTTACCATGCTGCAAAGCATGATGCGACCAGGTCACAGTGCATCCGGACAGCAGCAGAACCAGCGTGTTGATCAGCGGCAGATCAAACGGATCGAAAGTCTCGATCCCCTCTGGCGGCCAGACACCTCCCATCGGGAACAATGCCCGGTCGAAGAAGGCCCAGAAGAAGGCAACAAAGAACATCACCTCTGACGCGATAAACAGCATCATGCCGTAGCGCATACCGATCTGGACAATCGGCGTGTGATGGCCCTGATATTCAGCCTCGCGGATGATGTCTCGCCACCACATGAACATGGTCATCAGCACCAGCGCCAGACCCAGCCCGAGGACAGCAACACCATGCGCCACCTCGTGCATATACATCACGCCGCCGATCGCGGCCGTAAAGGCAGCAGCAGCACCAACAGCAGGCCACGGGCTTGCCTCGACAAGGTGATACGGGTGTTTATTTGCACCGCTCATTTCGATCTCCTCCCAATCAGGTGTCGCCGCACGGACAACACCACCTCTCCCACGATCAAGATTCTTCCGTCCCGTTCAGGACCTCAAAGAATGTATAGGACAAAATGATCTCGTCGACATCAGCTGTTTTGTCGTCACGCGTAATATCCGGATCAATATAGAAACGCACTGGCATCAGCACGGATTCACCAGGTTGAAGCGTCTGTTCGATAAAGCAGAAGCAGTCAAGCTTCATGAAATGCGGGCCGGCCTTTACCGGTGTCACATTATAGGTCGATGTGCCGGTTGTTACCGTGTCGCCGATGTTGGTGGCGCGATAATTGATCACCACCTCTTCACCCGGGTTCAGTGTGACCGGCGCATCAACCGCCTCAAACCGCCACTTCAACGCCGGATTGGTGTTTGCATCAAAGCGCACCTTCACCGGATGACCGGCAACTACCTCAACCGCGTTATCGCTTGTCACCTGTGTTGTGCCACCATAACCGGTCACCTGACAAAACAGCTGATAGAGCGGCACAGACGCATAGGCCAGACCCACCATGCCAATAACGACAAACACCAGAATAGCGAGGATCCGGCGATTGCCAGACGCATTTTCGGGCATATGTGGTGCAGCTGGCATGTTCATCCTGTTGCCCCGCCCATGCGCACGATGGTCAGAACAAAAAACAGCACTGCCAGCCCGGCAATGGCGCCAAGAATTGCCCGATTGCGTCCCTTTCGCATGCGGACCATATCATCAGCGGTCTTTGGTTGCTGGCGCGCGCTCATAGCACACCTGCCAGGAACCGCTCGGGCATGATCGCCCGGTCGATGACCAGACCCAGAAACAGCAGAAACAGATAGACAATGGAAAAGCCAAACAGGCGGCGGGCCGCCGCATCATCGGGTGACCGCATCAGGGCGCGCGACAGGCGGATGAAGTTCAGCCCCAGCCCCGCCGCAACCGCGCCATATAGCAGTGACGACATGCCAATAAACGCTGGCAGCACGCCCAGAGGCGCAAGCAACACAGCATAGATCAGGATTTGCCGGCGGGTTTCCGCCTCACCTGCCACCACCGGCATCATCGGAACGCCAGCGCGCGTATAATCTTCATTCCGGAACAGCGCCAACGCCCAGAAATGCGGCGGTGTCCACATGAAGATAATGGCAAACAGCAGCAGCGGTTCAATCGACAGGCTGCCGCTGACAGCTGCCCAGCCGATGACGGGTGGCAATGCACCGGCCGCACCGCCAATGACAATGTTCTGCGGCGTGCTGCGCTTCAGCCAGATTGTGTAGACCACACCGTAAAAGAAAATCGTAAAGGCCAGCAGGCCGGCCGCCAGCCAGTTGGAGGCAAGACCAAGCACCAGAACAGACAGAGCCGAGATAATCAAACCAAAGCTCAGCGCCTCGGCAGGTTCAACCGCACCAGCTGGTATCGGGCGGTTCTGCGTGCGCTGCATAACAGCGTCAATATCGCTGTCATACCACTGATTGATCGCCCCTGACGCGCCTGCACCAGCTGCAATGGCGAACAGCGAAATGATGAACAGCATCGGATGAATGCTGGTCGGGGCCAGGAACATACCGGCAAATCCGGTGAAGATCACAAGGCTCATCACCCGTGGCTTCAACAGATTCCAAAAGTCGGCGACCGACGGCCCATACAGCCCGTCGGTCGTCCCGGTAACACTCTGGTGTGATGTAACTGCCATCTAGTCCAGCCAGTCTTTATGCGACAATGCCTTGATACGGCAATGCCGCGGTTACTTTACCTTCGGCAGCTCGTCGAAGGTGTGATAAGGCGGCGGTGATGCCACCTGCCATTCAAGTGTTGTTGCGCCCTCACCATACGGATTGTCAGCCGCACGACGCTTGGCTATGAATGCCTCGATAATCACGACAAGGAACAGGATCGCACCAAGCGCGCCAATGTAAGACCCGATGGATGCCACCATGTTCCAGCCAGCAAACGCATCAGGATAGTCGATGTAACGGCGCGGCATGCCGGCAAGTCCGAGGAAGTGCATCGGGAAGAAGGTCAGGTTCACACCAACAAAAGTGACCCAGAAGTGCAGCTTGCCGAGGAATTCCGAATATTCATAACCGGTCATCTTCGAGAACCAGTAATAGAAGCCGGCAAACAGGCCAAACACCGCACCAAGCGACAACACGTAATGGAAGTGCGCGATCACGTAGTAAGTGTTGTGCAGAACCACATCAAGGCCGGCATTCGACAGCACCACCCCGGTCACACCGCCAACGGTGAACAGGAAGATGAAACCAATCGCCCACAGCATCGGCACGCGGAAGGTGATCGAGCCGCCCCACATTGTAGCAATCCATGAGAAGATTTTGACGCCTGTCGGCACCGCGATCACCATCGTCGCCGCGGTGAAATAGGCGCGGGTATCAACGCTCAGCCCCACCGTATACATGTGGTGCGCCCACACGATAAACCCGATAAAGCCAATCGCCACCATCGCATAGGCCATACCCAGATAGCCGAAGACGGGCTTTTTGGAGAAGGTCGAGATAATATGGCTGACAATGCCGAAGGCCGGCAGGATCATGATGTACACTTCCGGGTGTCCGAAGAACCAGAACAGGTGCAGGAACAGGATCGGGTCACCGCCGCCTTCAGGAATAAAGAAGGTGGTGCCGAAGTTGCGGTCTGTCAGCAACATCGTGATCGCACCTGCCAGAACCGGAACGGCCAGCAGCAGCAGGAAAGCGGTAACCAGCATCGCCCAGACAAACAGCGGCATCTTGTGCAGCGTCATGCCGGGTGTGCGCATGTTGAAAATCGTGGTGATGAAGTTGGCTGCGCCAAGGATGGACGACACACCAGCCAGATGCAGCGAGAAGATCGCCAGATCCATCGACATTCCGGGCGTGCCGGATGACGAAGACAGCGGCGGATAGATTGTCCAGCCCACACCGGCGCCACCATCCATTACCGCAGACAGCAGCAACAGAATGAAAGACGGCGGCAGCAGCCAGAACGAGATGTTGTTCATCCGCGGGAACGCCATATCGGGCGCGCCGATCATGATCGGCACAAACCAGTTGCCAAATCCACCAATCAATCCGGGCATGACCACAAAGAAGACCATGATCAGGCCATGCGCTGTGGTGAAGACATTCCAGACATGGCCGTCGGCCATGTACTGAACACCGGGCTCCATCAACTCCATACGCATATAGATAGACAGACCGCCGCCAATGAAGGCCGCAAGAATGGCGAACACCAGATACATTGTACCGATGTCCTTGTGGTTTGTTGAATAGAGCCAGCGGCGTACGAAGCTTGTCGGTGCGCCATGGTCAGCGTGGGCGTGAGCACTCATTTTTGGTTCCTCTGCGCTAACGAGCTCATTCGGCCGAGGCCAGAACGATGGTTTCTGGTTCCCCGATAACAGGAACCGTTTCATTCATTGCAAATTCGTCACGGGCAGCTTCAACCCAAACCTTGTACTCATCAGCAGGCAGAGCCTTGACCTCGATGGGCATGTAGGCGTGGTTCACACCACAAATCTGGTTGCACTGTCCGTAATAGGTTTTCCCACCCTCGGGCACATCTATCCACACCTCGTTGGTGCGGCCGATGAACGCATATACCTGCACGGCCAGCGACGGCACGAAGAAGGAATGCATGACATCATTGCCGGTTATCAGCAGCTTGATGCGGGTGTTTTCGGGTACAACCATCGGATAATCGACCGACAACAGGCGTATCTGGCCTTCCTGCAGGTCTTCCTCATCGACTAGATAGCTGTCAAACGCAAAGCCTTCATCGGGATATTCGTAATTCCAGTACCACTGGTTGCCCGTGATCTTGATCACCATGTCGGTGTCTGCTGTCTTGTCGAGATAATACAGCAAGCGGAATGACGGCACGGCAATACCGACAAGAATCACCACCGGAATAACCGTCCACAGAATTTCAATTACTGTATTGTGCGATGTCTTTGACGGCACTGGATTAGCGCTGGCGCGAAAGCGCACACCGACATAAACCAGCAGACCAAGCACAAACAGCGAAATCAGCGTGATCACGACCAGCAACAGATTGTGCAGGTCATCAGCCATTTCGGCAATCGTACCGGCCGGCGGCTGCAGACCCATCTGCCACGGCAGCGGTTCAGCTGCAAACGCGCCTGTACCAGCGAAAACGAGCGCGGCACCAGCCACTGCGGCGAGCATGCCGGCACGCTGACCAAAAGCGACTGTTTTCGCGTAAGAAAAGGTGGCCATGAATGCCATGGATATCTCCCCCAGAAAATCACCAGGCCGGTGACGGCCAACGTTCGGATAACGTACTGACACCCGTTGTTCCGACAATGGATGTATTAGACCGATTCTGGGCAATTGGAAAGCCCTGTGCGGCAGCCTGTCGCTAAATTTCGTGCTTTTTATGAAGCATTTCTCGCCGGCCGACACCTCAGCGCGCAGCATTGTATCGCAACCCGGCACAGCACGCTTGAATTCAGCTTCGCAACGCCCCATTCTCAAGCCACATCTATTACAGTGCACGGACAGTGTTTCGTGCCTTTGCCAAACCCAATGCCGGGATACATGAAAGTCCCGGAACAGACGAGGATATGCCGGGTCAGACACTCGCCAGGCAACGACAGCGCGGAGACAGCATGGACAACCTTACCAAGACCGACGAGATTTTCTTTTCCCGCACAGCACTTGATCGTGACCGGGCCGAGGCCATTGTGCGCGACGCGCTGGCTGGCTCTGATGATGGAGAATTGTTCCTTGAGATGCGTCATTCTGAAATGCTGATGATCGATGATGGCCGCCTGAAAAGCGCCAGCTACGACCAGTCCAGCGGGTTTGGATTGCGGGCCATCGCTGGTGAGGCGCATGGCTATGCCCATGCTGGCGAGATGAGTGAAGCCGCGCTGAAGCGGGCCGCCGCCAGCGTTTCGGCTGTGACACGCGGTTATTCCGGCGCCTATGCAGATGCGCCTGTGTCCGCCACCAACATGCCGCTTTATGATGACGGGAACCCGCTGACCGGCATTTCCTTTGAGAACAAGGTGGCGCTGCTGCAGGAGATTGATGCCTATGCGCGCGACGCTGATCCACGTGTGGTTCAGGTGTCTGCCTCGGTGTCCGGATCATGGCAGGCGATCCAGATCATCCGCGCCGACGGGCATCGCGCAGCTGACATTCGCCCGCTTGTGCGCCTGAATGTTTCAGTTGTCGTCTCGCAGGACGGGCGCATGGAATCCGGATCATCCGGCGCCGGTGGCCGGGTTATGTTCGACACCTATATGCAGCCGGAGACATGGCAGACACAGGTGGCCGAGGCCCTGCGCATCGCAACGGTAAATCTTGATTCGGTACCGGCACCAGCTGGTGAGATCGAGGTGGCACTCGGATCGGGATGGCCGGGTGTCATGCTGCATGAAGCGGTGGGCCACGGTCTGGAAGGTGATTTTAATCGCAAGGGCACGTCGGTATTCAGCGGCCGCATAGGTGAGCAGGTGGCATCCAGGGGTGTCACCGTTGTGGATGACGGCACGCTGCAGGACCGCCGCGGATCAATCACCATCGATGATGAGGGAACGCAATCACGGCGCAATGTTCTGATCGAGGATGGTGTGTTGCGCGGGTATATGCAGGATCGGCAGAATGCCCGCCTGATGGGTGTCGAGCCAACCGGGAATGGTCGTCGCCAGTCCTATGAGCATGCGCCGATGCCGCGTATGACCAACACCTTCATGGAGAATGGTGATTACGAACCTGACGAGATTGTCGCCTCAATGAAAAAGGGCATCTATGCGGTGAACTTTGGCGGTGGTCAGGTGGATATCACCTCGGGCAAATTCGTGTTTGCTGCCTCCGAGGCCTATCTGGTGGAAAACGGCAAGATCGGTGCCCCCGTCAAAGGGGCCACCTTGATCGGCAACGGGCCAGATGCGATGACAAAGATCAGCATGATCGGCAATGACATGGCACTGGACAGCGGCGTTGGTACTTGTGGCAAAAGCGGGCAAAGCGTTCCGGCCGGCGTCGGTCAGCCAACGGTGAAAATGGGCGGCATTACAGTTGGTGGCACCGAGGCAGCCTAACCAGCGCCAGACTTGTCTGCACCAGCCTGGTCTGAAGATGTGGCGGGACGCGCCAGAAATGGCAGTATCACGAACAGGCTCAGCGTGACCACCGCGCCGAATCCGAACGGGTACTGCGATCCGCCCAGATCATAAAGCGGGCCGGCCAGCACCAACCCACCAACCTGACCAAGCGAGCCAAAGCCCTGGATCGTGCCCAGCGACCCACCAACCGCGGCTTTGCCGGCGATCTTGCTGACCGCACTGGAAATAGCAGGCGTGGACAGCGCATAGCCAAAACAGATGCCCGTCGTTGCGATGATTGTCTGGGTCAGGGGATATGCGCCGCCCGGCAACATCCCCAAAACAGCAAGCGTTGTCAGACACTGTCCGACCAGCAACAGGGCAACACCCAGTTTGCTGGTGCCAACTTCGCCAATCGCCGCAACAACTGGCCGGATCAGAACCGCCTGCACCAGTACCACACAAACACCAATATAGGTAAACAGCCAGCCGGTCTGGCGAATGCCGAAATCAAGATAATCACGCAACACCAGCACGAATGACGCCTCGACCTGCGCAAAGGACAGATTCAGCAGCAGGGATGCGATGGCATATAGGGCCAGCGGGGATCGCAGCAGAGTTGTGATCCGCTGCATCAGTGGCTGGTTGCCGCGTTCGGGAATGATGCGGCTGCCAGGGGGTGCCTTCAGCCGCAGCGTTAACAGCAGCGCCAGCAACGAAACCCCCGCCGCCAGCAAAAAGGGGATCTGATGCGACGGGCCGCCGCCAAGACCACCGAGCAGGCCACCAAGCGCCGGGCCAGCAACAAAGCCAACACCAATCGAAGCACCGAAGAAACCCATATACTGGGCGCGGTTCTCCTCGGTTGACCGGTCTGCAATCATGGCCTGAATAACCCCGACATTGCCAGAGGCAAGACCCGAGATGATACGCGCGGCAAACATCGTCAGAATATCGCCTGACATGGCAAACCACAGATGCGATACGGCGCTGATACCAAGCGAGATAAACAGTATACGCCGTCGCCCGTAATGGTCCGACAACCGCCCCAGAACAGGGTTCGCCAGAAACATCGCAAAAGCGTAGGACGCCAGCAGCAACGTCATCACGCTGGCCGGCATGCCCATCGTATCGATGACGGCATATGGCAACACCGGGATGAGCGCACCCACACCGATGAAATTAATGCCAACAATCAGCAGCAGAACTGGCATGTCGCTCCTATCTTCAACAACATTCACTCTACACCAATCGCATCGCTGGCCCGCTTGCCGCGCGATAATCGCTGATTGTTGCTGGTATCACACCTTGCGGTTAATGACTAATGGAAGGCTGATCGCTACTGAAAGCGTGATCAATATTGGTGCGATTCGAATACCTGCATCACATCGCCCTGCCATTGCCCGTTGTAAAGTTCCAAAAGCTGGTCGGCAGGTGTCTTGCCCCTGGTAACAACGTCGATGATCGGTGACAGATATTCGGTCTCGTCATTCCCCTTGTCATCAAGGCGTGCCCGGCGGCGCAAGCCGTCCTCTGAAAGACTGACGACTTTTTTCGCCAGCGCGTGCATGTCCCATGTACCAAGGCGGCCGCGAAGCCCGTCTCGCGATGCTGACAGACGTGCCTCCATAACATCTTCGGGACTGATGTCGGCAACAAGCCGGCTGGCGGCCTCCAGCGATTCAGGATCATACAACAAGCCGACCCAGAAGGCTGGCAAGGCGCATATATTCGACCACGGCCCGCCATCAGCGCCGCGCATTTCAAGGAAGGTTTTCATCCGCACTTCCGGAAACGCGGTTGTGATATGGTCCTCAAAATCCGCCATGCTGGGGAATTGGCCTTCATGGCCTTCCAGCATCCCGTCAAGAAAGTCGCGGAAAGACTGGCCAGCGACATCGATGTAATCATCGCCGCGATGCAGGAAATACATCGGCACATCCAGAATGTAGTCGATCCACTGTTCATAGCCAAAATAGGGGTCGAAAACGCAGGCCGGCACGCCGCAACGCGCGGCATCTGTATCTGTCCAGGCATGGGCGCGGGTCGACAATAATCCTGAAAGCTGACCATCCTTGAACGGCGAATTCGCAAACAGCGCGGTGGCCAGAGGCTGAAGCGCCAGAGATGTACGGAATTTCTGCCGCATATCGGCTTCATCCGTGTAATCCAGATTTACCTGTACCGTGCAGGACCGCAACATCATATCCAGACCCAGCGTGCCTACCTTGGGCATATGACGGCTCATGATCTGGTAGCGGCCCTTCGGCATGAAACTTATGTCTTCGCGGCGTGCTGTGGGATGAAAACCAATCCCCAGCATGCCAATATCAAGCGGTTTGCCAGCCTCGCGCATATGGCGCAGATGGCGGCCTGTCTCGCGGCAGGTTTCATGCAGATTATCCAGCGGCGCGCCTGACAATTCAAGCTGGCCACCCGGCTCCAGCGTCACCGAGCCCCCATCCGAATCCCGAATGCCGATGACGGTTCCTTTTTCCAGAATGGGTTCTGCGTCCGGGCCCAGTTCGGTCAGCAGACGTTCCAGCAACGCACCAACCCCTGTCTCACCCGCATAGGCAACAGGCGAGAGGTCATGCCGGTGGAACAGAAACTTTTCATGCTCGGTTCCGATTTTCAGCTGGTCTGCAGGCCGTTCGCCGCCTGCAACCCAGTTGATCATCTGCTGCACATCGACAGGTTGGGAATGTGTGTCGTTCATACGATCTGATCCATAGGCTGGTGTCTTGGTGCCAACGCGTTAAGCCCGGGTAGACCGTCAAGGCAGGCTGGTTGAATATTCATGCTGTCCAGTCTCCACATACTGACTGAAAGCAGGTCAGCGCAACGATCGCTGCTGTATCCGCGCGCAATATGCGCGGACCTAACGAAACTTTCAAACAGTTTTCATGCTTTTGCAGCAGCAGCCGTTCATCGGCAGAGAAACCGCCTTCTGGTCCGATCAGGATAGCCGCACGTGATATCGGGCCGGCCGCTGCCAGCACATCTACTGCATTATGCAGGCGTTCACCGGCAACAGCCTCGTCACAAAAAACCAGGGTCCGGCTGTCATCAAGGGCCGAAATCGCCGCCGGCAGCAGGGTGTAATCCATCACCTCGGCGACATCCAGCCGTTCCGTCTGTTCGGCAGCTTCAACAGCATTGGCCAGCATCCTGTCATCATTGACACGGCTGACCTGCGTGTAATCTGTGCGCACCGGCCAGATACGGCTGCACCCCATCTCGCTTGCCTTTTGTGCGATGAAATCAAGGCGTGCCTTTTTGACAGGCGCAAACAGCAACCACAAGTCAGGACTGACAGTCTGGACGCGGGTTTGGGCGCTAACAACCAGATCGCAACTGCGCCGCCCGGTCATGGTAACCTGTGACAACCATTCACCGTCGCGGCCATTGAACAAGGCCACAGCATCACCGTCGCCAAGCCGCATCACAGTTGTCAGATAATGCTGCTGATCATTGGTGGGAGACACAATGGCACCGGAGCCGATATCTGTATCGACAAAGAGCCGCGTCTTGGGGGTGAGCTTGGACATGATGTGGATGTAATCCGCCAGTGCCTGCATTTCAATGACCATCGGGGGTGTCACCGGCCTGCGGACTGTACCGCGCCAGCCCATTGGTCTATGTCTATGACATGGCTAGCAAAGATCAGATTCGGGCGAATGCCCTTCACACTGACATCACCACCATAGGCTGGTGGCGATTTCTGCCCGGCTGGACGCACGCCTATCTGTTGCTGGCGCGGATTGACCGGCCCATCGGGTGGTGGCTGCTGCTGCTTCCCGGCTGGTGGATCATCGCCGCCACCGCAGCGACAGTTCCCCGCATGCTCTGGGTCATGGGCCTGTTTCTTGTGGGCGCGGTGACGATGCGCGCTGCCGGTTGCGTGATCAACGATATGTGGGATCGCAGACTGGACCGGCGTGTTGAACGAACGGCAGGAAGGCCGCTGGCTGCTGGCACTGTCAGTCTGTTGCAAGCCTGGTGTTTTGTGGCACTGCTCTGCGCTATTGGCCTTGCCATATTGTTGCAGCTGCCACTGACAGCCATTCTGACAGGCATTGCCGCCTTGCCGCTGGTCATTCTTTACCCGCTTGCCAAGCGCGTAACCTGGTGGCCACAAGCCGTGCTGGGCCTGACATTTTCATGGGGTGTTCCGCTGGGATGGACGGCAACGACCGGGGACCTTCCCACCGCTGGCGACTGGTGGCCAGCCATTCTGATCTATGCGGGCAGTGTGGCTTGGGTATTCGGTTATGACACTATTTACGCGGTACAGGACATGACGGACGACCGCGCTGTCGGGGTAAAGTCATCTGCTCTCGGGCTTGGCCGATATCTGCGCCACGGCGTTGCGATGGCCTATCTGCTGGCCGTCATTCTCATCGGGACAGGACTTTGGCAATTGCTGGGACAGGGGCCTTGGGTTGCCGGGGGTCTGGCAGCCGCACTCCATCTGTTGTGGCAAGTCCGCCAAATCGATGCTGCGGACCCGGCAGGCGCATTGCGGCTGTTCAAATCGAACCGTGATGCCGGGCTGATGCTGACGGCCGGGCTAATGGCTTCCGGGCTGATGGCTTCCGGAGAGATCGCATAAGGACCGATCGCATAGGGGCTGGTGACCGATTGCTGATCGGCCCTGGATATCTGCCTATAGATACTGCCTTGCGGCCTCGCTGGTAACTGTCTGGATTTGCCACGGTCCGTCGGCATGCAGCGCGGTGTCTGCCAGCGTGCGGTTCAGTTCCTGACGCGCTGACGGGTCCGCCACAATGCCGGCGATGAAACCCTCTGTTGGCATATCCGGCGGCGCGCCCGTGCGGGCCTTGACCAGTGCAGCGGCACTGGCCTGCGACAATGTCTGAAAACGGCGGCGGCGTACACCAATCGCAGCAAGGCCGGCCGGCTGACCGCCCCCTGCATCCAGCACCCCGCTGCGCGACGCATATCCATAGACGGGCTGGGCCGCTGCAACAATGTCACCGCCGGCTGCCAGCACTGGCAAATGACCAACAATACCGTTGAAGAAACGAATGAAATCATAGGCGATGCCCACCGCTTCGGTTGTGTGCATGATTGCCAGCTGGTCGTCATCAAGCCAGGCTACGTTCAGCAGCACATCAGTGCCTTTGCTGGGGAACGCCGTACAGGACACCGCACCGTAATAGCTGATCGCCGCATTATGGACGATATCACAATCATGCAGGATCGCCGGCGTGACCGGCACCACAGCCGCGTCACCGAATTTGCGTCTTAACTGGACCGGCGCGCGGTTTGACCCGACCGAAAGCACAGCCGTCCGGCCCCTCAGCACAGCGGCATCATCAAAGTGATGAAGCGCACCCTGATTCAGAACAAACGCACCCTCAGGCGCAGCATAGGGATAATCCGCGGCGCGCGCGGCCTCACTCTGGTCGGGCAGAAAGCGCGTGCTGTCTGGAAGCAGGGTCATTATACGCAATCACACCAGATCAAACGATAAGAGACAGACAGGGGTCAGACACATATAGCCGGCCCGCATATGGTCTTCAGGCTGCCAAATAGACTTCATGCCGATTGCCATCCGGGCAGATTGCCATCCGGGCAGATTGACGTCAGGCGACCAGACCGGTTGTTGGCGCAAGGCCAAGGGCGATATTCATGTTCTGGACAGCGGCACCCGATGCCCCCTTGCCCAGATTGTCCAGCCGTGCCGTCAACCAGAACTGGCTGTTATCGGCATTCGCGAAAACGAACAATTCCATATGGTTCTGCCCGACAAGCGCCGCTGCATCCAGATAAAGCGATGCTGTTTCCGGATCACCGGCACGCGCCGAACCCATCCTGACGAACGCGGCGCCGTCATAATGCGCCGCCAGCACATCATAAATGTCAGCAGCCGTTACCGCCTTTGAAAGTTGCGCTGCATGCAGCGGCAGATGCACCAGCATGCCGGCATAAAAAGCCCCAATAGACGGCATAAAGATCGGCTTTGTTTCCAGACCGGTATAGCTGACCATTTCAGGAATATGCTTGTGCGACATAGCCACCGCATAAGCCGAATGCGCGCCCATTTCGCCTGATTCATGCCGTCCGATCAGTGATTTGCCGCCGCCACTATAACCAGAGATCGCTGACACAACGAGTTTGGCATCGGTACCGATCAGCCCGGCATCAACAAGCGGGCGGGCAAGCGCCAAAAACCCTGTTGGATAGCAGCCAGGGTTGGAAATCTGCCGCGCTGCTGCAATTTTGTCAGCGGCATCCGGCACCAGTTCGGCAAAACCATAAGTCCAGTCATTCGCGGTCCGGTGTGCCGAAGACGCGTCGATCACGCGCGCGCCAAGTTCATCCGCAAGAGCGGCTGATTCGCGCGCAGCATCATCAGGCAAACACAGGATGGTGATATCGCTTTCGGCCATCATCGCCCGCCGGGCGTTGCTGTCCTTGCGCATATCATCATCAAGCACAGCAGCGCTGACACCCGGATGCGCGTCCAGACGGTCATGCACCTGCAGGCCCGTTGTGCCGACAGCGCCATCGATGAAAATGCGATATGTCATGGAATAGTTGATACTGCTGTTAGACTTTTGATGCAAGGTTCATCAGATTGTGGCCTGCAAGGTATCTCTGACGCTTGAAACCGGTCCCGGCACGCGTTATCTCGGAGGTATTATGAGCAATGATACTGAAACCCTTATTTCGCAACTTCTTGACGCGGCCCGCGCTGCCGGTGCCGACGGTGCCGATGCCGGCATGTCCCGAAGTGAAGGTACCTCTGTTACTGTCCGCCTGGGCAAGGTTGAATCGGCTGAGCGATCAGAAGATGTCGGCGCTGCACTGCGTGTGTTTGTTGGCAAGCGCAATGCGTCAGTTTCGACCAGCCAGCTGGACAAAGACAGCATCACCGAACTTGCCGAGCGCGCCGTCGCCATGGCGAAGGTCGCACCCGAAGACCCGTATGTGCGTCTGGCAACAAGCGACGAGGTGGCGAGCGATCTTCCCGAGATTGATCTTTACGATCCCGCCATACCCGCGGTTGAGGCACTGACCCACACCGCCACGACGGTTGAGGCAGCTGCCCTGGACAATGCCGGGATCACCAATTCTGAAGGCGGTTCGGCAAGCCACGGCGAGGCGCATATGATGATCGCCACCAGCAACGGATTTTCGGCCAATTACAAACGATCCTCGCAAGGCTTTTCAGCTGTTGTGATTGCTGAAAAAGACGGGGCGATGGAACGCGATTATGATTACAGCGCCGCTGTCTATGGTGTTGATCTTGATACGCCGGAAGCCATTGGCAAAAGTGCTGCCGCGCGCACCTTGTCGCGCCTTGGCCCCCAAAAGCCGCCAACCGGTCAGTTTCCTGTCATCTATGACCAGCGTGTGTCCGGATCGATTGTCGGCACATTGGCCGGGGCCATCAACGGGGCCTCTATCGCCCGCGGCACCAGTTTCCTGAAAGACAGCATGGGCGAACAGGTGACCAGCAGCGGCCTGACATTCATTGATGACCCGCTGCGTCCGCGCGGCATGGCCTCACGGCTGTTCGACGGGGAAGGCCTGCCTGTCCAGAAACGCGCGATGGTCGAGGACGGCGTGCTGAAAAGCTGGTTCCTCGATATTGCATCAGCCGCCAAGCTGGGGCTGACGCCGAACGGCCAGGCCGCACGTGGCATGGGCAGCGCGCCTGCCCCTGGGTCTTCAAACTTCTATCTGGAGAATGGCGATATCAGCCTTGATGATCTGATTGCCGATATCGATGAAGGCTTTCTGGTGACCGAGATGATGGGCAGCTCGGTAGACATGATCACCGGTGATTACAGTCGCGGTGCGGCCGGTTTCTGGATCAGTGGCGGCAAGGTCGGGCATCCGGTCAGCGAAGCCACTATCGCCGGCAACCTGAAGGACATGTTCAAGGCCATCACCCGTGCCAATGACATCGATATGCGCAAAAGCACTGCCGCGCCATCACTGCGAATCGACGGCATGATGGTCGCCGGATCATGAATTTTCTCGCCCCGCCAGCTTCTCGGCGCGGGCTGCGCGACTGGATGGAACTGATCTTCAGGGATCATGGTTTCCTTCGTATCTGGTGGCACAATTATCATGAAGTTGCGCCGGGCATGTATCGCTCCAACCAGCCAGGGCCGCGTCGCGTACGGGCTGCCGCCGCTATGGGCATTCGGACAATCATCAATCTGCGGGGGCCTCGCGGTGATGGTGGCTGGCAACTTGAAGCGGAAGCCTGCGCCGGGGCCGGCATCACTTTGCTGGATTTTACCGCACGGTCACGCGCCGCCCCCGACAAGGCGATGCTGCATGCGGCGCGGGTCCTGTTCACCGAAATGCGCACACCAGCGCTGATGCATTGCAAGTCAGGGGCCGATCGTGCCGGGCTTATGTCGGCGCTGTATCTGTTGATTGTTGAACAACGGCCTGCGCGCGAGGCAGCCGCACAACTGGCATGGAAATATGGCCATGTACGCCAGGCCAAAACAGGTCTGCTGGACGCCTTTTTCGCTGCCTATTTCCCCTATGAAGATCAGGGCATGGCATTCTTTGACTGGGTCGACACTGTCTATGACCCGAAACAGGTCACCAGCGATTTTCAGGCAAAAGGGTGGGCAGTGCGTCTGACCGACAGCATTCTGCGTCGCGAATAATGTTCATCAGCATCCGGTTCGGTCCTGATGCGCTTCATCATGTGGTTTACGCCCCGTTGCCAAGCGACTGCAGTTGGCTGAGCCGCGCATATAACCCGCCTTTTGCCACCAGCGCCGCATGCGTTCCTCGTTCGGTGATTGTACCGCCATCCATCACCAGAATCTGGTCCGCATCATGAATGGTGGACAGGCGGTGCGCGACAACCAGTGTTGTACGACCCTGCTGAAGCCGGGCCAACGCCTCCTGCACCTGCTGTTCAGATTCCGCATCCAGCGCGGCCGTCGCCTCATCAAGCAGCAAGATCGGCGCATCCTTCAGCATGGCGCGTGCAATCGATACCCGTTGCCGCTGACCGCCTGACAGACGATTACCCATGGTACCGACCGGCGCATCATAGCCGCCATCCAGTGCCATGATGAAATCATGGGCAGCGGCCGCCTCGGCGGCACTGACAATGTCATCACGGCTGGCATTCGGGCGTCCAAACGCAATGTTGGCTGCAATTGTATCATCGAACAGCACAGCATCCTGACTGACCAGCGCAAGGTTACGGCGCAGCCCCTCGATGCTGATCTGCCTGATATCGGTGCCATCAATGCTGATTTGCCCGGCAGTGGCATCAAAGAAGCGTGGCAGCAGATTGATGATTGTGCTCTTTCCCGACCCGCTGGGCCCGCACAGCGCCACTGTCTGACCGGCCTTTACATCAAAATCCACATGAACAAGCGCGGGGATGGTCTCGCTATCTGCCCCGGCGGCATCATAGGCAAAGCCGACATCAGAAAAGCGGATAGCCCCTTTCATGCGCCCCGGATCCACCGCACCATCAGCGTCGGCAACAAGGTTCGGACGGTCGAGAAGCTGCAGCACCCGATCAGCGGCGGCAATCGCCTCGTTGGTGACAGCATTCAAGGTGCCAATAGCGCGCACCGGCTGCACCAGCAGGATCAGCGTGGTGATGAAGGCAATCACATCGCCAACAGCCAGATACCCGGCAGATACCCGCCAGCCAGCCAGCGCAATGACACCGCCAACCGCCACGCCGCCTACAACTTCCAGGATTGGATCAATCTTCGCGCGCCCGGTCAACAGGCCGACCAGCCGTGTATACAGCCCGTCAAAGGCAAGACGCGTCCGGCGCGTTTCAGCCTCTTCCAGCTGATAGGCCTTCACCATGCGTGCACCTTGCAGGGTCTCGGCGAGAAGCGATGTCACCTCTTCCATATGTTCCTGCAGATTGCCCGAGGCCCGGCGCTGGCGGGCACCAATGCGAATAACCGGCTGCAGCGCAATCGGATAGACCGCCAGAACAACAAGCGCCATCAACCAGTCCAGCCAGATCATCGTGGCAATCAGCACCAGTGCTGTCAGGACATCGCGCACCAGATTATTGGCCAGACGTACCGCAGCCTCACGCACCAGATTCAGGTCATTCATGATCCGTGACATGAATGCGCCGGCCGGCTCGCGCGTCAGCACACCAAGATCAGCAACAATCAGGGCGCGTGCCATATCCTTTTGCAGATCGGTGGTCACGCGCAACGCCAACGCATTGACCTGAACTGTCTGCAAGAACAGCGCAACGCCCTTCACCAGCGCCAGAACGATAATCAGTGGCGGTGCCACCCATATCACCTCGGCAGCCCTGCCATCAGCAAGCGCATTGAAAATATGGCGCGTCAGCAAGGGGTAAGCGGCAGCAGATGCCGCGACAACAGCCATCAGCAACAAGGCACCAACAAGCCTTGCCATATAGGGCCGCACCCAGCCAGTCAGGATACGCCGCATGACAGTGCGACCGTCCATCCCGCTGCGGGGTGTCTGTGCGCTGCGGGGTGTCTGTGCTCGGCGGCTTTGCGGGTTGTCAGACAGAACTTGTCTCCAGTCTGGGCATGTCTCCAGTTAGAACATGTGTCCGGTTTGACCTTGTCTCCGGTCAGGGTCACCATGCCCGCGTCAGAACGTGCCACATTAACCTGACTGCCGTCCAGAAGCAGAATATTGGATCGCGTGTCATATCTATAAAAAGTAACCGAAAATGCAACTCTGTCAGATTGCGGGTGACCGGGATTTCATTCGGATGTATTACCTAGACCTGTTTCCTTTCAAGGCAGTTTTGTAAGCCGATGATCCAGTCCACACCTATCCTTTCTAATGACAGCTATTCTTTTGGTCAGAAGGCGCGCTGGCTTGCCCTGCTATGGCGCACATGGAATGATCGTCGCCTGTACGGCGTGGCAAATGCCATTATGGCACAATCACCAAACCCGCACCCGGCGGTGCTTGATATCGGCGCGAATGTTGGTGCCTTTACGCGTGCCTTTGCAAAGGCCGGGCGCAAGCCGCGGGTGGTGTTGGCCGTCGAACCGTCATCTTATGTGTTCAGCATTCTGGCAATCGTTACGCGGCGGATACGCCAGGTCCAACGCCACAAGATCGCGCTGAGCGACACCGAAGGCACCGTGGAACTGCAAACGCCGGTGAAGGCATCCGGATCATTGCGGGTCGGATTGTCACATATCGGCGGTGACACTGTCGGCAACACATTTTCAGAAACAGTGCCGACCAAACGTCTTGATGATTTTCTGGCAGAACACGGCATGGACAGCATCGATGTCGTAAAAATGGATGTCGAAGGGGCGGAACAGCTGGTAATCGATGGTGCGCCAATCCTGTTAAAGCATGTCCGGCCGGTATGGTATGTCGAAATTGATGAAAGCAGGGCGCGGCGGTTTGGCGACTCGGCGCAGATGCTGTTCGCCACTTTCACCGGCAATGGCTACAAGGCCTATCGCTTTGCCGATGATTTCAGCCTGCTGCCGGTTACCGACATCGGGGCTGCAAGCGACTACCTGTTCCTGCCAGCCTAGCTCGTCCGGCGCGAAGGATGGCGGCGATGGTGGACGCAGTGCCGGATCATCGCTATAACCGTAATCCGGGATGGCCCGCAGCGGCGGCCCTCTTAATCCCTGTCATTGCCGCGCCAGCAGACAAGATCATCCATGCTGAAACAACTCAAACGCACCCGGGCCGGCATGTTCATCATCAGCTGGATTGCGGCGCTGGTGATCGCGCTGTTGCTGGCAAGTGTCAGGTGGCGACGACATCAGCCGGAAAAACTGGATGCCATCCTTGCTGATCATAAAGGCTTAATTCTGGTTTTCTGGCATGAACGTCTGTTGTCGATGGTGTTTCTGTGGCCGCGCAAACACCGCTTGACCGCCTTGCAATCAACCCATGTTGATGGACGGATCATCGCACATACGGTTAATCATTTCGGGGTGAACACAGTCTGGGGCAGCTCCAACCGCGGGGCCGCATCAGGCCTGCGCAAGATGAAGCGTATCCTGGATGAGGGCGGCATCCCGACAATCACGCCTGATGGACCGCGCGGACCAGCGCGAAAAACAGCCATGGGGCCAGTGGCATTGGCGCATCTTGCCGGCAAACCCATTCTGCCTGTGGCATGGTCGGTGGAACGGTGCTGGCGCGCTGGCAGCTGGGATAGGCTGATGATCCCCAAACCCTTTACCCGCGGCGTGTTCGTTGTTGGTGACGCCATTGCGCCGCCAGCATCAGGCGGGCGCGGTGATCTGGAAGATGCCCGCCTTGCACTTGATGCCGCGCTGGACACGGTAACTGCCGAGGCCGATGCCCTGACCGGCCAGCCGCCGCTGGACAGCGCATCATGACCGATAGGTACAATTCCGGCATCCCCGGGCGTGAAATCAGCGGGCCGATCCGGCACTATAATCTGGCCTGGCATCTGGTTCGTGTCTTCCTGCCATTGATGACCAGACTGCGCGCCCGCAAGGGCAAAGAGGATGCGCAGCGCCTTGATGAACGCTTCGGCCTCTACCATCACCGGCCTGATCTGCCGGAAAATCCGCTCTGGCTGCATGCGGTCAGCGTTGGTGAAAGCATGGCCGCGCTTGCGTTGATACGGGCGCTTGCAAAAGCCGGAGATCGCGGTCCCTATCTGGTCACCACGAACACGGTGACAGCTGCCGAACGCATCCGGACAGCATCGCGCAGCATCAGCGATGCAGAGATTACGCATCTCTATCAGCCGCTGGATCATCCGCAACTTGTTGACCGCTTTCTTGCTGCGACGCGGCCGCGTGCTGCCATTTTTCTTGAATCCGACTTCTGGCCAAACCTGATCACCCGCGCCACACAACGGCAAATCCCGGTGGTCTTTGCATCATCACAGATGTCAGACAGCGCTTTTGCCGGATGGCAGCGGCGAGCCACACTGGCTGGCGAGGTTTTCAAGACCCCGCATCAGGTAATGACTGTCGACAAGCTGCAGGCTGACCGTTTTGCTGCGCTGGGCACGCCGCAGGCAGCCATCAAGACAGGTGGGTCTTTAAAGCTGCCAGCTGCAGAGCCGGTTATTGATCCCTCTCTGGTCCAGCAGATCACCAGCGCCGCATCCGGACGAAAAATCCTGTTGGCAGCCTCTACCCATAAAGGTGAAGAAGATGTGGTTCTTGCCGCCGCTGCAAAGCTGGGTGCGGGCTGGATGTGTCTTCTGGCACCGCGGCATCCGCATCGTGGCAGAGAGATTGCAGCGCGTGCCAAAGGCGCCGGGGTCTCTTGCGCGCGGCGTGCTGATGGCAGCGACCCGCAACCGGCACACAGCCTTTATATCGTTGATACGCTTGGCGAGATGGACAGTCTGTTCGCGGTTGCCGATGCGGTCTTTCTTGGCGGGTCACTGGTGCCGCGCGGCGGTCACAACCCGATCGAACCGGTGGCCGCGGGCTTGCCGGTCATCAGCGGTCCCCACATCTTCAAGAATCAGGCTGAATTCGATGCGCTTGCCGCGCGCGGCCTGTTACGCAGTGTGACCGATGCGGACAGCCTTGCCGCGGCGGCTATCGCGGCAACCAGCGATGCCGCTGCCGCCAGACGACTATCTGCCAGCGCGCGCAAATTTGCCGCCGAGGCTGGTAAGCGACCGGAATTGGCGGCAAGATCAATTCTCAAGGTGATAAAAGCCGCCAAAAGGGACCGATGATCAAGACACCAACATATTGGGCAGAGCGGGGTTGGCGTGCCGTATTGCTGCTGCCCTTGTCGGTGCTGTGGGCGATTGGCAGCCTTGTGCGTGATAGCCTTGCCCGCCCTGCCCGCGCCACTGTTCCTGTCGTTTGCATCGGCAATCTGGGCGCTGGTGGCACTGGCAAGACGCCGATTGTCAGCTGGCTATACGACAATCTGGCAAGCCGCGGCTGGCAACCGGTGATCCTGTCACGTGGTTATGGCGGCCAGTTGCGCGGACCGGTCTGGGTGGACGGCACGGTACATACGGCAGATGATTGCGGGGATGAACCGCTGATGATGGCGGATACACGCGATGTGGTGGTGGCGCGCGACCGTGTTGCCGGGGCCCGCATGATTGAGGCCCGCGGCCTCCACGACGTCATCATCATGGATGACGGGTTGCAGAACCCGCATCTGGAAAAGCAGGTGCGCGTTGGCGTGTTCGATGGTGGCTTTGGAATTGGCAATGGCTGGCTGATTCCCGCCGGGCCATTGCGTACGGGCTGGCGAAAAGGTCTTTCGATGCTGAATCTGGTGATCATCAACGGGGCAGACAGCAGCGGAATTGGCGCGCGGATCGGCGATCAGCTGCCAGTGCATCACGTCACAACACAGATTGATCAGGATGTTGTGGACTCCTTCGCCGGGACGCCACTTCTGGCCTTTGCCGGCATTGGCAGACCAGCCCGCATGTTTGACAGTCTTCAGGCTGCTGGCGCGCAGATTGCGCAGCGCCTGTCCTTTGCCGATCACCACCCCTATTCGGCGCATGACCTGACACGTATTCAGGAAGAGGCGCATCGCCATGGCGCCGAGATGATTACCACGCACAAGGACTGGATTCGTCTCCCCGGCGACTGGCGCGAACGCGTATCGCTACTGCCTGTGTCGATCCAGCCGGATGATGCCGAGGCCCTGTTGCAGGCGATAGAGACAGGTCTGCACTCACCAGACCCGGATGCCAGCAAACAGGCTGCTTCTGCGGGGAGCACTTGATGAAGGACACGCCAGATGTCTGAGCCGGCGCGCCTCTTTCTGCGGCAGATCAAGCGCCTTGTCTTCTGGCCATTGGAAGCTGCGTTGGCGCTATCCCTGTTCGGGGCTGCGCGCCTGTTGCCACCAGCCGCAAGCAGCGGTGCGATGGGTGCGTTTTTTTCGGCAATCGGTCCGCTGACCCCGTGGCAGGGGCGGGCAAGACGCAATCTGGCATTGGCAATGCCCGAACTGGATGCAGCCACACAGCGCCGTATTCTGTCAGGCATGTGGAACAATTTCGGGCGCGTGGTGGGTGAATTTCCGCATATGCGGCGCATTGCTGCCAGCGGGCGAATCCAGTTTGCCGGGCTGGATAATCTGCAAGGCCTGAAGTCGGGTGCCTTTCTGGTTGGGGCACATATCGGCAACTGGGAGACCGGCCCCTATGCGGCGCTGTCAGTCGGACACAAGGTGGCTGCCATTTATCGCCCGCTGAACAACCCGCTGCTGTCCGGCTTGCTTGAAAGACGCCAGGCGCATTATGGCGGAGATATCTTTCGAAAGGGGCGTGAAGCCGCACTCGGCATGGTCAGTGCATTGCGCAAGGGTCAGTTGATGTGTCTGCTTGTTGACCAGCAGCTTCGCGAAGGCATGGCTGTCCCCTTCTTCGGGCATCCGGCGCAGACATCAATCAGCCATATAAAACTGGCAATCCGCAAGAATGTGCCGTTGATCTACATGCACACCGAACGCATTGGTGGCTGTCATTTCCGGGTCACCATCTCGCCGCCGGTCGAATTGCCGGACGATGACAGCGATGCCGCCATACTGGCCGCAGCAAGTCAGATCAACACGACCATCGAAGGCTGGATCCGGGCACGCCCCGAACAATGGTTCTGGCCGCATCGGCGCTGGGGCAAGAACGTCTAGGTACCCGTTGGCAGCCTTTGCCACACCGCGACAGCCCGCAATATCGCCATAAGACAGGCAGGCATGGCAATATAATGAGCGGATCAGAACAGGCTGTCCTGACCAGTGTCTGATGAGCCTTTGGTTTTTTGGCCCGTTTTTTGGCCCGATTGATTATCCGGCTTTTTTGCTGCCGTCCTTGCCGGGGTTTTACTGACATCTGGGGCGCCATCATCCATACGCGCTGCACGGCTGGCATCGGCAAACCGAATCGTGACACTGGCTGAGGGTTCAACTTCGGCACTGCGTTTCAGCGCCTGCCCGTCAGGCGTTGTCACCAGTGCAAATCCCCGGTCCAGAACGCGTTCGAACGAATTGGCCGACAACAGTCTTGCTGCAGAATCCAGCGCCGCCGTCTGGCGATCAAGAAACCCCGTTGCTGCCTGATTCAGACGCCCCCCAAAATTACCAAGATCAGATCCAAAGCCGGCAATGAGCCGTTCCGGTGGACGCAGCCGTGCTGCCAGTCCGGAAACACGCAACAGCAGATCCGACAACCGCCGCTCCAGCCCGCGATCCAGACCCGCCAGCGCCAGATCAAGTGCCTGTGCACGGCGTTCCACCATCTCACCGGGGTCCAGCAGTCCCCGCGCTGCAAGACGCAGTCCGCTTGCGGCATTGTCCAGCCTGCCGCCGATACCGCGCTGTAACCGGGCATCCGTCTCGGCAAGCCTTGCCAGTAATTCAGCCTGCACCGGCACCGCCATTTCGGCAGCAGCCGTCGGTGTGGGCGCACGCTGGTCGGCAGCAAAGTCGATCAGGGTTGTATCGGTTTCATGGCCAATTGCCGAGATTACAGGAATGGTGCAATCAGCAACGGCGCGCACCACCTCTTCCTCATTGAAGGCCCACAAATCTTCCAGTGACCCGCCACCACGCGCCACGATCAACAGATCAGGCCGTGGCACCGGACCGTCTGTCGGCATGGCATCGAACCCGCGCACGGCCCGCGCCACCTGACCCGCCGCATCAGAACCCTGAACAAGCGTGCCCCACAGCAAGACATGTACGCCGAACCTGTCAGTCAGCCGGTGCAGTATATCGCGGATCACAGCACCGGTGGGGCTGGTAACGACACCAATGACCATTGGCATACGCGGCAACGTCCTTTTCCGCTCGGCATCAAACAGCCCTTCAGCTGCCAGACGTTTGCGGCGTTCCTCCAGCTGTTTGAGCATCGCCCCTTCACCGGCGATTTCCATCTGTTGCACGACGATCTGGTATTTTGACCGGCCGCCATAAATTGTCAGCTTGCCAGTGACAATCACCTCCAGCCCTTCTTCTGGCTGCACGGCCAGCTTGCCAGCCACAGTTTTCCAGCACACAGCATCAAGCGTGCTGCGATCATCCTTCAGGGTAAAATAGACATGACCCGATGCCGCGCGGGTGGGGCGCGAGATTTCAGCCCGTATGCGCACAAAATCGAAAGCACTCTCTACGGTCGCTTTCAGACGTCCGGCAAGTTCGCTGACCGTCAGAAACGGCGCGTTCGACCCGCGATCATCGACAGGCGGGGATTCGGCAGGAAAATCCGGCTCAACAGGCATGGTAAAGGACCTCTTTGTTCACACCCCGATCTTATGCCATATTGCCAGCGGGGCAAACGGCTTTGCCTGCCTAAAGCCAGTACGCCGCTTCACGCGCATTCTCGCAACAAGACCGCCCCGGCAGTACCCTGAACGACAATGGATTCGGCAATGAATATCCTTCTTATCGGCAGTGGCGGCCGCGAACATGCTCTGGCATGGGCCATAGCGGCATCGCCCCTTACGGACCGGCTTGTCATTGCGCCTGGCAGTGATGCGATGGCCACGCTTGGTGTGTGCGTGGATGTCGATATAGAGGATCATGACGCGCTGCTGTCACTGGCGGATGATGAAGGGCCTGATCTTGTGGTCATCGGTCCCGAAGGCCCCCTTGTCGGGGGGCTTGTCGACAGGCTGGAGGCGGCAGGGCACCGGGCATTTGGCCCGCGCAAGGCCGCTGCTGCGCTGGAAGGATCGAAGGAATTCGCCCGTCAGGCCTGCGCACGATACAACATTCCGCAGCCCGGCTTTACGGCCTGCAAAGACATGACATCGGTGCGTGCTGCTGTTGCGGCGGCTGGCGGTGCCTGTGTGATCAAGGCTGACGGGCTGGCGGCCGGCAAGGGTGTTGTTGTTGCGGATACCGCAGATGAGGCGATCGAGGCTGCCGAGGCCATGCTTGGCGGGCGCTTTGGCAGCGCAGGCAGCACAGTCCTGGTTGAAGAGCGGATCAGCGGCCCGGAGGCGTCTCTTTTCGCCCTGGTGGATGGCCCGACAGCCCTGTTCATTGGCAGCGCGCAGGATCACAAACGCGCCTTTGACAATGATCAGGGGCCAAACACCGGCGGCATGGGGGCGATTTCACCAGCACCGCGACTGGACGAAGCGCTGCAGCAACAGGTGATGGACCAGATTGTCCAGCCACTGGCCAGCGGCCTTGCCGCAGAGGGCACGCCCTATCGCGGCATTCTTTATGTCGGCCTGATGCTGGCAGCAACCGGCCCGCAAGTGATCGAGTTCAACTGCCGTTTTGGCGATCCCGAAGCGCAGGTGATTCTGCCGCGACTGCGCTCGGACATTGTCACGGCCATGCTGGCCACTGTTGAAGGGACATTGGCCAACCTGTCATTGCGCTGGGCCAACACCCATGCCGTGACCGTGGTCATGGCCACCCGCGGCTATCCCGAACAGTATGGAAAGGGCAGCGCGATCAGCGGGCTGGCCGAGGCCGAACGGGCCGAGGGGACGATTCTTTTCCACGCTGGCACGAAGATCGGTCATGACGGTCAGGTAACAGCGCATGGCGGGCGCGTGCTGGCGGTGACAGGTCTTGGTGACAATCCTGCCAGCGCGCGTGCCACTGCATATGAAGCCGTTGACTGCATTGACTGGCCTGAAGGATTTTTCCGCACGGATATCGCCGCTGGCTGACCGCGAGACGTCAGCGACGCTCTGCAAAAAAGGCTTGCAGCTGTTCAGCTGCCGCCCTTTCCGACAAACCGCCATAAATGTCCGGGCGATGGTGGCAGGCCGCACTGTCGAAAAAGCGCACACCTGATTCAACCGCGCCCGCCTTTGGATCACGCGCACCAAAATAAAGCCGCCTGATGCGTGCATGTGCAATGGCACCGGCGCACATGGTGCACGGCTCCAGCGTGACCCACAGATCAAAGCCATCCAGCCGGTCCTGCCCAAGGCGGGTCATCGCCGCTTCAATTGCCAGTATTTCAGCGTGATGCAACGCATTGCCGTTCTCGCGCATGCGGTTGCGCGCCAGAGCGATGATCGCCCCCTCGGCATTGGTTACAGCAGCCGCCACCGGCACCTCGCCGGAATTCGCCGCTGCCGCTGCCTCGTCAAGAAGGCGGGCCATAATATCGGGCTGTGCACGTGAAGCTGTCATAGGCTTGGTTTTCGCATAGCGCGCTGTATTTGCAAAGACGGCCAATTACGACTACACCAGCGGCATGTCAGACAAACCCACTTTCAGCTTCGACAGCGGCAGGGCACCTGCACGCATCGCCAAACATATCGCCCGCGCCGGTGTCTGTTCCCGCCGCGAGGCGGAAGCGCGCATTCTTGATGGCCGTGTAACCGTGAACGGTGAGGTGATCGCCAGCCCCGCTTTGAATGTCACCGCCGCTGATGAGATCACCGTTGATGGCAAACCGTTGCCGATGCGCGAGGCGGCACGGCTGTGGCGCTACCACAAACCACGCGGGCTTGTGGTCACTGACCGCGACGAGAAAGACCGGGAGACTATTTTCGATGCGCTGGCAGACAGGCTGCCGCGCGTCTTGTCAGTTGGCCGGCTGGACATGGATTCCGAAGGCCTGATTCTGCTTACAAATGATGGTGGGCTGGCCCGGCATCTGGAATTGCCCAGCACCGGATGGAGCCGGAAATACCGCGTGCGGGTCCAGGGCCGGGTGGATCCTGCCGCCCTTGCCGGCATTGCCGACGGCATAACCATCGATGGTGTCCGTTATGGAGAGGTCAGCGCCCGGCTGGACCGCCAGATGACCAGCAATGCGTGGGTGACGGTTGCAATCCGCGAGGGCAAGAACCGCGAAGTGCGGCGGATCATGGAACATCTCGGCCATCATGTCGGCCGCCTGATCCGCGTATCCTACGGGCCATTTCTGCTAGGCGACATTCCCGCTGGCGGGGTTGAAGAGGTGAAGCCACGGGTCATAGCCGACCAGCTGGGCATTGAGGCCCCACCACAGCCAACCGGTACCGCAAAGCGGCGCATTGCATCGGGCCCTGCGCGCAATATGCCCGCAAAGCCGCGCCGTGCGTCAAATGGCAAAGCACCAGATACCGGAACATCTGGTAACAGAACATCTGGCAGGAAGGGATCGGGCAAAAACCCAGCCACACCGGATCACGCGTCTCGCCCGCCGCGTGCAGCAGGACCATCAAGAGGACGAAACACCCATGCGGATCATAGCCGGCCGTCATCGCGGCACAAAGCTGGCCCTGCCCGCGGGCACCGGAACAAGGCCGACCGCTGACCGGACCCGTGAATCACTGTTCAACATCCTTGCCGGCGGCCGCTTTGGTGCGGTTGTGGACGGGGCTGTCATCATTGACGCCTTTGCCGGCACCGGGGCATTGGGGCTGGAAGCGCTGAGCCGTGGCTGCGCCTTTGCAAGCTTCATCGAACGCGACCAGCAGGCACTTGCCGCGCTGCGCCAGAACATCACCCGGCTGGACCGGGCTGACGACAGCCGCGTGATCGCCGGTGATGCGCTGACACTGGCGCGCTGGCATGGTGGTCCGGCGACATTATTGCTGGCCGATGCCCCTTATGGCAGCGGTGACGGACTGGCGGCGACGCAGCAGCTGATGAAGATTGGTGCGCTGAGCGATGATGCACTGATCATCATCGAGACAGGCAATGACGAGACAATGGATCCAGACTTGCTTGCTGCGGCCAGGCTTGAATTGCTGGTTGCACGCCGTTACGGGCGCGCCTTGCTGCATTTTCTTTGCCGCACCAGTGGCTAGCGCCGCCCGAACAGACGTTCAATATCAGCAAGTGACAGGCGCACCCAGGTGGGCCGTCCGTGATTGCACTGTCCGGAAAGCGGCGTGACCTCCATCTCGCGCAGCAGCGCGTTCATCTCGGCATCATTCAACGCACGTCCAGCCCGCACCGAGCCGTGACATGCCACTGTCGCCAGAACGTGTGACAGGCGGTCTTCGAGCGTCTGGCTGCCACCAAGTTCGACCAGCTCCTCGGCAATATCGCGGGCAAGCTGCGCGGCATCGGGCGTACCCAGCATCGCCGGCACCCCGCGAACAAGAATGGCACCTTCGCCAAAGGGTTCCACTTCCAACCCCAGATCAGCCAGAAAAGACATTGCTTCCAGAACAGCCGCGCGCTGGTCATCGGGCAGGTCAACCACTTCGGGCAGCAGCAGTGCCTGCACGGCCACCCCGCCGGCTGCCATCGCCGCCTTCATCCGTTCCATGACGAGACGTTCATGCGCCGCATGCTGGTCGATAAAGGTGATCCCGTCATCTGTCTCGGCAACGATATAGGTCTTGTGCAGCTGCGCCCGCGCCGCGCCCAGCAGGCTGCCTTCTGGCACTGATATATCCCTATCATCTGTGCCACCAGTCGGCCGAGCTGCCGGTGGCAGGTCGGGCATCAATCCGGCCTGATTGCCCGCCGGGTCTGCTGGCTGGTTCATGGAGTTGCCCAGAATTTGACCAACAGCAGGCTCACCAACAGGAGACTGCCAGTCGGCTGGCGGCACTGCATAACGGGCGGCAGGCGGCGCTGAAAAACCCCGCGCGCCCGTACCGCCCATCAGACGGGCAGCAGCCGCACCGCCTTCGGCTGTGGTGCGCACCCCTTCATCCTGCAGCTGGTTGCGGATCGCGCCGACCAGCAGCGAGCGTATGCCGGCGGCATCACGAAAGCGCACTTCGGTCTTTGCCGGGTGGACATTTACATCCAACGCGTCAACCGGCACCGACAGGAACAATGCGGCCATCGGGTGACGCCCGCGCGGCAACGTATCGCCATACCCGGCCCGGATCGCGCCCAGCAGCGAGCGGTCCTGTACCGGCCTGCCATTGACAAACAAATATATCGCCGCCGGTGTCGGGCGGTTCATCGTGGGCAGGCTTGCCAGTCCCGACAAATCAACACCGTCACGCTGTGCATCGATCCTGACGGCCTCATCCGCAAAGCCGCGCCCCATGACATCGGCAAGTCTGCGGGCGCGTCCGGCCACGTCATCGCTGCAGGGCGCAAGGTCGAGCAAGGTACGATCATCGCCTGACAGAAAAAAGCCAACCGCTGGCCATGCCATCGCCAGACGGCGCATCACATCAAGACAGCGCCCCTGTTCAGTCCGCTCGGTTTTCAGAAATTTGAGACGCGCTGGCACCGCCTTGAAAAGCTGGCGGACAATAACCTGTGTTCCGGTGGCAAGGGCAGCCGGTTGCGGCGGTGTCAGCGTGCCGGCATTCACCTCAATCTGCCAGGCATGCGGATCATCAGCCCGCACCGAGGTGATACGCAATTGTGATACCGCCCCGATAGACGGCAAGGCCTCACCGCGAAAACCGAGAAAGCGAATGTCATCAAGGCGTCCATCCGGCAGCTTGGACGTAGCGTGCCGGCGCACGGCAAGCGACAGATCATCCGGCGACATACCGTGGCCATCATCGCTGACAAGCAGCTCGTCAATGCCGCCGCGGCGCAGCATGACACGAATGCGGCGCGCATCAGCATCAAGCGCGTTTTCGACAAGTTCCTTGAGCGCACTGGCTGGTCGTTCAACAACCTCGCCAGCTGCGATCTGGTCAACAAGCGTATCGGGAAGTTGCCGGATCTGACCCATCGCACCCGGTCGCCAGCCTAGTCGCCGACGCTGACAGGCTCGTTGGTCTGTGCATCTATGCCGGGGGTGGCGCCGTCAGCCGGCATCAATCCGCTGCGCAGATTCTGCCGCAGGCGGTTATCTTCTGCTACCTTGTCGAGGATCGGGCCGATGTCAGGCAGACCGCCAAACAGCGCCTGCAGCGGCAGACGGCGTTCAAACCTGATGCCGTATGTCTCCTCGTCAATCTTTTCGCGGATACTGGCCGGCACTGACTCAAATCTGAACAGCTCACCATAGCCCTCGCCAACTGCGGTTTCACTCGACCCGAATACAGCTGCCGCGCGCGAACGCGCCGAACCTTCACCATCGCCAGCAGGGGCCGTGGCTGCCGTGCTGTTGCTGTTTTCTGTCAGATCAGAGGCTGAGGCCGCAAAGCTTGGTGGTAGTGAAAGAGGCGGGCGAACCACCACTTCAAATTCATCGGGCGCAGATTTTGATTCACCGATCGCACGCCGAAAATCTGAGCATCCGGCGGCGATCATGCTGACGACAGACAGCATCACAACGCTGGCGGCAAAGCGGCGCCTACCGCTGCCAGGGTTAACAATACTGCCACGCTGTAACTGGCTGGACGTCATGATGAGTCGGTCTCCCGTTCCACAAGGATACTGCATATCCAAAGGCCGGCCCCAATGGTAATCGCGGCATCCGCAATATTGAACGCCGGCCAATGCCATGTTTGTACGTAAACGTCGATAAAATCAACCACTTTGCCAAAGCGAAGCCGGTCAATCGCATTGCCAATCGCCCCACCGGCAATCAGGCCCGCGCCGAGCCGTTCCAGCCGCTGAAACTGCGGCACCTTCCAAATCAGCCATGCGGCAACCGCCAGCGCCAGCGCCGTCAACAGATAGCGCATCACATCGCCGCCGTCAGCCAGCATGCCAAAGCTGATACCGGGGTTCCACACAGGCGCGAAATTCAGGAATGGCAGCACTTCGATTCGCCGCGGCGGATCAAAAATCAGTGCCAGCATCACCTGTTTGCTGACCAGATCAAGACCGATCACAATGGCGGCAAGTGTCAAAAGCCGCCGACGCATCGCACAGTCATCTGCGGCGATCTGGTCTTCGGTATTATCCATTCACCACATCTTCGCAGCGATTGCAGATACCGTCTTCTTCGCTCACCTCAGGGGTGACTTTCCAGCAGCGGGCGCATTTGCCACCGTCCGCCGTGGCAAAGACCACCGCCACATCATCAATGCCTTCCACACGGAAGGCATCGGCAGGTGCCGCATCGCACGAGATCGTCGCGCCCGAGGTAATGAACAGCGCCGCTGCATCCTCTCCCTCGAACAGGGCGGCGATGTCTTCGCTTACATGCACTGTCGGTGCGGCCTGAAGCGAGGCACCGATGGCCCCGTCATTCCGCGCTGCCTCCAACGCCGTGGTAACCACCTGACGGGCCCGGCGGATGCCGTCCCAACGGGCAGAAACCGACTGGTCATACCATTCCGGTGGCACCGGATCATAGCTGCGCAGATGCACCGAATTCTCAACATCACCAACCCATGACTGCCACGCCTCCTCAGCCGTAAAGGCCAGGATCGGGGCCAACCAAGCGGTCAGCCGGCTGAACACCTCATGCATCACCGTGCGGGTGGCACGCCGCGCAACCGAATCCGCCGCATCGCAATAAAGACGATCTTTGCGAATCTCGAAATAAAAGGCTGACAGATCGCTGTTACAAAGGGTGTGCAGCTCGGTGAAGATACCGTGGAAATCATACGCCTCGGTCATGTCACGAATGCGGCCATCCAGTTCGGCAAGCCGATGCAGCATCCAGCGTTCCAACGCTGGCATCTGGTCGTGCGATACCGCCTCATCAGCTGTAAACCCGTCCAGCGCGCCAAGAAGATAACGTAACGTATTGCGGAACCGGCGATAATTATCAGTGGTCCGCTTGATGATTTCCGGCCCGATCCGCAGATCATTGTAATAGTCGGAACTGACAACCCACAGGCGCAGAATATCGGCACCGCTCTGGTCGATCACCTTTTGCGGCGTCACAACATTGCCGAGTGATTTCGACATTTTGCGGCCCTGCTCATCCAGAACAAAACCATGTGTCAGCACGCCCTTGTAGGGGGCCTTGCCGCGCGTGGCACAGGACTGCAAAAGCGATGAATGGAACCAGCCGCGATGCTGGTCCGAGCCTTCAAGATACAGGTCAGCCGGACTGTCCAGATCACCGCGCTGTTCCAGAACAAAGGAATGGGTTGATCCGGAATCAAACCAGACATCCAGAATGTCGGTCACACGCTCATAATCATCAGGGTTGTAATCGGGGCCCAGAAAGCGCGATGCATCAGAGGAAAACCAGCAATCGGCCCCTTCTTCACGCATGGCTTCGACAACCCGGTCGATCACGCCCTGATCGCGCAAGGGCTCGCCCGTCGCCTTATTGAAGAAAATCGTCAACGGCACACCCCAGGCACGCTGACGTGACAGGCACCAGTCGGGACGCTGTTCGATCATCGAGGTCAGACGGCGCTGGCCAGCCTGCGGATAAAAGGCGGTGCGGCCCAATTCTGCAACGGCCGTGTCGCGCAGCCCGTGCGATTCCATCGACACAAACCACTGTGCCGTATTGCGATAAACAAGCGGTGCTTTCGAGCGCCATGAATGCGGATAGGAATGGACCAGCTTGCCGATGCCGATGACACCGCCCTGCTCGGCCATTGTTTCTGCGATTCTGGCATTGTCACGCAGCACATGCATGCCGGCAAATATCGGCAGATGATCCATGATCTTGCCGTCCTCGGCCACCGTATCGGGAAGCGGGATGCCATGCTCAAGATGCGCGAGCTCATAATCCTCTACACCGTGACCGGGGGCGATGTGCACAAAGCCTGTACCCTGATCGGTGGTCACATAATCAGCCAGCAGCATCGGCACATCATGTTCATACCCATGCCCGTGCATGGGGTGCAGCGAGATGGTGCCGGCGATATCGGTGCCCTTCAGCGTTGCCAGCGTTTCCGTCTCGGTGATGCCGATCGCTGATGTCACCTCATCCACAAGTTCGGTGGCAAGACAGATCACATCACCGTCTTTTGCCAGCGCGCCCTCGCCGCGCCCGGTGATCCGCAAGACCGAATAGTCGATATCGGCACCGCAGGCCATGGCGCGGTTGCCCGGCATGGTCCATGGTGTGGTTGTCCAGATGATGATATTCGCGCCTTCCAGCGCCGGATGGCTTGGTGTCTTCACAGCAAACCGGGCATAGATCGTGACCGAGGTATGGTCCTGATACTCGATCTCGGCTTCGGCAAGCGCAGTCTTTTCAACAGGCGACCACATCACCGGCTTGGCACCGCGATAGAGGCTGCCCTCCATCAGGATACGACCCAGTTCGGCAGCGATTGTTGCCTCTGCCCCGAACGCCATGGTGGTGTACGGATCATCCCAGTCACCAAGCACGCCAAGGCGCTGGAATTCTTCAGACTGGACATCCAGCCAGTGCGCTGCAAAGTCGCGACATTCCTGACGAAATTCCTTAACCGGCACTTCGTCCTTGTCCTTGCCCTTCTTGCGATATTGTTCCTCGATCTTCCATTCGATGGGCAGACCGTGGCAATCCCAGCCGGGCACGTAATTGGCATTCTTGCCCAGCATCGACTGTGACCGGTTGATCACATCTTTCAGAATCTTGTTCAGCGCATGCCCGATATGCAGCTGGCCATTCGCATATGGCGGGCCATCATGCAGCACGAACAGTTCGGCATCCTTGCGGGTTTCGCGAAGCTTGCGATAAATGTCTATCTGCTTCCAGCCAGCCAGGATTTCAGGTTCCTTTTTCGGCAGACCGCCGCGCATCGGAAATTCGGTGCGGGGCAGGAAGACGGTTTCTTTATAGTTCATCACACGCTCTCTTGAGTGGGCCGCGTCGCAACGCGGCAATCGGGGCATATATGCGGGGCTGCCGTCACGCAGTCTGCTTGACAGGTGGCAGCAGAGCACGCGCGGCGCGCGCATCCTTGGCAATTTGCGACGTCAGCTCGTCAATACCGGTAAATTTTCGCTCTGCACGCAGGAAAGCACGAAGACATACCGCAAGCCGGCGGCCATACAGATCAAGTTGCTGATCAAACAGATGCGCTTCGCACAACACGCCGCGATCCTCAACCGTAGGCCGAATGCCTATATTGGCAACACCATTGCCAAGACAGGTGAAATCACCGCCGGCTTCAGCCTCAAAAATCTGCACCGCATACACGCCAAAGGCAGGATTCAACAGCGCGCCAAGCGGAATGTTCGCCGTCGGAAAACCGATTGTGCGGCCCCGCTGGTCACCCTGCTGGACAATGCCGGTCACAGCCCAGTCATGGCCAAGCATCGATGCCGCCAGATCGGGTTCACCGGACTGCAGCGCCGCGCGCACACGCGTCGATGAAATCACCGCGCTGTTCGCATCCACCAGCAGCGGCACAGACACAGCATCGATACCAACGCTCGCACCGATGCGATTGATGGTTTCGATATCCCCGCCGCGCCCGCGCCCAAAGGCAAAATCGGTGCCGGCAAACAACGATCGAATCCCCAGCGCCGGCAAAACCTGCGTCACAAAATTTTCGGCATCGGTGCAGCGCAGATTGTCATCGAATGTCACATGGATGATCCGGTCCACACCCAGCGCCGCGATCAGCCTGTCTTTTTCTGTCCGGTCAGCCAGGTGGAACGGCGCATCATCCTGACGAAAGAATTCGCGCGGATGCGGATCAAACGTCACCACGCCAATGGGTTGACCCTGCTCAGCAGCTGCCTTGCGGGCTGTCTCGATCACCTTCTGATGACCGAGATGGACACCATCAAAATTACCGATACCAGCGACCATATCGCCACGCGCCAGCGGTGCGTCGCCGACGCTCCAGCACAGGATTTCGCAGGGATGTGACACGGTCTGAAACATGGAGCGCACTATATCGTGCAACCTGCGGAAATATCAACGCTGTAAACGCTTTATTTCACCCACACGCCTGCATTTGTGGCACAATGAAGCCGAAGCGCAAAAACAGCCTGCCACCCGGCCAATACCGTCGGCAGGAATGGTGAGTGTAGAGACGATGGACGGCAAACCGACAACTGATATCGCTGCATATTTCGATTTGTCCGATGTGGCTGTCGAGCAGTTTCTGGAGCTGGTGACAGCCTATGGCCTGAATTTCCTGGCTGCTGTCTTTACACTGTTCCTGGGCATCTGGCTGTCACGGCGGGCATCACGGCTGACAGGCGAATGGCTGTCGCGGCTGAACCGGCTGGACAAGACACTGGTGCCGATCATGGCGGCACTGGTTCGCTATGCCGGCCTGACCCTGACCATCATCGTCACGCTTGGCAATTTCGGCGTTGAGACAACATCGATCATCGCTGTTCTGGGTGCGGCCGGTCTGGCTGTTGGCCTGGCGCTGCAAGGTACCTTGTCGAATGTTGCTGCCGGCCTGATGCTGCTGTTTCTGCGACCGTTTCGAATTGGCGATTGGGTCGAGGCAGCTGGCGTATCCGGGTCGGTGCGCGAAATCGGATTGTTCACAACGACGATTGATACGTTCGACAATGTGTTTATCAGCATTCCAAACTCGTCGATCTGGTCGTCCAACATCATTAACCATGCGCGCTATGGCACACGGCGCATGGATCTGGATATCGGGATTGGCTATGACAGCAATCTCGATACGGCCGAGACAGCCTTGATGAGCCTGGCAACAGACCCCCGCGTACTTGCCGATCCGGCGCCGCGCTTTCTGGTTGTCAGCTATGGCGACAGCGCCATCAATGTTCGGCTTCGCGCCTATGCAAGCTACGATGACTTCTTTGATCTTTACTGGGACCTGAATCGACGGCTGAAAGGCGTTCTCGATGACCATGGCATCGATATTCCCTTCCCGCAGCGGGTTGTTCATCATATGGGCAACGGGTCCGACAGCGCAGGGGATGACGGCGGCTGATGACGGGTGAAAAACTGGTACGGATAACGCGGGAAAATCTCGAAACAGGGACAGTTGCGCGGCTTGTTGCCGAACGCGGCGACGAGGATACACAGCTTGCCACCGAAGACGAGCTGAAGGCCTCGCGCCGCAGCATGGTTCCCGATGATGCCGATTGCTCTGACTTGTGGGTGTTCGGCTATGGCAGCCTGATTTTCAATCCGATCATGGAGCATGTCGACCGGGTCAGAGCACGGATTTTTGGTCATCACCGCCGGTTCTGTCTGTGGACACGGCTCGGTCGCGGCACACCGGATTGCCCGGGGCTGGTGCTGGCGCTTGATCGCGGTGGCAGCTGCACAGGCGTCGCCTACAAGCTGAACCCGGCAAATGCAATTGCCGAGCTGGATTTGCTGTGGCGGCGCGAGATGATCACCCTTGCCTATCGCGCGCATTGGGTGCGCATGCACACCCCAGACGGCATGCAGCGCGGAATCGGATTTGTGTCGCGCCCTGACCGGCCAAACTATGCAGCGCCAATGCCGATTGACAGCGAGGCAGATGTCATCGCCGCTGCCAGCGGGTTCATCGGCCCTTGCCGCGAGTATCTCTTCGATACAGTCGAGGCGCTGAACGCCGAGGGGTTCCGCGACCCGCATCTGGAAAAACTGGTGGCACTCGTCAAGCAGAGACTTGCCTCCTGACGTTGCCTCGGCTAGTACCTCATGGCAATGCGAGTGTGGCGGAATTGGTAGACGCAGTGGATTCAAAATCCACCGCCCGCAAGGGCTTGGGGGTTCGAGTCCCCCCACTCGTACCATTTCTTCGGCGTGACCCTACGGAGCGCTCATGGCAACCTTGTGGCGCTACTGCCTTGCACAATATGACCGTGTCCTGACGCTGGCGGGTACCGCGTTGGCCGAACGGTTGATGCTGCTGTTTGCCGTTCTTGAATCCATCATCATTCCCATCCCGGTTGACCCGCTGCTGGTGGCAACTGTTTTGGCGCGGCCGGCAAAATGGATTCGCCTGTCGCTTGGCTGTACGCTGGCATCTGTGATTGGCGGCGGTATCGGCTGGGCGCTGGGCGGATTGCTGGGTGTCGGGATTGACCAGATTCTGGCAGCCCTGCCAACAGCCATAGCAGCCCCCGAGAAGTTTGCGGCAGTGCAGGCGGGTTTTGTTGAATTCGGCATTCTGCTGGTGTTCATCGGGGCTTTTACACCGCTGCCCTACAAGGTTATCGCCGTCAGTGCCGGCATCGCCGGGTTCGCCCTGCTGCCATTCCTGGTGATATCTTTTATTGGCCGCGGAGTCCGCTTTGCGATCGTTGCCGGTATCGCGCGACATCATGGCAACTACCGGATTGTTATCGGGCTGCTTAGTTTACTGGTCTTCCTTTTTGGAGGCGGGTTTTGGCTGATACATTGAAACAGGAATTGTCAGTATTGCTGGCACCGCAGCGCGGCCTGGTGTTGTGCGCCCTGATTTCGGCAGCGCTTCTTGGTGGCGCATTGCTGTTCGAGCATGTTGGCGGCATGGCGCCTTGCAGCCTGTGCATCTGGCAACGCTGGGCGCATGTGGCGGTGATTGTATGCGCGCTTGGCTGGCTGGTGATCAGTCAGCCCATCGGTGCATCGCTGCGGGCCGGGCTGATCATCACGGCGCTTGCCGGCATTACCAGTGTTGGCGTCGCGGGATATCATGCCGGTGTCGAATGGCAACTGTGGGCTGGCCCGGCCGGATGCACCGCCTCATTGTCGTCAGGCGGGTCAACAGCCGATCTGGTCGACAGCCTGCTGGCAACACCGGTGGTACGATGCGACGACGTGCCATGGTCCCTGTTCGGGCTGTCGATGGCAGGATGGAACATGTTGTTAAGTGTGGATATTGTGGCACTGGCAATGATGTCATTCATTTTTGGCGACCGAAACAGGACACGCACATCATGACACAGCCTAACAGACCGGCCGCAGGCCGCCGCGATATTGAACGCTTCTTGCGCGTTGATCATGCCGGAGAGCGTGCTGCGCAGCAGATTTATCGCGGCCAGCTGGCCATTCTGCGGAACCATTCGTCCGGGCCACAAATCCAGCATATGATGGAACAGGAAGTCGAACATCTTGATGCTTTCGAGGCGCTGCTCAATGAGCGCCGGGTTCGCCCCTCAGTGCTTGATCCGGTGTGGGGAGCTGCCGGATTTGCACTGGGGGCGGTCACCGCTGTGATGGGACCAAAGGCAGCTATGGCCTGCACCATCGCGGTGGAAGAGGTGATTGGCGAGCATTACGCCGATCAGGCCGAGCGGCTTGGTGAGGATGAGGCGGAACTGCGCGGCACCATCTCGAAATTCCGCGATGACGAGCTGGAACATCGTGATATCGCGATTGAGTATCGTGGACGCGAAGCCATGTTCTACGCAGCTTTGAAGTCAGTGATCCAGCAAGGCTGCCGTACCGCCATCCGCATCGCTGAACGCGTCTGACATATTTCTGCATAATGGTTTGAGAGCGAGCGCGGCCCGCGCAATACATGAGTGGCGGCACATGTGTGGCGGGACATGTGTGGTGCGAATTCGCGCGGGATCAGGTCTGCTGCAGTTCAGAATCCCAATACAGATAGTCACGCCAGGATTCATGCAGATAGTTCGGTGGAAACCCACGGCCATTTTCCTGCAGCTGCCAGATATTCGGGGCCACCGGCGTTGCCAATGGCTGCATACCGCACTGGGCCGGCAGTTTATTGGCCTTTTTCAGATTACAGGGGCTGCAGGCTGCCACAACATTGGTCCAGGTGGTGCGCCCGCCGCGTGATCGAGGCACAACATGGTCGAATGTCAGATCAGCCGCCGCGTGGCCGGTGCCACAATATTGGCAGCTGAACCGGTCGCGCAGAAAAACGTTGAAACGGGTGAATGCCGGGTTGCGCATCTGCGGCACATATTCTTTCAGCGCAATCACCGAGGGCAGCTTCATCTCGATGGTTGGTGAACTGATCGAAACGTCATATTCCGAAACGATGGTAACCCGCTCAAGACAAACGGCCTTCACCGCATCCTGCCAGGACCAGAGTGAAAGCGGAAAATAATTCAAGGGACGGAAATCGGCATTCAGGACCAGTGCTGGTGCGAAACTGCCTGCGTTCATCGTCTCCCCCGTTTGGTGCGTCCGGTCATTGACATAAGCAAACCATGGTCATCCCCCGATTACAAGAGATTACCCCCACATATTGGGATGCGTCATACTATCGCCTCAAAATATTGCGGTGTTATGACAAAGAAACAAACATAAGCCGCTGACAACGGTGCATGGTTTCAGCCGGGAAGCGCATCTGCCAGAAAATCAATCGCCGCGGTCAGGGCATCAGAATCAATGCCGTGACCAAGACCGGGACGGCTGACGCATGCGGCCTCAATACCATGTTCGCCAAGAATTCCGGATGCTGTCGCCATCATCGAGAATGGTACAACCGCATCATCCGTGCCATGCACCAGCATCACCGCTGGCCGCGTTTCCAGATCGGCAATCGCTTCCTTTTGCAACAAAGCGCCTGAAAAGCTGACAATTGCCGCCGGGGGCGGGTCCATTGAAAGCCCGCAATGCAAGCTCATCATGCCACCTTGCGAAAACCCGGTCAGCGCCACTGCTGTGTGATCAAGTCCCAATTCATCACAGGCCGCCTGTACCGACGGCAGAATAACAGCGGCTGCCACTTGCGGCCCTTCGGTCATGTCACCCAGATCGAACCATTGGCGGCCCATCGGGTTCATGCTGCATACATCAGGGGCATTCGGTACAAAGAAAGCCGCCCCGGGAAAACGCAGCGAGATCGGATAGGCCAGATCGGCCAGATCGCTGGCATCAGCGCCCCAGCCATGCATGATCACGATCAGGCTGGACGGGTCACCACCGCGTGCCGGCGCGGTGAAATGCCCGCTCAGCTGTCCGAATTCCTTCATCATCGCCCTTACCTGCCTTTCATAATCACGGATCAGATTGTCGCCAGAATATCACAACAGGCAGAAACGCTACACGTGCTGGCACATACTGGTCCAGATGCTGTGTTGCCGATATTCACAAAAGCTGCCCGCACCCGCTAGACTGTGGCAGGTTTGAGAATCGAACGAGCGGGGCACTTCACGCGTGAGCCACCAATGAATACAGAAAATACCGCACATCACGTCACGCGATTTGCCCCCAGCCCGACGGGCGAATTGCATCTGGGGCACGCCTATTCGGCAATGGTGGCGCATCATCTGGGCAACGGCTATGTCCTGCGCATCGATGATATCGACCATACACGCTGCCGCGATCATTTCACCACCGGCATTCTGGAGGATCTGTGCTGGCTTGGACTGCCCTGGACAGGCGATCCGGTCTTTCAAAGCCAGCGCAGAGACGCCTATGCCGATGCGCTGGCACGTCTGCAGAAAATGGAATTGGTCTATCCCTGCTATCTGACACGAAAAGAGCTGTCGGCCGTGTTGAGCGCCCCGCATGGCAGCACTGCGCCACATGCAACGGACATGGTTCTGCCTGCTGTCGAGATGGCACGCCGCGCCGCTGATGGCAGCGGGGCCGCCTGGCGGTTGCGTACCGATGCCGCGCTGGCCCATACCGGACCGCTGCACTGGTTTGATGCCCGCACCGGACAGATGGTGCCGGTTGATTTGTCGGCGCATGGCGATGTGGTTGTGGCGCGCCGTGATATCGGCACATCCTATCATCTGTCAGTGGTCATTGATGATGCACTGGATGGTGTCACCCTTGTTACCCGCGGTGCTGATCTGGCTGACAGCACGCATGTACACCGGTTGCTGCAGGGGCTGCTGGACTTGCCGGGCCCTGCCTATCTGCATCACGATCTGGTTTCCGGTGATACCGGCAAACGCCTTGCCAAACGCGATCATGCCACCAGTCTGGCCAGTTTGCGGGCGAACGGAATGACTGTGGATAATCTTGTTGCACAAATGCCACCGCTACCATCTTTTCGTTGAGGTGAAGACAGTTTTTCATTTTAACTAATTGTTTTATATTATTTTTTATAAGTCAGACTATCTGACCTATTTTTGCAAAAAATGGCCTGTAAGGTCTTGACGTGGCACTGCCGGAGGCGCATATACGGGCAGCATAGCCATTGGCTGTGCGTTTCCTCCCTAAACTCGGCCGTGAGTCATCTCACGGTCTTTTTTTTGCCGCCAGTCTGCCGTCCAAATGCCCTCTTTCGGGGATCTATTACGGGGCGAAAAACAGGCTGGCAGCAAAGAGCGGTCGCATTTGTTGCCGGATGGGGCAAGTGCAGACGTGACAAGATGCCGTGGCCTGGCGGGCATGCCACGGTTGCAATGGGCGCGCCCCGGCGTCTACGATGCTGTCTCCATGCCCTGAAAATGCAGCAGAACACCGGATCATGACACCAGACAATGCCATTCCAGAAAGCGCCATCCCGGATAGCGCAGACCAGGCCAGCGCAAAGCATAACAGTGCCGCCAGCGGCCTGATCGACCCTTATGGCAGACAGGTGGACTACCTGCGTGTATCGGTGACCGACCGCTGTGATTTCCGCTGCGTCTATTGCATGGCAGAGGAAATGACATTCCTGCCGAAAGCAGAACTTCTCAGCCTTGAAGAACTGGAGGTGCTGTGCCGCCGTTTCATGGCTGCCGGCATCCGCAAGATAAGGCTGACAGGCGGTGAACCGCTGGTGCGCCGCAATATCATGCAACTGATCTCGGCCCTTGGCAGCGAGGTCAAGGCCGGCAATCTTGATGAGTTGACCATAACGACCAATGGCAGCCAGCTTGGCAAGATGGCGGATGATCTGTTCGCTGCCGGGGTTCGCCGTGTCAATATCTCGCTCGATACGCTGGATGAAGACAGGTTCCGGGCGATTACCCGTTGGGGCGATCTGTCCAAGGTACTTGCCGGGCTGCGCGCTGCCCAGGCGGCCGGTCTGCAGATCAAGATCAATGCTGTTGCGTTGCGCGGCGTGAATGATGGTGAACTGGGCGATATGCTGGCCTGGTGCGGCGACCAGGGGTTCGATATGACCATCATCGAAGTCATGCCCATGGGCGATATCGGAAGCGAAAACCGGCTGGATCAGTATCTGCCGCTGTCGACTGTCCGCGCCGATCTGGCCAAACGATTTACCCTGACCGATATTCCGTTCCGCACCGGCGGTCCGGCGCGCTATGTCAAGATTGAGGAAACGGGACAGAAGTTGGGTTTCATCACCCCGCTGACCCATAATTTCTGTGAAAGCTGCAACCGGGTGCGGGTGACCTGCACCGGCCAGCTATATATGTGCCTGGGACAGGATGATAATGCCGACCTGCGACGCGCGCTGCGCGAAGGCGGCAGTGACGGGCTGGACGCGGCCATTGTAGAAGCCATCGGCCGCAAGCCGAAAGGTCATGATTTTATCATCGACCGGCGGCATAGCGATCCTGCTGTAAGCCGCCATATGAATGTAACCGGCGGCTGATAAGGCGCCTGATCAGGCGTTAACGCTGCTGTCATGAGCATTACGGGGTCACCGCACCACGGCTGCGCTGCGTGATCGCCAGCCACAGCAATGCCAGAACCACAACACCGACCGGCAGTATGGCCACCTGGCTCATCATCTCCCAGCCATATTGGCTATGCACAGCACCTGCTGTCAGCGAGGCAATGGCAACAGTTGTGGTTGTCATCAGATCACCAAATCCTTGTACCCGTCCGCGCTCGATCGGCTCGGCAACACGCGCGATCAGCGAACTGCCACCAATGTAAAGGAAGTTCCAGCCAAGCCCCAGCGTCACAAGCGCGAACCAATACAGCCAGAACCCGTCAGCCGCCAGCGCCAGGATGATCGTCGCCAGATAAAACAGAACACCTGCCCACAACACCCGTGCCGTGCCAAATCTTGCAATCAGATTGCCCGTAAAGAATGACGGCAGAAACATCGCCACGACATGCCACTGGATGATGGTTGCGTTCGCCGAGGTGCCAAGCTTGGCAACATTCACCACTTGCAACGGCGTTGCCGTCATCAGATAGCTCATCAGCGCATAGCCGATGGCGGCGCACACAATCCCGACGATATAGACCGGCATCCGGAAAAAAGCACCAATCGGGCGTCCGGCAGCCCCCTGCTGGGGTTTTGGCTTTTCAATCTTCACACCGGCCAGCGCAAACAACGAGACAAGCTGCACAATGGCGACGACGAAAAAACATCCCGCATACATGATACCGGGCACCAGATCGACAGTGTTGCGGGCGATTTCAGGCCCCATGACAGCAGCAGCAAGCCCGCCGGCGAGGACATAGGATATCGCCTTTGCCCGGTCCTTTTCCGCCAGCCCGTCTGCCGCAGCGTATCTGTAATAGGCAGATATCCCCATTGATACGCCGAGCCCCATCGAGGCACCGCAGAACAGGGGGAAACTCTGCACAATGATCGCCATGCCCAGCAACAGTGACGAGATGCAGCTGATCAGCACTCCCGCGATAAAAACCGGCCGTCTGCCAATGCGGGCCATCAGCAATGAGGCCGGCAAGGTAATCATCATGACGCTGACAAACTGCAACGACAGCGGCAAGGTGGCCAGCCACGGGGCGGGCGCGAGAAGATAGCCGACAAGCGCTGTATTGATGATGTTCACATTCATTGATGTCATCGAAAGGGCCTGGGCAATGGCCAGCCGGACGACATTCGATTTTTGCTGTTTGGTCTGCATGATGATCATTTCAAGATTGGGACCCGGTTGCGCAGCCTGACGGCGTCGGCCCCTACCACCGCTTTCACCGGGCAGCAGATGCAGACGGATTGCAGGTCTATCCGGAATCCGTTGGCAGCTTTCGACCGAACAGTTCAAGCCGGTGATCAACCAGCTCATACCCCATTTCACGGGCAATCTGTTCTTTCAGCGCTTCCAGTTCCGCATGATAGAATTCAATAACCTCGCCGGTTTCAACATCGACCAGATGCTCGTGATGCTCACCAGCTTCTTCATAACGCGCCCGCCCGTCGCCGAATTCCAGGCGTTCAATGACCCCGGCCTCTTCCAGAAGCTTGACCGTGCGATAGACAGTGGCGATAGAAATGGTGTTGTCCTGCTGGACAGCACGCCGATAAAGCTCATCCACATCGGGATGATCTTCCGCATCACCTATAACACCAACTATGACCTGTCTTTGGCTGGTCATGCGAATGCCCTTTTCAAGGCATCGCGATAGCAAGTTGTTGGACATTCAAAACCTGAGTGTTGGCGGCAGCAGCTGCCGGTGTTGTGAGTGACCACAGTCTGCAACGTCCGCACGCAAACTTCAAGCTGACCATGCACGATGACGCAAAAACGCACTGATTGACGGCGCATGCTAACAATGCGCAGGATGCGCCTATGAATGAGATTGCCCACAGAATACAGCATCCGGGACGCGGCATGGCGTTGCTCAGCATGGGGATGCTTGTTCTGCCGTGTCTTGATGTGTTTGCCAAACTTCTTGGCCAGACAGCTGGCCCGCTGGAGGTTACTTTCTGGCGCTTTTTCATTCAAACGGTGCTGATGCTGCCCTTTGTCATCATGGCTGGTGCCTGGTCTGTGCCAAAAGGCACCCTGATTCTTCAGATGATACGCGGGCTGTTGCTGGCCACCGCCACCGTCTTTTTCTTTGCCGCCCTGAAACATCTTCCCATGGCAGAGGCCATAGCGATTTTCTTTGCCCAGCCACTGATTCTCACAGTGCTGTCGGCAGTGCTTCTTGGCGAGCGTCTGCGCATCCGGCGAATCACCGCTATCATGGCCGGATTTGCCGGCACACTGATCATTCTGCAGCCGTCAGTGCTCGTATTTGGCTGCGCCGCTGGCCTGCCCCTGATATCAGCACTGAGCATGGCGCTGTATATGATTATCACCCGCCGGCTTGCCGATGAGGTCGGGGCAACTCAGATGCAGTTTCTGGGCAGCCTTGCCTCGACAGTTGTTCTGGCGGTGCTGACAGTCGCTTTTACATGGGGCGGGCTGGTTGGTGGCGGTATGACACCCCTGTCACTGACACAGATCAGCTGGGTAATCGGCATGGGGCTTGCCGCCACAATCGGCCATGCGCTGATTGTCATGGCGGCGCAGAATGCGCCTGCAAACCTGTTGGCCCCTTTTCAGTATGTTGAAATTATCGGGGCCAGCACGCTGGGCTTTCTGGTGTTTGGCGATGTGCCGGCCAACACCACATTTGCTGGTGTCGCCATCATCATTGCCAGCGGCCTTTATCTGTTTCACCGCGAACGGCTGCAGGACAAAGGCACGGCTGAGCCTTGCTGACACGGTGAATATGGTGAATTGATGAATTTGGTGCGTCTGTAAACCGCTCGGGCCAGATACCAGCGTTAGTCGATACAAGTGTCAGATGATGCCAGTGTCAGATGATGCCAGTGTCAGATGATGCCAGTGTCAGGCGCTGTCATCCGGCAATGACGGGCGCGTGCGGTGATAGTGCAATACAGATAATGGCAGGCTGACAACATAGGCCCCGGCCAACACAACATAGGTCAGCCACGGCTGGACAAAAGCGCCGGCGATCAATAATGACCCGGTCGCCAACACCGGCAGCACCGATCCGACCGGAAGCTTGATCCGCTTGCCTGCGAATGTTGGCAGCGCCGACACGGCAAGCCCGCCAATGGTAACAAGCCAGATGCAAACATATTGTGGTTCACGCGCCCAGCCTATGCCGAATTCCAGATCGACACAGATCGGCACAAGCAACAGAAACGCCGATGCCGGCGCTGGCACACCGGTGAAATAATCCTTGGAATGGCCTGGCGGATCGCGCAATTCGGAATCGAAACGCGCCAGTCGCAGGGCGATGGCCACCGCATAGAACATGGTGGCCCACCAGGCGATGCGGCCGGAATCCTGCAGCGCCCACAAATACAGGCACAAGGCCGGCACAACGCCAAACACCACAAGATCGCTCAGACTGTCGAGGGCTGCGCCAAAGGCAGACGCTGTCTTGAAACGGCGCGCCGTGCGCCCGTCCAGCGCATCAAATACCGCCGCCAGCACGATCAGACCGATAACACCCGACCAGCGACCATCCAGTGCAAAGCGCAGGGCTGTCAGCCCGGACACAAGCCCGGCAACAGTCAGCACATTTGGCAGCAGCCAGAAAATGGAAACCGATTGAAAACGGCGTTGCGGTCCCTTTGCCGGCATGATCAGGCAACCCGCTTGTCAGATGTCTCACGCATGACGGCATCAAGGTCGGCGATCACGGTCTCGCCAGCAATGGTCCGCTGACCGGGCAATACAGTGACAGACGTGCTTGCCGGCAGCCACAAATCGACACGGCTGCCAAACCTGATGATCCCGAATTGCTGACCAACCAGCAGCCTGTCTCCCACGCCGGCTTCCAGAAGGATACGGCGTGCGACCAGACCGGCAATCTGGACAATGCCGATTGTCTGGCCGGCATCCGTTTCCATACAGATATTTTGCCGCTCATTTGCCTCTGCCGCCTTGTCGAGGCTGGCATTCACAAACGCCCCTTTGTGATAGCTTGTCGCTGTCACCATGCCGCTGACCGGCGCGCGATTCACATGCACATCAAAGACATTCATGAAAATCGCTACACGTCGCCAGTCACCTGCAGGCAGATCAAGATCCGCTGGCGGGTCGGCAGGCCCTGTTGACAGCACACGGCCATCCGCCGGTGCAATCACCAGATTTTCCGTGACCGGCGTGGTGCGGCGCGGATTGCGAAAGAAATACACACACCACAGCGACAACAGCGTGCCCGCCACAGCGAAAGGAGACCAGAATACCGTAATCAAGATGCTGGCAAGCACGAACAGAAAGATAAACGGCCAACCAGCAGGATGGATGGGCACAAGCACTTCCTCGGTGATGGCTTTATAGATGTTCATACGGTCAGAATCGCCAGTTAAGTGAATCAAAAGGTTGTGGGATCATATGATCCGGTAACGGTACAGGCGGGAACGGCCAGCTACACGCCGCCCAGACCCGTCAGGCCTCGTCAGGCGCGACAAACTAGCCGGTTACGCCACAAAGGTCACCTGTAAATCGATTGTCGCGGGATCATCAGCCTGATCACCGGGGAATCGTCACTTAAATTATCGGTGCAGTGGCGGGCTGAGAACTGTCAGACAGCGCTGCGTAGAAGGCCGCGGTTCTGCAGATCCTGCCGCTTGGCGATGAGGGCACCCTGTTCCAACGCGCGCGGCGTGTCCAATCCCGGTACAGTGATCTGCAGCACACCATCGATTAACTCAACCGCCTTGCGCGCAGGTGAGTGGCCATTCGGTGCCACCCCCGGACCCGCATGTCCGTTGCCATTATACCCGTTGATGTCATGTCCGTTTGGCGCATGACTGTTGCCATTATGTCCGTTGCCATTATGCCCGTTGAGGCCATAGCTGCCGATCTCGAAACCGTTGCTGTTATTATGGCCATTGCCAGCATTACCGTTGCCAGCATTACCGTTGCCAGCATCACCATTGGCAACACCTTTAGACATACCATTCACCGGACTGGACACGACATCATCTACCAGAATCGGCTCACCTGCGCCTTTGTCATGCCCGTTCGCGACCGCCACCGCCGGCAGACTGGCTGCCAATAATGCAAGCCGCTGCTTTCCCGGTTTTTGCAATTGCAGAAACGGCTGACTGCCTGAAGCGAGCGTCAGGAATTCGTCAACAAGCTCAACCTGCCAATGACAGGCTTCAATCTCCCACGGGCGAGTGTGCCATGGCAACTGGTCAATAATCACCGGCTTTCCGCCCATCCAGCGTGCCAGTTCAACCTTTTTCCGCTGCCGATCAATCTTTTTGGTCTTGCGATTGAGGACAAGCCTGCCATTTGTCACCTGCGAGATATGCAGCAGTTCATGAGCAATCACCTGTCCGGCATCGCGGATACCGGCCGCCGTTGAAACCGTCATCTCGAACGCAGTTGGCGGCCCCAGCCCGAAACCGGCTTTCTGGGGCAACAGCATGTCGCGTGAAATGGGCACACGGATTGGCCGGCGTGTCGCATTGATGGTGATGTCGAGCGATGCGCGCTGGCGCGGCGTAAACAGCCGGTCACCCAGATATCCGGTCATCAGGCGCAGGACTTCCACCTCGCCCGGCACCGCGTCGATCACATTCACCTTATACATCGTAACTTTGACCGGCCTGTAAAACTCAAGATCAGATTAATCAAAAATTAGCACAATAAATGATTTGAACAAATCCTTATAACTAATTGAATTTTTGACGTTTCATATGATGCCCCTGATCTCTTGACCCGATGATTGTCATTCGCCACTGTTGATCTGACGATACGTGCCGGGCGGGTTGCCCGGCAAAACCATCTGAACAAACAGGGAAGACAATGCCATGGACAACATGTTCGATACCGGGCTCGCCCAGCGCAAATCAACTCTTGGCGACGCTTATGTAGAGCGCACGATGGAAGCTGCCGACGATTTCACCAGACCGTTCCAAGAGGCGATGACAGCCTGGTGCTGGGGGTTTGGATGGGGCGATGATGCTATTGATGCCAAAACACGCTCGATGATGAATCTCGCGATGATTGGTGCGCTTGGTAAAATGCATGAATGGGAACTGCATTGCCGTGGCGCCATCAAGAACGGCGTTACCTTTGAGGAAATTCGCGCGATTATACATGTCATCGGCATTTATTGCGGCGTTCCACAGGCCCTTGAATGCTTTCGCGCGGCGCGAAAGGTGCTTGACGAACAGGCCAGCTAACCCAACCATATGCGGCCAGCCGGGGGCCTGATTGGTCACAATCGGCTGTGCCGCCAACCGCAAAGCTTGTGCGGCCGTTTATCTTCAACATATTAAAGTGCTAGACATCTGCCTCAATTTGGGCGATTTTCTTGTGATTGTGGCGGAATATCTTGCCATGATGTTTTTTTAGTGTCGTGCGCGCGGGCGACAATCCTTTGACCGGGATACATGATCAGCGCGGACGAAACCGACCTGGACTGATGATTTTTAGGGGGTCATGAGTAATGCGCCGGCTTTGGACCTATATGCTCGCGGGGTCGATCGTTGCCATTGGCACCGCCGCCCACGCAGGCGGGCTGCCGACATCTGGTGATGACAGCAGCAGCGACACTTCATCCACTACACAGTCAAATGTCTCGGCTACAGACACCGCTGCCACCACAAGCGCGGGATCTTCGTCAACAGCGTCTGGCGGCACCAGTGCCGCCGGGTCATCTGGCAGCACAACCGACAGTCAGGTCACCGACAGTCAGGCTGCTGGCAGCCAGGCAACAGATACGCAAACGGCAGATGCCGGCAGTGCGGATGGCGGCGTTGACCAGGGCAGTGCCGACGCGGGTTCATTCATCGCGATTGAAGACGATCCGCTGATCATCGACGCCTCATCCGTTGTTGACGGTGATGGTGTCGGCAGCATGCAGGTACAGTGGCAGATTTCTGAAGATGGGGCTGTCTGGTCCAACCTGTCAGGTGAGATTCGCCAGTCTTTTACACCGCGCGAACGCCATGTCGGACGCCGGCTGCGTGTCCAGCTGTCATATGTTGACGGCCAGGGCAATCTGGAAACAATTCTCAGCCCGCCTTCAAGCCCGGTCCAGAATGTAAATGACAAGCCTAACGGCGCACCTCAGCTCGTTGGTGCCGCCATGGAAGAAGATGCGCTTGTTGTTGATACAAGCATGATTTCGGATGATGACGGGCTCGGCAATTTTTCGATTGTCTGGCAGCGGTCCAGCACAAAAACAGACTGGCAGGCCTTTCCTGAGATTGCTGGCGAGGTATTGCCGCTTTCACAGCGCCATGTCGGTTATTCCTATCGCGCCGTCGTGTCCTATGTTGATGGACATGGCACAAAGGAACTTCTGGTTACCAGCCCATCAGAAACCGTCAGCAATGTTGACGACCCGGTTCAGGGTGAAGTTCTGATCACCGGCAAGGCGACCGAAGGCGAAGTCATGCTTGTCAGCACAAACGGTGTGACTGACGAAGACGGTATTGCCAGCATGTCTATCGGGTGGGAAGCCTCAACCGACGGGCGGAACTGGCGGGCGATTGAAACCGGCGGTTCAACCCAGCTTGCGTTGTCGCAGGCGCTGGTGAACAAGCAGATCAGGGCGCGTGTTGCCGTGGTTGACAGCTTTGGCGTTGAAACCGTGATCTTCAGTCAGGCCACCAATACGGTGCGCAACATCAACAACAAGCCGGCCGGCACCATATTCGTTCGCCGCGTTGGCGGATGATACGGGTTGGCTGACACCCCGTCGGCACTGACCTGAACGGGGATGTGTCAGTTCATAACGGTTTTGTTTCAAGAGGCCCTTTGCGGGGCCTCTTTTTTGTGCAGCCTGCTTTTTTTCTGCGCGCAAACCACTTTTTTCTTTTCAGAGAATCCTAAACGAGCCACACTCTATCTTGTATGGAACAACAGCTAATGCACCTAAGTGTTGATAAGCTGCGCAACAGCGCCGGTGGGGAGCGTTACACCATCTTCCTGCAGGACCAGCTGACAAATCTGTCACATACATTCACCAGCACATGCTTTTCCTTCGACATCGTCATAGGAGCCTCAGAATGCGACTGACCGACCGAGAGCATCGGCCGGAATGCGACGTCATTCCGTTTCACCGTCCGAACACCCCGTCACAGGAGGTGGCTGCCACCAGCATTGCCGCCGTTATCGCTGTGACGATCCTGCATTCCGCAGATGAATCCCCCGAGGACCGTTTGCTGGATATCCTTGAACAGAGTGGTGATGTTGAAGTTCTTGATGCCGATGATGCAATGGATGAGCTGGCTGCCAGTTCTGCCCATCCGGACTGGATCCCGGCAAATGACAACGCATTGATGGCGGTGCGCTAGCAGGTACGGTCTCGCCTTCGCACCATGGTGTTGCGGCTGCAGGCTGACTCGTCGCGGTCATGACAAAAGGCAAGTTTGGTCAAAGACCTGCAAGAACGACAGACAGCCAGATCCATAGCGGCATGGAGACTGCTGCCACCAATGTCTGCACGGAAATAATTTCAGCCATCAGGCGGGTATCACCGCCAAGTTCACTGGCCAGCGTAAAACTGGACGTTGCTGTCGGCGCGGCCCCTACCGCCGCGATGACTGCCAATGGCAAGGGGGCAAGGCCCAGCTGGATGCCGATCAGCACCAGACACATCGGGAAGACAGCAAGCTTGGCCATGATTGCCAGACTGAGCGGCAATGCACTGCTGCGGATGGCCGAAAACCGCAATGAGGCCCCGACCCCAAGAAGCAAAAGCGGCAGCGCGCCATCGCCAAGCACCGCGCAGGTTGAAGACACCACTTCCGGGACAGGAATGGCAAACAGATTGACCACCACACCAGCCAGAATCGCGGCCAACAGCGGATTTCGCAGCGTTTCCTTGATGATGGCGCGGCGCAGGCTGGTATTGGCATCTTTCGGCTTGTAGCTGATCAGCGCCGAGATCGACACAATGTTTGACACCGGCACCAGAAAGGCAATGGCGACCGCCACTATCTCCAGCGCCGCGTTCCCATAGGCACCCTGCACAATCGACAGAACAACGAAGCCGTTATGGCGCAAGCTGCCCTGGATGAGCGATCCTGCCGCCGGACCGTCGAGGCGGGCCACGCGCACCATCACCAGTGCATAGAGAACGATCAGCACACTGCCGGCAGCCAGCGTCAGCACAAAGCTGCTGATGAAATCGGCACCCAATGTCGCTGTCGACATCAGATTGAAGAGCAGTCCCGGAAACAGCACCCAGTAACACAGGCGGCTGAGATAGCCCCATGCCTCATCCGGCACGAGCCCGACCTGTCGCAACCCGTAACCGAGCATGACAATGGCCAGCGTAACAACAATCGCTGTCAGCATGAGCCCATCCGCAAGCGGCACAGGCAGCACTGTTTCTGACCGGCGCTAACCCCGGTCACTGAAACTAGCCCCGGTCACTGAAACTGGCCCCGGTCACTGAAAGATGTACCGGTCATTGCCTTCACAGCACGCCAGGCAACAGGCATCAGACATGCGGCAACGACCAGCTTCATCGCATCCCCCCACAGGAATGGCTGAACACCAAAAACAAAGGCCTTGCCCGGGCCAATCAGGCTGGCCAGCCAGGCATAACCGAACAGATAGATCACCAAATTACCGGCAAGCATAGCCAGCGCGGTCGACAGCATGCTGCGTCCCATTCCGCGTTCGGCCAGCAATCCCATCACAAAAACAGCCGCCAGAAAGCCAACAATATAGCCGCCTGACGGACCGGCCATAACAGCCCATCCGGATGTGCCACCCGCAAATACCGGCAGGCCGCGCAGCCCGGCAAGGATGTAAGCCAGCACCGTCACCGCACCAAGGCGCGGTCCATAGGCAAGCCCGATCATCAGCACTACCAGCGTCTGCCCGGTCACCGGCACAGGGCTGGGCGGGATCAGCAGCTTGAACTGCGCCGAAGCGGCAAGCAGCATGCTGCCGGCAACCACAAGTACAAGCTGCGCCGCCAACCGCAGAAGACGGGCCTTGGCGGGGTCGGTACCAGAGTGGGTGCCAGAGTGGGTGCCAGAGTGGGTGTCAGAATCGATGCCTGAATCGATGCCAGAGTTGGATATGGCACGGGCTGCCGGTAGCAATGCATCCAGCAGCGTGTCTTTGCGTGTTGTAGACAGCATTTATTCCTCGGTTTTTTGCCTGGGTATGTCGTGGACCATGCCGACTATAGGCGTCGCAAGGATAAAGAAAAAGGACGGTTTTCGCGGCAGTGGGGTTTGGCCCGGCTTGACTGCAAGCCTGCCATTGGCTTTGCCGGGCCACTTTGCACCAAATCAGGGCAACACTGACTGCAGCACCGCATCATAGGCGGCCACGGGCAGGATGACAGCATACCCCTCACCGTCACCGGCATTGATGGTCACCGATGCACTGGCAACGCGGTTGGACGTGCCGATGGTGCCACCCTGCGTCATGGTCAACTCGTCTAGCGGCCATTGCAGACCCGATGATCCTGCAAAATGCTGCTTGCCAAGCGGCCAGACAGAAAAGCGCGTCCCCGGCACCAGCGACAGGGCCACATCGCCAACAGGGCGCAGCAACACATCACGGCGACCAACAAGGATGAGCGGAATATCTCGCTGCAATCGGGTGATCGCATGCATGCTGGCCAACACATGATCCAGCCTGCCATCAAGAAAGCCAAAGCCGATAATCAGCGGTGCCGATATGCGCTGCAACGCCTTTTCAAGATCGGTGTCATCCTGACCATCAAGCTGCAAGGCCGGTACATCGTCAGGCACACGGCGAACAGAATCCATATCACCAAGCACCAAAGACGGACGCAAGCCGGCTGCATGCGCGGTATCCAGCCCCCCATCGACAGCAATCAGCGGCCAGTGCGGATCAATCCCGCCCACCATATCAGGATCAAGGTCGGGAGACGCGCCAATCAGTAAAACCGGACGGTCCCATTGCAGTTCTTCTATCGCCGCATCTGTCATCTGTCTGTTGTGCCGAAATCACCTGCGCCTTGCAATCCCCGACCGGCAAATGGGAAACAGCTTGCAGGTCGCCGCGTCTGCCAGTGTGGAAACTGGTGTGGAAACTGGTGCAAACCGACATTTATGTCACCATGTCACAAAAATATAACAGGCACTGCACTCATTAGGGGTTGTGATTAAAGTTAGGCAGGGCTAAATATAGGCGATGCAGCGAGACCTGACACAAAAACCGGACAGCGTGATTGTTCCGCCGGAGCCTGTCACCATCCCGGATTCACCTGTTGCAAGAGGTGGTGGCGTAACAGCGTTGCGGTTGCGCGCCACCCTGATGATTTTGATACTGCCAGTTGTCGCGGCCGCGCTGATGCTGACCGCGCAGGGCGAGCTGCTGGACATCATTTTCGGGGCAATCGCCGATGCCTATCTTCAGGTCAGTACGTTTGTTGCTGCCACATTTCTGATTATTTACGGGGCCGAGCGTGCGCTGAAGATCGACGCGACCGCCATGTTGCGCCGCGATACCATCTGGCAGGTGCCGGTGGCAGCTGCACTTGGTGCCCTGCCTGGATGTGGTGGCGCGGTTATCGTTGTTACCCAGTATGTAACAGGTCGGCTGTCATTTGGCGGCGTTGTGGCCGCACTGACAGCCACCATGGGTGATGCCGCATTCCTGCTGATTGCCCAGGAACCACTGACCGGCCTTGCGATGATTGTCATGGGCTTCACCGTTGGCACGCTCAGCGGCTGGGTGATCAATGCGATCCATGGCGGTGATTTTCTGCGCGGCACGAAGACCAGACCCGAGGCGACGGTCGAATCCAGTCATGACGACGCCTCGACACCTGCTCTCGACCGGCTATGGATGTTGATCCTGATACCGGGCATTTTGCTGGCTGGACTGGTGGCGTTTCAGGTGGATGTCGATGCGATGTTCGCAATGGATGGCATCGAACGTCCGGCCACGTTGCTCGGGGTGATTGGCGGTACGCTGGCCATCAGCATGCGGCTTGCACCGCGCTTCGGCTTCAAGGGTGACAGTGTGTTTTCAGAAGGTGGCGGGCTGGTAAGACGTACCATTTCCGACACCAATTTCGTGACTGTCTGGGTGATCGCCGCCTATCTGATTTTCGAGCTGTCCATCTATTTCCTCGAACTGGATCTGAAATCGGTGTTTGATGGATGGGTGCTGCTGACCCCGTTGATGGCCATTCTTCTGGGCTTTTTGCCGGGCTGCGGTCCTCAGGTGCTTGTCACCACCATGTATCTGTCTGGCATAATTCCGCTGTCAGCGCAGATCGGCAATGCCCTCAGCAATGATGGTGACGCGCTGTTCCCGGCCATTGCCATCGCACCAAGGGTGGCGATCGTCGCCACCCTCTATTCTGCGGTGCCAGCATTGATCCTGGCCTATGGCTGGCTGTTCCTGTTCGAGCTTTAGGTCTCACGGAACGCCGTTGCGAGGGATTTCTGGATTGGTGTCATGATATATTCCATGATCGTCCGCTTGCCGCCAAGGATATCAATCTGCAGCGGCATGCCAGCTGTCACAACCGGCGTTTCGCTGGACTTGGTGAAAGCTATATCGGGAATACCGATGATCGTCTCATAGAACGGCATGGCGTTTTCAGGCTGCGTAGTATTGGTGGAAACCTTGCGCACCGTACCCATCAACACCCCATATCGTGACGGGTCATAGGCAGACAGCGAAATGCGGGCTGTCTGGCCAACCTTCACATCGGCGATGTCCTGCGGCAATATCTGCGCGCGGACCAGATATTCAGCCTCGCCCGGCACAATTTCGACCAGCATGGTACCTGCCTGCACCACCGCGCCAACGGTTTTCACATGTACCGCCGATACGGTGCCGGCAAGCGGCGCGCGCACATCAGCATGACGCACCTTGCCGCGCAGCGCATCCTGCCGCGCCCACAGCTGCGCCGCCTTGGTCTGTTCGGTGATCAGCGCCTCACCTGCCGCGGCTCGAAAGCCGGCCACCGTTGAATCCATCTCGCGCCGCTTGCCATCAAGATCCGCTTCGCGCGCTGATGCCGACAGCAGGGCCAATTCGGCGGCGCCCAATGCCTCCTGATGACGAGATTTTGCTGCCAGGAGCATCGCACGAGGTTCATGCCCGGCCTTCACCAACGGGGCCAGCAGGGCAATTTCCTCGCCAACCAGCGCTGCTCTGGCCGTTGAGATGCGATGCTCGGCCTGCTTTTCAACAATCATCCTGTTCAAGGTTTCAATAGATTCCTCCAGCACCAGAAGACGCTGGCGCAACGCTTCGTTCCGCATCTCGAAAAGTGAGGATTCTTTGGCCACGATTTCTGGAGCATCGGCCATCAGATCAGATGGGAAGCGCAGCTGGGTCAGCCCGTCAGCCTCGGCTGACAATCTGATTTCAGCAGCACGCGCGGCATTCAGAGCAATTTCATTATCTGCGAAATTGGCAGTGACATCCTCATCCTCAAGGCGGAACAGCACATCACCCGCATTCACCTTGCTGCCAAGGCTGACATTGATGTCGACAACCGATCCCGGCAGGCGGCTTTGCACATACTGCACTTCTGACGGGGTAAAAATCACCCCTTCGGCCCGCACCTGCTCGTCAATTTCCGCAACCGTCGCCCATGAAATGGCGATGATCACAAAGATCGAAATCAGGATATAGAGAACCTGCCCCTTGATGCCGCCCTTTTCGGGCAGCGGTTCCGGCGCGGAATGATCAACAGGCGGGCCGCCCATCATCATCGGTGGCGGACCAAACAGCTTTCCAAACAGTGCACGAAACGGCCAGGTGATGATCCTCAGGATCAGGAATAAAAGACGAAAGGGGGCAAGAAGTACCGCTTTGATATAAGACAAGGTAACAACTCCATTTCTCAAGTAATGACAATCAGGCTTGTGGGGCGGCGGCGGCAACAGGCGTCGGTTTCATGACTTCGTCGCGCGGACCAAATGCGGCTACACGCCCGCTTTCAAGGGCCAGAACCTTGTCGGCGATCTGCAACAGCGCCCCGCGATGGGTCACGAAAATCGTGGTGATGCCCTTGGTGGCAAGATCAAGGCTGTTCACCATGTTCGCTTCAGCCTGCGCATCGAGCGCCGCCGTCGGTTCATCCATAAGCAGGATATTGGGCTTGCCAATCAGGGCACGGGCGATTGCCACCGACTGGCGCATGCCAACCGACAATTCACGCCCCCGCTCGGACAGCGGAAAATCAAAGCCACCCGGCAGCATGCCGACAAACCCCTCAACACCCGACAGCCTTGCCACTTCGACGAGGTCTTCATCACTGGCATCAGGGTTGCCCATCAGAATATTGTCGCGAATGCTGCCCGAGAACAGCACCGGGTTCTGCATCACCACACCGATATTGCGGCGCACATCATCCGGCCTGATATGGCGAATGTCGGCATTATCGACCAGCACCGCGCCCTTATCTGGCGGGTTCAGACCGCATAACAGGCGCAACAGCGTGGTCTTGCCCGATCCGATACGCCCGACAACGGCAAGCCGCTCACCAGCGTCGATCTTGAAGTTGATTTCGTTCAGAATAGGCTCGGGCTGGGCTTCGTAAGTGAAGCTGACATTCCGAAACTCCACATCGCCGTTGATCGTCTTGCGTTCAACCGCATCGGCCCGCGCCTCTTCATCCGAGGTGCCACCAAGAAGTTCATCCAGTGCCCGATAGGCAGACAAAGCCGAATTCATCCGGCCAAGCAGACCGGTCAGCTGTGCCAGCGGTGCCATTGTGCGTCCCGACAGGATCACACAGGCGATCAGCTGACCCATGGTCAGGCTGCCATCGGCGATCAAAAATACACCATAGACAACCATCACCACCTGGCTGACCTGTTGGCCGAACTGTGCGAACTGTGCTGCCAGCTGGCTGGTAACCTTGGTCTTCATGGTGGATTTGGCCTGATGCAGGACGGAATTCATCCATCGGTTACGCAGCATCGAGATGCCCCGCACTGTCTTCACTGTCTCCAGCGCCGCGATCATCTCGACAATCACCGCCTGTTTCGACTTTCCCTGCGCCTGGCTGAGTTCGGTCATCCGCTTGATGATCGGTTGCAGAATAAGGGCAAAGATAATCACCGTGGGCACGATCACCATCGGCACAAAGGCAATCGAACCACCGATCAGATACAGCACATAGATGAACAGAAAGATGAAAGGCATGTCGACAAGCACGGTAAAGCTGGCCGACCCGATGGCATCTTTCAGCATGTCGAAGTTGCGTACCGTGCCGGCAAGCGAACCCGTTGCTGTATTGGTCAGCGTGGCATCATGCCTGGCAATCCGTTCGAACAATGCGGCCGACACCTTGGTATCAACGCGCGCACTGGCACGGTCGACAAAAATGCCGCGCAAAATCTTCATGGTCAGATCAAACATGATCACAAAGGCGATGATGCTGGTCAGCCACCACAGCGACTGAATGGCGTTATTGGGCACCACCCGGTCATAGACCGTCATGATGTAAACAGATGAAGCAAGTGCAAAGATGTTGATCAGGACAGACGCCCACATGACCTGAAAGTAAATTGCTTTGCTGGCAAAGACCGGGCCGAAAAACCAATGGCCATCACTGGAACGAGGGGCAGTCAACATGCAGCGTCTCCTAAGGTAAGTCCAAGAATTGAATCAAGTTGTTCTGCGACCAGAGAAGCCCTGGCGCGTACAAGTTCAGCCTCATTCGAGATTTCCAGCAGCCGCGCTTCGGCAGCCCCGATTTCAGCGCGCAGGCGGGCCAGCGCCAGCGGTGCGCTGACGGTCTTTCCCTGACGTTCCTGCTGGGCGCGCATCCGGGCGTTCAGCTCATCACGGCGCGCGATGGCTTCATTTTCCTCACGGATGAGCTGCTGCGACCGCTGCGCAAGTGACTCGCTCTCACGCGCATGCGCCCGGTGCAGTGCATCAAGGCTTGATTTCAGCTCGCGCTTGCGCCAGTCGGTCTCGCGAAGGCGCGCACGCGCTGTCCCGCCATCATAAAGCGGCATCGTCACCTCGATACGGCCGACAACCTCGTATTCGTCCTCATAGTCGGTCACATCAAAGACAGTGCCGTCCAGAACGCCATCCAGCTTCGGAAGGCGCGAACCGCGAATACTCTCGGCCTCATGTCCAACCTGACGCTGGCGAAGCCGCAGGGCGTGCGCCTTGTCAGTGCGATCGGCCAAAATTACTGGCAGCGTATCAGGACGATACTGGATAAAGGTCTGCGCCAGCGCAGATGCATCCTCGACTTCCAGCTCGAACTCGCTGCGGAATATCTCACGCAGCTGGTCGCGTTCGGCAACAGCCCGGTTAAGGGCGATTTCCTGATCAAGGGAAACAAGTTGCGCCTCACGCAGATCGACCACGCGGCCGGCGCCCGCTTCAACCCGCGCCCGTACATTGGCAACATGCTCATTCACCTGATCGAGTGTCATGCGCTGCAGACTGACCATTTGATCCAGTTGCCGAAGGCTGAGCGCCAGACGCAACATGTCGTGGCTGCGCGTGCGCATCACATCACGCGCGTCAATCTGCGCAACTTCAAAAGCGATCACACTGGCGTCGGTCTGATTGCGTCGCTGTCCAAAGTCGAACAGCGTGTATCGCAGTGTCAGCTTCGCATCATAGATATTGTTCTTTTCATCGTGATCGAAATCACGGGTATGCGCGCCGGTTTTATAAATCTCCCGCTGGGCCGCGGTGTGCGGCCTTGAAAAAATGCCCGGCGTTGGGGGCGATCGCTTGATCCGGCTGAGAACTTCTTTGCTGCCACTGATTGTGGCGGTCAGTTTCGGGCGCCCCTCGGCGCGCGTCAGACCCAGCCGGTGCGCCATCTGACAGGCGCGGGCTGTCGCCTCGGTGACCTGCGGGTCGAGCAGCACAGCCTGGCGCACAGCCGGGGCCAGCCTGTCCTGCTGGACAGTGGCACTTGTCTCGGTTGAAGCCGTATCGCTGGCCCCGGATTGTGCCATTACTGGCAGGGCCGGCAGGGCAGCACCTGTCAGCAAGGCTGTCATCAGCACGGCACCCCGCACCTTCACCGCCTTCAACTGCGATAGCATCGATGTTGGCATCGCTATCACCAGATGACGCCAGGATACGATCCGCGAACGGCCCGAACATGCCACGCGGTCAGCTGCCCGCATCGCCAGGCACAGCCGTCCCGACATGAGGGTCAAACCCGATCGTTTTTCTGGGACACCGGATCGTTTTTCTGGGACATTGTCTGGCGTGTGAACACGCCCGGTGGTTTGCCGGAGTAATCTTCGCATGCTTCGTGGCCTCGCATTCGTTAATGGTCACATCACAAAGGCGAGAATAGGCTGCAATCAGCTAATTTTTCGTAAAGAACCCAGGCTAAAAGAACACACAACCCTGATTTATCTTCTCTTTCACGTGAACTCAGTTAAGAAATCGCTAATCAAAGGATTTGTTAACATTCAACATCAGCCGAATTGAATTCAGACGATGTTGAGTATTTAGTGACGCAGAAAGCTGGCTTTAACAAAGATGATGTCTCAGCGATTGGCATCCAGCTTGTCAGGCATATCTGCCAGCGCTGTTTCCAGCGCATCAAAATGCGTCAGCAATGCCTCACCCGCAGTTGCCGGCACTGCCGCCAGCAGCTCGGCTTCGAAGCGCGCGGCTATACCGGCGATTTCATTCGCCATCTGGCGTCCCGAATCGGTCAGCGCGAGGCGGATCAACCTGCGGTCACTTTCATTGACCAGTTTTGAGACAAGGCCCCGCGCCTGCAGCCGCTGAACCGCCCGTGTAACGCGCGCCCGGTCCATATCAACGCGGGTGTAGATGTCACGAATCGAAATTTCCGATTCCTGCGTCAAATGGATGATGATCCGCCATTCAGCAACTGAAATTTCAAATCGTGCCTCGTATCGCTCGGCAAGACGACGGCTGAGCGCGGTGGCAAGCCGCGCGGTCCGGTAGGGCAGAAACCCGTCGAGGAGCAATGGCGGCATGTCACTGCCGGGCATGGCCTTTGCCGCCCGACCCTCAACCGATCCCTGATCCACAGCCCCCCGATCAACAGCCCCCTGATCCACAGGCCCCTGATCTTCTGGCCCCTGATCTTCTGGTCCTTGGTTCACGGGTCCTGGAGTCACGGGCATATCTTCTTTCGGCAGGTTTTCTTTCGGCATGTCGTTCACGGATTGTTTATGATCCCGGCCAATGGTCCAGTCAGGTAATTCCCACCTGTTATCCCGGCATCACCTGACACACCAACCATGATCAAAGCGCGTTGGTCACTGGAAACAGGATTGACAATCATTTCAAATGAAATGATTGTCAATGGCTGATTATCGCAGCAATTGCAGGACAGGAGAGGCGCATGATTTCGCAGGACATGATGCCCGGCTTTGGCAATGACTTTGAAACCGAGGCGTTGGAAGGTGCTTTGCCGCAGGGCCGCAACTCGCCGCAGAAATGCGCTTACGGCCTTTATGCAGAACAGCTGAGCGGATCCCCCTTCACGGCACCACGCGCAACGAATGAACGGTCCTGGTTATATCGGATACGCCCGTCGGTGCGGCATACTGGTCGGTTTGCCCGCCTTGAACTGGCGCATTGGAAAACGGCCCCAGATGGTGACCCGCACGATCTGCCGCTTGGTCAGTATCGCTGGGACCCGCTGCCCGCGCCAAACGCCGCCTGTGACTTTATTGACGGCATCCGCACCATGACCAGCACCGGCGATGCCCGCCAGCATCTTGGTATGGCCGCCAGTCTTTATGCCTTCAGCGAAAGCATGACCGACAAGGTGCTGCTGAATGCCGATGCAGAAATGCTGATCGTACCGGAACAGGGCACGCTGGACATCTTTACCGAAATGGGCCGAATGATTGTGCCGTCCGGACATATTGCCGTCCTGCCGCGCGGGATGATGGCAAAGATTCGCACCGATGCCACACTGGCACGCGGGTATATCTGCGAGAATTACGGTGCCAAATTTACCTTGCCTGATCGGGGGCCCATCGGCGCCAACTGTCTTGCCAATCCGCGTGATTTCAAAACACCGGTTGCCGCCTTTGAAGATGATGACACCCCGCATCAGCTGGTGATCAAATGGTGTGGCGGCTTTCATACCACGACACTTGATCATTCACCGCTGGACGTGGTGGCCTGGCATGGTAACTACACGCCTTATTGTTATGATCTGGCAACATTCTCGCCGGTTGGTGCGATCAGTTTCGACCATCCTGACCCGTCGATCTTTACCGTTTTGACCGCCCCTTCAGAGACAGCCGGCACTGCCAACATAGACTTTGTGATCTTTCCAGAACGCTGGCTGGTTGCCGAAAACACCTTCCGCCCACCCTGGTATCATCGCAATATCATGTCTGAATTCATGGGGCTGATCACCGGCCAGTATGATGCCAAGGAAGAGGGTTTTGTGCCCGGCGGGGCCAGCCTGCATAACATGATGCTACCACACGGACCCGATCTTGATGCCTTTAGCAAAGCATCAGCAGCCGATCTGAAGCCGGTGAAACTGACCAATACAATGGCCTTTATGTTCGAGACCCGGTTCCCCCAGCAGGTGAGCAAATTTGCCGCCGAGACCGACCAGCTTCAGGATTCCTATGTGGATTGCTGGTCAGGCCTGCAAAAGCAGTTCGATGGCACCCCGTAACAACCGGCAGATGCCACCAGACAATATGGCCGCACATGCCGCAAACATGATTATCGTGAAAGGACGCATCGATGAAACTGGCTACCCTGAATGACGGCACGCGTGACGGCAGACTGGTCGTTGTCTCGCGCGATCTGTCGCGTTGCGCCGGGGCCAATGCCATTGCCCCCACCCTGCAGGCCGCGCTGGATGACTGGGCGAAGACAGAACCGGCACTGACAAAGCTGTTCAATGATCTGCAAGATGGCGGGGTTGCCGGTGACCCGTTTGAACAGGCTGCAGCGCATTCCCCCCTGCCCCGCGCCTATCAATGGGCTGACGGATCGGCTTATGTGAACCATGTGGCACTTGTCCGGCAGGCCCGCGGGGCTGAAATGCCTGACAGTTTCTGGAGCGACCCGCTGATGTATCAGGGCGGGTCAGATGATTTTATGCCGCCCCGTGCGCCGATCGAAATTCCGGATGCAAGCTGGGGTATCGATATGGAGGCCGAAATCGCTGTGATTACAGATGATGTGCGAATGGGCGTGTCATCAGCCGATGCCGCCAGCCATATCAAGCTGGTGATGCTGGTCAATGATGTCTCGCTGCGCAATCTGATCCCCGCCGAACTTGGCAAGGGCTTTGGCTTCTTCCAGTCAAAGCCGTCGACGGCCTTTTCGCCGGTTGCCGTCACACCGGACGAATTTGGCACCGCATGGCAGGATTGCGTGCTGCACCGTGTAATGGAGGTTGATCTGAATGGCCAGCCGCTTGGCCGCGCCAATGCGGGCACCGATGCAACATTCAGTCTGGCACAGCTTGTCGCGCATGCCGCCAAGTCACGAAACCTGGGGGCTGGTGCCATCATCGGGTCGGGCACCATATCCAACCGCGATGCAGATGGCGGGCCGGGACGACCAGTTGACGCAGGCGGACGGGGCTATTCCTGCCTTGCCGAAATCCGTATGGTGGAGACGATACGCGATGGCAAGCCGGCAACACCCTTCATGCAATTTGGTGATCGGGTGGGAATCGAAATGCATGATGATGACGGTGCCAGCATTTTCGGACGCATTGACCAGACAGTGGAAAAATTTGATGTCTAAATCCTTTGCCTCGCAAGGCGACCTTTCAGAAAAGACCATCAGCTTTACCGAGATCGGACGCGATCTGTGGGCTTTCACTGCCGAGGGTGACCCCAACACAGGTGTGATCATCGGCGATGACTCGGTGATGGTGATCGACGCGCAGGCCACGCCGCGCCTTGCCAACATTGTTGTCGAGAAAATCCGCAGCGTGACCGACAAGCCGATCAAGCATGTTGTGCTGTCGCATTATCACGCTGTCCGTGTGCTTGGTGCCTCTGCCTATGACGCATCGGAGATCGTGGCATCGGACAAGTGCCTGGCGATGATCCACGAACGCGGGCAGGAAGACTGGGACAGTGAGTTTGCCCGTTTCCCACGCCTGTTCGAGGGGCATGAAAGCATTCCCGGGCTGACCTGGCCCACCCTGACATTCAATGACCGGCTGACCATCCATCTTGGCAAGAGGCGGGTTGAGCTGATGTTTATGGGCCGCGCGCACACCGCCGGGGATATCGTAGCGTTTGTGCCGGATGAACAGGTGATGTTTACCGGCGATATCGTTGAATATCACTCGGCCTGTTATTGCGGTGACGGACATTTCAATGACTGGGGCAACACGCTGGACAATATTGCTGCCTTCCGGCCAGCCGCGATTGCACCCGGGCGCGGCGACGCGCTGGTGGGTGATGCAATGGTCGGGGCTGCAATTACCAATACACGTGATTTTGTGGAAAGCACCTATCGTCCGGCAGCCATGGTGGCAGCACGCGGCGGCAGTCTGAAAGATGCGTGGGATGCGGTACGCGCCGAATGCGATCCGAAGTTCGCCGACTACGCGATCTATGAACATTGCCTGCCATTCAATGTGGCACGCGCCTTTGACGAGGCAAAAGGCATCGACACGCCCCGCATCTGGACAGCCGAGCGCGACATCGACATGTGGAACGCTCTGCAGAACGGATAGGCATTAACGGCTTGGCCCCATAGCTGGCAATATGACAGACGGACAGGATAATGGCACGATATCAGTATGAGCCCTTTGATTATGTAACGCCGCCCGAACTGACCGGACAGGCTGGTACACGTGCGCCTGTCATTATTGTTGGTGCCGGGCCAATCGGCCTTGGCGCCGCAGTCGATCTTGCGACCCACGGCATCGCCAGCGTTGTCGTTGATGACAATAATGTTGTGTCAGTCGGCAGTCGTGCAATCTGCTGGGCCAAGCGCAGTCTCGAGATATTTGACAGGCTGGGCATCGGCGACAGGATGCTGGAAAAAGGCGTGACCTGGAAGCTGGGGCGGGTTTTTCGCGGCGATCAGGAGGTCTATAATTTCGACCTGTTGCCAGATGATGGCCACAAGTTCCCGGCCTTCATCAATCTGCAGCAATATTATGTGGAGCAATATCTTGTCGAGCGCTGCGCCGACTTTCCGGATTTGATCGACTTGCGCTTCAAGAACCGTGTTCAGTCGGTCGGACAGGATGAAACAGGCGTCTGGGCCGATATCGAAACGCCTGACGGCAGTTACCGCCTGGACGGCGATTTTCTGCTGGCCTGTGACGGGGCGAACAGCCGCTTGCGCCGACAGTTCGGCCTTGACTTCGGCGGGCGGTATTTTGAGGAACGCTTCCTGATCGCCGATGTCGAGATGCAGGCTGACTTTCCGTCCGAACGGTGGTTCTGGTTCACCCCGACATTTCACCCCGGTCAGTCGGCGCTGCTGCACAAGCAACCCGACAATATCTACCGCATCGACTTGCAGCTGGGCCCTGATGCCGACCCGGAAGAAGAAAAGAAGCCGGAGAACGTTATTCCGCGGATTGAAAAGGTGGTTGGCGGGCGACCCTTCAAGCTGGATTGGGTATCGGTCTACAGTTTCAACTGCCGGCGGATCGACAGATTTGTCCATGACCGGGTGATCTTTATCGGTGATTCAGCGCACGTGGTGTCACCCTTTGGTGCCCGCGGCGGCAATGGCGGCATGCATGATGTTGATAACCTGTGCTGGAAGCTGGCATACATCATCAACGGGACGTCCGATGCCAGCCTGCTGGACAGCTATGATGCCGAGCGCGTGCATGGGGCTGATGAGAATATTCGCAATTCCAGCTGGACCTCGCGCTTTATGTCACCGGAACCGGGAATCGAGATGGCGTTCCGCAATGCCGTTCTCAGCCTTGCTGTCGACACGCCGTTTGCCCGCCGCATGGTCAATGCCGGCCGGCTATCTGTGCCGTGCCAGCTGGATAGCAGTGAGCTGAACAGTCATGACTCAGATGAATTCGATGTTGCGATGCAGACCGGCATGGTGTGCCTTGATGCGCCAGTGCGCCATACTGATGGTCGCGATGACTGGCTGATGCGCCAGATTGGTGGGGGCTTTTGCCTGCTTGCAACTGGCGGGGCCACAATCGATCCGGCAACACTGCCAGATGGCATCACCGTGATTGAGATCGGCAGCGGGCGTGACGGCAGCCTTGAAGATACCGAGGGCCTTGTGGCGGCGCGTTACGGGCGCGGCGTTCACCTGATCCGCCCTGACCAGCATCTGGCCGCGCGCTGGGCCGCACCAACGCCGGGCGATATTACATCGGCGCTGGCGCGCTGTGCCCGTATTGCCGCCTGATGACGGCCTTGGTCACAAGGTCGAAACGACATGCAACGGAGGGGTGCGATGACCCTGAACACCGAATTCAATCTGGGCACGCAAAGCGACAGCCTGTTCAATGAATTGCTGGATGCGCATCAAGGTCTGAGTTCAGATCAGTCGAGCCAGATGAATGCTGCCATGATCCTGTTGCTGATGAACCATATTGGCGATCCGGCGGTGATCCGCGATGCGATAGCGCGCGCCCGCGCTGCCCTCGACGCCTGATCGAATTGATCTATGAGAAAAATGGCGCATACCCCAACTGACAGCAGGACAGCACATCATGACCACACCCGTCCTTTATGATTACTGGCGTTCCTCGGCAAGTTACCGTGTGCGCATCACTCTGAACCTGAAAGATATTGCCTATCAGGCGGTGACCATCGATCTGCAGACGCAGCAACATGTTGGTGTGGAACACAAGGCACGCAACCCGCAGGGCTTTGTGCCGGCACTGGATATTGACGGTCGCATGATGACACAGTCGCTGGCGATCATTGAATATCTGGACAGTCGCAACCCGGCCCCTGCCCTGTTGCCAGCCGATCCGGCCGAGGCAGCGCGTCTGCGCGCCATCGCCTATGCCATTGCGATGGAGATACACCCGATCTGCAACCCCAGTGTTGTCGCGCATCATGCAGCCGCCTTTGACGGCGGCAATGATGATCGCAAGATCTGGATGCAGCATTTCATCGACAAGGGATTGCGCGCTGTCGAGGCACTGGCCGATCATCCGGCCAGCGGCCGCTTTCTTCATGGTGACAGCCCTGGCCTTGCCGATATCGTGCTTGTACCGCAGCTCTATAACGCGCGCCGCTGGGAGGTGTCGCTTGATGACATGCCGCGATTGACGGCCATCGATGCGGTGTGTCGCGATCTGCCAGCCTTTGCCGCGGCCGCTCCCGAAGCGGTGAACAACGCGCCCTCCTGATGTTTCATATCATCCTGTTCAACCCGCAAATACCGCCCAATACCGGAAACATCATCCGGCTTTGTGCCAACACCGGTGCCAGCCTGCATCTGATTCATCCCCTTGGTTTCAGGCTGGATGAAAAATCCTGCCGCCGTGCCGGGCTGGACTATCACGCGCTGTCAGATGTGCATCAGCATGACGACTTGCAGCAATGCCTTGATGCGTTGCAGACCCCCCGCCTGTTCGCGGTCACCAAATTTGCCGCCAGGCGCTATGACAGCGTTGCCTATCAGCGCGGTGATGCGCTGCTGTTTGGCGCCGAGACATCTGGGCTTCCGGCCACGCTGCATGACCGCATCGATGATGATCACAAGCTGGCGCTGCCGATGGCTGACGGCAATCGCAGCCTGAATCTGTCAAACGCCGTTTCCATCGTTCTTTACGAGGCGTGGCGCCGCTGTGATTTTGCCGGTATGGTGCCGCTTCCCGCCAACCCCGATCTTGTGTGACCCGATGCCCGTACCTGCTGACACTGCCACTCTTCAGAAACTGAATGTTCAAACGCCTGGCGATGGCGAGATGGTCAGCATTGCCGATGATCTGCTATGGTTTCGCTTTCATCTTCCGTTCCGGCTGAATCATATCAATCTGTTCGCGCTGGACACCGATCAGGGCTGGATGCTGATCGATTGCGGCATCAACAGTGATGATATCGGTGCGCAATGGGATGTCATCCTGCCGCAACTGGAAGCGCGCAAACCTGTCGCCGGGATCATCGTCACGCATCATCATGCTGATCACATCGGCTATGCGGGTGCGCTTGCCGCGCGCACCGGGGCACCGATCCATATCGGTAATGTGGAACATAGTATGGCGCGGTGGGCGCTGTCCCAGAGCGAGGACAGTTTTGCCGCCGTCGCCGCGGCCACCTATGCCAATTTCGGACTACCCGAGGCGCTGGTGACACGCACAACCTCGGTCGGCAACTATTACCGCAAGCTGGTTGGCGATTTCCCCGAGGCCGGGATCATAACACCTGACACCGTGATCGAGACCGTTTCAGGCAACTGGAAGGTGCGATTTGATGCAGGTCATGCGCCCGGCCATCTCGGGCTTTATGACGAGGCGCGTCGTCTCTATATTGCGGTTGATTTCCTGCTTGGCCGGATTTCACCGAATATTTCAGTCAGCCTGCGCGATCCGGACCGCGATGTACTGGCACAATATTATGAATATCTTGCCAGCGTTGCCAATCTTGGTGCCGACTGGCAGATCATCTGCGGACATGACTGGCACTATCATGATGGCGCGGCCCGTGCCGCCCAGCTGGTTGCGCATCATGACAAACGGCTCGATGAATTACGCGTGATCGGCACACCGCAGACCACATCCGATGCGATGAATACCCTGTTCCGGATGGAACTGACCGACCACGAGATATTCTTTGCCAGCTGTGAAGCGCGGGCACATCTGAACCATCTGGTGTCGCGCGGTGATCTGGTGCGTGACATGCAGGACGGTGTCGCTGTCTTCAGCCCAGCCTGAATTCATAGGGTGTGATCTCGTGTGGCGTACGTCCGGGCTGGCGGCATTCAGACACACCTTGCTGCTGGCTGCGGTAATTGACTAACAAACCTCAGTCCGGCACAAGAAACCCTTCACATCACCTTGTGGAGCGCGACAATGAGCGATGACTACAAATTCGATACGCTGAGCCTGCATGCCGGCCATGTGCCTGATGCGCAGCATGGATCGCGCGCCGTCCCGATCCATCAGACAACATCCTATGTGTTCCGTGATACCGACCACGCTGCAGCGCTCTACAATATGGAGCTTGGCGGCCATCTCTATACGCGGATTTCCAATCCCACCGTAGCCGTTCTGGAACAGCGGGTTGCCGCGCTTGATGGCGGGGTCGCCGCCACTGCCACTGCCTCGGGGATGGCGGCGCTGACCACTGCCGTGATGACGATTTGTTCGTCAGGTGATCATATCGTCGCCTCATCGCGCATGTATGGTGCCAATATCAATCTGCTGGAAAATACGTTGCCACGCTTTGGCATCACCACCAGTTTTGTTGCCCCCGATGATGTGGACGCCATTCGCGATGCCATTCAGCCGAACACCAAGATCATCTTTGGTGAGGTGATCGGCAATCCGGGCCTCGATGTCATGGATGTCGAGGCTGTCGCCGCGGTTGCCCGCGACGCGCATGTCCCGCTGATGCTGGATTGCACGTTCAACACCCCATGGCTGCTGAAGCCAGTGTCGCTTGGTGCCAATATCCTCATTCATTCGCTGACAAAATGGATGGGCGGGCACGGCGTTGCGATTGGCGGCGCGGTTGTTGATGGCGGCAATTTCGATTGGGGCAAGGATGACCGCTTTCCGACCATTGCCGGTCCGCACTACGCGATGAACGAAATCAATTTCCATGAGGAATTCGGCCCGGCCGCCTTTACGGCAAAATTCCGTGCCGAGGGCATGTATAATTTCGGCCCGTCCATGTCGCCAACCAATGCCTTTCATATTCTTCAGGGTATCGAGACTTTGCCACTGCGGATGCAAAGGCATATGGACAACACCGCTGCCATGCTGACATTTCTGACGGAACATGACCAGGTGGCCTGGGTGAAACATCCCACATTGCCAACCCATCCAAGCCATGAACTGGTTCAGCGCATGCTGCCGAGGGGGGCCGGGTCGATTATCGTCTTCGGGTTGAAAGGGGGCCGTGCTGCCGGTCAGGCCTTTATCGAAGCGGTCCAGTTGTCATCACATCTGGCCAATGTCGGGGATGCGAAAACACTGGTCATTCATCCGGCCAGCACCACCCATTCGCATATTTCTGCTGAGGCGATGCGCGAAGGCGGCCTGTCGGATGACATGATCCGGCTGTCGGTCGGCCTGGAAGATATCGCCGATATCACCGCTGATTTCGAGCTGGGCATGCGAGCTGCGGCACGCGTGGCGGCACAGGCAGCCGAATAACGGGTGCACGGCAACATGTGGAACAGTACGCATGACCGCAGGTAACAGATTTCGGGGACAGGGATCAGCCGCATGAAGCATGAACAAGACGGTGTTTCCATACATATTGCGACCGGCGGGGTGGATTTTGACCCGCAAGGACAGGTCCTTGTCTTTTTGCATGGCAGTGGCCAGAACCATCTGACATGGGTACTTCAGAGCCGGTTTTTTGCCCATCGCGGCTATGCCGTTCTTGCCCCTGATTTTCCCGGCCATGGCCTGTCAGGCGGCACCCCCTTGACCAGCATCGAAGCTCATGCTGACTGGCTGATTGCGCTGCTGGACCAGCTTGGTGTTGGCAGCGCCACACTTGTCGGCCATTCGCAAGGTGTGCTGGTGGCCATAGAGGCCGCATCGCGCTATGCGGGCAGGATCGACGCGCTGGCGCTGATCGCCGGAGCACTGGCGATCCCGGTCAATGACATGCTGGTGGAAACCGCGCTTGCAAAGCCGGCCAAGGCAGCGCGGATGATGACCAGCTGGGGTCACGGACCTGCTGCCCACAAGTTCGACAACACCCTGCCGGGCCATGCCTTTCTGGGCTTTGGACGGCGGGTCATGGAAATGAATGATCAGGCGGCGTTGCATGCCGATCTTGTTGCCTGCAACAGCTATGTGCGGGGCAAGGACGCTGCCGCCAGCATCAGTCAGCCCACCTTGTGTCTGCTTGCCGCCAAGGACAAGATGACACCAGCCAAGTTCGGGCACAAAATGGCAGAGAGCATCGCCGATGCCACAGCCGTCACCTTTGAGGATGCCGGGCATTTCCTGCCAGCTGAATTCCCCGTAGAGGTCAATAACGCATTATCAGGGTTTCTGTCGCGCTGACGCGTGACCGGACAGATCAAGAGGTAAGACATGTCCAACACAGTATTCCAGAAAATCGCCGTCATCGGTGCCGGCACCATGGGTAGCGGCATCGCTGCACAAATTGCAAATGCCGGGCATGATGTGATGCTGTTTGATCTGCCGGCGCGTGACGGCGATGACAAGTCACCAGCGGAACTGGCCATCGACCGCCTGATGGTGTCAGACCCGCCACAATTGATGCACAAGCGCAATGCCGAGCGCATCACGACCGGCACGATCAGCGATGACTTTGACGCGCTGGCCGATTGCGACTGGATTATCGAGGCGGTTGTCGAGCGCCTTGATATCAAGAAGGACCTGTATCGCCGGCTTGATGCAACCATTGGCCCTGACTGTATTGTCAGCTCCAACACATCCACCATTCCGATCAGCCTGCTGGTGGAAGATATGCCGCCGGCCTTTCGCCAGCGTTTTGCGATCACGCATTACTTCAATCCGGTGCGTTATATGCGTTTGCTGGAACTGGTCCGTGGCACCGAAACACGCAGCGATGTGATTGACCGTCTTGCCGACTTCAATGACCGGGTGCTGGGCAAGGGTGTTGTCCGCTGCGCCGATACCCCCGGCTTCCTTGGCAACCGGGTTGGCGTGTTTGCTTTGCAGGTTGGCATTGATGAAGCGATGCGGTGCGGGCTGACCATTGAACAGGCAGATGCGCTGATGGGGCGCCCGATGGGCATTCCGAAAACCGGTGTTTTTGGTCTCTATGATCTGATTGGTATCGATCTGATGGTCGATGTTGTGGCCTCGCTGCGCTCTATCCTGCCCGAAGGCGATGCCTTTCACGCAGTGGGCGGTGAGAACGCCATGATCACCGCAATGATCGCTGACGGCTTTACCGGCAACAAGGGCCGCGGCGGTTTCTACATGACCGGAGATGACGGTATACCGCTTGCCCGTCCGCTGAGTGGCGACGGTGAGCCGCTTGCCGACTGGCGACCGGCCAGCAATGCGCTTCCTGATTCGGCAATTCGGGCTGCCGATGCTGCCGCGACACGGCGCGAACCATTGCTGGAAATTATCGATGGCAATGATGACTGCGCCCGTTTTTCACGGCGGGTTCTGGGCCGCGTACTGGCCTATGCCGCCAGTCTTGTGCCTGATGTCACCACCTCGCCGCAGGATATCGATGACGCGATGAAGCTGGGTTTCAACTGGCAGCGCGGTCCGTTTGAAATGATTGATGCCATCGGCACCTCACGCATGGCTGCATTGCTGGACGAGGCCGGGCTTGAAACGCCAGCCGTTCTGGCTAGCGGCGACGCCTTCTACCGTGCCGACGGTGATGTGCTGACCGTGCGCCAGTCAGATGGCAAATTTGCTGCCGTCAGCCTGCCCGAAGGGGTCATGCGCTTTCACATGACGCGCCAGACGCTGACCCCGATCACCAGCAATAATGCTGCCAGCCTGTTTGCGCTGGAAGGTGACTTGCGCCTGGTGGAGTTCCATTCCAAGGCCAACGCGCTGACGGATGAATCGATGGAGATTGTTGCCGCTGCAGCCAAAGATCACGGCAAGGGCATCATCATCCATAATGACGCCCAGCATTTTTCGGCTGGTGTTGATCTGAACGCCTTCCGTACCTTGATCGAGGCACAGGACTGGACCGGGATCGATGACTTTCTGAAACGCTTTCAGGATGCGGTTTTCAAGCTGAAATACACACCTGTGCCGGTCGTGGGCGCGCCCTCTGGCCTTGCTGCTGGCGGCGGATATGAAGTGCTGACGCATTGTGACAAGCTGGTGGTGCACACCAACTCAGTGATGGGCCTTGTCGAGGCAGCGGTCGGCGTTGTGCCGGGCGGCGGCGGGGTAAAGGACACCTATTTCCGCTGGCATGCGGCAAAGGGGAACTGGGATGATGCGGCGTGGCAGACATGGATGAATCTTGGCTATGCGGCCACCGGATCATCGCCACAGCTGTCGGCACGTATGCAGTATTTCCGCGACGGTCATGACGAAACGGTGATGAACCGCGACCGCCTGCTGCCGCGCGCTATCGCCCTTGTTGGTGAACTTCAGGACGGCTATGCGGCACCAGCGGAGCCCGTGGCAACGCTGGCCAGTCCCGACCTGCACGCAAAGATGGACAGCTTTATGCAGGACGGTGTCAGCCGCGGTGACTTCATGCCGCATGACCGGACGGTTGCAATGGAAATTGCCGGCATCGTTCTGCGCGGAGATGGTGATGGTGAGACCGCCAGCGAGCATGATCTGTATGCGCGTGAACGGCGGGCCTTTATCAATCTGTGCCAGACCCCTGAAACGCATGCGCGTATGGCCAGCATGCTGGATGATGGTGCGGCGATCCGGAACTAGCTCGCAAATCGCCCCCCCACCCTGCTTTGTGCGTTTGACACCGCCTGGCCGAAAATCCGCCTGGCGTTTTGATTGCGCTACAGCCAGTCAGGGTCCATTTCAAACAGGGCGTCAGGCCCTTTTGAAATCTTCGCCGCCAGCTTGTCAACCTCGGGCAGTGCATAGGCCATATAGGCCCCGGCGGTGGCTTTCTTTGCCTTCATGAAGGCAGGGTCGCCCTCACCGGCTGCCTCGGCACGCGCCGCAGCAGATGCCGCACGGGCCAGCTGCCACCCACCGCTCAGGAAGCCCAGCATCATCAGGAAATCGGCCCCCGATGCAGCGGCATCACGCGGTGAATTGGCCCGCGCCAGCAAGGTATCAAGCGCGCCTTCAGCCGTATCGCAGGCCGCCGCAACATGCGTGGCAAGTGTGCCAACGCCATTACCGCCTGCCTTGATTCTGTCCATGTCGCTGCGAATTTCAGACATCAATGCGCGCACCGCTGCCCCGCCATCGCGCAGGGTCTTGCGGAACACCAGATCATTTGCCTGAATGGCGGTTGTGCCTTCATAGATCGGCAGGATACGGGCATCGCGATAATGTTGCGCCGCGCCGGTTTCCTCAATGAAGCCCATGCCGCCATGTACCTGCACCGCATCAGATGTCAATTGCAGCGAACGTTCGGTCATCCAGCCCTTGATAACAGGAATCAGAAGATTTGCACGCTCCTGCCAGAAATCACCTTCATCGCCTGACAGGTGATGCGCCCTGTCGAGGCTGACCCCGCCAACCAGCAGCACCGCGCGCATCGCCTCAATTTCGGCCCGCATTGCAGTCAACAGGCGCAGCACATCAGGGTGATGGACAATCGACTGACCCTTTTCGCCTTCCAACGGGGTGCCCTGCACCCGGTCACGCGCATAGCCGACAGCCTGCTGATAGGCCCGCTCGGAAATCGACAGGCCCTGCAATCCAACATCAAAGCGGGCGCTGTTCATCATCAGGAACATGCAATCCAGACCGCGGTTTTCCTCACCGATCAGATAGCCGATCGCCCCTTCATCCTGGCCATATTGCAGCACCGCGGTGGGCGACGACTTGATCCCCAGCTTTTTCTCGATTGAAAGGCAATGCACCTCGTTACGGTCACCAAGGCTGCCATCTTCATTGACCAGATATTTCGGCACAATGAACAGCGAGATACCCTTCACACCTGCCGGCGCATCAGGCAGACGCGCCAGAACGAGATGAATGATATTCTCGCTCATGTCATGTTCACCGTAGGTGATGTAAATCTTCTGCCCGCGAATGCGATAGTGATCGCCTTCAGGTGTGGCGGTGGTGCGCAGGGCAGCAAGATCGGTGCCCGCCTGCGGTTCTGTCAGGTTCATCGTCCCCGACCATTCGCCGCTGTTCAGCTTTGGCAGAAATGTGGCTTTCTGTTCAGCGTCACCAACAACCTCCAGCGCATGGATCGCGCCCTGCGTCAAAAGCTGACACAGCGCAAAACCCAGATTGGCGCTGTTCCACATTTCGTTGACAGCTGCGCTGACACATTGCGGGAGGCCCTGCCCACCATGCTCCGGATCAGCGTTCAGCCCCATCCAGCCCCCGTCGGACATTGCCTTCCACGCATCGGCAAACCCTGTCGGGGTCGTCACTGTACCGTCTTCATGGCGCACGGATCCGGCCATGTCGCCGGCATGGTTCAGCGGTGCGATGATATCACCGGCAAGTTTCGATGCCTCTTCAAGAACGGCTTCAACCAGATCATCGGACACCATGTCCATACCGTTCAACGCCGCCACTTCGTCCAGCCCCACAAGGTTGCGGAGCACGAATTTCATGTCTTCGACAGGTGCCTGATACATATCTCTATCCTAAGCTGCAGCTACCATAATCCCAGTGGCGCAGTGTCGCCGAATCCGGCAAAGCCCACACCGTCGCCTTTTGTCACACGTAATCAGCATATCGCGGCAATCGCGCCCGCTAAAGCCCTAATCACAGCCCTCATCACCAGCCCGCCATCACCAGCCCGCCATCACCAGCCAGCCGGAAGCTTGGCGACCAAACAGATGATCCGGATTAATCGAGACGGATATCGTAGTTGGCACGCAGTGCAGTATCCAGTTCAGGCGATATATGCGCCGGGTGGAAGTTCTGCAGGATATCCTGCTTTGCCTTCACCGCAGCCACGACAAGGTTCGGCTTGCCGAGTTCCGCCCATTCCTTGGGGCTGGAGCGATCGCCAATTGCCGGATAGACATATTCTGTCTGCATCAGGCCTATTGTCTGGCTATGCCCCAGATAATGCCCCGGCCCGTCAATACAGACATCGCGCATGACATCGATGCCAATCGACTCCTCGCTTACCTCGATGCCGCGCACACAGCGCAGACACTGGCCGAGCATGTCATTGTCGATGATCAGGCTTTCAAGACAGAATCCCAGAAGCGAGGCATGCATGCCCGCCGCCTCGTAGACCATGTTCAGGCCGGACAGTCCCGCCATCACAAGGGTGCTGCCCTTTTCATAACCAGACTGTGCATCCGGCATCTTGGAATCAGACATGCCGGCAGCGGCTCCGCCCGGAAGCCCGTAATGCTGCAACATCTGGGCACAGCAGGCCGTCAGCAACCCCTGTTCGCCCGATCCGCCAGACATGGCCCCGGTCCGCAAATCCGATACAAATGGCCAGGTGCCAACGATGCAAGGATGCCCCGGCACCATCGCGTTCACATAAATCAGCCCGGCGATGACTTCGGACAATGCCTGCGCCACAGCCCCGGCGATGGCGGCTGGCGCTGTGGCACCGGCCTGCCCGGCGGATAGCAGCAACACCGGCATACCGGCTTGCACGGCCGCTTCCATCACCTGACAGCTTTCGGTGGCAAATCGCAGCGGCGGCACGACAAAGCAATTGCTGTTCGAAACGAACGGACGGGCGCGCCATTGATCTTCACCACCAGCAATCTCATGCAGCATCGAGATTGTCGGTGCCAAAAACGGTGCCTCGGTAAAGCTGGCGCCCACATGTTTGGTTGTGCCTTTGACAGCCGCGTAGACCGTATTCAGGTCGAGCGCTGCCGGATCAGCTATGTCCCGCGCCACCATCGGGCGCTGAAAGAAGTGGATATTGTCCATCTTCTCGACGATGCGCGCAGCATCATAAATATCGGACAGCCACGACTCGCGATAATCGTTCGCCTCGACATCAACGACGTGAACAGCCGCTCCGGCAGTGCCGTAATGTACCCGGCTGCCGGACAGCAGCAAATCATGCTTCGGGTCCTGACCATGCAACGTGATGTTCCGCGCCGCCTTGGCCAACATGTCATCGACCAGCGCCCGCGGAAAGCGGATCCGGCCATCATCACCGGCAATGGCACCAGCCGCTGTCATATAACCAATACCGGTTTCAGGCGCCTGGCTGAGACCGATTTCCTCAAGGATCTGGTAGACCGCCGAATCAATGGCCTGAACTGCCGCCGCATCCAGAGGCCTGTACTGGCCGCCGATAAGGCCAGCGCGTACCGGCCGCAATTCTTCAGCAAGCGGAGCAGCCCGTTCCATACGCCGCGCTGCGCGCCCGCCAGCCCGCCGGGCTGATTGTGGCAGAGGACGAAGAAGCTGTCTGATCATCTGATTGTTCCTCTATTGTCAGAGCCGGACCTGAGCGGCCTTCGGATCATACATGGGTTTAAGACTAACCTCGGCTGGGATGATGCTGCCGGCGACATCAATGCTGTAGGTTGATCGCAACTGCTCATCGGCACTTTCACCATCACTGCGGCACGCCACATAGCCAAGACCGATAGCACCGCCCAGATGATGGCCGTAATTTCCACTTGTCAGATAGCCGACAATCTCGCCATCACGCAGGATCGCCTCATTGTGATAGAGAAGCGGCTGCGGGTCGGTGAGCCGGAACTGCATCAGACGCTGAGACAGGCCATCATTGCGTTTCGCCTTTACCGCATCCGCCCCGATCATGCCTCCAAAGCGTGTATCAGGCTTGTTTTCCTTCACCGCAAAACCAAGGCCTGCCTCGATCACATGATCTTCGTTCGAGATGTCATGGCCAAAATGGCGGAAGGCTTTTTCGATCCGGCAACTGTCCAGCGCATGAAGACCGCACAGATGCAGCGGATGATCCGCAGCCCGCGTCATCAGCGTATCAAAGACATGGTTCGCCATATCGCAGGATACATACAACTCCCACCCCAGCTCACCAACATAGGTGACCCGATGTGCGCGGGCGATTCCATGGCCAATCTCGATGGTCTTCGCCGTGCCGAAGGCAAAGTCATCATTCGCCAGACTTTGCGGTATCAGAGGCTGCAGAAAGTCGCGTGTTTCTGGCCCCATCACTGCCATCACCGCCTCGGACACGGTGGCATCCATGGCAAAGCAATGGGCGCCATCCGGCATATGCCCATTGATCCAGTGCAAATCTCGCCGCACGGTCGCTGCCGGGGTCACGACGAGGAACTCATCATCCGACAGGCGGGTGACCGTGACATCAGCCTCGATGTGACCGTCATTATTCAGAAACTGGGTGTAGACGATCTTGCCGACTGGCACCGCCACATCATTGCCGCACAAGCGCTGCAACACAGCCTCGGCGTCCCGCCCGACAACCCTGATCTTGCCAAAGCTGGACAGATCGAACATGCCGACATGATTGCGCACAGCCAGATGCTCATCAGCGCTGTAATCAAACCAGTTCTGACGCTTCCAGCTATATTCATAGGCCGCAGTCTTGCCTGCCGCCTTTTCGGCCGATGGCAGAAACCAGTTGGCGCGCTCCCATCCGGTCACCTCACCAAAGCAGGCACCCTCGACCTTCAGCCGGTCATGGATTGGTGACTGGCGCACATCGCGCGCTGTCTCGACCTGGCGATAGGGAAAATGATCGGCATACAAAAGACCCAGCGTTTCCGACACGCGCGTTTCGAGATAGCTGCGGTTTGACTGGAAAGGCTGCATCCGGCGGATATCAACATCCCACAGATCAATCGGTGCATTGCCTGTATCCATCCATTCCGCAAGCACCATGCCGGCCCCGCCCGCCGACTGGATACCCACCGAATTGAACCCGGCAGCAACAAAGAAATTATCAAGCTCGGGTGCCTCGCCAAGAATATAGCGATCATCGGGAGTGAAACTTTCCGGACCATTGAAGAATGTCTGGATACCGGCTGTTGCCAGATGCGGCAGACGTTCGACCGCACGCTCCAGAATGGGTTCGAAGTGATCAAAATCTTCGGGCAGGGAATCGAACTCGAAATCTTCGGGAATGCCGTTCATGCCCCATGGCTTTGAGTTTGGCTCGAACGCACCAAGCAGGATTTTGCCCGCGTCTTCCTTGTAGTAGGCGCATTCATCAGGCACACGCAGAACCGGCAGATCCGGTGTCAGACCCGCAATGCCTTCGGTGACGATATAGAAATGCTCGCAGGCATGCAGCGGCACGCTGACACCGGCTTTGGCCCCGATTTCACGCGCCCACATGCCGCCAGCATTGACCACGAAATCAGCTTCGACCGGCCCCTGATCAGTCATCACACCAGTCACCCGCCCGTCGGCCTGGTGAATGTCGGTAACCTTGACGCCCTGAATGATTTTCACACCAAAATTGCGCGCGCCCCTGGCCAGCGCCTGGGTGATGTTGACAGGATCAGCCTGTCCGTCCTTTGGCAAAAACACACCGCCGACTGCATCATCAGTCTTCAGACCCGGATAACGGCTGGCGATTTCGGACGGAGTGATCTCGTCAATCTCTACGCCAAAGGCGCGCGCCATCGCGGCGGTGCGGCGCAATTCCTCCATCCGTTCATCGGTCAGCGCCACCGTCATCGACCCGTTGCGCTTGATGCCGGTGGCAACACCGGTTTCCGCCTCCAGACCGAAATACAGCTCCTGCGAATATTTGGCGAGGCGTGTCATATTCTGCGTGGCCCGCAGCTGCGCAATCAGGCCGGCGGCATGCCATGTGGTGCCGCAGGTCAACTGCTTGCGTTCAAGCAGAACGACATCACGCCAGCCAAGCTTGCCAAGATGATAGGCAATCGAACAACCGATCACCCCGCCACCGATAATGACAGCACGTGCCCTTGACGGTACCTCCATGATCCTACACCTTCACCCGCTCGTTCTGCGGGTCATAGAGCACATCACCAGCCACCAGATGGGCACGGCGTTCACGCCCCAGAACATCGACACTGAACTGGCCGCCCTGTGCCAGCACACCGCTGTCAACAACGGCCATGGCGATGGAATGCCCGGTGCGATGACCATAACCGGCCGAAACAACCAGCCCGGCAGCATTGCCATCAACCAGAACAGTGCTCAGATACACCGCCTCGCCAAAGGGCTCGCCATCTGCCGGATCGTCGATGGTCAGCGTGACAAATCCATGTTTTGGTCCAGCCTGAAGTTCAGACGCCAGCGCCGCCTTGCCAACAAAATCTGCCTTGCCGAGATTGACCCAGCGCGCCAGCCCGCTTTCCAGCATTGAATAGTCTGATGTCAGGTCCGCCTTCCACGAGCGATAGCCCTTTTCCAGCCGCATGGAATCCAGAGCCAGCATGCCGAAATTGGCAATCTGGTGTGCCTCGCCAAACGCCCAGACAGCATCATAGAGGCGGGCCACATCATCCATATCGCAATGCAGCTCCCATCCCGCTTCGCCGGCGAATGACACGCGAATGGCGGTTACATCAAAACCGGCAATCTGCATCCGCCGATAGGTCAACCAGGGAAAGCTGTCATGATCCATCGCCGCGGCGGTCAGATCGGCCATCAGCGCAGGTGCTTTTGGACCAGTCACCAGCAATGTGGCCATTTCGGCTGTCACATCGCTGATACTGATCGACCCGTCGACAGGCAGACGGAAGGTCAACAGATCACGGTCATGCCAATAGGCACCGGCACCTGTCATCAGCAGGAATTCATCATCACCAAGGCGCGTGGCGGTCATTTCAGTCAGCACCTTGCCCTGTCCAGATGCAAAATAGACAAGACCGATACGCCCAACCTTTGGCAGACCGCCAGTGATCAGTCCGCGCAGCCAGTCCGCGGCCCCTGGCCCCTTGACCATAAAGCGTGTAAAACCTGTCAGCTCCAGAACACCTGCATGTTCGGCGACATGCCGGCATTCGGCGCCGACCGTGTCAAACCAGTGCTGTCGGTCATAACTGTTGGCTGGCAGCGCTTGTTCACCATCGCGGGGGAACCAGTCAGCACGTTCCCAGCCGCCATATGATCCGAAGGCTGCACCGGCAGCAGCCAGCTTGTCATAAAGCGGTGATGTCTTGGCACCGCGTCCGGCCGGCCACTGAATCTGCGGAAAATGCATGGCATATTCATGGCTGTATGTTTCGATCGCCTTGGCAGTGGCATAGGCATGATCGACATGATCGGTAAAGCGGCGCGGATCAACAGCCCAGCTGTCGGTTTCAGATTCGCCATCAACCATAATATCTGCCAGCAGCTTGCCAGCACCGCCAGCCTGCACAATACCAAAGGTGAAGACGCAGGCTTCAAAGGCGTTCGGCACGCCGGGCATCTGCCCGATCAGCGGCAGCCCGTCAGGCGCATAAGGGATCGGCCCGTTGACCACACGGGTTATGCCGGCCGTACCCAGCAGGGGAACCCGCGCGCACGCATCCTCAATATACCATTCTAGGCGCTCCAGATCGTCGGCATAGAGCTGGAACGAGAAATCCTCGGGCATCGGATCAGACGGGTCGACCCAATGGGCTTTGCAGTTTTTTTCGTACGGGCCAAGCAACAGCCCGTCTTTTTCCTGGCGCAGATAGTATGAACTGTCAGGGTCGCGCAACAACGGCAGCTTTTCATCACGTGCAGACAATTCCGGAATTGATTCCGTCACCAGATACTGGTGGGCCAGCGAAATGCACGGCACATCGCGCCCGAACATCCGGCCGATCTCATTCGCACGATAGCCTGATGCGTTGACCACATATTCGCAGCGGATTTCACCTTCAGGTGTCGACAGCACCCATTCGTCCTTGTCACGCCGTGCGCCGGTTACCGGGCAGAACCGGATGATGGTGGCACCCATGTCCCGCGCGCCCTTGGCAAGCGCCTGGGTCAGCTGCGCCGGATCAATATCGCCATCAAGCGGGTCCCACTGACCGCCATACAGATCATGCACCTCAAGGAAGGGGTGAATATTCTGCATTTCGGATGGCGACATTTCGGTGAACTCCACCCCCATATGCCGTCCCATCCGCTCAACATGCCGGAATTCCTCCATGCGCTGCCGCGAGTGCGCCAGCCGGATGGCACCGGTGACGTGATAGTTCATCGGATAATCGACCAGGTCGCCAAGCTTGCGATACAGGCTGGTGGAATAGGACTGCATTTTCATGATCGTCCAGGAACCCACATAGTTGGGACAGTTACCGGCGGCGTGCCAGGTCGACCCTGATGTCAGCTCGTTCTTTTCCAGCAGGACCACATCGGTCCATCCCTTTTCCGCCAGATGATAGAGAACCGAGGCGCCGACCGCACCGCCGCCAATGACCACAACGCGCGCGCTGCTCGGCAGTTTGCCTGTGGCTTTCGGACCCTGTTCCCTGATTGCTGCATCATCCATTACCCTGCTCCCCTCATCTCGTCTTCTTTGTACCTGTCCTAATAGACTGGCGGTGCGATCACCCAGATCAGCACAGCCGGAACCGTACCCTCATTCACCCAGGACACACTTTCGCCGGCAAAGCGGAAGCTGTCCCCCTTGTTCAGAACAAATCGTCCATCTTCAATGATCAGTGTCAGCGACCCGTCAATGACATAGCCGGCTTCTTCGGTTGGCCGCACAAAAGGCTGCGGGCATGCCGCGCCAGCTGCAAATACCGAGTGTACGATTTCGAATGCCCCGCCGAGGTCCGGCGAAAGCAGGCCTTCGACAAGGCCCTTGCTGTCATCCGTCATCAGACGGCGGCTGTCAGCCCGCACGATATAGGCCGCCTCGGCGGTATCGGGACTGTCACTGAAGAAGAAGCTGACCGGCAGATCAAATATCCCGGCAATGCGGCGGATGTCGGCCAGCGCAGGTTCGGACACATCACGCTCGACCTGCGACAACCAGCCAACCGATCTGTCCAGTGCCTCTGCAAGGTCGGATAATGTCCAGCCACGCGACACCCGCAAGGCCCGAATATCGGCCCCGATCACCCCGCTTGATCGCAGCGGCGTTTGCGTTTTTCGCGTGTCGTCAAGTTTCACAAGCATGACGCACTCCCCCATTGAGGAAATCGTTGCGTCACTTGAATGAAAAAATCAAACATTTTTTCATTCGTACGAAAAACTTTATCAGAAATTCAGAGACCGGGGCTGGCAGATCAAAACCGGCAGATCAAAACCGGCAGATCATCTGGCGGCTACAGCTAGTCCCGCCGGTCAGGATCATCGGCGGCGTTCACATCCACCGCTTTGAAATAGACGTCACCCGTTGCACCCGTGCGCCAGATCAGCGCGATAAACAGGCCCTTGGCGCGCGGCAGGCACCACCAGACGCCCAGCAGCATGACAGCCGACAGCATCAGGATTGCCGCCCAGACAGGAATGCGCTCATCACGCCCCAGAATGACCATCAGCGGGGCAAGAACGTGACCAACCACAATCAGGGTGCCCCAGGCCGGCCCGTCATCAGCGCTGATCTGCGACAGGTCCTCACCACAGGCCGAACAAGCCGGCAAACGCCCGAGATACCCTTTCAGAACCGGCCCAACACCACATGCCGGGCAGCGACGGGACAGCCCGCGGCGCATGACGGTGAAGATCGGGATATCAGCCCGCCGCATAGCCTCACCATTCCTCGACGTGCCGTTCCTCGACGTGCCTTTCCTGGGCTTGTTGCCATTGAAAGCACCATTGTCAGGAGAGTTATCCTGCTCAGCCTTGTCATGGGGATCATCGGCGGCAGACATGGTGACAACTTTCTGCACGGTATGTTTTCTGGGTGATCTCATTCCGGATCATATCGCTCTGGATGATATCTTTCAGAATACGGTGGACACCTCATTGTATAGCTGGCGACGCATGTTCGGCAAAGTTGTCTTTTCGGTCTATCCCGCCGATACGCGCCGCCTACCGCTTCATCGTCAGTCCCAGCATCAACAAATTATTGTCCAGCCCGCGCCGGTGGCTCCAGTTATCATGACGCGCCAGTGCAGCAAATCCGTGAATATGTTTTGCCAGCGGTGCCTGATAGACGATCTGTGTCATCCGGTGACGCGCCGTAACGCCCAGCGCCACATCTGTGCTGTCCGTGCGATAGACACCATCATCGGTATAGCCGGCAACAGATGTTTGCCGGATTGTCCCGCTGGTTACCGCAAGCGGTGCGCCATGATGCAGCGTCAGGCGGTGACCCGGCCGTATCATATCGGCAAGCGAAAGATAGGCACCGGCAGATTGCGCAGTCAGCTGTGTATCAGCGACAAACGCATTATGCCGGAAGTCCACATGGCTGCGCAGACGCATGAGACTGGCCCCGACGGTCAGCCCCGGGCGCAGCTGCCGGCGGGCCGACACGTGCAGATAATTCGAACGCGTCGGCCGGTTCAGTGCATAGGCCCCTTCCGATTTGCTGCCAAGAAAGCGGCCGTTTTCATGCACCTGCCCAATCCGCATATGCACCGCCGATACACCATCATCAAAATGGGCATGGGTGCCAAAATCACGAATCCTGTACCCCTCGGCCCGGCGCGTGGCATGCATCGCTTTGGCACTGCTGGCATAGGCTCCGGCCACAACGTGCGATGCCAATGACCAGCCAGTTTCCATACGCACCACATTGCGTGCCTGCGGGGCAAAGCTGGCCCATACCGAAGGGGTAGCCGCCGGCTGCCCGGAACTTGATATCCCGGAACTTGATATCCCGGAACTTGATACCCTGGCGCTTGATGGCCCGGAATACACCCCATCCATCATAAGGTTGGAGGGTGACAGCTGACTGCTTGTCTGGCGTCTGGCAAGGGTCAGCGTGGTCAGGTTCCGGGCAGTAACAAAGCTGATCCGGCTGCCATCGCCAATCGCACTGTCGGGGGTGGTGGACGTTTGCAGCAATGTCGAAGCGCCAGCGCCATTATCGCCAATGCGCGTTGGGGGCTGCGCTGAAAATGCGGCACTGCTGCGCGCCATCATACCCGCCAGCTGTGGCCCCGGCAACACGCGGTCCTGCAGCGGGGCATGAAATTTGTAGACGCGGCCAAAGCTGTCAAGCCCGCCAAAATTCAGCGCCATGGACGGGGCCGCATCACCAAAAGCCGCCGAAAACGCAATACGCGACCTGCCCGGGTCCACGACGCGCTGCGCATTCTGGCCCGCCGCCGCCACCTGTCCGATGGGTGCCAATGCCCGCGTCAGATTGACCAGACCATGGCCGTAAACAGAATCGATGCCCGGCTTACCGAGGTCCGTTGCTGTACGAAGCATAATGTCCACAGCTTGACGCGCGGTCAGCGTCGGATGCGTTGATTTCAGAACCGCCAGTGCGCCTGATACGACGGGCACCGCCATCGAGGTGCCGGATTCAACCCCGTAATAGTGGTTCTCATATTTTTCATCCTGATGGCTGACGGTAGATATAACCCGCACACCAGGCGCGGCGATACAATATTTTGCCGCCTCTCCACAGCCATTTGAAAACGGGGCAATTTGGTTGCTCTTATCGATTGCCACAACCGCCAGCCAGACGCCTTCAAGTTGACTATTGCCGATAAAGGCAGCACTAATTGGTGATGGCAGGTTGGAAGGTGTGCCAGTTCTTTTGATCTGGGGAGAATCCGCATCCAGATATCCTATTGGGGTTATTACATCTGGATTCAGATAGCCATGAATGTCTTCACCTGACAAATGCCGGTCGAAGACGGGGATTTCACCAGTTTCAGAATTCCAGCCATCATTGCCTGCAGCAAACACAACTATCGTTCCTAGCGCACCCTCTGCGTTCAGCAATTTCATTTGCATCTGTGAATCATTAGAGAAAAGTCTGCTGGTAAATTCTTGATAACCATTCTTGACGACACGCGGTTGAAGGAAATAACCCTTCTGGCTACCGGGCAAGTCAATCTCAACAACTCTTGGCCTCCAGTTAGTGCTCCAGCTGTTATTCATCACAAACGGGATACTATATCCCGGTATCGGCACGTGCCCTTGACGAAAGGTGCCTTGCTGATTGCCCCAGTCCAAGCGGAGATAGGACATCATCGTACTCCAATTTTTGTCAAGATCAGATATTGATGGATGTCCAGGATCAACATCAGCCCTATAACGTCTGGTAAATGGGTTACCTTCAGGGATAACGCGCAGTGGCAAAATTTTTGCGGCTGGCGCAATGCCAACAACACCAATGTCGTTATCCTGAGCTGCGATAATACCTGCTACGTGCGTGGCGTGAGACAAGTTTGAACGGCCCGCATTGGTGCGCGGCAACAAATTATAGCCATCGTCACGATCATCTGGATCGGCCAGAAAGTTGTGGCCAAGCACATCCTTTGTTGGATCAAACGGTGAACGCTGTCCCGCTCGCAGTGGCGAATCCAGATGAAAGCTGGCTTTCAAGTCGGGATGCCCAACCTCAATACCGCCATCAGCCACCGCGACAGTGACACCCTGACCTTGTTGACGGACCGGCAGATTTGATGGCAGGCCAATAGCAGCATGAGCGTAAGATCTTTGTTGGCGCACGTTTGCTCTGGATTCTAACGATGGCGCATTGCTTGACTTGCTGCCCGCTAGGATATTGAAAGTCGGTACATCACCTGTAAGGATAGAGGAAGGGCGTTTTAGCGCCTGCAGGTGGAGTTGCGTACCGCCGCCGCCGCCGCCGCCACCACCGCCGCAAGCGGCAAGGAGGACTGCCGCGCCTGTCACGGATGCCAGAATGAGGGAAAGACGGGAGGCGGGATATTCAGAGCAATTTTTAAACATTGCTCAAGACTGCCGTAGTGACGGTTGAATATTCGTCTCAGACACTTCACATCAGCGTGAGGAAACCAAATCCTCACCGGACGCATTCCTATCAGACCCATTCTCACCAGCCAGCCTCACACCAGTGCGATTGACACACACAGGAACCAGCGTTCACTCTCAGCGCTGCATGGCCAGTGCCAGTCCGTTCTGTTCACCCTTGTTAGCCAGCCCCCAAACCGGGTCTGATATTGCCGGAGCCTGATCATGATCGTTCGACTGAAAGCGTTGCTGCCCTGGTTCTTGCTGCTGTTCATGGGCGTGGCCTGGGGGCTGTCCTTTTCGCTGGCCCGTATCGCGGTCAGCGCAGGCGGCATGGCCTTTGGCATCACCTTCTGGCAGAACGCGTTATGCGCGGCCATCCTGCTTGCCTATACCTATGCGCGGCGGCGGCCGCTGCCGGTTTCGGGGCGTCATATCCGGTTCTATTTCATCGTTGCCCTGCTTGGCACATCGATTCCGGCAAGCTGTTTCTATCTGGCAGCTGAATTCGTGCCGGCTGGCGTGCTGTCGATCACCGTGACGCTGATCCCGATACTGACCTATGCCATCGCGCTGGCGATGGGCAAGGAAGACAAATCAGCCATCAGAATGACAGGAATTGCCTGCGGCACCGTTGCCATCCTGCTGCTGGTCCTGCCCGAAGCAAGCCTTCCCGATCGTGCCGCCATTCCGTGGGTGCTGCTGGCGTGTGTCAGTTCGGTATGTTACGCGCTGGAGAATATCTATCTGGCGCAGCCCGGAACGCATGAAACCGGGCCCGTGCGCACCGCCTGCGGGATGAATATTGTGTCGGCAGTGATCATGGCGCCAGTGGCCATCGGGACCGGTCAGATGTTCATGCCATCCCTGCCCCTTGGTGCACTGGAATGGGCGGTGATCGGCCTGGCAGTGATCACAGCAGGGGCCTATACCGCTTTCATTTTCGTGATCAATATTGCCGGCCCCCTCTTTGCCAGCCTGTGCGGCTATCTGATCACATTGGCCGGGGTGTTCTGGGGCATCGCGCTGTTTGGCGAAACGCATTCGCCGTGGGTATGGGCATCACTGGTGGTCATGCTGGTCGGACTGGCGCTGGTCACACCACGCGCGCCGGATCATGGCAATGAGGCCGGAACAGCCTGAAAATCATGTCAAGCTGACGCCGCGGTCCTAGCTGCGCAGCCTTGTGCCCGCCGGATCAAAAGGCGGGGCCTGCAAAATGCGCCCGCGGTGCGGTTTGCCAAGGATGAAGATGTCAACCGCATCACCGGCACTGGCAACCGCCGGATCGACATAGCCGATGGCAAGTGACATGCCCACATGATAGCCATAGGCACCCGACGTAACCCGGCCAACCGGCTGGCCATTCGGGGTAAAGACCGGCTCACCGCCCGCCGCATCGGCATTGCTGGCCGCTGCCGCGTCGCCATCAATTTCGAACAGAGACAGAATTTCGCGCGGCTTGTTATCCTTGATCGCCAGATAGGCATCCTTGTGCAGAAAGGCCTTGTCGAGACGGACCAGCCTGTCCATGCCAGCTTCCTGCGGCCAATATTCGGGCGAATATTCGCGTCCCCATGACCCGTATCCCTTTTCGATCCGCAGCGCGCCAAGCGCACGGCTTCCCACCGGGCCGCCATCACAAGCACTGGCCGCTGCCAGCAATGCCGAATAGAGCGCGCATTGATCACCCGCATCGCAATGCAGTTCCCACCCCAGATCGCCAGTAAAGCTGACCCGAATGGCAAGGCAGCGGATACCCGCAACATCAATCCATCTTGACTGCATGAAACGCCATGCGTCATTCGACAGATCGGCATTCGTTATGCGTTGCAGCATCTCGCGCGATCGCGGACCCGCCACATTGAAACCGGCAATGCGCGTCGTTGCGAATTCCAGCTTCGTGTCATCCGGCATCGCCACCATATCAAAAAACCGTCTGTGATACCTCTCGGCCATGCCGGACCCGATCATCATGTAACTGTCATCACCAGTGCAGGTGATAGTGAAGTCGCCAGCCAGCCCGCCGCGCACCCCGATCAGTGGTGTCAGGCAGGATTTGCCAGTATCACGCGGCACATGATTGGCAACCAGCGCGTCCAGCCAGCTATGCGCAGAAGGCCCGCTGATCACATAATTGGCAAAGTTGGAGATATCTATAACGCCAACATTGTCACGCAGCATGCGCGCTTCATATCCCACCGGCGCGAACCAGTTCTGGCGGGTAAAGCCAGCCGTTTCAGCGGTGCCGGGCGTGTCTGCAAACCATAGCGGGTGTTCCCAGCCGGCATTCAGCCCGAAGACGGCGCCCCGTTCACGCTGCATCTCATAGGCTGGCCGGGTCCGTACCGGCCGGCCCGCATCGCGTTCCTCATTCGGGAAATGAATCTTGAAGCGATGGATATACTGGTCGCGCACCCGCGCGCGGGTAAAAGCCTTGTCGGCCCAGTCATCAAAGCGCGCCAGGTCCCAGGCAAACATGTCATATTGCGGTTCACCCTCAATCATCCATTGCGCCGCCAGCAGACCAAAACCGCCGGACTGGCTGAACCCCGGAATGATGCCGGTGCAACAGAAATAGTTCTTCAGTTCTGGAACCGGCCCAAACAAAACCGAGGAATCCGGGCTCCAGATCATGGGTCCGTTGATCACCCGCTTGACCCCGGCGTTGGCAGCCAGCGGCACCCGGTCAATGGCCCGCATGACATTTTCCATGATCCGGTCCAGATCATCCTCGAACAATTCATGCCCGAAATCTGCCGGCGTGCCGTCTTCGGCCCAGAAGCGCATATCCTCTTCATAGGCACCGATCAGCAATCCGTTGCCTTCCTGACGGAAATAATACTCGCCATCACGGTCGGCGATCGAAGGCAGGCGGCGGCCAATGGCCTCAATCTCGGGCATGGCCTCGGTCACGAAATACTGATGTTCGGTAGGCTGCAACGGCAATTCGATGCCGGCCATCGCGGCAACCTCGCGCCCCCATAGCCCGGCTGCATTCACCACCCAGTCTGTATGAATGTCACCCTTTTCAGTGCGCACGATCCAGCTGCCGTCGGGCTGCTGTTCGGTACCGGTCACCGGGCAGAAGCGTTCGATCTGCGCACCGCGCTGGCGCGCACCTGCGGCATAGGCCATGGTCACACCGGACGGGTCGACATTGCCTCCGTCAGGTTCAAACATGATGCAGCGCACATCATCAAACTGGGCCAGCGGATGAAGTTCCAGCGCGCGTTCGTGACTGATCTCGTGAAAGCCAAGCCCGTAAAGCCGGGCCTTTGCCTCCTGCAGGCGCAGCTGATGCTCGCGCTCTTCGCTCTGCGCCAGATAGAGGGATCCCGGCTGGAAAACACCGCAGCCCTGTCCGGTTTCTTCTTCCAGCTGCTTGTAAAGAGTCATCGTATAATGCTGTATGCGGGTTGTGTTGTTGTGGTCATGCAAGCCGTGGATATTGGCTGCCGCATGCCAGGTGGACCCGCTGGTCAGCTCATCACGTTCCAGAAGGACGATGTCCGTCCAGCCAAGCTTGGCAAGATGATAGAGAATAGAACAGCCGGCCAGCCCGCCGCCGATGATCACCGCCTGCGCATGCGTCTTCATACCCGCTCCCCGCTGGCAGTCCGGCTGCGCCCGATACCGCCCCTGCACTAACAATTCTCCTTGCTACAGGCAGAGAGTGAAACGGTTACGCGGCGTGAATTGGCCCGGGGGCGACAATTGATTGAAACAATACGTCTGATTGAAACGGGGCTGATTAAAACGGGGCGTCAGCGCCGGAACAACAGCAGCCTGATGATCCGCAGCACCACGCCAAACAGGATCTGGCGCACAAAGGGTGATCCCAGCACGCCGCGAAGACGCGCACGCAGCTGCGGAAAAAGCCGCGCCAGCAGCATCACCAGGATCACGGCAATAACGGCAAGGATGATCAGGCGCATCATGTCTGGTCTCCGTGCGCAACGGGCGCTGATAATTGGTCACTGGTGGGCGGGGGCATCCCCGTCTATGCCAGATGGCCGATCAGGTCCTGCCCCGTGACGTTCCACACGGTGATTATGGTCTCGCTCACCGCCCCCGCCAAGGGCTAGTTGATAGACACGATCTTTCCGGGGTTCATGATGTTCTGCGGGTCCATTGCCTGCTTGATGGTCGCCATCACCGCATAGGCATCACCGTGTTCAGCCTGCATATATTTCTTCTTGCCAAGCCCGACCCCATGTTCACCTGTCATGGTGCCACCCAGTTCGATCGACAGCATGTTCAGCGCGCCAGCCAGCTTGTTGGCTGCGTCCAGCTCATCAGCATTGTCAGGGTCGATCAGTACGACAAGGTGGAAGTTGCCATCACCGACATGGCCCAGAATGGGGGCGATCAGCCCGGATTTTTCGATCTCCGTCTTCGCCTGTGCAATCGCGGTTGCCAGCTGCGAAATCGGCACACAGCAATCGGTAACGAAGCCTTCGGCCCCCGGGCGCAACGCCTTGGCGGCATAAAAAGCATCATGACGTGCTTTCCACAGCCGGTTGCGATCCTCAAGCTTGCGCGCCCAGGCAAGATCGGACCCACCGAATTCACCGGCAATCTCGACAAAGGTGGCGACCTGGTCCTCAACGCCGGCACTGCTGCCGTGAAATTCCAGGAACAGATGCGGCTTTTCAGGCAATTGCATATCCGGGTTCTTGATGTTCAGACCGCGCATCTGCACGTCATCCAGCAGTTCGATACGCGCCATCGGCAATCCCGACTGAATGGCCAGCATCACCGCTTCAATGGCACCTTCAACATCTTCAAAGGCGCAGGTTGCGGCCATCACCTGTTCGGGCTGGCCAAACAGTCTGACCGTCACCTTTGTAATAATGCCAAGCGTGCCTTCCGATCCGACAAACAGATGCGTCAGGTCATAACCGGCTGAAGATTTGCGCGCTTTGCTGCCGGTCCGGATGATCCGCCCGTCGGCAAGCACCACCTCTAGCGCCATCACATTTTCACGCATCGTGCCATAGCGCACAGCATTGGTGCCTGATGCACGCGTTGACGTCATACCGCCGATCGTGGCATCTGCTCCGGGATCAACCGTGAACATCAGTCCTGTCGCGCGCAGCGCTTCGTTCAGCTGGGTGCGCGTCACCCCCGGTTCAACCGTTGCCGTCATGTCGCGCTCATTGATATCCAGAACAGCATTCATCCGGCTGAGATCGACACTGACGCCGCCATAGACCGGAACAACATGCCCTTCAAGCGACGTGCCGATGCCAAACGGCACAACCGGGCACCCATGCGCAGCACAAATCCTCACAATCTCAGCCACTTCCTCGGTGGTTTGCGGAAACACCACGGCATCAGGCATGGCCGGCGCTGTATGGGCCTCGTCGCGCGCATGCAGGGCAAGGACAGACTGGCCGGTTGACAAGCGGTCTCCCAAAAGACTGCGTAACGCCGAAATTGTTGGCAGATGTTGTGACTCGGGCATGGAGCGCTCCCCATAGCGGACCAAAAAACAAAACTGCCAACATGCTAGCGGTGTGCAGGCGTGTGATCAATCATCCACAATGGCACATGCAGATCTGGGCAGATGTAGATCTGGTGATCATCTTGTGGCGTTGCGGCACTCACGCAAATTGCCTGGCCAGCACACGGTGCCGCGACTGCAGGGAGTCGCGATCAGCATAGGCCCCCTGCAACCAGCGGCTGCCCGACCCGGAGAACGCCTTGCGGGCATGCAGCACGCGTGTGTTGTCGACGATGAAACTGTCACCCGGGTTCAGCCTGAAGGCCACCTCCATTGACGGATCATCAATGATCCCGGCGAAACGCCGGATCGCCTGATAGAACAATGGCATCTTGTCAAACGGAACATCCGTCGTTGCCGCTGCCGACCGGTTGTTGAAACTGACCCCCACCAGCTGCCCATCCGGGGCAAGCTGGATCAGCGGCCGACGAGCCGTCAGGCTGACATCGGCGCTGCCTTCATAGGTGAAACGCGCGCAATGATCGGCCAGCACGTCGAACATGTCGGTGTTTTCATCACGCAGACGCTGCGCCGCAGCAAACCCGTCCACCACCATGTTGTCACCGCCTGACGCCGAGCTTTCCAGACAATACAGGATCTGCAATGTCGGCAACGGGTCACGATACGGGTTATCCGTATGCGCCTGCAGGCCAAGGCCGGTATAGGCAAGGTTGGTCGGGTTGACTTGCGAGCGCACCTCGAAGTGGCGGCCGTAATTCGTCTCGCGCACATAGCCGAACCTGTCGATTATGCGGAACAGGGCACCGTCTTCCACCGGACCATCTGACAGAAAGGCAAAACCGAAACGAACGACATCACCAAGCCATCTATACAGCGCCGCATCATCTGACATCACGGCTGAGAAATCTGCTTGAGGCAGATCATCACCAAGACCGCTGTCCCACAGCAATGTCTGGTCATCAACATCGCCACGCTGGCATGTTGGCGGCGCAGTGTCATAGCGGTTGGCAAACAGCCACGCCAGATCAAAGGCGACAGACCGCGCTTCGGGCATGAAATCAACAATCAGGTTACTATCATCCACCCGCGCAGACCCGACCGCGATATCCTGCGGAATGTCGGCGATGGCGATCAGGCGCTGGCCATTCGATGGTGACCGCGTGTCGGCATCAGGTGCATTATCGCGCAGCCAGATCGCATGAAACCGTGCCGTTTGCGCCTGCTCATGATCGGTGACGGCCACAACCTGACCACCCTCACATATTACCTGATAACGGGTCTCGCTCATCCACACCTCCCTAGATGAAAAGCGTTGACGATTGTGCGTTCTTTCAGACTGATTGTCACGCGCCACCGGCCGCACGCCGAGCCGTAATTCGTTCGCGCACCATGATCAGAATACCGGCAGACACAATGAAGATGATGCCCGGGAACAGGTCACCAAATGGCGCTTCGGCAAAGAACACCCAACCGAGACAGAACGAAATCGGAATGCCGAAATATTCGAATGGCGAAACACTGCTGGGATCGGCAAGTCGGTAAGCGATGACAATACACATCACGCCGGTGCCTCCAAAAATCCCGACCAGAACAAACAGCAACCCGTCATTAACCGAGGCGACAGGCACTGGCTGCTGGAAGATCAGCAGGGCTGCAAGCGCGATCACACATGTCAGCACCTGCTGATTAAGCTGGATAGCTGCCGACGGCATTTCAGACGGGAACAATCTGACAAGGATACTGGACACCGCATAGAAAAAGGCTGCCATGACAGGCAGCACCATGAACCAGACGAACCCGTCCTCAAAGGGCTGCATGATGGTAATCACACCAACAAACCCGATGATTATGGCAGACCAGCGCCACACCCCGACATGATGGCCCAATACAGGTATCGACAAGGCGGTAATGAACATCGGGCCGCAGAACGCCAGCGCCGTTGCGGTGGCAAATTCGATGCGGGTCAGCGCTGTATAAAAGCTGAATTGCGCCAACACCACGGCCATTGACCTGATCAGCGTCAGCAGCAGCAATCGCCGGTTCATCATGGCTGGCAAGCTGGCGAACGCGCCGGCCCGCCACAACAGAAATACAGCAGGCAAGACGCCAAACAAATTGCGCAAAACAGCTATCTGCAGAATCGGATAGGTGCCGCCCAGCATGCGCACCAGCACGCCCATCATATCAAAGGCCAGAACACCAAACAGCATAACGCCAGCGGCAATCAGGACCGGAGGCAGCATCAGCTACCAGCCACCCTGACGGATAATCGGTTGGCGGCCCGGACGGCCTGTTGTCACCGGATCAACCGCTGGCACGAAGCGAGGCAGGAAGACTGCTTTTCTGGAATATGCCGTTCACAGGTGAATCCGCCCTTGTTACCAGCATGATTTTGCGAACGACAGACGGCCTCACCAAGGCACGTGTTCTCAGACCCTGAACAACAACAAGTGATTCAGGTATCACCGCAACACCATAGCCCTGCTGAATCATGATCTGCGCCACAACCTCGTTGGTTATGTCATGCGGACCATCATCTTCATCCGCGTCCACTTCAGCGTTTGTCTGCTCGGCAAAATAGCGCGGAAACTCGCACAGGCTGCGGTTGATATAATTCTCGTCATCAAGCTCGGACAATTGCACACTATTCTGGTTTTCGAACCGGTGGCCCGTCGGGAAGGCAACCTGAAACGGATCAACAGACACCAGATAGCTTTTGAACATTGGCGCATAAGATGGCTCGGCAAGCAGCGCCATGTCAGTTTCGCCCGCTTCAAGCGCATGCAGCGCTTCGTCTGCCGACATGTCCTTGACGGCAAGGCTGCCCACAGTGCCAAGCATCGCCAGCGCACGTTCGACATCAGCTTTGCCGATTGTTGTCGCAATGCCAATGCGCAGGATATCAAGATCCTGATCATCATTCGCAGCAGTTTGTTCTTGAATGGTCGCGGTCAACGTTTTCGAAAAATTCTCGTATTCATCGAGGATGCTCTTCAGAACAGGCAGCGGGACCACCCCATTTCTGCCGCGCCGACGTTCAAACAGGGTGACCTGAAGTTTTTCCTCAATCTTGGCAAGCCGCTTCGACACAGACGGCCATGACACGCCAATGGCGCTGGCAGCGCGCTGTACAGAACCCTGTTCACCAATCGTCTTCAGCAATTGATAGTCTTTTTGGTCAATCATAACAATTCCCTCAGGTTTTTCGCCGCACTGCGTTGTCAGCGCAAAGCCTGCAACCGATCATTAACTTAGACTTTTAAGTTTAAATTAAAATTACGCAAATTGGAACGGTTTTAATCTATCCGCTGCATTTTTTCTGAAACTGGTGCGACTTAAATAAACGGAACCAGAAGACAAACTTGATGCCTTGACCATGAGCATGTCTCCCGCAGATATGCGGGCGATGAAAGCTCACAAAATTGCCTGACATTTGAAGAAAGACAGTCTGGATCAGAATATTTCAAAAAGGCCGGCAGCACCCATGCCACCGCCAATGCACATCGACACCACACCCAGCTTGGCCCCGCGCCGCTTACCCTCAATCAGCAAATGACCTGACAAGCGTGCGCCCGTCATGCCATAGGGATGACCAACAGCGATTGACCCGCCAGACACATTGTACTTTTCAGGATCAATCCCCAGCCTGTCGCGGCAATACAATACCTGCGAGGCAAAAGCTTCGTTCAGTTCCCAGATATCGATGTCATCGATTTTCAGCCCATGCGCCGCAAGAAGCCTTGGTATCGCAAAGACCGGACCGATGCCCATTTCTTCCGGGTCACAGCCGGCAACCGCCGTGCCGCGCAGCATGCCAAGGGGTGACAGGCCGCGCCGTTCAGCCTCGTCAGCTGCCATCACAACATGGGCGGATGCACCGTCAGACAACTGTGATGCGTTGCCTGCCGTGATATAGCCGCCCTCGGCCACTTTCTGCCCGTCTTTGAACACCGGTTGCAGCCCCTGCAACCCTTCAAAGCTGGTTCCCGGCCGCACGCCCTCATCCGCGTCCAGAGTGACAGAACGCTCACTGATCTCGCCGGTTTCCTTGTCCTTGACCTTCATGACACTTGGCAGCGGGACGATCTCTGCATCAAAGTGCCCGGCGGCCTGTGCGGCAGCGGTGCGACGATGCGATTCCACCGCATATTCATCCTGCGCTTCACGGCTGACACCGTAACGGTCGGCAACGATCTCGGCTGTTTCCAGCATCGTCATATAGACATCGGGGCGGTGCGCCTCAATCCAGGGGTCCACCAACCGGTCAACATTCATGGCCGGGGTCTGCACAAGTGAAACGGATTCAAGACCACCGCCAACACCGATATCGATCTCGCCAAGCCGCACGCGGTTGGCAATCACCCCGATGGACATCAGGCCGGAAGAACATTGGCGATCAAGACTCATGCCTGGCACCGATGTTGGCAGCCCGGCCCTGATCAGCGCCTGCCTGGCCACATTCATATGCGTTGATCCCTGTTGCAAGGCCGCGCCCATCACCACATCCTCAACCTCAGCCGGATCTATACCGGCACGATCCACCGCATGGGCAATGGCATGCCCGCCAAGTGTCTGGGCCTGCGTGTCATTGAAGGCACCGCGATAGGCCTTGCCAATGGGGGTACGGGCGGTAGAAACGATAACGGCATCACGCATTGTCAAACTCCTGTAATCCGTCCGGAGGTCGCTCCGGAGCAACATGTCTGCTTGACCGGCCATCATTGCGCGCTGGCAGCTTTGCCATCTGGTCTGTCAAAAACCCTGACACTGCCGCCCCACTTGACGGACGCCGCAACCGGTACTCATTGTACTCTACTTTATCGCCATGGTGGCGAATGGCAACCGATCACCGGCATCATCTGGTCGCCCAGCGAGAAAACATCAAAAATCGGTCAAAAACACCCAGAATTTTTCTGTTTTTCAGCCTTTCGTCATCGACAGAATCGCCAGGCAGGTTTATCACTGAAGGTGTAGCGTGACGGGGCACTCCGTGCGTGTCGCATCATCACAATACTGCAACGATTCTTGTTACGATATCAGCCGCGCAGGGTTTACTTCCCTGCCGACCAGCTATTGCGAACGGACCGCATCATTAACGCATTTATTGGCAAAGGTGCCCAGCATGTCATCCACGCACACAACTTCCAGCAAAACCGCCGACTGGCTCGACAAAACCGCTGACTGGATTGTCGATCATCGCATCCTGACCGCAATTACCACCCTGGCACTGGCATTTGTCGTCTATGCCGGCATTCCCAATCTGCGACTGGATACGGATGGCCGTGTGTTCATGGCAGATGACAACCCGGACAAGATGGTCCTCGACGCCTTTGAGCAGGAATTCGCCAAGGATGACAATCTGGCCATTCTGGTAATGCCGAAGGATGGCGAGGTCTTCACGCCGGCCACATTGCAGGCCATCGGCGCGCTGACCGAGGATTTATGGAACCTGCCCTATGTGCGGCTGGTCAATTCGATCACGCGCTTTCAGAACACTTATGCTGACGGCGACATGATGGTTGTCGAAGATCTGGTTGCCGACCCGTTTTCAGTCACACAAGAACAGGCAGCGGCCGCCAAAGATACGGCACTGGACCGTACCGAAATCATCGGCAGCCTGATCAATGAAGATGCCAGCGCAACTGCCATCTCGGTGATTTTCCGCCTGCCCGGCGAAGATCTCGTCACCGAGATACCAAGCATCCTTGCCGAAGCGGACCCGCTATTGGCCAGCTACCGTGCCGATTATCCACAGATCGATTTCCTTGCCAGCGGTTCAGTTGCTGTCAGTCAGGCCTTCGCGACAGCCAGCCAGAAGGACGGGGAGACGCTGACCCCGGCCATGCTGGTGGCGATGTTGCTGATCGTTGGCATTCTGCTGCGATCGGTCACCGGCGCGCTGCTGATCCTTGTGCTGGCTGCGCTATCGGCGTTTGTATCCCTTGGCGCGCTGGGATGGACCCGCATCCCGATCAATTCAGCCACCGCTGTGGCACCGTTGATGGTGGTCACTCTTGCCGTTGCCAGCAGTGTGCATGTGCTGTCCTCGGTGCGTCAGACGATGCTGGAAACCGCGGATCGCACGATGTGGGCCCGCCGCGCCATCGCCGATCACGGCCTTGGCATTACCGTTGCTGTCTTCACTACGGCCATTGGCTTTTTGTCACTCAACTTTTCCATCTCGCCGCCATTTCGCCAGCTTGGCAACATGGTGGCAGCAGGCATGATTGGTGTCTGGGCCTTTACGATATTCCTGCTGCCGGGCTTGATCTGCTGGCTGCCACTGCGGCGCAACCAGAAAGCCGCATCTGTTGACAGGCTGATGAACTGGCTGAGCGATTTCGTCATCCGCAACCAGCGCCCGTTGCTGTTCGGCATTCCGGTGATCATTGTCGGTATTGGCATCGGCATCTCGCAGATCAGGCTGGAAGATGACTTTCTGCGCTATTTTGATGAGCGGTTTGAAACACGGGTGGCAACCGACCGGTATGAAAGCCAGCTTGGCGGCCTGAATGTTCTGGAATATTCGGTCGATACCGGCGAGGAAAGTGGCATCAACTCGGTGGCCTATCTGTCCCGGCTTGACGACTTTGCCGCCTTCCTGCGCGCCCAGCCCGAGGTCAGCCATATCCGCAGCCTCAGCGACACGATAAAGCGGCTGAACATGAACATGAATGAGGATGATCCGGCGCATTACCGGATCCCCGACAGTGATGAAGAGGCATCACAGTTCCTGTTCCTGTATGAGCTGTCACTTGGCTATGGCATGGATTTGACCGACCAGATCAATGTTGACCGGTCATCGACACGCGTTTCGGCGTTTGTGCCTTTTGCCACCACCACCATGCTGCTGGACCTTGATGATCGCATCCAGACCTGGTTTGCCGAGACTGCGCCAGAACTGAAAAGCCCGGTGACCGGCCAGACACATGTCTACACCATGATATCGGCGCGTGATGTGCCGTCCATGCTGCAAGGCACCTCGCTGGCACTGGTGTTCATTTCGTTCGTGATCTTTCTTGTGCTGCGCAATCTGAAACTGGGACTTGTCTCGCTGGTGCCGAACCTGGTGCCGGCGATTATGGGCTTTGGCCTGTGGGGCTATATGGTCGGCAATGTGTCGCTGGCGGTATCCATCGTTGTTGCGATGACCCTTGGCATTGTGGTGGATGACACCGTGCATTTCATCCTGAAATATGCGAATGCGCGCAAACGCGGCAAAAGCGCCGAGGACAGTGTTCGCTATGCCTTCAAGTCGGTTGGCATGGCGCTGACTGTCACTTCGCTTGGTCTGGTGATCGGATTTGCCATTCTTGGGCAATCCGGATTTGCCGTGAACCGCGACATGGCCCGCCTGACAGCAGTCACGCTGGCCTTTGCGCTGTTTGTCGACTTCCTGTTCCTCCCCCCTCTTCTGATCTTTCTCGACAGGATTAAACAAATGAAAACTCCTGCACACACGGCATCGCTTGCCGTCCTTCTTTCCCTCGGCCTTGTTGCTGCAACGCTTTTACCAGCTGTCAGCGCGCGTGCTGACGAGGACCAGTCAAACCCGCGCGGCATTGAAATTGCCACCGAGGTCGACAATCGTGACAAGGGCTGGGGAGATGTGTCAGTTGAAGGCGAGATGGTGCTGAAGAACAAGGCGGGCAATGAATCTGTTCGCAAGTTCCGTTCAACCATCCTTGAAGCCGGCGACGCCGCGGTTGGCGATATGTCGATCATCACCTTCTCGCAGCCGCGCGATGTACGGGGCACCTCGCTGCTGACGCATTCCAAGATTGAACCAGATGATGACTCGCAGTGGATCTTCCTGCCGGCCGTAAAGCGGGTAAAGCGTATTTCATCCTCGAACCGGACCGGCAAGTTCGTGTCCTCCGAATTCTCGTATGAGGATCTGGGTTCCGAGGAGGTCGCCGACAATCATCACATCTGGCTTGAGGATGCGCCCTGCGCCCATGATACAAGCCTGACCTGCGCCGCCGTGGAAAGTCGCCCGAAGAATAAAAAGTCGGGCTATTCACGGCGCATATCCTTCATTGATCTTGAAGAATATCGTGTGCACCAGATCGATTTCTACAACCGCCGTGGTGATCTGGAAAAGACGCTGAAATTTGCCGATTACCAGCACTATCTGGACGCCTATTGGCGTGCGCACAAAATGACGATGATCAACAGCCAGACCGGAAAATCAACCACCCTGTCATGGGGGGAATACAGCTTTGCCAACGGGCTTGGCGAGCGTGACTTCACCCCGCAGGGACTGGCCAAGGCCAGTCGATGACCGCGCGAAGGCTGTTGTTGTCCTGCTTCCCTGCGGCGCTGGCAACGCTTTTGGTTGCCGGTCTGCCGATGCTGGCAGTTGCCGAGATCTATACCGAACAGCAGGGCGAGATCACGTTTGAAACCAGCTGGTACCCGCGTGATGTGGCCGTTGCCGGACAGGATGAAGGCTTCACCCATATCGAGGCCCGGCCCGAACTGTATGTCGAAACCGACAACGCCGCCCTGTTGCTGCAGCCACGCCTGACCGGCGGGTCTGCCGGACACGGCCTTGCCGATTTGCGTGAAGCGCATGTCACGACGCGCGTTGGTGATCTCGACATCCTGCTTGGCACCACGATCATTTTCTGGGGCAAGACCGAAAGCTATAACCCGGTCGATATCATCAACAGCCAGGACTTCAGTCGGGGATTGCTGCGCAACGAAAAACGAGGCGCGCCGATGCTGCGCGTGTCCTGGCCGGTCGGCCCGGGCCAGCTTGATCTCTATGCCATCGGCTTTGTGCCGAACATCTATCCGGGGGCAAAGCTGCGGGAACGGGCAGGCCTGCCTGTCAAGCGGCAGGAGAGTTTCAGCAACGGTGCAAAGCGTGATGATCTGGCCAGTGCACTGCGCTGGTCGGGCTATTTTGGTGACATTGATCTTGGTATAAGCTGGTTTCGCGGTACCGGTGCCAACCCGCGCATGCGCGTGCAGCCGGATGGAAGCCTGATGCCCGATTACAGCCGGATTACCCAGGCCGGCCTCGATATCCAGTATTTGCGTGGTGACAGCGCGTTTAAGGGAGAGGTCGTCCACCGGTCCGGTCAGTATAATCTGAGCGGCGTGGCAAAAACATATCAGGCGGCAGTTGTCGGCATCGAACATAATCTTTACGGCGTTGGCGGGTCCGAGCGCGATCTTGTGCTGATTGCCGAGCTGGCGCGGGACAGCCGCAAGGCTGCCGCGCATAGCGGCTTCCAGAATGATCTGGCCGTGGGCGCGCGCATGTTGTTCAACGATGTCGAGGACAGTGAAGCAGTGCTGTTGTTCTCACGCGATCTTGATAATGGCGCGCAGATGATCAGCCTTGCCGGCAGTCGCCGTCTGTCCGACAGTCTGACAGCTGATGCCAGCGCAAGATGGCCAATGGATTTCGAGGACGACCCTGTCAGCGGATCACTTGCCAGGGATGCGGCAGTGATCCTGTCACTGACTTACGGGTTTTAGGAACCAGCCTATGCCGGATGACCGGACACACCCCTTCACCCTGTCGCTGATTGCGCATCCGGCATTGCAGGATGGCAGGTTGGGGCTGTGCCGATGCCCCGGCACACGGCATGGCGATACGGGTGATGCCAACGCCACCGCAACTGCCGAAAGGCTGGCCAGCGATCTTGACAAGGTGGCAGCGCACGGGATGTCCAGCCTTGTCAGCCTGATCGATGCACAGGAACGCGCCAGGGTCGGCGTCCCTGATTTGCCGCAGCGCGCGCGTGATGCCGGCCTTGCCTGGCACGAATGGCCGATTGTCGATTTAAGCGTGCCTGATGCCGGCCGCAGCGGGGCGTTTGAGGCACTGCTGGATGATCTGTCCCGGATGCTGGATGACGGACAGGGCATCGCCATTCATTGCCGCGCCGGTCTTGGCCGCAGCGGGCTGGTGGCTGCATCTCTTCTTGTAAGACGCGGCGTTATGCCTGCCAACGCCATTCAGACAGTCCGCAACTGCCGCCCCGGGGCCATTGAAACCGCAGATCAGGAAGCCTTCATCACATCACGCCGTTGAGGTATCGTCTATTCACCATTTCTGCTAGCCGAAATGGCAATTGTACGAATGATGACAATGTGATAGGTGAATATGCGGTTTGGTGGCAGGGATGACCGCTCCCGTTTCAGGTGACAACAGGCGAGCAGCCATGACAGCGGTCTTTTTCAGAGCAAACCTGTTCCACGCGCCCGGTCACAGCGCCGGTCAGACAACAGACATTGAACGCATTGATGATGCGATGATCGCCGTTGAAGATGGCATGATCACCGCCGTGATGCCGCCCGATGATCCGGCGCGCCGCGATATCGACAAGGCTGCCGTTACCGATCTTCGGGGCAAGGGCGCGTTGCTGCCGGGCTTTGTGGATCTGCATATCCACGCGCCGCAATTTCCGCAGCTTGGCAATGCGCTTGATGTGCCGCTGGATGTCTGGCTGCGCACCCACACATTTCCGCTGGAATCGCGGTACAGCGATCTGGAGTTTGCAGATCGTGTCTACCGGGCACTGGTTCACCGCCTGCTGGCCAATGGCACGACGACAGCCGTCTATTTTGCCACCATTCATCAGCCCGCGAGCCTGCGCCTTGCCGAAATCTGTCTTGAGGCGGGTCAGCGTGCGCTGGTCGGGCGGGTGGCGATGGACCTTGCCGAAACCTGCCCGTCCTATTACCGCGATGCCTCGGCAGAAGCCTCGATTGACGATACGGCAGACTTTCTGCACGCGGTGTCAGCCATGCCGGGAAACAACGGTCAGGTTATGCCAGTGATCACGCCGCGCTTTATCCCCACCTGTTCCGATGCGGCCTTGCGCGGGCTTGGTGATCTGGCGGCGGAAACCGGTGCCCATGTGCAGACCCATTGTTCGGAAGATGACTGGGAACACGCGCATGTGCAGCGTCGCTGCGGGATGAGTGATACCGCTGCCCTGCAGGATTTCGGCCTGCTGACGGACAAGACGATCCTGGCCCACAGCACCTTTATTGATGATGACGACATGGCGATGATTGCGGCGGCGGGCAGCGGTGTAGCGCATTGCCCCCTGTCGAATGTGTTTTTCTCGAACGCCGTATTCCCGCTTCGCCGCGCACTCGAAAAGGGACTGCATGTCGGCCTTGGCACTGATATTTCGGGCGGTCCGGCTGCCTCATTGATGGATACAGCACGGATGACGGTCATTGCATCGCGCATGCTGGAAGAAGGCGTCGATGCATCGCTTCGGGCTGGCGCGCGCGGTGTCCCGTCAAGCCGCGTTGATTTCCGCACGGCGTTCTGGCTTGCCACCATGGGCGGTGCGCAAGCGCTCGACCTTCCGGTTGGATGTTTTGCTCCGGGCCGCCAGTTTGATGCCATGCTCGTGCGCCTGCCCGCAGATCATCTGCTGGATATCGCCAACGGGGACAATGACAGCGGAGACGGCAAGAGGGACGGCACGAGCGACAGTATAGCGCGTGATGCCGATATGGGGCCCGGAGATGATTTGCTGCAAAAGATCATCATGCTGGCAACGCCCGATCACATTCTGCAAACATGGGTTGCCGGAACGTCCGTGCATAGGCGCGACTGAACCGCGGCGTCTTGTAACGGCCACACATGATCGCGAGTGCCAACCCGCGCCATCATCTACGCCAGACGGCGTTCGTCATCGTGCAGTCTTTCGTGTGAACAAGGCAAAGCTGATGAGAAGCAGGATGAAAAAGGGTGTCGTCATCTTGAAGGCCATACCAACACCGCCTAGCTGATCCGCAAGCCAACCAAGAAAAACAGCCGCAATCTGTGAGCCCGCAATCACACCCATAAGCAAGGTTGCTGAAGCCACCGCGGCTTTTCCGGGGGCAAAATCCATGGCGCGTCCAAGGGCGATCGGGAAAATGGCGCCTATCCCGAATCCAATCAGGAAGTTACCCGTAATCATGCTCCAAATACCAGGTCCGTAAATCAGTATCACATTGCCAAGCAACGCCAGCGACAGGAGGTGGAGCGACGCGCGGCCAATCTGCAGTCGTTCGGCGATGAACACGGTCAGAATGCGCGCAACAAGCATACCTGAAAGGTAAATCGCGAAAGCAAGCTGGGCCGTGACGTAGGTCTCGTTTTCGGCCAGCGCAAAGCTGACAATCCAGGAATTCTGTGCCCACTCTACCGTGCCAAGAAACAAGCCGGTCATCCCGAGAAGAACCAGATAGGGATCTTTCAGAAACCCGGATGTTTCGGCTTTGGCATCTTCCTGAGACTTCTTGGCCAATGGCATTCGCGGCAGGAAAATGGTGAGACCCACCGCCAGCAACGCAAACACCCCGCTCAGAACCAGATAATAGGTACGCCACTCAAATCCGCCGAGCGACAGAGCAAGCACGCCAAGCGGCGCACAAATGCTGCCAAGCGTAAACAGAACATCAAGTGCACTCAACATGGCTGTTCGGCGCTCGGGAAAGCTCTCGCCGATCAGACTGTGACCAATCGTGACGGACACACCCATCATGATGCCGATCAAGACAAAGGCGGGTGAAAACAGCAGGATCGACGGCATGACAAACAATGCGGCGAAGGCCACAAAGGTCACGCTGCTGGCGACCACAAAAATGGTATTCAGGCGAAAGATCTGGGCACATCTTGCCGACAACCATGATCCCACAACGAAGCTTCCGGACCAGACCCCGATCAGGAGCCCGGCCTGTGTCGCCGAGAGTGAAAATGTGTTCCTGATGTCAGGCAACAATGCGCCCGTAAGAACGCCGACGGCCCCCCACAAACAAAAGGCGCACGCAACGGAAAGCATTATAAGATATTGGGATCTTGGCATCTTCTTCCTCATGAAAGAAGAAGACAGAACATATTTCGCAACCTTGAAGCCTTTGGTATTGAAACCTTGAACAAGACAATTGCAACAGCCGGTGAGAGGACACAGTTGGTCACCCGTCTGGTACAGGCGAATTCGGTGCCCCAAGCGACAAGAGCAATTGGTTAGACCAGAATCAGAATGTTCGGGGTGATGACCGCTTTACCGGGCGCGAGTGATGCACGTCTCCTTGTTTGGGGTGCAGCAGAAACGAGAAAACAAGGAAAGGGAATGCGCTGCTTCATTCAGAAACTGAAGTGATCTTCCATTTGGGTGATCACGTAACAATAAAACCAGTAACTGATGATCAGTGTAACGTGAGAAATAATTGGCAACAAGCGACCAGGCGAACATTGCCGATGCCCTGTCCAACTGGTGCTGTCCGTTGGCAAGGACGGGGTTTTCAGTGCCAGGGGCGACGCCAGCTATAATATCGCTGCAAACGATACGCTGAGTCATGCAGAAAGAGAGCAGATAGCCCAGAACACCAAAATCAGCGGTGCATTGGATACCATCCGCTCCGCGGAGTTGTCACAGTCAAGCAACTTCCGTTTCGAGGGTAGTGACAGCTTTGGCGAAGGCATGGACGCCCGGTTTTCTCAGACCAACAGTCTCAGCGAGACAGAGGCGCGCGAGTTGTCCCGTGCCGAACGCATCGAGGACAGCCTGTCTCGAACCAGCACGGAGTCTGGCGGTGCCAATGCCGACTATACCCAAGCCTTTACGCAATGGTTCCATGATACGGATCAGGGGCCAGCATCGATGCTGCAACCGCGCACGGCGGGGGACGTCGAGCAACTGCAAACCCTGCAACGCCAGTTCCTCAACGAACAGGTAATCCCGACCAATCTGGGAGTCTGGATCACCCCTGATCTTGAAAGCAGGTATGAGACAGAGAGTAACACTCTTGAGGACAGGGCTAACATCATCGGCACTCATAACGCCAACACGGCTCATGTTCCCGATGGTGATCATATTGAAGGAAAGATGGATGAAGGAAACGCGAAACTTGGTCGTGACGCCGACACCATCCGCAATGAAGTTGCAGCCGGTCAGCAGTCAGCCAGCGGCGATGTTCAGGCACATCAGGCTGAGGTAACAGGCGCTGTTGAGGAAAAGCAGGGCGAGACCAAGGTTGGGCGTGTCCTTGGATCAGCAACGGAGGACCTGATTGAAGACCCCATCCATTTGGGAAGAGAGCTGCTGCGCCAGAATGAAGAACCCGAACAGCCTGACGATTGGGTGTTCCGGCAACAAGGCTTGTCGGGACGTCGAGACGAGGCGGCTCTTAAACCACAAGCTGATTCTGAAACCACTCCAACATCTACAAGTGATGGCTCAGGAGCAGCAGAGCACCAGCAAAGGAACCTTTGGCTTCCAAAGGGCATGGGAATGCCCCAGCGCGGCAACAATCGCAGATGCGCGATCAATTGCGGTGTCATACGCAGATCGGCCGGCATTTGCGATCCGATCTCCTCAAGGATCTGCACCGCTTCGAACCGGTCGAAATCAGGTTTGGGTTTGAATTGCCGTGCGCACCAGTCGGCGGTGGCGTGACGATTGGTTAATTTCCGGCCGCCCAATGGTCGATTCGAGCGTGATACCGGTGGCCTTGCTACAGGCCCTGCAGTGGTATGTGTTTCCATCTTCATCTGAGGTCGAACCCAGATTTCAGGCAAGACGGTACTGTTCAGAAAATGCGCTTTTTCTGTTGACGGAAAATTGTTAACGCCTTTAGCTTGAGCCTAGGTAATGCATCAAGCGCTCGGAAACCCCAAGGTTTCTGGGCGTTTTTTTGTGCCTGAGACTGGTGACTTTCACCCTTCCTTGACACCTACACCTGTTTGGCGGACGCTGAACGCGGTCTTTCTCTGCCGTCTGCGGCGTAGGTTGGTGGGCCCGGCAGGACTCGAACCTGCAACAACACGGTTATGAGCCGTGGGT
>ERZ802827.8-NODE-8-length-108166-cov-43.4605_pt1 | contig 108166 bp, 115 predicted proteins | sample MGYA00345652_ERZ802827 | MGnify/ENA primary metagenome ERZ802827 (study PRJEB30503, sample SAMEA104212372) | marine metagenome | biome: Westerlies Biome; feature: [SRF] surface water layer (ENVO:00010504) within the epipelagic zone...; material: water... | reverse complement strand
CGCCGGAGCCATCTGCTGCTCCTAGATCACCGTTTTGGTAGTAATAGCCAACAGAGGCATTAAGTTCAGGGGTGACGAAATAACCAACATCAAGCCCGTAGGTATCAAGCGCGCCGCCTTGATAGGCTCTATTTAGCTGCTGCTCTGTATCACCAACAGGAATCAAGGCATAGGCATTGAAGTTCCAATCATTAGAAACTGCTTCAGCATTGACTGCGACCTGCTGGAAGAAAGCACTCTTCTCTGTGCCGCTCACATTGATGACTGTATCAGTTCCACCTGTATTCATCGGGCGGCTGTCATAACCAGCATTTAGCCCGTACATCCAAGAGCGATCACCATTCAACCAGCGATAACCAAGCCTTGATGAGGTGCTGATTGTGGTGCCAGCAACTTCTGTATTGATGATGCTGCTGTCATTGCCGTAATCAGCAAAGTTTGCATTAAGCAGCACATCAGCAAAGAACACACTGTTCTCGCCAACAGAGAGAGGCAAGAAGCCACCGATGCCTGCTTGATTCGGTGTTCCTGCTCCTTGCAGTGCCCCCTGGAAACCCCAGTTGAACTGAACAGCATCCTTGAGGTTGATCTCCATCACCCCAAGATCATCTGCACCGCCACCGTCTTGAGCAATGGCAGGCAGCAGAGCGCCGTTAGAGAGTGCCAGCGCAGCAACACCGCTCAGCGATAACGACAGGCGCAAGGAACGTTGCATTGATAAGGTTCTATTGCGCGCACAATGCCTTGCTTTGATCGCTGCTCCACGCTGCAATAGGTTGTTTCAGCTTTGTTATGTATTGCAGACTACAAAAACCCCGCTCGTGGCGGGGCTAGTGAATATTTAGTCTGGAGATCGATATCGACATTGTTGTGATCTTCGACTTGCTTCCGTCAAAAACTTGATTGCGCCTGGATTGGATGATTAGCTATCTTTGACTAACTAGAATTAGACTGGTAACGAAGTTGTGAAAAATCAAGATATAAAGTTTTGGCGTGTATGGGTCAACGATCAAGGAAAAAGTTGTCAGACCCTTCAATCGCTCTCGGGTCATAAGCAATCAGTGTTTGCTGAGGGAGCGGCTCCAATCTGGAGTGCACTGCACTACAGCGGTAGTGCCAAATTAATCACGTTAATTCTGATGCCGGGAGAAATTGGTGAGTGGCATGAAAATCCAATGCCACAATGGATCATTCCCCTCCGTGGACGCTGGAGAGTGGAGACGATGGATGGAGTAATCGTGGACATGGGGCCTGGAGATATCAGCTTTGGTGGTGATCAGGGAACTAATAACAGAACAGGACATCGCTCTTGGGCAGTAGGAGAAACCCCTGCTGAGCTTCTATTGATTCAAGTACTAGACCCTCCTCCTTGGAATCCTTGTGATTGAGGAAAAGTCAGGTCCGGCATTAGGTGCACATTTTGTACCTGTCCTTCAACTTTCGCACCATTGGATTTAGAGCGAATCCCCCAAACTGACTAGAGACTCACACCAGCGCCAGCCGCAACCTGAGGTTCAGTTAAAAAATGATGGCGTGGCTGATGGGATGTTGTGCGTAATGCTCGGAAAGTCGTCCGTAAAACCCGTCCCTTACTTACCGCTTTGCGCACATTTTGCGCACACCACTCTCAACCCAATAAAAAAGCCGCCCTGGGGAGGCGGCAACTGAGCCCGTCATGAATGACGTCTCGGGCATCGGGGTGACAGGATTCGAACCTGCGACATCCTGCTCCCAAAGCAGGCGCGCTACCAAACTGCGCTACACCCCGTAGCCCATTCACTTTAAAGGAATGGGTTCACCTGATCCCATAGATGCGTGTCTAAGCTGACAAAAAGCTTTTCCGGGCATGTCAAATTCCTGGACCCCTGGCGCGGTTGATGCTTTAAGGCAGCAACACAATCTCCCTTTTGTTCGAACGGATGAGCAGGGTCAGGTGGTTGAGTTCAACGACCGCTTTCGCCTGATTTATGGCTGGGACGATGGCTTAGTGGGGCAAACGATTGGGATGATCCTGCCCGCATCCTTCCGTGAACTTCATCATGCAGGCTTCTCTCGCTTCAAACTCACTGAGACGTCAAAGCTTGTCAATCACCCCCTCGAGTTGGCGACCATATGTAGTGATGGAGCTGAGATTCGTAGTGAACATTTCATCGTTGCTGAACGCAGTGATGCGGGTGGATGGAGCTTTGCGGCAACGCTGAGGCCCCTGGAAGGCCCCCATGCTTGCTGAAGACAGCTTTTCCGGGTCAGCAGAAGCAGAGTCCAGAGCTCTGATTCAGCAGATGAGTCAGTCGCTTGGGCTGTTGAGAGTTGCCTTTGATTCCACGGGTGAAGCGATGTTGATCCTCGACGAATCTGCAGCAGTGCGCTGGGCGAACCAGCAAGCAGCAGATCTTTGGGGAGGAGGAATCACATTGCAGATGATTGGACGGCCTCTTTCAGCCTTGCTGCAGTTCCACCATCTTGATCGAAGCCCAATGGGGGATGAAGAGCCCAGTCACCCTCTACAAAAAGCCCTAACGGCTGAGGGTCGCAATTCCTATCTCATCCAAGCCCTATCTGATCCTGCTCCTGAAGAGACGCAATTGATTACGCGATCGGTGAGTTGGCGTCAGATCATGCAAATAGATCAGAACTTTACTTTGCTGATCTTTCGTGATCTTGATCCATTAGAGAAAGCCTTGGCAAGACAACGACAATTTATCGATAATCTTGCTCATGAATTAAGAACTCCGCTTGCAATTATTACTGGAAACTTGCATCGACTGAAGCGTAAAAAACAGTTTTCTAATACTTTACAGCAATCCTTGTCCGATGCTGTAGAGGAAACACAGCGCATAGCAACTCTTGTTGATCATCTTTTGTTGCTTTCTGAGCTAGATACTGATAGCCGCCGTTGGAAGTTGCAAATCGATGATTTGCAAAATTTTATTGGTCAATGGATTGTTACGTTAAATCCTGAATCAAGAGGCTGTTTGCAGGTGATCGCCGTCAATGAAACTGATGACTATCAGGTGCAGTTAGACCAAGATGCTTTTCATCTGATTCTCGATAACCTTCTTGATAATAGTCGTCGTTTTTCTGGTTCTAAGCCGTTGATCCAGATCCAATTTGTTCAATCAGTGTCTCATGTGGAGCTGAAATTTATAGACAATGGTCCTGGTATCAAAAATGACGATCTTTGTGTTGCAGCATTTGAGCGATTTACCCGTATTGAGGAGCATCGAAACGCAGACATGGCGGATGGAGGTGGACTTGGTCTTTCTTTGGTGCAAAGCCTGATGGAAGGAATGGGTGGTTCGGCGAGTTGTTCGTCTCCTGATGTACCAACTGGCTCAGCTCGTCTGGGCCTTGTTGTGACATTGCAATTCCCACGCCCTAAATCATCCCTTGGGATCAAGACCTCTGTTCAGAGATAACGTTCGAGTAATTCGGGTAGAAGCTCAAATAGGTCTGGTTTCAGTATGAAGTCATTAGCTCCGAGTGCCTTGGCTTGGCTGCGTTTGTTGTCTTCATTAAAAGCAGTAACGACCAAAACAGGCACAACATTGCAACGCTCACGCAGTCGTTGTAGGCAGGTCATGCCGTCCATCTTGGGCATCATTAAATCGAGTAAAATTAAATCAATTTGGCGTTGATCTAAGAGCTCAAGTAAAGCTTCTCCATCCGAGCAAATAACAGGCTCAACACCCTCGTCAATCAATTCAACTCGAATTAACTCACGTAACCGTGGATCATCGTCAACAATGGCGACGCATTTCATGGTTTTACTGATCCAAGGTTCCTTCACCTGAAACCATTAAGAAAGAATGGAGAAAGGTGTAGCTTTGAACAAATGGGTCGCCTGAGATTCGAACTCAGGACCAATCGGTTAAAAGCCGAGTGCTCTACCGCTGAGCTAGCGACCCGCCGCATGGGCATGCCAATTAGGCACCTGTGGAGGTTATCACTCAACGATCCTCCACCAAGATATTTGCTCCCCGAACTGATGACCAAGTTAGGAATGAACAACCCTTGGCCCCAACCCTGCATCGCTTCCGATGCCTGGATTGCACCTGGAGCCGTTTTGATGGCTGATGTGACTGTGAGTTCAGGGGCCAGCATTTGGCCAACGGCCGTCGCGCGTGGCGATATGGCACCCATTTATATCGGTGCTCGTAGCAATGTTCAGGAGGGAGCTGTTTTGCACGGCGATCCAACGTTTCCCGTTCACATTGCTGAAAACGTGACGATTGGACATCGAGCGGTTGTTCATGGGGCCTTGCTTGAGGCTGGTTGCCTGATTGGCATCGGTGCCGTTGTGCTCAATGGCGTCAAAGTTGGGAGGGGAGCGCTCGTTGCTGCAGGCTCTGTGGTCACGAAGGATGTCCCAGCCCAAACGCTTGTGGCGGGTGTGCCCGCCAAGGTGAAACGTGAGCTGAGTGAGGAAGAGATCGAGGATCAGTGGCAGCACGCAGACCACTACGCCGAGCTAGCTGCTAAGTGGTCTCAATTGATGCAAAACCAAACGGACTGCCCACTGTTGATCCCGGCTTCTCCCAACTGTCCTTAAACTCCTAAAGCTTTTGTAAATGAACTCATGGACCTTCGGCTCGTGCTCGTGGCTTCTCCGATCCTTCTGGCACTTGCCTGGGCTGGGTTCAACATCGGTCGTGCTGCTGTTGGTCAGCTCCAGCTGATGATCAGACGAAGCCGGGCTTGATCTTGATCGATAGGTTGAGTTGAGTTCTCGATCCCATCGTCCTTGAGCGAACAGTCTTCGGTTGTTGTGATTGGTGCTGGCCTTGCCGGTACTGAAGCTGCTTGGCAGATTGCAAGAGCAGGCGTTCCGGTCACGCTCTGGGAAATGCGCCCTTTCAAGCGATCTCCTGCTCATCACAGCTCTGAGTTCGCCGAACTGGTTTGCAGCAACAGCTTCGGAGCTCTTAGCAGTGACCGTGCAGCGGGTTTGTTGCAGGAAGAATTAAGGCGTCTTGGATCCCTTGTCATCCAAACGGCGGATCATCATTCCGTCCCCGCCGGCGGTGCTCTCGCTGTGGATCGCGGCCGTTACAGCGCTGCTCTCACGTCTGTCCTAGACGACCATCCCTTGGTGACGATTCGTCGAGAAGAGCAGCTAGCGCTTCCTGATCCTGATCAGATCACCGTGCTGGCCACAGGTCCTCTCACAAGTGAAGCGTTGGCCGATGATTTACGCGCTTTCACCGGCCGAGACGATTGCCATTTTTTCGACGCGGCGAGTCCGATCGTTGAGGGTGAAAGTATCGATATGACCAAGGCCTTTCGGGCCAGCCGCTACGACAAGGGCGATGCCGATTACATCAATTGCCCGATGGATCGAGATCAGTTTCTGGCCTTTCGAGCGGCTCTCTTGGAGGCCGAACAAGCCGAACTCAAGGATTTTGACAAGACCAGCGCCACTTTTTTCGAGGGCTGCTTGCCGATTGAAGAGTTGGCCCGTCGTGGCGAGGACACGATGCGTTACGGCCCTCTTAAGCCCATCGGTTTATGGGATCCGCGCTGGGGAGACGTGACTGACCGTGATGTGCGCCGCGCAAAACGGGCCTATGCCGTTGTGCAATTGAGGCAGGAAGACAAGGACGGACGACTCTGGAATCTCGTGGGTTTCCAGACCAATCTCAAGTGGGGGGAGCAGAAACGGGTGTTGCGTTTGATCCCAGGCTTAGAGCAGGCCGATTTCGTTCGTTTTGGGGTGATGCATCGCAACACCTTTTTGGAGGCACCAGAACTGTTGGAGCCGACCCTCCAGTTCCGCCGCCGCCTTCATCTGCTCGCCGCCGGCCAAATCACAGGCACGGAGGGATATGCAGCTGCTGTTGCAGGAGGCTGGTTGGCTGGCACGAATGCAGCGCGGTTGGTTCAGGGTCAAGACCCGATTCAGTTGCCGCACACCACGATGATCGGAGCACTCACCCATTTCATCAGTGAGGCACCGTCGGGCAAATTCCAACCGATGCCCCCAAATTTCGGCTTAATGCCTGAACTGCAGGAGCGCATTAGAGATAAGCGTGCTCGTTATGGCGCTTATCGCGACAGAGCTTTGGCCGATCTTCAGCGAACCATCGAAGAGAGCCATATCGCCCATGTGGCTTGCACCGCTTGAAGCACGTCTAAAGCTTTGCCGCTAAGGCTGCCCTCAGAGCTGATTCTTACGGCCACCCCTCCCTTCTCCACCACCGGAGCCTCCTAGGGTCTGGATCAAAGGATGAATCGTCGCTCCGATGCCTGACTGGGATGTAATCGTCATCGGATCTGGGATCGGTGGCCTGGTCACAGCATCACAACTGGCTGCGAAGGGAGCGAAGACCTTGGTCCTCGAGCGGTATCTGATTCCAGGGGGGTCTGGTGGGAGCTTTCGCAGAGATGGATACACCTTCGATGTAGGTGCTTCGATGATTTTTGGTTTTGGAGAGAAGGGGCACACCAACTTGCTCACCAGAGCGCTGGCTGACGTCGGTCAGCACTGCGCGACGGTTCCTGACGCTGTGCAGCTTGAATATCACCTTCCAGACGGCCTCTCGATGGCCGTGGACAGGGACTACGACGACTTCATTACTCGAATGAGTGCCCGCTTCCCCCATGAAGCCAAGGGGATTTGCGCTTTTTACGAGACCTGCTGGCAGGTGTTTCGTTGTTTAGATGCGATGCCATTGCTCTCTTTGGAAGATCCGGCCTATCTCGCAAAAGTATTTTTTAAGGCTCCACTTGCTTGCCTTGGTCTGGCTCGGTGGCTTCCTTTCAATGTTGGTGATGTGGCCAAAAAGCACATCAAGGATGAGGATCTTTTGCGTTTGATCGATATGGAATGTTTCTGCTGGTCAGTGATGCCAGCAGATCGCACACCCATGATCAATGCCGGCATGGTGTTCTCCGATCGGCATGCCGGTGGCATCAACTATCCCAAAGGTGGCGTGGGAGTGATCGCTGAAAAACTCGTGGCTGGCCTGGAAGCCAATGGTGGCGAAATTCGCTACAAGCATCGCGTGACCAACGTGTTGATTGAACAGGGTCAGGCTGTTGGCGTTCGGCTTGCTGATGGTGAGGAGCTACGAGCCAAGCGGATCGTGAGCAACGCCACTCGCTGGGACACCTTCGCCGGGGAAGGTTCAGCACAGTCAACTCTGGTTGGCCCTGAGCACACGCCAGCCGCTGAAACCACTTGGCGCAAGCGCTACCAGCCCTCGTCATCATTCCTGTCCCTCCATCTCGGCGTTGATGCCTCGGTGGTTCCGGATGGTTTTCACTGCCATCACCTCTTGCTTGAGAACTGGGCTGAGATGGAAGCAGAGCAAGGTGTGGTGTTTGTGTCGATGCCATCTCTTCTGGATCCTTCTTTGGCTCCAGCTGGACGGCACATTTTGCATACCTTTACGCAGAGCGATATGCGCTATTGGAAAGGTCTCTCTCCATCCGCTTATGCAGAGAAGAAACAGCAGGATGCCGATCGCTTGATCGATCGTCTGGAAGCACTCCTTCCCGGCTTGAAGAGCGCCATTAAGTTCAAGGAAATTGGGACGCCACGCACGCATCGGCGCTTCCTTGGCCGCATGGGTGGTAGCTACGGACCAGTTCCTGCGAACCGACTCCCTGGCTTGTTGCCGATGCCGTTTAACCGCACCGGCCTGAAAAATCTGTATTGCGTAGGTGATTCCTGTTTCCCCGGCCAAGGGCTCAATGCCGTGGCCTTTAGTGGTTATGCCTGCAGCCACAGGATCGGGGCGGATCTTGGCCTAAACCCTTGGTCTCTTCCAGCTTGAGTCGATAGCAGCACCATCGCTCGATCACGCTAACGATGGTTGTCTCTGCTTAAGGTTTAATTCCTCAGGCAACGCCCATCGTGGAGTCCACTCCTCCAAGCGCCGCTGAATTGGCTCGCTATCTCGAGAGCCGGGGGGAGCTGAGTAAGCCTTGGATGTTGCAGATGTTGCGATTGGCCAAGCTCAAGGAAGCTCGCAGCAACATGAGCCAAGAGGAATACATGGGCAGCCTCAAAGAGGCACACTCCGACCTCATGCGCTTGGGTGAATTCTGGAAAGGTCGAGAGGCGGAGGTGTTTGGTGGGGCATATCGCCCCAATGACGTGATCGAGCCCTTACCTGGCTCTGCGGAGGATCGATGAACGACAGCAACCATTGTTTTCAGCTCTCCCCGTTGATTCGCGGAACGTTGATCACCGTTTACTTAGCCTTGGTGCTGCCATTGCCGGCCCTGGCTCCTGAATCCCTGCGCTTGTGGCTGCTTGCCGCTGTTCCTTTGGGATTGCTCGTTGTATTGGCGATGCTTAGCGAACAAGTCACCGTTACTAGCTCTGGAATCACAGTCGGTCACCCTCCCTGGTGCAGTTGGTTACTGCGTCGTGGCTGGAGCCTGAACTGGACCGAGATGAAAGCGCTCGTTCCTGTCGGTACGAGTCAAGGGGGGAAGGTGTTTTACATCACAACCCATGATCAGAGCCAACGTCTGCTTCCACAGCGTCTTGAACAATTTGATCGTTTTCTCGCCCTGATTCAATCCCAGAGCTCATTGAGAACCACCGGTGTTGGCAGATTGACACCCCCTTGGACCTATCAACTGCTTGCTGTGTTGGCTGCTTTGATGCTTGTTGGTGAAGGATCCGTAGCCTTTGCTGTGCAGCAGGGTTTGATCATCATTCCCTGATGATTCGAGTGATCTAGAAGACTCCAATCGAAACTGATTTTGGAGAATTAAAGCTTAAAAAAGATATTTGCTAGGCCTGGAGATAATGCGTCTAAGAGAATGATTTTGATCCGCTTATAATTAGCGGCACTGATAGCAGATGGTAGAGATCAGAGCCATGTTTAAGAGAACAAGGCTGCCCGCAATAACAAAACTAGTCATGGTTTTGAGCAGTAACAGCTATGCCATTGGGCTGAGACGGATCCCTGCATAGCAGTATTTTCTGCTGCTTATAGCCATGGTTATTCCACTACCGCTGCTGGTTCAGAAGCAATTGAATCTTCTGCCCGTCTCGTTTTAGGCAGAGAACCTTAAACAGCTGTTTGAGGAAGCAAAGGACCGATTCTTAGTCCCTGATGTTTTCAAGGCTGAATCGGTAGCCCTGCTGGCGAACGGTCGTGATACCGCCTCCATCTCCCAACCCTGCTTGCTCAAGTTTGCGTCGCAGTGTGAGCACCTGGGTATCAACGGATCGGGGACCTCCACTGAAGGGGGGCCACGCCATGCGCAGCAATTCCTGACGACTCCGCACCATTCCTGGAGGCATCAACAGAGCGCAGAGCAAGGCGAATTCCCGTGGGCTGAGCTCAACAGGCTTCTCGCGCAGGGTGACCTGTCGAAGAAGGAGATGAACCTCTAAAGGTCCCACGCTGACGCGCTCCTGGAGGCCGCTGTGGCCTCGTTTAAGCAATGTGCGGCAACGAGCAGCTAGCTCCTCAAGCCCAAAGGGCTTGCGGAGTACATCGTCAGCACCGTCATCAAGCAGTCCTACGACCGGCTCAGCACCACTACGAGCGGTTAAGACGATGACCGGCGAACGCAATTGCTGTGCCAAGCGCAAAGCTGAACTTTGCTCGAGGAGCTCAGCACAAACCAATAAATCTGGAGATTGGTCCTGACAAAGCTCCTGAGCTTCAGCAGGGGAGGAGACCGCTGCAGTCAGATGACCGTCTTGACGCAGACGCTGAACCAGAACAGTTCTCAGCGTGGGATGGGGCTCAACCACCAGGACCCGGAACGGTTCTCGAGGCTGACCTGCAGACGGTACAAATTGTGATGTGGAGACCAAGTCTGGATTGTTGTCCAGAAGGTCCCGGGATGAGGAGGTCACACAGCAGGGAAAACCGCGCTTACGCTAGTACCTATACACAGATTGCTGGTAGCAGAGGCTGCAGCTCACACTAAAGATGACATCCCTTCAGCATCCTGAAGCCATTCGACACTTCCAGTCGCTGTGCGATGCCTGTCAGGAGCTGACCACCAGATATCACAGCCCGTCTGAGCTGAGGTTGTATGCCGATGGATATTTGCATGCGCTGAGACGCAGTCGTGCACTGGAAACACGCGAAATGGCTCGCCTCGAGTCGCTTGTTGAACGATGGATCATGGACCCATCAAGCTTTATTGGCCCCGATGGGGACGTCAGCACGCTGTACAGCCATCCCCATCGTGATTGGTAAGGGTCAAATCTCTTGGGTCAGTTCTCAACGCTCAGTTTTAGCTGGCGAGCTCAACCTCTAATTTCTCCTTTAATTCTCCGTTGTTATACATCTCGATCAAGATGTCGGATCCACCCATAAATTCCCCTTTGAGGTAAACCTGGGGAATGGTTGGCCATTCTGAGTAATCCTTGATGCCCTGCCGGATTTCCATGTCAGACAACACATCAAAGGTCTCAAAACTCATGCCGAGGGCATTGAGGATTTGGACGACATTGTTTGAAAAGCCGCATTGAGGCATTAATTTCGTGCCCTTCATGAACACAAAAATAGGACTGGACTGGATCAGCGTTTGAATGCGCTCTTTCGTTTGGGAATCCATGGATTAAAGATGGCGTAAAAAGATAAGGACGTAACGAGCGGATGTTTAGCCAGGCGTGGAAGTGGTGAGTGCTAAAGCATGAATTGCCTCACTCGCAAGATCTTCACGCAAAGCGCCATAGACCAATTGGTGCTGTTTGATTCGGGTGAGACCCTCGAATTTTGCAGATACCACCGTCACCTGAAGATGATCTCCACCTCCTGTGAGGTCTTCCACTGACACCTGAGCATCTGGAAGAGCTCGGCGAATCGCCGAACTCACCGCATCTGACTGAACCATGCAACGCGGGATTGAACTGAGCTGATGCTGGCAGATCAACGTCGTGAATGACTCCTGTGGATCACTTCTTATTTCGCTGATTTCGCTCCAGCGAACGGAGTCTCAACAAACCCCAGCTCAATCAAGCTTTGATAAGCCTTCTGACCTTCGCTGCTGGCCGGAGTCATCAGACGGACGACTTCAACGAGAACTGGTACCGCAACTTCTGGTTGATTTTGCCGTCTAAACAAAGCGGCCAAACGCAAATTGGCTTGTGCCAAAAGGGAGAGAGCTTCGCGGCCTTTGGAATCCATCTCTCTTGGAATTCGAGCATCCAGACCTCTGAAAGCACCGCTCAGATCTCTGTAGAAAGCTAGAAGCTGCTTTGCAGCAGTCCGGGCATTGTCGTAATCGGTCTTGGCTTGATCAAGATTTCCTGAGGCCACTGCTGCATCACCGCGGTTAAGCAGGGTGCGGACAGCAGCAACATTGAAACCAGCACCACTTGACGCCAGAACTTTGCTCACAGATGGGTTGGTTCCATCTGAAGACTGAGCCAACACCTGCACGGGGGCAGCAGCCAAACCAGCCAAAAGGGCTAAGGCGGTGATGGTGAGACGGGAACGCATGAACTGAGCAGGACAGTGGGCGGACTTTAGTGGGTTCTTAGTGGTCGGCCCACCGCCTGTCGGGCCGCTTGTTCAGCCGTATGCATCCGATCTGATAATTGCTGAGTCAAATGAGCTGCAGCTTGCCTACCCGTTCCATCGGCTAGGAGGGGAGCCTCGAAGCAGATTGCAGCACTACTAGAGGCTGAGGGACTGGCCTCGCTGTAGGCGATCCCTACGGGAACAACGCTGACAGGAATTCCATTGGAGTTGGACAGTTGGGCAAGTCGAACGAGTCCTTGTCTCAACCGAATCGGTTCGTCGGTGCGGTTGATGCGCCCCTCGGGAAACACCACAACTTGCTGACCAGCCGCTAATAGATCGATGGCATAGCGAAGCGACGTGAGGGTTGGACGTCCCTGGTCCACGGGAAAGCAGCCGAGTCGATAGAGAAACCAGCCCTGAACACCTTTCATTTCGCTCCTCGTCACCATGAAGCGGCAATCACGGCCGGTGATGCGTCGACCCGTTGCCATAGGCAAGATCAGGGCATCCCAGCGGGCTCGATGGGTCGGGGCCAAAAGCACAGGCCCTTCCTTGGGGAGATGATGGGCCCCGAGCACATGACGCTCTCGGAAATACCAAGGCAATGCCAAGTCTTGCGTGAACAACATCGCAAGCGAAGACCAGAAGGGGTTCATCGCTGAACCCAAAACTTCACCTCTAGTTTTCGGAGCAATGCCCACGGCTTAATACCGCTGTCCTACAGGCTCGGAATTTAGGTTGTCCCTGTCTCCGTATCGCTCAAGCTTGGGCAGTTAGAACGGCGTCTCGCTTGCAGACCACCCGCGCATAAAATTGGATCTTTGGACGAGGGTTGTGGCCAGTCTCGGGGTCAACATTGATCACATTGCCAATGTTCGGCAAGCCAGGCGCACGGTCGAACCTGATCCTGTGCCAATGGCTTTGATGGCTGAGTTGGGTGGAGCTGATGGGATCACGATTCACCTCAGGGAAGATCGCCGTCACATCCAAGATCGCGATCTAACGCTTTTACGGCAAACGGTGCGGACTCGTTTGAATTTAGAAATGGCAGCAACCACGGAGATGGTGGACATTGCGCTGCGAGAGCAACCAGACATGGTCACCTTGGTGCCAGAACGAAGAGAGGAAGTCACAACGGAGGGAGGCTTAGACGTCCGTAGTCAGTGCACAAGCTTGTCTTCCGTGATCGATACCCTTCAGAGCAACGACATTCCTGTGAGCTTGTTCGTGGATCCAGATCGAAACCAGCTGGAAGCCTGTCAGCAAAGCGGAGCCCGTTGGGTTGAACTCCATACCGGACGCTATGCGCAGGCCAGCTGGAGGGAACAACCGATGACCTTGGCACGTCTCATCGAGGCCACGGAACAAGCGCGGTCGATGGGATTGCGGGTCAATGCAGGCCACGGCTTGACCTACCAAAATGTGGAGCCCATTGCTGCAATTCCAGGAATGGAAGAGCTCAACATCGGGCATACGATTGTGGCCCGCGCTCTCTCTGTGGGCTTACAAGAAGCGGTGAGAGAGATGAAGCGCCTGGTTCAGAATCCCAGACGTGACCCCTTGTTCGGAAGCAGTAGCTCATGACCACACATCATTTTGTTGCAGCCAGTGCTCGCTTCTTGACAGAAGAAGAACCGTTGGAAGAAGTGCTCAAGGAAAGACGCAGGCATTACGGCGAACAAGGCAAGGAGATTGATTTCTGGCTTGTTCTCAATCCAAGTTTTCTGAATGCACCTGAAATGTCTGAGATCAAAGCGAAGGTGCCACAACCTTCGGCAGCAGTGGTTTCCACAGACTCCACCTTCATTACATTTATGAAGTTGCGTCTCGAATATGTCCTTGAGGGGCAATTCGATGCCCCTACTGATTCCATCCCAAACCCTCTAGCGGAAGCAGACTGAAGGATCTGGATTGAGCCTGAATCAGAGTGTGATAGCGAAGCGAAATTTCCCCAACTATACAGCTGAGATTTGCTACAAATAAAGACACAAATACCAAGCTAAAATAGTTTATTTTTTATAGTAAATTCAAAAGTAATTGTAGTTAGGTTGTTTCATTTGTCAGAAGAGTTTCAAAGTTTTCTTCCGGCTTGATTGGTCAGGTTATTCCCATTGATTTCAACATTGCTGGTGTCTCAGTCGCTCGATGATTGTTCGTAGATTTAGGTGTGTGGCATTGGTGATTGAGTCAAAATTTGCGAAAATTGCTAAATGTGCACTATAGGGATCAATTTAGTTTGATGAGCTGGTGAAATAGTGTTTTAATGTATTTTGCAAAGTTCATTTTTTGAGATTTTTTATCGCTGATGGTGATCCGACTTCCTTTGCTAGCAGCTGTCTCCGCCTTTGTTTTGGCTCTTGGCTTGTTAGCAGGATCCAATGCTCAGCAGGAACTCTTGAAGCGGCAGGTCTGTTGTGAAGGCTGTCTAGTCAATATCAAGGATTGTAAGTTTTAAGTCCATTGTTCTGTGCTTAATCTTTGCGATCAAGAATGGGAAGCCGTTAAACATTTCTTGGAAGCCTTCTTAAGCACATCAGGTTTTTTTGTTGTATAGCATTGAAAGATTGTAAGTCCAGATGCTGATGCGAATGGAATGAGGGACAGCGATAAACTCCAGCGAGCCGGACAGTCGCGATGCGTAATAATGAGGAAGGTATAGGGATCGTTTGATGGAGTTTAGTCGAAGGGACATTATTCAAGCGCTATGCAATGAATACAATCATTTGTTTAAAGATGCTTATGATCCTGGGATCGATTTGTCGTTTGAAGAGTATCAATCAGCCATGGAAGCAAAAACCCTTGAAGAACTGATCAAGGAAACCTCAACAGACAGTGAGTTTTACACCCTCGATGACTTTATGAAGCGTTATGGGTGATCCAGGCATCTCATTGGCTTGGCCTGTATCTGTGAGCGCTCGTTCCTTTGCAGTTTCAACAGATTGATCTCCCCTTAGTGCTTTTCGGTCGGTGGATGAGATGGGTATCCCCCTGTTGATGACTTCTCCTGTGCTGTCGCTGTCTTTTGCACGATGAGCTCCAGCGCCCTTGATCTGGAAGACAGCACAGATGCTGGCACCATGCTTGAAAGTTGTTAGTACTAAATAGGTTGCAGCATCCATTGATGCAGATCAGTATCGCCTCAGCACAGCCCATTGGTACCTTGATTCGCGAAGGCGAGCACATGCCCTTTAAGGCCTCTGCGTGCCCAATTCGGGCACTGGATTATGACGAATCCCAGATGAGGGATGACGACGTGATTAGGCATCAACAGCGTTCAGAAGTGGAATTTGACTGCTGAATCTTGATATTGGCTGGCGTTGATGGGGAAATAATCGTTTCTTTCCCACTCATCTTTTCTGAGTTTGATCTCCGCATTTTGTATTTTATCTTTCCCATTCGTTTTTTCTAAAACATTGCTGCCTGATGCCAGAAGCCTCCTGTTTAGATGACTAATAGAGGCATACATTCTAAACTTTAATGCAGCCTGCGATTTGATGCATCAACTCACTTGGAGCCAATTTGATTGGGCGGTTGAGGCAATCACTGCTCGCTATGCCTCTCATTCATTCACAGGTGTTTATGGAGTTCCCCGTGGTGGTGTTTGCTTAGCAGTGGCCTTGAGTCACTCGCTCGACCTTCCTTGGCTCACAGAGCCAAAGCAAGGCTGTCTCGTTGTGGATGATGTGTATGAAACGGGCCAGACTTTGGGCTCGATCCGTGAACAGGTTGATGCCACTTTTGTGGTTTGGATGAGCAAGCTGCCTCCGGAATGGTGGATTGCTGCAACAACGATCTCACCCGATGAATGGTTGGTCTTCCCTTGGGAAAATGTAGACCTTGCAGTAGAGGATGAAGCTCGCTATCGGGCCTCTAGATCCATGACTCTCTGAGACTCTTTCATGATATCGAAAACGATTTATCTTGCTTCTCCGTATGGGTTCTCCGCCCAGTGCAAACGTCTTTTGCTTCCTGAGTTTGTTGCTGCCCTGTCCCATCTAGGACTTACGGTCTGGGAACCATTTGAGCGCAATGGGAATGTCGATACCACCAAGCCTGGATGGGCGTATCGGGTGGCCCAGCAATGCATGCAGGATGTCCGCCATGCTGACGGAGTTTTTGCCATCGTGAATGGAACTCCTCCAGATGAAGGGGTGATGGTGGAGGTTGGAGCTGCTTATGCACTTAATAAGCCTGTTTTCCTGTTCCGTGACGACTTTCGCCGTTGCACGGATTCTGATCAATACCCTCTCAACTTGATGCTGTTCGCTGGGTTGCCTGAGTCAAACTGGGAGGAGATGGTGTACGACTCAATCGATTCGATTAGAGATCAAGGCAGTGCCTTAGGGCAATGGGCTCAATCATGATCCTTGTTGTGTTGGATCAATCTGGTTGATCAATCCAACTGAATGCCAATGGGGTAAGGGCACCTGCTGCGTTGTACTGACGCAGAATTTGATGCGTGATCCCATTGTGATCGCGCCAACGAATGCCACAGCCTGTGATATCTCCCTGTTGGCGATCTCTCGGATCAATGAATAGCTCAACGCCTGGTTCTGGTTGCCAAATGAGAAGCGATCCAAAGGATGTTGATTGGCAGTGCAGTGGTTGTAATGGGCTTGCTGGCCCGAGGCCTTGTTTTGCTTCTACGACATAAATGACTTGATCCAGTCCGCTTATGCCATGGCGAACGATCATGCGTCGTCGTTGTTGTTGATTAACGACGCAGAGCTCTGCAACCCAGCTCCAAGGTGTAATGAAATCTGGACCTGTTGACCAGTCTCCTGTCTGTGTGACTTGCATGGTTGTAGGTAATGACCTGAAATTCATCGACTGCTGACGGCCACTCTCTGTGTAGGTCAAACTTGTCTGAATGACGCCCTCTGTTTCCTTCACTTCAAGGGACGTAGAAAAGCGTTCCTGTTCTTTAGCAGCGTGATCCAGCCTGATAAAACATCCCTGCCAATGGCCAGTGTTATGCAAGAGCAAGGTGCTTCGAAGGTCATTCATGGGCAGTAAAAAGTTGTGTTGATATCCAGCATCAATGAAGATTCCTATGATGTGTTTTGGGATTCATCCTTGACGTGTCTATTAGGAGAGTCCCATGACTTCACCTCCATGATGCTCTTCTAAGTGCAACAGAATAGAGCCTGATTCAAATAAAATGAGCGGTTGGCCGTTCTTATCGAGAATGAAATCATCCCTCATTGCTGGAAGCTTACCGAAAGGATTAATAGACAGAAAGTCATCTTTTAGATGCTGTCCGTTAGCTAAAGAGAGTTCTACAAGTTCGTAGGGAAATTTTGTCGCTAGGACTATGACCGTGATCGAGATCGGCTTTCTGTGGCAACGGTTCCTTCGCCCTCGTCTGATGTGTCTGGATTGGTTCAGCGTTGGTAGATCGATTAGCGATTCCTCAGCCGATTGTGTTTGTGAGCCTGAGCGTCCCCCACAGATCGAACACGCAAAAGATCACACCGATCACGATTAAGTCCCAGGCTCGATGACGGATGGCCCAGGGAGCAAGAAAAATCTCTGCTATCCCATGAAGGGCTGTTCCAAGCGCTACGTACTCGAGCACGAGCAATCCGTGCGCCAGCAGAAACAACCCGCTTGCAGCGAAGCGCATCAACACTCGCCAGGAGGTAGACACAGCGTTTGAAAAACAGATTCAAACCTTACCGGTCTTTATTCCAGTCATGTTCTCCTCTCGCATTAATGGGTACTGTTGAGAAGAGTTGTTCCGGTGCAGACGCCAATGGCCTCGTTGCCAGTTCCGGTTGAAGGGCCTCTTGAGCGTGGGTTGCATCAGGGTGGCAGGCGTTTAACGCCACAGCGGCGCCTGATTCTCGATCTTTTCGAACAAATTGGCGGAGGCACTCACCTCAGCGCTGAGGATGTCCACCGCTTGTTGGTGGATTCCAAGGCGCGAGTCTCCTTGGCGACGATCTATCGGACCTTGAGACTCTTGGTTGAAATGGGGTTTCTTCAAGAGCTTGAACTCAGTGATGGGGGTCGTCGTTTTGAGCTTTCAAGCGGTGATCATGGCGATCATCATCATTTGATTTGCGTTCGCTGCGGTCGCACCGAAGAATTTGAGAGCACCCCGGTTCTTGAGGCTGGCCGCGAGGCAGCCAAGCGTTTCAACTTTGAACTGATCGAATCGAGTTTGACCGTTCGAGCTGTTTGTCCTAACTGCCTTTGACCATTAATCGCTTGTTGGATGCTCTGAGCAGGGCATCCAGAAGTCACCCATCGCGTGGGCTCCTTTGCAGCCTTGAGCCGCGGCTTGGGCTTCTGCTTCGGCCCGGGTGGGGTAAGCCATGAACCTTGGGTCATCACCTTCCTGATGCTGGTTTGTCTGGCCATGGTTATGACCGCTGTGCTCCGTTGCGCTCTTGCCTAATTGCACGAGGCCCATGCTCATCGGTCCTGCTGTCCATACGCCCATGGTGTTAACCCCGATCGCCAACAGTCCCATCCCTACGACCGACAGGTTGATCACGCCCATTGCAACGACACCGATCGAGACCACTCCCATCGGAACAACCCCGATACAAATCACCCCCATTGGCACAACTCCGATGGAGACCGTTCCCAGCGGAGCAATTCCGATTGCGAATTTCTTTGGCTTCGTGCCGCAGTGTCCCCCGTTGGTCTTTGGGTCTGAATCAATCATTGATTAATTATTACTGCTCTTGTGGCAAGCAGAAGGTTCCGTCAATCTGGTGAGTATGGACCTTTCTGGCGTTTCAGGCTTTCACGAAATAATCGTTCTCACACCCCGCGGATTCGAGGAGGGGTTGGACGCTGTCATGGCCGTACGGGAACAACGCACAGTTCTGCTCAACCTTTCAGAGATGGAGGCGAAACTTGCTCAGCGCACCGCTGACTTCGTTTCAGGTGGTGTCTACGCCTTAAATGGTCAAGAGCGTCGCGTGGGAGAGCGGGTGTTGTTATTCGCGCCGGGCTCTGTTGATATTGATCAGCTCAGTTGAGCGCTCCACCACAGCTTGAGCCTCCTCCAGCAGTGCATCCGAAACAGTGAGCGGCAACAGCAATCGGTTGATTGTTGATGGTTCCATTTTGTTGAAGAAGCTCATCCAAGCTCTTTGGCCTAGAACGCACAGGAATGCCTAACTGCTGATTAAAGTCGCAGTCGAATAGGGCTCCGGTCCAGCTAACACTGATCAAACTTCTGCACATCACTGAGTTGAGGTTGGTGTCACGATGAGCTTGATGAAGCAAGGAGTAATAAGTCTCTAGCTCGCCCCGGGCTTTCAATGTTTGCGCAAATCTCTGGATCGGCATGTTTGTGATTGTTAATAACCTGCTGAAATGTATGCCATGGTTCTGCAATAACTTTTTGCGATATAGGAGTTCTAGTTCGCCTTGCGCTGGTGGTAGTTGTGCGCCTGAAGGATTGAACACTAAATCCAGTTCAAGCTTGCTATTAGGAAGTCCGTAACCCAGTGCGTTTAAGCTTTTTAGTCCAGAAATGCTGCGCTGAAAAACACCCATTCCTCGTTGATTGTTCACTCGCTCCTCTTCAAAACAAGGCAGAGAGGCAACCACTTTCACACCTTCATCGGCTAAAAATGCAGCCAAGTCTTCTTGGCCAGGTTCTTGCAGGATCGTGAGATTGCAGCGATCAATCACTTGTACGCCAAGGCCTCGTGCATCGTGTACAAGGGATCGGAATTGGGGATGTAGTTCTGGAGCACCTCCGGTTAAGTCAAGGCAGTTGAGTTTCAGGTGTTGGAGAACCTTGGGAATCAGATTGATCTGCTCTTCTTCCATCATTTCCGTCCGCCACGGTCCCGCATTCACATGACAATGGCTGCAGCTTTGATTGCAGCGGTAACCGAGATTGACTTGAAGGGTTTCAAGTTCGCCACGATTCAGGGCAGGGAATCGCTTCGCGCTTTGTTGGTGTTGTTGTTCAGTCGCTGGAGAGATTGAGGTCAATGTGAAGGGCGTAGAAGAGTGCTTGCTAGTACTTATGAGATCAAAACTAAAATTCCATCTTTGGATACCAGGGTCTTTGGTGTGCAACAAGGCTCATCGTGCGATGCGATTTGACCCAGTGGTCGGACTGACTTTGCCCCGTGAGCTTTCAATCGATTAATGAGGCAATGTTTTAAACCAGTCCACATACTCTTCTGGACCTCCCTTCACGAGGCAGTCAAAACGCAGTGGGTCGTCTGGATCGCTGATACCTGACAGCTTGCTGTCGCTCAAATTGGGGCGATCGACTTCTCCATGGCTGCTATCAACAAGAACAACACGGGCTGGGCGGTTATAGCTTGCGCCTAGTTGTTGAAGAAGGGTCAGAAATCCTCTGTCACTTCCTCCTCGCAGCCAACCATCACCCAACGGACAGGGCGTGGACGTCACGGTGTCACCAACTCCAACCAGCATGGGAATGGCCTCCCGTTCAATGTGCTGATGACAAAGATCCAGAAGGTCTTGATGGTTTTGGGGCGCAGTGCGCACATTGAACGTGTCACCGAGCGGAGCTGTTCCTGTCTTTTGAGCGATGTGGCGATTGATGAGCACCAGCAAACCCACTTCTTTAATGGCTCCCTTCAGCATGAATTGGATGTCAGTGGTCCCAACATCCCCAGGTTCTGCCGGTTTGATTCTTTCCTGACCAGAGTCATCATGTCCCAGGTTTGGAGCGACGTGAAGGAAAAATGACGTGGGTAGGCCAGCCGCTCCTGCAGCTGACATCAGGGAATCCATCAATTCTGACAACATCAACTGCAGCTGTTTCTGCCGCGCTATATCTCCTTTGATTCTGCTGAATAGACTGTTTAGGTTGATGGTTGGAGAGACCTGGGTATCAAGAATCGCGAGCTTGAGTTCTTCCTCGAGTGCTTGGCCCTGCAACTCTGGCAAGACTTGACTCAGTTTTATGCGCAACAGATCCCCCATCCGTTGAGGCACGGATTCCAGGAAGTTCATTTCCTCATTGCTCACTCCAGGGTGTGAGACGACCCCAAATCGGTCTTGAAATTGAACGCCTCCGGCGGCAAGCCCTGGTAAGTAGAGGCCCTCGCGTTGTGCCTTCTGGTTGTCGCCTAAAGCTTTTTCAACGAGTCGGTTCACACCACGGCGGCCCTCGTGTTCTCCGTTAGTCAGCACGCTGAACCGGTTTTGCATGCCTGCTGCAGCTTCTACATAGTCAGCGCGAAGAGTGCGTGTGAGCGGATCCTTAACGAGGGGCATGCAAACTCCGTCGAGGTCTTGCACGATCAGTAAGTCTGTCTCCGCCCTCATTTCGTCGCGGAGTGCATCAAGGCTTAGTGGTGCCATTGTTGAAACGGTGTCCTTGCAGGAGTTTTGTAGGGGTTCGATAGCGCGATGCGGTGTTTTAGCTCAGATCTCCCACGCGGCTTGGTGGTTTTTAATTCTGTTCCATTGAGGCGACAACTCACGCTGCTCCCATGGCTTTGCGATAAGCAGGACGACGCTCAGCTGTTCGATCGTTGCTTGGATTGATGGATAGGGGTCTAGATCGATGTGGGGAAAAAGCAAAGGCACGAGATCGCTCTAGCTGCAGAGCTAGCGGTGATGTTGGGGCCGGAAGGTTTGAGCCCCAGTCTTTTCCTTCAAACTGCTGAGCTTGCATGGGCCCGTGTAAGTTCTCATCTCGAACATCGCGGCTAGCCAGGCCTTCTTTAGTGTTGGGGTGTGCAAAGTGGTGTGTTGATGGAGATGCTGTTGGATGGCAACTCATTTTTTTCACCGTCTCTTGATCGAGACGCCATCCACCGCCGAATTTTGGAGCTGGAGAAAGGCAAGGTTGGCCTCTACAGCGTGGGGCTCTATCCCGCCTCCCTGGCTTACAACTGCGCCATGCAGAAAACCAGTGAGGGGCACCTTTTGCTTGCTCCTCGCCCTGGCCGGGACTTGCTAGGCGCGTTCCCCGACGATGTGATTCAAGGCATGGACGAAGTCCATGTGGCAACGATTGAGGCAATGGCCACCCACGAGCTTGCTGGCAAGCGTGTGACCAACTCATTAGCCGACCTGCTCATGCGCTGTGAGTTGGTGATCCTCAGTGCTAATAGCAATCACGTGGAGGACGATCTGCGAGAGGCTTGCCGGCTGCGTGCGGAGCTCAGCAGAGAACAGGTGGTAATCGCTTGTCTTGCAGGCTCCTTTGGTCATGACCAAATTGCCAATGAGTCTTATGTGCTTTGCGAAAAAGAGCCCAATTTGGCTTTTTTCTCAGGCTTTCATCGTCATGGAGCCTTGCGAAATCCTCTCGATAGCTTCACAGCTAACTTCTGTCATCCCAATGCATTAACTGCTTTGTTGGGCGCGCGTTTGCTTGATCGTCTGTCTCCGAATATTCAGGTTTCACCGGGTGTTCACAACGTGGAGGGCCAGTACATCAAGGCGGCTAAAAACATGGCGTCTGTGTTTGCAGGCTTTGGCTATTCATTCCATAAGCAAAATCCAGGCGTTTTGCCTACCTTGCTGACACTTCTCTTGGATCAATGCCTTGATCAGGCGGCCACGGTGTCGATGGCACGCCGCGATCGTCAACGGCTTTACAACCGTCAGCCGTTTTCACTCACTGAATTGGGGTATGGAGTCCCGAGAATTGAAGCGGCCCTTGTGCGTGAGGGGGATATGGAGAAGGTTCGGGACCATACCTTTGCCCAGCTCACGGCGATGGTTGCTGATGTTCGAGGCAGCATGATGATGCCCGTTTCGGGTAAGCCAACACGGAATTTTCAGGTTGGTCAGGTGCTTTCAGACCACATGCATCTTGAGCAGCGCTGTCCGGAAAACATGGAGGAATTGGAAGGGTGGTGTGAAGCTGCCGGTCTACGCAAGGGTGGCTTAGAGGGGCTGAAGGCCTTGCGTTATTGGCCGCAAATTGCACGTAAATATTCAATTCCGGTTCATGATGCATCCATGATCAATTTGCTTTATATGGCTATTTATGGGCGACAAGCGACGAAAGATGTTGCTTTTTCAGTCATGACTGATAGCCGGCAATTATCTACTTACTGCCAGGAATCTGTGCGACCCACCCATAGCCGTCGTTACGCCGAGGCTTTACAGAATCTGGACATGCCTGAAGCCATCGATCTCATTGTTAATGCTGTGATTGCAGATAATGCCCGCCGCTTGATTCGAGGCGATTCAGGCCTCGAGGATATGGAAGTTGATAATGATCCTCCTGCCTACCTCCGTGCCATGAATGTGATTGAAAATGCGCTTTAATCAATCATGATTAATTTGTTGGCAACACATTTGTAAGGATCAGGATCACAACTCAGAACAATGACTTGTAGTCCTCTTGAAACGGCTTGTTGCAGCATCTCCAATACTCCCTTGAGGCGTTGAGCATCAGTGTTGGTGAAGGCGTCGTCGAAGACCAGGGGAAGACATCCCCCATGCCGTTCTTTGAGGGTGTCAGCAATGGCGATGCGTAGGGCTGCATTCAGCTGTTCTTTCATTCCACCGCTGAGTTGATCAAAGGAGAATAGAGTGCCCTCGCGTTGTAGCCCTAGTTGCTGCAGGCCATCTTGTGGATCATAACTAAGAGAACAGCTGTCTGCTGGGTTCCTCAATAAGGGTTGGAGGACCTGATTAATGTTGTGTTTCAAGGGGGTGGAATAGCGCTGAGAGAGATCACTTCGAGCTTGTTGAAAGCGTTGAAGTAGATGGCTACGGGCGCGGACCAAGAGTGCTTCTTGCTGCTCAGCTTGTGTTGCTAATTCAAGCTTTGCTGAAGCTTCGGCCACTGCTGAGTGCAGATCACTTTGTCCAAGTGAGTCGCATCGTTCTAGGAGTGCACCACGCTGGATTCCAAGCTCTTGACGTTGCTCGGTGAGCTGATGTTCCAGGCGATCAAGAGTCTCTAATTCTACTTTTGGATCGCCATTGTCTTGGGATGAGGTAGATCTCCGAAGGGCCCCAATATGGGCTTTTAAGATCTCCTGCTGAGAACTTGATGTTTCGATTGATTGTGTGAGTTGTTGCTGAGACCCTACCTCTTGTTCAAGCGATTGATGTTGCTTAAAGCATTGCTCTTTCTCTGCTTTAAGCCGCTCATGCTGGAGGCGCTTTTGCTGCCATTGTTTCTGTTGTGTATCGTGCTGAATTTCAAGCTGCCGGACTTGTTTCTGATGGGTTTCGCTCTCGTCTTTCAACGTTCGGTAGCGAATTCGGCATTGTTCCAGTTCTTTCTCATGATCAGAATCTGGTTTCAGATCACTGGATGGAAGGCCTTGATTCAGTGCATCCAACTGGAAGCGCAACTCCTCGAGGTTGGGAGCTTTTTGTCCTGATGGAGGGATGAGTTGTGTGAGTTGGGCTTTTAAGAGCTCTTGTTGTTGGAGGAGAAGCTTGCGTTGTTCGCTGCGTTGTTGAGCTTCCTCAAGGGAGCTTGCTTTCCACAGTTTCAATCCAGCTTTCAAAGCGATTTGAAGGGCCTTTTGTGTGTCCTCGAGTGAGGCGAGTCCTGTACCTTCACCGGGGCTGATCTTTAGGCGTACATGTTCTCCAACATCAATGCGGAAGACACCTGCTTGATCACACGATTCACCTTCCTTTAGATGGGACCCCTCAACTGAAACGGTCTGATCTGTAGCTTCCACCAGGACTGTGGAGGCCATGCTTTCGATGCGGATGGCTACGGCCCGAAGCTCCTCTTGAGTTTTCTTGAGTTGCTGCAGCTCTTGGGCGGTACCGCCTTCGATCTTGTTGAATGCCGTGTTGATTTGTTGTTGTTGTTCGGTTAAGCGTTGGCGCTGCTCATCCTGGCGACTAAGTCTTTCTAGGCGCTGCTTCAGTTCATCGCGGTCCTTTCGTTGTCTCAGCAAGAGGCCCTGTTCTTCCAGGGCCTGTCTTTGTTGTTCGAGTTCTGCCGTCCGTTGCTGTGCCTCTTTGATTTGCTGGCTTGCCGCGTTGTAGGTCGTCTCAAATTCTTTGAGTTCTCGCTCCAAGCGGGCCAGGTTGTGCTCACAGGCCGTGCTGTCAGCCAACAGCTTGCGAAGAGTGGCGCAGCTTTTTTCGAGTTGCTGTTGTTGGAGGGTGAGGGGCTTCAATTTTTGAAGCGCTTCTTGCAGCTGAAGCAAACGTTGGCGCTGCCGTCGCAGCTCCGGTAACTTCTCGAGTTCCAGGTTGTGCAGCTTCGCTTCAACCCGATCGAGCTCCTCACAGGACAGCTCAAACCCCTGCAGTTGCTCAAGGCTTTCCGTGTGATGCGCCTTGGCTGTTTTAAGAGCCTCTTGACGCTTCCAAAGTTCGCTTTGCTGACGGACGCCTCGTGTGCTCAAGCTTTCAGACACCAGGCGTTCGAGTTGCGTGTGAACCCTTTGATCCAATGGCGATTGCAATGATTGCTCGGCCTGTTGTTCCAAGCATTCGATCAAGTTGTTGAGGTCGTAGTGCTCATGGCTGAGGCTCAGCAAGTCGCGACCCGATTCACCCTGCTTCACCCAAAGATGGGCCCAGCGGCTGGGCAATGTTTTATTCACCTGCCGGCTGTTGAGAATCTCGTCAACACCGAGCAGGTGGGCTAATTGATCCTCAGCGGCCGATCCAATCAGGGCCACCTGCCCCTTGGCTTGCAATTGGGTGGTGCCACTGGGACCGCTGAAGCGTTTGAGAAGGGTCCAATGCTGTTCGCTTGTTTCAAATTCCAGCTTGATTTGGGGATGGCCGGCATGGAGTTGGGAACGCAGATCCTGCGCTGCTGTCCCACTGGATGCAGCACGCACAAAAAGTGTTCGATGCAGAGCCTCAACCAAGGAACTTTTGCCGCTTTCATTGGCTCCACCAATGACCGTTAGCCCTGGAGCAAAGTCCAGAACTAGGTCTTGATGGCGGCGAACGCTGGCGAACTCACTGCGAATCAGCCGCATGAAGCCTCCTGATCTTCGACGTCTTCCAGCACAATCCTGTGCAGCTCGAGCATCGCTTGTTCGAGCATGGCTCGATCGATGTCGTTGTGTTCAGAGCCTGGAGCGGTGTTGTCAACCAGCTCAGTCGCAAGATCTTTGCTGATGCCCTTGATCAAGGGCGCATCATCGCGTTGCAGAAAGGTTTGAAATTCTCCTGGCTCCGGTCTCCGATGGGGCATCCCGCGGATTCTGAGGTGGAGGAGTTGTTGATCTAAATCTTGCAAGTGCTGTTGCAACTGTTGGTGCCCTTGAAAAGACAGTTGGCCGCTTAGCTCAAGTCTCAAAAGATCTTTGCCCACCTTTCGTCTCACACAGGATTCAATCGTGTCTTTGAGGCGTTGTAGATCAGCCCCACTACTCACCTTGGTTTCGATCCTGTGCCACGACATGGCACCTGTTGCAATCGGAGTGACCTCAGGAGGTTGTTTCCGTTGCACGTCCACCAGAAGAGCTTGTGAGCGTTGATCGTGATCACTTGTGGGGAAACGATCGGGTTCAGGGGTGCCGCAATACCAAGCGCGCGGGTTCAGTTGGGTCAGAGCATGCCAATCGCCCAGAGCGATGTAGTCCACCTCTTCTTCAGGCCATCGATCGTGATGCAATTGGTTGACTTGTCCTTCTGCACCAAAGCCTTGTACAGAGCCATGGGCGAGTACGACCCTGGGCTGATCGTGGGGCAAGGAACTCCAGTTCAGGGATTCCAGCCAATCCGCGGGGCTACGACTATCTCTTTGGCGCAGTAACGGGCAAGGGAGCAGCACCATTCCTGCAATGACCTGAGGCTCTGCTTGAAGCAAGAGCTGCAAATTGGGGCAACGTTCGCGCATCTGACGTTGCACATCTCGGCGTTGCCAGATGCCACCGGCTCCTCCATGGTCATGGTTTCCAGGAATGACCAGCACAGGGCAGGTGATCGAAGCGATTGCTTCCATCACCTCCATCACCACCGCTGGAGCCACCGTGCTCGAGTCGAACAGATCACCGGCCACCATCACGGCATCCACGTTTTGCTCGCTTGCTGTTGCAGCGATACGTGAAACGGCATTGACCCGTTCTTGCTGAAGACGGGCGCGTTTTTGAGGATCCTCAATCCATTGATATGGCTTGCCGATTTGCCAGTCAGCAGTGTGAAGAAAACGTGGCACCGTTGCTGAGCGGGTGTTCTGACCCCATGCTGCCGCTTCCCGGCTCTTTTTCCGCACACTCAGCGCTGGCGGATCAGTTGATACAAGGCATTGTTTCGTCCTGAGTCTCATGCGATTCGTTATGGCCGATGCCAATACCAGGCTTTATCCATCGCTTGACGCGATCGCAGGACTGTTTCATCCACCCGAGCAAATCACCTCGATTGACACGCTGGGATCTGGAAACGTGAATGACACGTTTTTGGTGTCCTTGACGGCGGATGCGGCGTGTCGGGCCTTTGTGATGCAGCGTCTGAACACAAGCGTGTTCGAAAAGCCTGAGTTGGTCATGCGCAACTTGCTGGCTCTAGGCACGCATGTACAACAACGTTTGGCTAAAGAGCCTCCTGAATTGGCTGGACGGCGTTGGGAGATTCCAACGGTTCTCCCAACACGCGATAGCCAAGGCCATTGGGTTGAGCACAACGGAGAATTTTGGCGCTCGATCACCTACATCGGAGCGGCTACTACGAGTGATGTGATCCGTGATGGTGGGCATGCGCGAGAGGTGGGGTATGGATTGGGGATGTTCCATCACCTCATCAGTGATTTACCCACTTGCGACCTAGCAGACACCCTGGAAGGCTTTCACATCACTCCGAGCTATCTCAAGCATTACGACACGGTTTGCAGAGATCAATCCGAGTGGCTTGAGAAGCGGTTATCGCTCGATCCGCGGCTCAAAAGTGCGATTGATTTCGTGGAACGCCGCCGTGACTGTGTGGATGTGTTGGAGGTTGCCTGCGCTCGCGGCGAACTGCAACGACGACCGATTCATGGAGACCCCAAAATCAACAATGTGATGCTCGATGAGCAGAGTGGTCGTGCAGTGGGATTGATTGATCTCGATACGGTTAAGCCCGGTTTGGTTCACTACGACATCGGTGATTGCCTGCGTTCTTGTTGCAATCCTCTTGGCGAGGAGACCTTGCAGGTTGAGTTGGTGACGTTTGATCTCAACCTTTGTCGGGCGATTCTTGAGGGTTATCTCACGATGGGTCGATCCTTCCTTTCTGACCAGGATTTTCGCTATCTACCAGACTGCATTCGTTTGATTCCGTTTGAGCTTGGGTTGCGCTTTTTAACCGACTACTTGGCTGGGGATCGTTACTTTCGAACAGAACGACCCGCTCACAATTTGGATCGAGCCTTGGTGCAATTTGCGCTGACTCAATCGATCGAAGCCCAAGGGGATGACCTACAGCTCATGATTCGCGAACTTTCAGGAGCGAGCTGAAATGTCGCGCCATCCCGTGATGGTCCGGCAGGTTTGCCCGCTCCTTCCTCAAGACCCCCAAGAATCACCTGATCTCTTGCTTAGCGCTGAGTTTGTCTGGCGTGAAGCAGGCATTCTCGAACTCAGCTACAACCTTCGGCCGGCACAGCGTGATGGAGATTTGTTTGCCGTTTCGCTGCCTTCGATAGAGCCAGTGTCCGTTCCGATGCATGGTGATCGCCGCGATGAGCTTTGGAAGCAAAGTTGCTTTGAGGCGTTCATCGGAGTGCCTGGCTCTCAGCAGTACTGGGAATTAAACGTATCGCCCTTAGGTCACTGGAACCTTTACAGCTTTGAGCGCTACCGCCACTCTGGCTCTGGGTTGGTTGAGGCCTTGCCACCATCCGTGACCGTGCGCCAAACGCGATGGGACTGCCGTTGTGATGTGGTTTTGGATTTACGTCCTTGGTGGCCGATTAAGGGCATGCCAGAACTCGGTCTGACGATGGTTGTGGAGGAAATCAATGGTCGTCTCAGCTACTGGGCTCTTTCCCATCCAGGAGACGCTGCAGACTTTCATGACCGTCGCAGCTTTCTGATCTGTTGATGGATCGTCCACGCCTTTGATGATGACTTCAGTCCGCCGCCTACTGATTTGTCTTCCCCTGCTGTTGCTCCCCCTGGCCTTGGGCTGTAGGCGCTCACCTGCACTTCAGTCCACCCAGAATCAGGAACAGGACGCCCCTGAACAGGTTGAACCAGCTGATCTCGGGCTTCCGGCGCTTCCTACAAGGTCAGATCTTCCCCGCTCTCCTTCCGGAGCGCACTATCCGCTGTTTCTGGCCAATCCCGATCAGCTTGCTCAATTGTTGTCAGACATTGAGCTTGCCATTCGCAACCCCGACGTTTCTGCTGAGGCCATTCCCTCTCTTGCTCATCATCAGCAGGTGATCTATCGCGTGTTGTCGCATCGCTCTGCTCTCTCTGACCAGGTGCGATCTGAGCTCGATGACCGCTGGCGCTGGGTGTTTGATCAGCACATCGCAGCTCGACGCGCGTTTCTTGCCATGCATCGTGGCCCGGCTTCGTCCAGGCTTCCTGCTTGGCGTATCCAGGCCCCAGCTCCTCCAGATCAATTGCTCAAGGCTTATCGAAGCGCTTCAGCATCTACAGGGATTGATTGGGAAGTGCTGGCGGCTGTGAATTTGGTCGAAACGGGAATGGGTCGCATTGATGGCATTTCCGTCGCCAATGCTCAAGGGCCGATGCAATTTCTACCTACGACCTGGACGGAACCTGGGATTGGCCGTGGTGGTGACATTCGTGATCCTTGGGATGCCATCCATGCAGCTGCGCGCTATTTGGTGCGTCGTGGTGGCCTTCAGGACATCCGAAAAGGACTTTGGGGGTACAACAACAGCGATCACTACGGCAGGGCTGTGGTCCATTACGCCGACCTGCTGAAACGGGATCCTCTCGCTTATCGCGGTTTGTATCACTGGCAAATTCACTACGCCTCTTCGGCCGGTGATCTCTGGCTTCATGAGGGGTACAACCAGCCACGCCCTACCGATGTCTTGCAGTATTTGCGTCAGAACCCGCACAGTCGTCCATCAGGTTGAGGTCTAGAGACTGGCGTGATCGCCTTTCACCTCTACGATTCCGAGGAGATGAAGGCTGAGCTCTTTGGCGAAGGAACTGACGCACCGGGCCGATGAGCTCAAGACCCTTGGCTGGTCCACGGATGAAGTAGCCCGATACGCCGAGCTTTGGGACTATCGCCAGCGTTGGGGAGCAATGAACCTCGAACGGGAGGATCGTTTGTTCCTGCGTAAGGCTGAAGCCGTACTCCCTGCCATTGTTTCGGGCAAGGCGGCAGCGAAAAAGGCGATCAACGAAAAGTCCTATTACCGCTGGCTCTGTTTTCACTTGGAGGCGATGAATTTGGCTGAAGCCGGGTACGCCTTGCCCCAAGGTGCCCGTGGCGCTTGGCCGATCTTGCTGGAGGAGGAACGACGTTTGCTCGATTACTACCAGCCAGTTCTTGGCCTTCCAGACACGATCAAAGCCAAAGCGTTTGATGCGATTCGGGAAGAATTAGCAGCTCAGGCCGGTCCTCTCGCGGCTGCTGATGGTCAGACAAAGAATTACGACTTCATGTCTGCGTTAAAAGATCTCAAGGCTCAAGAGAACAGCAAGTGGCGTCATTTGCGCGAGCAAGAGGGCGACCAGCCTTATCCAGTTCTCAGTGAGGATGCGGCGGGTTCTTTCCGATCGGAAGTGCGCAGTCGTTTTGGCCCTCTGATGCGTGACACGCTTCCATCGCTTGCGGAGACTGAAAAACCGGCACCTGACGACAATTGGAACCCCTCAACGGAAGTTGCGAGCTAGAACGGAGTTATCCGTAATTCGGCCTTGACATCACAACGTTTCGAGACCCTTCAGTTGCATGCTGGTCAGGTCCCTGACCCCACGACAAACTCTCGGGCGGTCCCGATCTACCAGACCAGCTCGTACGTGTTCAACAACGCTGAGCACGGTGCAAATTTGTTTGGGTTGAAGGAATTCGGGAACATCTACACCCGTTTGATGAACCCCACAACGGATGTCTTTGAAAAGCGCGTTGCAGCACTGGAGGGAGGTGTGGCGGCCGTCGCCACCGCTTCAGGTCAATCGGCTCAGTTTTTAGCGATTACCAACTGCATGCAGGCAGGAGACAATTTTGTTTCCACATCCTTTCTGTACGGCGGCACGTACAACCAGTTCAAGGTGCAATTTCCGCGCCTAGGAATTCAGGTCAAGTTTGCTGATGGCGACGATGTCGCGAGTTTCGCCGCCCAGATTGATGACAACACCAAGGCGATCTATGTGGAAGCGATGGGCAACCCCCGCTTCAACATTCCCGACTTCGCCGGCCTCTCCGCACTCGCTAAGGAACGTGGCATCCCTCTGATTGTCGACAACACACTCGGAGCTGCAGGAGCCTTGATTCGACCGATTGAGCATGGTGCCGATGTGGTGGTGGAGAGCGCCACGAAATGGATTGGTGGTCATGGCACCAGTCTTGGTGGCGTGATTGTTGATGCTGGCACGTTCAACTGGGGGAATGGCAAGTTCCCGTTGATGAGTCAGCCGAGCGCTGCTTATCACGGCCTTGTTCACTGGGACGCCTTCGGTTTCGGCAGTGATATCTGCAAAATGCTGGGATTACCCGATGAACGCAATATCGCGTTTGCACTAAGGGCAAGGGTGGAATGTCTCCGCGATTGGGGTCCGGCCATTAGCCCCTTCAACAGCTTTTTGTTGCTGCAAGGCTTAGAAACACTGAGCTTGCGTGTGGAGAGGCATGCGCAAAATGCGCTGGCGTTGGCGACCTGGTTACAGGAGCATTCCAGTGTTGCTCATGTGAGCTATCCCGGATTACCCAGCGATCCTTATCACGCAAGTGCCAAGCGCTATCTCACCGACCGTGGGATGGGCTGCATGCTGATGTTCTCGTTAAACGGTGGTTATGACGATGCGGTGCGTTTCATCGACAGCCTCAAGCTGGCGAGCCATCTCGCCAATGTTGGCGACTCCAAGACGTTGGTGATTCATCCAGCCTCCACGACCCATCAGCAGCTCAGTGCTGATGAACAAGCCTCAGCTGGTGTGACTCCCACCATGGTGAGGGTGTCGGTGGGTTTGGAACACATCGACGACATCAAGGCTGATTTTGAGCAGGCTCTTGCGACCTGATTTGGGGAGAGGCGGTTGGTCACTTGGAGCCCAAGACCAAGGTGATCGACCGCCGCTCACAGGCATGAGCCGTGGCTACGTTGAACAGAGCACACCTTGTATCGAAAAGGCCGCTCGTCATTGCATACATGATGAATCAAACTCAGTCAGTGGAAGGAATCTGAGCTGATGGCACTGATCCTTCCTAGGAATTATCACAAGATCACCGCTGTTGAACGGAATCGGATCTCTTGGATTGAACCCGAGCAAGCCGAGCGTCAAGACATCCGGCCCTTGCGCATTGGCATTCTGAACATCATGCCTTTGGGGAAGCAGTACGAATTCAACCTGCTTCATCCTCTTGGTCTCTCGGTTCTTCAGATTGAACCGATCTGGATTCGCCTCCAATCTCATGCCTACCGAAGCTGGGATCAAGCCCATCTCAACCAGCACTATGTGAGCTGGGAGGAGGCTCAGTCAGAGCGTCCATTGGATGGATTAATCATCACCGGTGCCCCCGTGGAACACTTGGCGTTTGAGGACGTCACCTATTGGCCAGAGTTGGTTGAGCTGATCAACAAGGCGCGTCACTCTTGTGCCAGCACTCTCGGCCTCTGTTGGGCTGGGTTTGCTCTGGCTTATCTCGCGGGAGTGAACAAGGTGACGTTCGATCGGAAATTGTTTGGGGTGTTTCCGATGCGAAGTCTTGTGCCTGGTCATTCCCTCATGGGAACCCAGGATGATCAATTTCTCTGTCCTCAAAGCCGATATGCGGGATTACCGGATGCGGCGATGGAATCGGCGCAACGCCAGGGACGACTAAGGCTTCTCGCCCATGGAGAGAAGGTGGGTTACACCATTTTTGAAACGCCAGATCAGCGTCAGCTCATGCATCTTGGCCATCCCGAATACACCGTCGGAAGGCTGCAGGGAGAAATGGAGCGCGATCGGGCCCGTGGCGATGTTCCACCGCCTGAAAATTTTGACGCAGATCATCCGAGAACCCTGTGGCGTTCCCATCGAAACCTGCTCTTCCAGCAGTGGTTATGGTTCTGTTACCACCGCGTCAGCCTTCAGTCGTAAGGGGGAGAGTTTCTCCTTTTGCGTTGTTGTTTCAATTGGCCGTTGAGCTGCTTCGCGATTGAGTTCCCGCTCCAAGGCGGCAATCCTTCTCTCTCTAAGGCAGTGCCGACAGCCTCCTGTGGTTTGGAGATGCTTTTCAGGCGTGATGCTGATCAGTTGGACCGGATGCTTGTTGCAACGAATTTTGACCGGGCTCTTGTAGCTGCGGTATTTAATCTCTGAGTAATCGAAGTGATCACCGAAGCGCTTACGCGCTCGTTTGAGAAATTCCGATTCCGTGATGCGAGCTGCCATGGGAAGAATGTATGGGGTGTTGCCGCGAAGTTTTCGTCTCTGTTATGGCTCGTTACTGGTTTGTTTCAGGCAAGACCCACGATCGATGAGCTGGAACCATCGCGTTGGCTGGATTGAACCGCAGGCTTCGGCTTACTGGTTTGATCGATGTCAGGAACAGATTGTCTGGGAGCAACCCCAAGTTCGGGTGTACGGCAAGCTCCACCGTGTGCCGAGAATGACTGCTTTTCTCGCAGATGCTTCGGTGTCATACCGCTATAGCGGTGTGATTCATCGCGGGCAGGGCTGGCCCGACTGGTTTACGCCTTTGCTGGAGCAGGTGAATGAGAGTTGTTCTGCCCAATTCAATGGTTGTTTGTTCAATCTCTATCGGGATGGAGATGACCGCATGGGCTGGCATGCCGATGACGAACCGGAGATTGATGCCAGATGTCCGATCGCATCCCTTTCTTTTGGTGCCACCAGGGCGTTGCAGTTTCGTCATCGCCAGAGCCAGAGCCGAGAGGAACTAGCCCTTGCAGATGGGGATTTGCTGGTGATGGAACCTGATTGCCAACGGTTGTGGATGCACGCCCTTCCGGTTCGCAAGAGGGTACGCACGCCAAGGTTGAACCTCACGTTCCGAGTCTTTCTCCCAATGTCTTCAGCAGCACAGCCCAAATTGGCACCGTGATCAGTGCCATGAGGGTGCTGCGCCAAATGAGCTGTGCTGCTGCAGTGCTGTCTGCCTGCTCGGTTTCTGCCATTAAGAGCACGGAAATGGCAGTGGGGGCTGCAGCTTGTAGGACAAGGGCCTGACGCGCGAAAACGCTGATGGGAAGGATCAGGCTGAGTCCCAATACGAATGCAGGAAACAGCAGAAGTTTGCACCCCAGAGCAGCATTCAACGTTTTGCGCTGAGCGCTCTGGGTTGCTGCTTCTGCCTGCGGTGTTGTTGATTTCGCGTCTGAAAGGCCTGCAAGTCGCATGCCCACAACGATTAAGGCCAGCACGATCACAACCCTTGAAGGCATCCACAGTGCGGCCGTAATCGTGGCTTGCCATGGTGTTGCCATCACAACCAAGGCGCCCAGGAGTCCTCGTGAGGCAGGACTGGAACTGAGGTGGTTGATCAATACACGCCAACGTTGCGGATCAGCCTCCGGACTTGATCCTGCAAGCCAGATCGGTCCTAGCCCCCATGCCAGGAGCGTTGCGCCGAAGTCGTAGCCGATACTGACTGATAAAGCTTCTGGTGGAAGCAAGGCCAGCGCGACCGGAATCCCGAAATAGGCAGTGTTACCAACGCAACAGCCCAGTTGCAGCGTGGGCGAGAGCAGCGGATCGTCCCCTCGGCGCCAGCGTCTGAGCACCATCAGCATGCCCATGATGGCGGCCGCGGCCACGGCGGCCGTGCTGATCAGGGAGCTGTTCAATCCACCTTTCAACAGCAAGCCCATCAGGCTGATGGGGACGCCGTAGCGCACGAGTGGCGTCGCTAACGGCTTGACCCAACTTGGTTTGAATCGTCCGAGCAGATATCCAACAAGAAGGCCTGGAATGAGTTCAACCAGGAGGCGAAGAATCGCGGTAGCTGCCAGATCTGAGTAAACACTAGGAACACGCACAACGATGTGCCAAAGTTTCAGCTGTCCCACGACAGGTGCTCAGTGGCTGTTTCGGCTCCTTTCTGTTCCATCCCCCAGAGAGTGGTTCAGCTCAGTGAAACCTTGCAAGCTCAACGTGAGCGCTTGCAGGAGCGGTTGGCTGAGCAAATTCATAGCCTTCCCGTTGGCAATGAAAGCTGGCTGCAAACCGAAAGGGAGCTCATAGCTGCTGAACGGGCCCTGCATCAGTTGGATGGCAGTTGTCAGTTAGTCATTTGATTGAGGAAGCGCCTGCTGCGCTCTTCTTTGGCATGACTGAAAAATGTCTTTGCATCTGATAGTTCCACCACTTTTCCTGCATCCATAAACAGCACCCGGTCAGCGACCTCACGAGCAAATCCCAGCTCATGCGTGACGACCACCATGGTCATTCCTGCTGAGGCCAGCGTGCGCATGGCATCGAGAACTTCCTTGACGCGTTCTGGATCGAGAGCACTGGTTGGCTCGTCGAACAGCATCACCTCTGGATCCATCGCCAAGGCTCTGGCGATGGCGACGCGTTGTTGCTGCCCCCCACTGAGCTGGGCAGGCCGTTTCATGGCCTGATCAGCGATCCCCATTTGGCTCAGGAGCGAGAGCGCCCTCAGCTCCGCCTCTTTTTTCTTTGTTTTTTTGACGCGGATTGGTGCCAGCGTGATGTTGTCGAGGATGGAGAGGTGGGGAAACAAATTGAACTGTTGAAAGACCATTCCAACCCTGCGCCGTATTCGTTTGATCTGTCGTTCGTCATGGTTGGAATCCAGCTGAATCCCTACGATTTCTAATTGACCTTCATCAATGTTTTCCAAGCCATTGAAGGTGCGGATCAAGGTGCTTTTCCCTGAACCAGAGGGCCCCATGACCACAAGAACTTCGCCAAGGTTGACGCTGAGATTCACCTCATCAAGAGCACGATGATCGTCGGAATAGGACTTACTAACGGACTGCGCGTGAATGGCGATGGACATAGGTTTTGTGGCGGTACGAACGGTCTTAGGAGCTAGTGGATAAGTGGCCTTGACGTTCAATTCGCTTCGCTAAGAGGGCCATCCCTGAACAGAGCAACCAATACACACCTGCGAGCCATACATAAACCTCCAGATGCCGGCCGATGTATTCAGGGTTTGCGAGCAAGCTTCGGCTGATTCCTAGCAGTTCTATCAATCCGAGAATGGCCATCAAGCTGGTGTTTTGCAGTAATCCAATCGCTTGGTTGGTCAGGGCCGGAACAGCAATTCTCAAGGCTTGAGGAAGAATGATCAGTCTCATGGTGAGAGACGCATTGAGGCCGAGGGCCGCGGCCGCCTCCGCTTGTGTGGGTGGGATGGATTGCAGTCCTCCGCGCACATCCTCTGCCACATAAGCCGCTGCAAATAGTGCAAAAGCCATGACAGCTCTCAACACTCTGTTGATTTCGATCTCAACCGGAAGGAAGAGCGGGAGGAGCAACTGCCCGAAGAAAAGAACCGCAATGAGAGGAACGGCACGCATGAGGTCGATGTAAATGCGGCAAAGCATCGCCACCAAACCCAAATTGGACGTTCTGCCGATCGCAAGCCCTACCCCCATGGGCAGGGCTAAAAAACCACTCGCTGTGGTCAGCAGCAAGGTGAGGGTGAGCCCTCCCCAGGCGCGAGAGGGCACGGCTTGGAGGTTGGCGGCTCCAGCAAGCAGAACAACTCCTGTAGGCACCATCAGGATCCATGCCCAGGGAAGGAAAGGTTGGAGGCGTTTCAGGCGTTGAGGCAAGTGATCACTGCCCAGCGTGGTGATCGTTAGCAGCAGGAGAGCGGCCATCCAAACCAAAGGCCTCCAGCGTTGATCAGCGGGATAGCTGCCAAAGGCATAAAGCGGAAGGTTGTGGCTGACCACACGCCAATCAGCCCCGGTGATCAGCCAGGATCCCGTTGACCAGAGAGCCCAAAGAATCAACCCGAGCATGAGAACGCTGAATGCGGCCTCAATCGGTTTTTGCCGCCAACGCTGATAGCGCTGTCGCCGAGGTTTGAACTGGCTCGCCATTAGCTGGCGGCTGGTGGAGCATCCGTGGGCTTGAGCAAGTTCAAGGCGGATAGGAAAAGAGACACTCCAAAGATGGTCCCCAAAGCCCAAAGGCTGTCAGAAGGCCATTCGATCACCAATAGCAATCCGAGGATGGCAGTCACGATCCCATCAACCACCACAAGACCGCTAGCTGGTGCATGGGAACTGGCTCCTGTTGCTAATTCCATCAAGCCTTCTACAAGCAAGAGGACGCCTGCAAACAGGGTGAGGCTGATTTCACTGTCGATGGGGTCGATCAGAATGAAGACAGCACCAACGATGTAAAGCAGGCCTGACAAGCCTTTAAAGAGTTTCCCTTGATTGTTTGGAATATCTCCAATCCGAAGCAGTTGATTGAGCCCAGCCACGAACACAATCCCCCCTAAGCCAATGGTGAGAAGGGTCGCTGATGCAAAAGGCAGCAAAATGGCTGCAATAGAGGCCACAATTAAAAAGACTGCAGCGATACGGCGACTATTCATGAATGCAGAGCATACCTTTTCAGCTTAATGATGGTTCTGGTTTTTTAAAACAGCTCGGTTCAGCAGCTGCATCCCTCCATTGATAAGCAAGTTCAGCAGTAAAAAGCTCAGCAAAAGCAGCAAAAATCCTTCAATTGCTCGTCCTGTTTGGGTGATGGTTGTGTCACTCACCGCGTAGAGATCGGCGTAGCCCACCGCAATCGCCAGCGTGCTGTTTTTGGCAAGATTCAAATATTGACTGCTGAGTGCAGGCAAAATTGCTGGGAGGGCCTGGGGAAGGATGATTCGGCGTAATCCAAGTCCCTCCGTCATGCCCAGACTGCGGAAGGCTTCCCACTGGCCGCGTGGGACGGAATCGAGGCCACCGCGAACCACTTCTGCAATGGAGGCTCCCGTAAACACGCTGAGTCCGAGAAGGACCGCTGCAAACTCAACACTGAGCGTGACTCCGAGCAAGCTGATCCCCTGATTGGACAGCTGGATCACGGCTCCTAGTGGTGCGAATGGCTGGGAAGGAAGTCCCAGAAAGGCAACGAAGTACCAGAACAGAAGCTGCAATAGGAGAGGAATCTGACGAATGGATCCCACATAGAGAGCTGCTAACTGCCTTAACAACGGATTCAGGCTGCGGCGCGCAGCACCGGTGCTGACGCCCAGCAGGGTTGCCAACACAATTCCTGCAACGATCACGCGCAAGCTGTTGAGCCATCCCATCAGCAGGGCCCAGGCCGTGCTGTCTGAAGGTTGATAAGGAAGGGAGTGCTCACTGAGCGCGAAACCTGCGGGTCGCCACAGCCAATCAAAACTGAGGCCTAGGCCTGTTCTTATCAGATTGACCGCAAGGTTATTGATCAGAATCCCCATCACGGTGAGGAGCCCCAGCACGATGATGACCTGCAACCACAATCGTTTTGAACGATTCATTGGAATGGGGGTGAGGTCAGTACGCCTCCATTGCTGTACAGATTATTGAGGCCCCTTGGAATTGGAACGGCACTCTCCGGGCCGAGATGTCGATTATAGATTTCACCGTAATTACCTACTGCTTGAATCACTTGGACAATGAAATCGTTGTTTAAACCTAATTTTTGACCTAAATCACCATCTACCCCAAGAAAACGCCTCAGCTGTGTGAGTTCAGGTCGACGTTGGGCTTCCTCCAGCTTGTTTCCGATGTTTTCTTGTGTAATGCCTAATTCTTCTGCAGCGATCAACGCATAGATCACCCAGCGCATGGCGTCCGTTAGGCGCTGATCACCACCTGCTGACAGTGGAGCAAGGGGCTCTTTGCTCAAGACTTCAGGGAGAATCACGTGTTGCTCTGGATTGTTAAAACCCGATCTGGCCGCGGCGAGCTGAGAGCGATCCGATGTCATGGCGCTGCAGCGACCTTGAAGGTAGCCAGCGATGACTTGATTGAGATCCTGATACTTAATTGGTTTGTAGTCGATCCCTTTGGCCTGAAAGGCATCGTTGAGGTTTTGCTCCGTCGTGGTGCCTGAGCCCACGCAGATGGTTTTGCCCTTGAGGTTGTTGAGATTGGAGATCCCACTGCTGCGCTTGACCAAGAGCCCTTGTCCGTCATGAAAGACCACAGGAGCGAAGCTGACGCCATTGCCTCCCGCGGCATCTCTGCTGAGGTTGAACGTGGTGTTGCGCGATAGGAGATCAATCTCTCCGGTACGTAGTGCTGTGAAACGTTCTGGAGCGGTTAGGGACCTGTATTGCACTTGATCTGGGCTGCCAGTAAATGCTGCAGCAAAGGCTCGACAGATGTCCACATCAAGTCCAGCGAAGGATCCATCCCTTTGCAGAAAACTAAAACCTGGAATCTTGCCGCTGACTCCGCAGCGAAGCTCGGTTCTCCGTTTAATGAGATCGAGTCTTGAGGCTCCACCTTCGCCAAGCGTGGCACACCCATTCAAAATGAATAGGAAAGAAACCAGTGGCAGTGCAAGAAGACGGACTCTCATCTGATTGTCTCTGGTAGGGAACAAGTGTGTCAGAGCTCGTTCGTCAGGGCGGATCGTTCTTGTCAACTCAGAGAACTGGTTTAGCTTTCGCGAGTGTTCGTGAACAGCTTGATGATGCGAACACTTGTAGGATCTGCACTCTTTTCAGCTCTAATTTTATTTGGAATGGTCCCCCCAGCTCTTGCTTGGGAAGAGACTGATCAACAGGCTTATTATAATAAAATGTCTCTTCTAAAAGTAATGCTTGAAGGGGCGCGAATGAGGGCTGTTGAAACGAATGATTTGCAGACCCTCTGTCTGATTATGAGCATCGGTAACGACGTGACGGTTCGCTATGTGGAGTTAAATCCGAATGACGTCGAGATCAGCGATCGTCTCGAGGGCATGCGGAATGATATGACCGCTTGTTTGGCACTCCTCTACAACAAGGAATAGCCATCAGGCTGATTCACGATTAACCATGACCTCCCTCAGGTTGGCTCCCGATCCTTTCAAAGAGATTCAAGCTTTCTTTGTTTAATCCTTCAACGTTTACGACGGATCCACCAAGTCTGAGTTTGCGAATGAGTTGGTTGAGTGCTCCAACACCACTTTGATCCCAAATATGTGCCTGACTCATGTCAATAGTGATTCTGGCTGGATGATCGTGAACGTCAAATCCTTGTAGGAAATAAATCTTGCTTACAAAGAACAATTGTCCACTGACCACATAGCGGCTCTCGTCTTCACTGATTTTGATCGCTTCGACGCGAATGACTTTTGCAACTTTGCGGCTGAATAAAACACCTGCAAGCGCCACACCGGCCAGTACTCCAAGAGCAAGGTTGTGGGGAGTGGTGAGCATGGTGACTGCAAAAGTCATCACCATTACGGCAGTGTCACTTTTGGGGATATTTCGAATATTTCGCAAGCCAGCGATGTCGGCTGTACTGACGGCGATTCCAATCATGACTGCAACCAGAGCTGCCATTGGGATCTGCTTAAGCCATGTACTGGCCAGTAAAATCATCGCTAAGAGGCTGATTCCTGAGGAAAGGGTGGAGAGGCGTGTTCGTCCGCCGTTATCGATGTTCATGACGGATTGACCCACCAAGGCGCAGCCAGCCATTCCTCCAAACAAGGAAGACACGATGTTTGCAATTCCCTGGCCTTTCGCTTCAGTATTTTTGTTTGAATTAGAATCAGTTCTCTCGTCAAGAATATCTTGAGTGAGGAATGTTTCCATCAAGCCGACTAGTGATATCGATAAAGCTGTTGGTAAGACAATTCCAAACGTCTCTAAATTAAGAGGAACCCTTTGGTTGCTTACGTCTCCAAAGGGAATGTTGAACATAGGGAGACCATTGGGGAGTTTGCCAAGATCTTCTACTTTGGGAATATTTAAATCTGGAAATATTGAACTTAGCCCCATGCTGATGGCTGTAATTACAATGATGGCTATTAGCTGGGAAGGAAGGGCGCGTGTGATCCGTGGTAGACCATAAATAATGACAAGGCCAAGCAATACGAGTGGCCAAACCACGGCCATTTGGCCTCCAGTCAGAGCATGCATCACATGGTCATGTCCGGCTTCCCCAAAGTGAATATTGATTCCCAATTGTGGAAGTTGAGCCTGAAAGATCAATAAAGCAAGAGCATTTACAAACCCGCTTAAGACACCTAGAGGAACGAACCTCATCTGATAAGCCAGTCGCAAGTAACCCCAGAGGATTTGGAAGACGCCGGTGAGAATTCCTGCTGCCATCAAGTAGGCCAGCCCCAGTCCTTCCCCTCTCGCATTTCCTGTCGCAACCAATCCGGTCATCAACAGGGCCGTTGATCCTGTGGCAGAGGTGATCATCGCCGTTCGTCCACCGACGAAGGCAATCGTTATGGAGAGACAGAACGCTCCAAACAATCCAACCCTTGGATCCACGCCTGCAATTCCAGAGAACGCGATCGCTTCTGGAATCATGGCGAAGGCCACGACTAGGCCTGAGAGAACATCCCGTCTCGGATTGCTGAACCAGTTCTGAAGTCCCATTGCGGGAGAGGAAGCCATGGGCGTCAGTGCCACTTTCTTTTCAGGGACCGTATCTCAGAGCGGTGGCAGCAACCCATAGGGATCATGATGTGACTTCAATTGATTGAGGCCTGGAAGCCAGTCTTGAAAGGCGTCATTGAGTTCTGCCTTATGGCAGGACAGGTGTGGATGGATCTGCGCGAGGTGAACACCAGGACAGGATTCAGTAAGGATGGTGTTGGCGTGAAAAAGCCAATCCAGTGCACGTTCTCGTCCTTCTTGATCATTTGCGTTCCAAACGGCGTTGATCCAAGGTTTCCAGATCGCATCGCGATGAATGAAGGATGTGCGTGACACGGGTACCTGAGAACTCATCCCACCAAGTTGTTGAGCACTGATTTGGCATCCAGGGTGCGGACGCTCGCTCATGAGTTGATTCAGGTCTGCAAGCAGTGAGGGCAAGCGTTGGCCCCATGCTGGACCGAGCCTGCTGATGACTTCGCTGTGGAAGCGCCCCTTTGCAGCGGTGGAGGTCGCTAAAGCTCCAAATGGGGGCTGAGCATGTTGGCCGGGCACGATGGTCATGCTCGATTCAGCGCAGTGGCCAAGCAGCGTTTTCAGCGTCTGCACCGCTGTCATCGCGGCAGGGTCGTCAGCGCTACAAGCGATGAACAGCTCAATTCTTTCGTTCCAGGCCCATTGCAAGCTGGCGCTGTGCTTCCACTGTTCCGCTGCCTCCACGGCGATAGCAAGTTGCTGAACGCTGCCTACGCTCCGCCAAATCACTAAAGGTGTGAGCCTCTGAGTCCGCAGCCGGATCGCAGTGACTACCGCAAGGAAGGGAGCAGCACCGAGCAGCCCTTTCCACTGCTGCTGCGTTTCGTCCTGATTGTCTGATCCAGCGCTAAATGCTGTTCCAGCGCTTGCAGGGTTGGCCGGCACTGAAAGGTCAAAGATGTCGCCATTTCCCCAGACACCTCGCAGGCCCACGATGTGATCCATGGCAAGGCCCTGTGATCTGCTCAGCGGACCAATCCCACCCGTCAGGACAAAGCCACAGCCTGGAACGGTGGAAAGGCCAACGGGGATCGAGCGTCCCTGGGTTTGAAGACCCTCTAAAACCTCGGCCATGGTGAGCCCGGCCCCAATCTCCACCTCATCTCCTTCTTCGTTGATGATCAGCTGGCGATGGCGCGCTCTTAAATCGAGTGTCCAAAGTCCATCCGCGGCACAGCGACTGCTGGTGCCCCCTGCGCAAACCTGCAAGGGCTTTGGCTGGATCCCTTGGCGTATCAGCTTGGAGAGAGAGATTGCGTCAGCAGAGATCCAACCCGCTGGGTGTGAATCGTCTGCCATTGGATTCCAAAGCGCAGCGTGCTTTGTCACGTTGTGGCTCCCAAGCAAGCCGATGGTCGAGGCAAGACCAACAAGCGCAATTCAACAACGCCGAGGATAGTGTCGTGGGAGTGGAACGAACCGAGTGAGTTCAGATCCGAGTGCGTCGCAACCATCGCCCTATGGGATTTTAATTTGTGGCCATGGCAGCAGGAATCGCTTAGCGGTTGAGGAATTTGAACGTCTCGCGATCGGTCTGCGCCGGCGTATGAGTCCTATTCCTGTTGAACACGGGTTTTTGGAATTTGCCAAACCAATCCTTAGGGATGGTTTGGATCGCTTAAGAGAGCAAGGGGTGGAGCGGGTGCTGGCGATTCCAGCCATGTTGTTTGCGGCAGGCCATGCCAAAAATGACATCCCGTCCGTGCTGAACACCTACAGCGCTGAAACCGGTTTGGAGATCGATTACGGCCGAGAACTCGGAGTTGATCGATTAATGATTGCAGCGGCAGGCGCTCGGATTCAAGAGGCCTTGGACGCCAATTCAGAGGTTCCTTTATCTGAAACCATGTTGGTGGTTGTTGGACGGGGGTCATCGGATCCCGATGCCAATTCCAACGTCGCGAAGGTTGCCCGAATGTTGGTGGAAGGTTTTGGCTTCGGCTGGGGCGAAACCGTGTATTCCGGCGTCACGTTCCCGCTGGTGGAGCCAGGGCTGCGGCATGTGGTGCGCCTTGGTTTTAAGCGCATCATCGTGTTCCCCTATTTCCTGTTTTCTGGTGTTCTTGTGACCAGGATCCGCCAGCACAGTGAACGGGTCGCCAACGATCACCCCGAGGTTGAATTTCTGCATGCCTCCTATCTCGGAGACCACGCAAGGGTTCAAGACACGTTTGTAGAGCGGGTGGATGAAGTGCTTGGTGGTGAGACAGCGATGAATTGTTCGCTCTGTAAATACAGAGCACAGGTGCTGGGTTTTGAAACTGAGGTAGGCCTAGCCCAGGCCAGTCACCATCACCATGTGGAGGGTTTGACCGATGGCTGCGATCTGTGTGAGCTCGAATGCACCGGGGCCTGTCAGCCCGATGGTGTACCCATTCCACTGGGGGGTGGGCATGAGCCTCACACGCATGGAGATCATGCCCATGACCATTCCCATGACCATGGGCATCACCCCTACCCGCATGCAGAGCATCCTTTAGGTCCCAGCACCCTTCGTGGTCGCAGTGCGGATTCGAAGACGGATGGCCCTGAACCCTGAACAACTGCCTCTCTCACTCAGATTCTTGATGAATTCGTCTCATGCAAGTCCAAAGAGACTTGAAGCCATAAGCGAGGCTAATCAATCAAGGATCAAGCTTATGATTCCCGCGTTTTCCACAGAATTTGCCATGTTTTCCACGGACTTTTCACTGGATCCTTGGTCGTTGCTGAGGGGCTGTGGTTTTTCGGTTTTTGCCTCAATCGAACTTGACACCATGCTCGATTCCAGTATCGAGTTTCAAAGAATCGCTGCATGATCTCCAGACCTACTGGGCTGGAATGATTCTCATCTGCGTCTCCCTCTGGTTGACCTGATTCCTTCGGCTTTGACGGCTACCCCCTTCATGTGTCTTTCTAGGTGGCGAGCCCCGCTTGAGGATTTCCCCCACTCCATGGATCGATATCCCCTAGAGCATTGCGATACGCCCGTTGCTGAATCACACAGTGAAGTAGGAATTTCATTGGTGAGCATGGAAGCAGAAATCCCCGAAGTGCTTTATCGCGGAATGAAAGATTTCATCGGATTAAATCCCTGTTGGGATCAATATCGACTGCTTAGTTCTGCCATTGCTCAATTTTTAGTTCAAAACGGTTGTACCGATCGAGCCGTCACTGAGCGTTATCTCGACGATCTTTTTAGGCGTTCTCAGGTTTGAGCGCCTGCAGGCAAGCTCTCCTCGTAATTGCCATCATTGTCAAGGTTGGGCTTTGCCACGCTGAAGTGGTCCAACATGAGCCATCAACGACCAACACGTTCGGACAGCGCCAGAGGCGATTCCAGGCATCCACAACACTGTTGTTTTCATCGTTGCCCATCGGAGCTCCACCCAGCTCATGCACGTAATAGCCAGGCGGCGGCGCACCTGCTTTCATCGCTTCCATGTTTCCAACAATGGGTTCGATCAGCGGCATCTTGACCAGATCGGTTAGGGGTTGAATCTCCCCTCCCCCTAGGGCAATGGCTTCAGCCATCATCGAGTGCATGTGAGCCACCATCGCTGTTTCGTTCGCTCCCCATCGGCAGCTGATATGAGGGATGGGAACTCCCCAGCGATCCACTGTTTCCGACAAGCTGACCCTGTTCTGAGCGGAGGGAAGCACTTCCCCATGGCCAATCAGAAAACCCAAACGGCAGTCGGGATTTCTTTTTAACCACCAGGGTGGATCAAAGCGATTGATCGCACCCCAAAGTCCATATCCTCTTGAAAACGGAAGAGCTCCAGCGCGTTGTGGTGGAAGACTTCCAAAGGGAAGGAAAAAACTTCCTGCCCCTGACAACTGGCTGGTGGGATCTAGATCTTGGAGGGAGTGACGTCCACTCCTGCTTGGCACTTGAAAGAAGCGGCAGGTTGAAACGTGATCCATCAAGTGATGCCCAAGGCTTGCTGAGGGATCTTGAAAGCCTCCTTCCGTCGCTGAGCGTTCTGAGAGCAATAGAAATCGCAGAGAGGCAATGGTGGAAGCACAGAGAACCACCAACGGTGCCTCTAGCTCAATTCGCTCCCCTTTGCGTTGATCGATGACAACGACTCCGCGAGCGCGACTTTGATCACGGTTCATCAGCAGACGTTCTGCCAGGTGCCCTGACAGCACCTCCACTCGTCCAGTGGAGAGTGCCGTTTTGAGACTGCTGCCAGGACTGCTCGATGGCGGCCATGGACACTCAGCGGACGGTTGATGCGCTGAAAAACCGCGTGAGTGAATCATCTCGATGTCTGCTGTGTCCTGGAGGGCAGCAGCCAGCTGTTGTTCCTCTGGGGTGAAACTCAGGGGTGCAGTGGTGCAACCATCTGGGAGTTGCGCGAGTCCATCTCTGTTGCCATGAACGGCAAATTGCCGTTCCAGAGCGGAATAATGCGGATCTAGATCGTGATGGGAAATAGGCCAAGAGTGACCGTGGCCATCCCGCTCTGCAGCCTTAAATTCCAGATCAGAGAGTCGCAGGGTGATTCCACCCCAGGTCAAACTCCTGCCTCCAACTTGGCGCCCTTGTGTCCACAGAAAAGGTTGATCTTTTGGTGTGGAGTAGGGATAGCGCCGCTCATCGGCATAGAGAAGTGGATTGTGTTTCCAATAACCGGGATGCTGAGCCTGTTGTCGGTGCTGACCGCTGAGAAGGCCACGGACGCGTCGCATGCTGTTGATCGGTTCGCTCCCCAGGGCGGCGTGAGCGCTCAGGTCTGGGCCTGTTTCCACCACCAAAACGCGAACTCCTGCTTCAGCAAGCGTTTGGGCGGCCACACCACCGGTTGCACCTGAACCGATCACGATGGCTTCGAAGGGTTTCAGCGGCACAGCTTCAGCAATGACCTCTACTTAGTGTCCCTCTTCGTCCACTGAGCGTGTGATTGGAGTGGATGTCTCGATACAACCGTTGAAGATCTTTTATGTCTTGAATTCTGATATTGATTGCGAATTAAGCAGAAGATTGGTCCGTTAAGCCCCTATTTGGAGAAGATTCGTATGTAACCAACCGGCTTATATAGTGTCTAGTTTTGAGCAAATGATGATCTAGGAGCGATATTTTTTTAGCTTTTTCTTGCTTTAAAGTTGTGATTTTTTGTGAAATTATTTTGTACTTAACTCTTTTTTGAATGTTGAAAAATGCTGATGGTTCAAGATGCAAGGATGGACATCATTCTTTGATTCTCAAGGTGCTTAGAGATTCAAGCATTAAAAAACCCCTCATCAAGAGGGGCTTTTGATTTGGTGGCGGGGGGGAGATTTGAACTCCCGACCTTCGGGTTATGAGCCCGACGAGCTACCAGACTGCTCTACCCCGCGTCGACTTGAAAACTATACAACTTGGGGTTCGCACCCACAGGAATTGTGAGCGTTCACGCTCGCAGTTCTCCATTCACTTCGAGTCGGACTCCTGGACCGATGATCAACATCTTGTCTTCCAGTTCGTCCAAGCTCCCCTGAGTAATCCAATCAAGTTGTCGCAGTAGATGGAGTGCTACTGCCTGTTTCGCACGGCGAGAGCCATCTTCCACCTTGATCGCCACTCCTAAGCCATCTCCTGTTCTGCTGAGACACTGAACGCCTTCGGCACCACCTTTGCTGATCACCTGCTTATGTGAGCGGGACATGAGCTCGGTGTCGAATCGGCCTTCTCCGGCAACAAGCTTGGGGTGGGCGAGCATGGCTCTGCTGATTTGCTCCAGCTCAGCATGGGTTGAAGAGCCGAGATGGGCATAGAGCAAGGCCATCTGGGAGAGCTGCAACAGCAGGGTGGGCGCACCACAATCATCGCGCTCTGCGACTAATTCCTCAGCAGGTAATCCGAGGAATTCTCCGACGCGTCGATTGATCTCTTGCTGCAGTGGATGATCACCTTGGAGATAGCTCTCCAAGGGCCACCCCATTTTTCGTGATGTGGCAAGGAATGCAGCATGTTTGCCGGAGCAATTGTGCTCCAGGGGACTGTGACCCCATGCGGGGATTGGGCACTGGAGAGAGTCCGTTTCAAGTTGGGCGTTCCAAAGCACTCGGAATGCTTCCCTGGCATGTTCAGCAGTTCCGGCATGGGAGGAACAACAAATCGCCAAACCTCGATCGCCAAAGTCATAGCTTCCAGAGGCGCCGCTGCTGAGGGCAGGCAAGGCTTGAAAAGGCTTGAGTGCTGATCTCACAAAGGTTTCATGATCAGGTCGTCCTGCCTTCATCAGGATTCTTCCTTTTGAATCACAGACAACGGCATGCACGCGATGGATTGATTCCACCGATGAACCTCTTTTCAGCACAACCTCAAAAGCGGGGCAGCCTGAATTTCTGGACGATCTGCCGTAGCCAGGAGGAACTGTCATAGAGGGAGTGTTAGCAAAGGAATGTCAGCGAAATGAGAGAGCCTGACAGATGCTGGCTCCACCAAGAATTAGCCCGGTTGTTGTAGCCATGGCTCTTCCGAGCCGTCCCAGGATCGGGCGAACTTCATGTTGGGCAAGCAGTAGATCTCGCTCGCGCCAGGACAAAGGTTTTTCCCAAACTTGCCCGTCATACCAACCAGATTCTTCGTATTCCACGCGCTCAGAAAGTAGACGCTTGTGGACATAGCTCCAACCCAGCCATTGGCGTACCAATAACAGCATCGGTAAAACAAGCCCCGAAACAGCACCTGCCAGCACGAGCCGAATTGAATCATGTCTCAAGCTCCAACTACCGCTCGCAATCAGCACGGTGAGAGGAGCGATCAGAAGCCAACTCAAGAGCAACGCCTTGTCTAAATCGATTTGTCGATGACGCGGCCAGGCAAAAAACCAAGATTGGCTCAACTGGGTGAACTCTTCCTGAGGACGTTGATCGGGAGGAACAGGACAGGGGATTGTCGCAGCCATATGAACAGGTGTCAGAGGCCTACTGATGTCTCGGACGCTAGATGGGGACGGCGTTCACCGTGACTCCAGAACGCTTCCAAGTCGTAATAACTGCGTTCGTGCGATTGCAGGATGTGCACAATCAATTCGCCGTAATCGAGCAGGGCCCAGCGCCCTTCGTTCATCCCTTCTTTGCGTAAGGGGAGTCGTTTGGCCTCTTCTTCCAGACGGTCTTCAACCGATCTGGCCATTGCCTTGACCTGAACGTCGCTCTGACCGCCTGCAATCACCAACCAATCGGCAAGGCTTGAGACCTCATCAACGCGAATCAGCTGAATATCGACACCCTTGCGATCGTCGCAAGCATCCGCTGCAAGCTCAGCCAGCTGTTCACTATCCATAGACATTCTCGCTGGTAACAGATTGATTGGAGCCCTGTTGCTGAGCCATCTCTGCCCTTGCTTTGCCTGCACTTTTGCGGAGTGCTTCAAGCCGATCCTCGTAAAAGCTCCTCTTTTTCTTTTTGCGTGTCTGTTCCACTAATTCCTTGAGAGCGCCACCCAAGCTTTTGTACGAGTTCGGAACGCTGTAGCCAAAGCGGCAGGCCAGATCAATCGCCCGCTCGTCCGCTGAGATCGCATCACGGAGACGCTTCTCGGCATTGTTTTTGAGATAGAGGCGATAGCCAGCAAACCCAGACAAGCCCAGGGCCATAAACAAGAGCAGACCGTCTTGGACCCAAAGCTCACCAATCGCACCGCCCAGGCCGATGGCTAGAGCAGCCATTTCCCAACCATCCCTAGGAATCGTGTCGTTTTGGATCCGACCGACCTCGTGCCAAAACAGCAGGTTTCTGTGATCAAGAGCAAAGCTGTCCCACAGATCAAGATCCACCTGAATCTCGACCTCATCTCTGCCGATCTCTTCAAGAGTGATCAAAGCAGGTTCCACAGCAGCAGCAGCTTCTACGAATACCCAGCTCTGCATCTCTGGTGGCAGCAACCCTTTCAGTCGCTGGAGCTCACTCATGGTGGTTTAAGGACTCCTTTCAACTAACGCTAGCGACCAACCGACCGGAAAGGTTGGTGATGAAATCTTTCAAGGGCTCCACATGGGAGTATTGGCTGGTTTGGCTGTATTGAAGGCCCATGCCCAGGCGGAACGATCTTCGTCGCATCCTCCTGTTGGGTTCCGGACCGATTGTGATCGGACAGGCCTGCGAGTTCGACTATTCAGGAACTCAGGCTTGTAAAGCCTTGAGGGCGGAAGGGTATGAGGTGATCCTGATCAACTCAAATCCGGCCTCGATCATGACGGATCCGGAAATGGCGGATCGCACGTATGTCGAGCCGCTCACGCCAGACGTTGTCACTCAAGTGATTGAACTTGAGCGGCCCGATGCCTTGCTCCCAACGATGGGAGGGCAGACCGCCCTCAACCTGGCGGTTGCTCTTGCCGAAAATGGAACCCTGGATCGGTTTGGCGTCGAACTGATCGGCGCTGATCTCAAAGCGATTCAAAAAGCGGAAGACCGGAAATTGTTCAAGCAGGCGATGGAACGCATTGGCGTTCACGTTTGCCCGTCAGGAATCGCCTCCAATTTGGAAGAAGCTGAATCGGTTGGTGCCTCGATCAGCAGCTATCCACGCATCATTCGACCTGCCTTCACGCTCGGCGGTAGTGGTGGAGGGATCGCTTACAACCCCGAGGAGTTCATCGCCATTTGCAAGACGGGTCTTGATGCCAGTCCTGTCTCTCAGATCCTGATTGAGAAATCTTTGCTCGGTTGGAAGGAGTTTGAGCTTGAGGTGATGCGTGATTTGGCAGACAACGTCGTGATTGTTTGCAGCATTGAGAATTTGGATCCAATGGGGGTCCATACCGGTGACTCGATCACCGTTGCACCGGCTCAAACGCTCACAGATCGGGAATACCAAAGACTTCGAGATCAATCGATCGCGATTATTCGTGAGATTGGTGTGGCTACGGGTGGAAGCAATATCCAGTTCGCCATCAATCCGGCTGACGGCGAAGTGGTGGTGATTGAAATGAATCCAAGGGTGAGTCGCTCCTCTGCATTGGCGAGTAAGGCCACTGGATTTCCCATTGCCAAGATCGCTGCGAGGTTGGCCATTGGATACACCCTCGATGAGATCGTCAACGACATCACTGGCAAGACACCAGCTTGTTTTGAGCCCACCATTGACTACGTGGTCACGAAAGTACCTCGTTTTGCGTTTGAAAAGTTCCGTGGATCTCCCGCTGTTCTGACCACAGCGATGAAGTCGGTTGGTGAGGCGATGGCCATCGGTCGTTGTTTCGAAGAGTCGTTTCAGAAAGCATTGCGATCGCTGGAAACTGGCCTGTCTGGCTGGGGGGGTGACCGTCCGGAGCCCTCGTGTTCAAAAACTGATCTTGAACGTTCACTAAGGACACCTTCTCCCGATCGAATTTTGGCTGTCCGCAGCGCCATGCTGTCAGGAATGACTGATGCCCATATTCATGAATTAAGCCATATTGATCCTTGGTTTCTTGCAAAGTTAAGGGGATTAATTGATGTTGAGTCTGAGCTTTTAAATGGGCGCAGTTTGGAAGATCTTGATGAGCCAATGCTGTTTAAACTTAAGTCTCTGGGGTATTCAGATCGGCAAATAGCTTGGTTTGTTGATAGCAAAGAACTGAATGTGAGAGAGCGCAGGGATCAGTTGGGTGTGACGCCTGTGTTCAAAACAGTCGATACCTGTGCTGCTGAATTTGCTTCCTCCACTCCCTATCACTACTCAACCTATGAACGTCCGCTTCTTCGTTTGAAGTCAGATGGGCAACTTCAACCCATGGCTCCATCCACTGAGGTTGCCATTGAAACGAGGCCCAAGTTGATGATTTTGGGTGGTGGACCTAATCGAATTGGGCAGGGTATTGAATTTGATTACTGTTGTTGCCATGCCTCTTTTTCGGCGCAGGAACAGGGTTTTGCGACAGTGATGTTAAACAGCAACCCCGAGACGGTCTCTACGGATTACGACAGCAGTGACCGTCTTTATTTCGAGCCCCTAACACTCGAGGATGTGCTGAATGTGATTGAGGCAGAGCGCCCGAATGGAGTGATTGTTCAATTCGGTGGGCAAACACCTCTCAAGCTCGCATTGCCTCTTTTGAATTGGCTCTCCACACCGCAAGGACGTTCTACGGGAACTCAAATTTGGGGGACCTCACCAGAATCAATTGATCTTGCGGAAGATCGGGAACAGTTTGAGGCCATTCTTCGGAAACTGGAGATTCGTCAACCTCGCAATGGTCTGGCTCGAAGTGAAGTTGAAGCACGGTCGATCGCAGGCAACGTTGGCTATCCCGTTGTTGTTCGTCCCTCTTACGTCTTGGGTGGGCGCGCCATGGAAGTTGTGTACGACGAGGCCGAGCTCAATCGCTATATGAAAGAAGCTGTTCAAGTTGAGCCTGATCATCCTGTGCTCATTGATCAATATCTGGAAAATGCTGTTGAGGTTGATGTTGATGCCCTTTGTGATCATGAGGGCACGGTTGTGATTGGTGGCTTGATGGAACACATAGAACCTGCAGGAATTCACTCCGGAGATTCAGCGTGTTGCTTGCCTTCCATTTCTCTAAGTGAAGAGGCTTTAGCCCTTATTCGGCATTGGAGTGAGGCGTTAGCGACCACATTGAAAGTTCAAGGATTAATTAATTTGCAATTCGCGGTTCAACGGGCTGTCGATGGGGAAGAGAAGGTGTTCATCATCGAAGCCAATCCTCGTGCTTCTCGAACTGTTCCCTTTGTGGCAAAAGCAACGGGTGTTCCATTGGCCCGTTTAGCAACCCGCCTGATGACGGGTGAAACGTTGAGCCAGGTTGGTCTGCTCACAGAACCTGTTCCTCCTTTGCAGTCCGTCAAAGAAGCAGTGCTCCCCTTCCGACGTTTTCCTGGGGCCGATTCTCTTCTGGGTCCGGAGATGCGCTCAACTGGTGAAGTGATGGGTTCTGCATCCGATTTCGGCATGGCTTTTGCCAAGGCAGAACTAGCGGCAGGTGAAGCGCTTCCAACGTCTGGAACTGTTTTTCTTTCAACGCATGATCGCGATAAGACGGATTTGGTGCCTGTGGCGCGCCAGTTGATCGGATTGGGCTTCAAATTGATTGCTACGTCTGGAACGGCTAAGGCACTGCGTGATCAAGGGTTGGAGGTTGAGTCTGTTCTCAAGGTGCATGAAGGACGGCCCAACATCGAAGACCTCATTCGTTCAGGGGATGTGCAGCTTGTGATCAACACTCCAATTGGACGCCAAGCTGCTCACGATGATCGCTATTTACGGAGGGCCGCTCTCGACTATTCCGTGACCACCCTCACCACATTGGCTGGTGCTCGTGCTGCTGTTGAGGCCATTGAGGCCTTGCAAACTCGAACAATCGTGATTCATGCTTTGCAAGACGTCCATTCATCGCTTGCTGGCCAGTAGGGTTTTAAAAGCTTGCTTTTAGTCTCTTGACCACGACCTCCGCGACAGTGATTGCTCCAGGCAGCGATTGCCGGGATGCTTTTCGTGCTGCTTATCAAAACCGTTACACCTGGGATCCAGGATTTGCTGGATATTCAGGTCGCTGCATCTGGCTACAAGGTGATCGCTCTGTTGAAGGAACTTTCAGTGTTGGCGCTGATTTAAAAGCCAAGGTTGAGGGCGTCTCCGACGCTGAAGTTGAAAAGGCATTTGCTTCACAGTTGTGGGAAGTTTGCATTCATCGTGTGCGTCGCACATTCGAACAGACCCATTCTGAAAATACATTTACCGCCGGTGATTGCACCGATGAGGGTCTTGAAGTCATTATTGGCGGTAAGGGCCAAGGTGATAAGTACAGGATTAAAAATGATGTTGTGACGATGGTCCATCGTCACATTCATGGAACGGTGGTAAGCATTCACACCGAAAGCACGACCGACACTGGAGATGGCTATCTCAGCCATTCATACACGAGTCAATACGCTGATCCAGCCAGTGGAGAGCTGCGCGGAGGAATGAATCGCTTTACTGACACCTTTGCACCCGTCTCTGAGGGTGGCGCTTGGGTGCTGAGCGAGCGCATAATTCGTACGGATGCTTGCGCTGATTCTCCTGCTAGTGAGCAGACTTTTCGTTTTATTGACCTGACAAGCGCTTGAAATGTGGCACCATCAGCTGAGTTTCAGTTGATGGATGGAATCACTTATTTCCGCAGTCAACGATCCTATTAATGGGATCGTTTGGGGATGGCCGATGGTCATCTTGATCGCTGCGACGGGCATCCTTTTGATGTTTGGCCTGCGCTTAATGCCATTGCAGCGCTTAGATTTTGGCGTTCGAGTGCTGGCTACCAGGTCTACTTCCTCTGAAGAAGGAGATATCTCTCCTTTCGGAGCGTTGATGACATCTCTTTCTGCCACGATCGGTACCGGCAACATCGCCGGTGTTGCTGGAGCCATCGCTGTAGGTGGACCAGGGGCTGTGTTTTGGATGTGGGTGATCGCTGTGTTTGGTATCGCCACCAAATATGGCGAAGCTGTGTTGGCTGTGAAATATCGCGAAGTCGACGCGCTTGGAAACCACGTGGGTGGTCCGATGTATTACATCCGCAATGGTCTAGGTAAGAACTGGCAATGGCTTGCTGTCTTGTTTGCCACGTTTGGAATGCTTGCTGGCTTTGGGATTGGTAACGGTGTTCAGTGTTTTGAAGTCTCCAGTGCTTTGGAAGCCTTTGGTATCCCCAGGTTGGTGACTGGATTGGTTCTTGGTGTTCTTGTTTTTGCTGTGATTATTGGTGGTATTGATCGGATATCTCAAGCAGCCTCAGCCTTGGTTCCAGCCATGACAATCCTCTATATCCTCGCGTGCATTGTTGTTTTAGGGGTCAATATTGTTGATGTACCTGCTGCCTTCGGAACGATCTTCTCGAATGCTTTTAGTGGAGAAGCTGCTGTAGGTGGAGCGGTAGGACAGGTGGTCCTGATGGGATTTAAGCGAGGCATTTTTTCCAACGAAGCGGGTTTAGGTAGTGCACCGATTGCCCATGCGGCTGCCAAAACGAATGATCCAGTCCGTCAAGGCACCGTGGCAATGTTGGGCACCGTGATCGATACCTTGATCCTCTGCACGTTGACGGCATTGGTGATTATTACCAGCGGTGTTTATGGCGGCGGTGAGTCCGGCGCCAACCTCTCGATCTTGGCATTCAACACAAGCTTGAACGGTGCCGGATGGGTCGTCACTGCTGGCCTTGTGGTGTTTGCCTTCACCACTGTTCTTGGTTGGAGTTTCTACGGAGAACGTTGCACCGAATTCTTGTTTGGCGAAAGGGCGATTAAGCCCTTCCGCTTTGTTTGGGTTGCCGTTGTTGTGATCGGCTCAGTTGCAGGAGATCGTGGTGTTGTTTGGGGTGTCGCTGACACCCTGAATGGCCTGATGGCATTACCAAACCTTGTGTCTTTGCTTCTGTTGTCGCCAGTGATTTTTAAGCTCACCAGCGACTACAACTTCAATCGTTCTCAGGAAGAGGGTTAACTTCTTTTAGGCGCTCGTTGAGCTGCATGGCCATCGACTGGCGTCCTACTGCTAGCACTTTGAGAGTGTCCTCATGCATGCGTAGTTGGGCGTCCGCAACCTGCATTCCTCTAACGAGCTCCTTCAGATCATCCGGGAGTTTATTGAGGTCGTAGCGTTTCCCTTCAAAGGTCAGAATTGGATTCTGGTCTTGGGAAACGGAAGAGCTGGACATCGATCGAGAGCAAACGAAAGGATCTTATGAGCTGGTGCGTTGTTTGAAACCATTCATTCGTTGACGCGGATGAATTGTCGTTCGCAGAGTTCTCTATATCTGCCTCCCTGACTCATCAGATGGTCATGGCTGCCCTGTTGGCTAATCCGGCCATGTTCGAGAACAACAATGAGGTCAGCTTCCTGAACTGTTGCCAAGCGATGGGCAATCACAATCACTGTTCGGCCAAGCATGGCTTGCTTGAGCCCAACTTGAACGGCGGCCTCCGCCTCTGCATCGAGGGCACTGGTGGCTTCATCCAACAGCATCACTGCGGGATTACCCAGCACTGCTCTGGCAATGGCAATGCGCTGGAGCTGTCCCCCTGAAACATTGGTACCTCGCTCTTGAAGAAGGGTGTTGTAGCCGTCCGGGAGACGGATGATGAAGTCGTGGGCGTTTGCCAGCTTTGCGGCTTGTTGGAGTTGTTCCTGGGTGGCGTGACGTCCAAATCGAATCGCTTCTGCGATCGTTCCAGAAAAGACACTGCTGCGTTGCGGTACTAAAGCAACTTGTTGCCTCAGGTCGCGCGCGCTGACCTGGCTTAGATCCTTGTCATCAAAAAGAAGTTCTCCTTTGTTAACGCGATTAAATCGAAGCAGCAGAGAAAATAGCGTTGTCTTACCAGCCCCTGAAGGTCCCACGAGGGCCACAACTTGTCCGGCTTTGATCGAGAGATTGAAGTCTTGAAGAACGGGTTGTCCTGGTGTGTAAGCGAACTCGACTTGATTGAAGTTCAAATCTCCCCGTAGGCGACCAAGGGGAATCGATGGGACCGTATCTGCCGGTTCCGAGGGTTCCTTTTCGATTTCACGCAGACGGCGAAGTGAGGATTGTCCCTGCTGAAATTCGTTGTAATTCGCCGTGACATGCGCGATCGGATCAATCAGCAGCACCAGGCCAGTGAGATAGGTGATCAGCTCTGGGACGGCAAGATCCCCGGTACTGATCCTGATCGCTGCTAAGACCAGGACTGTGGCGAAACCGAGCACCTCAATGATCCCGACCACGGGATGTTGAAGAGCAACAAGCCGATAGGTGTTGTAGCGAGCTTGCCGGTGCTGATCGATTTCTTGTTCAAAACGGCTCTCTAGCCAGGGTTCTGCGGCAAAGGCGCGTACGAGAGGGAGCCCTTCAATGGCCTCTCCGAGTAAACCTGCCAGCTCACTGACCTTTTTTTGACTTCGTTCTGTGGCGATCATTACTCTCGCTCCAAACAGGCTGATCAGCCAGGCAACAAAGGGTGCGAGTAGCAGGATTGCGAGCGTTAATTTCCAGTCAAGCCAAAGCATGTAGCCAAGTACAGCCACCAACTGCAGAGCACTTGGGATGCTGTCGTGGAGGGTTTTGTAAATCACCTCGCTCACACGATCAGCATCTTCCGTGAGCCGATAGGTGAGATCTCCAGACGACATTTTTTCCAAGGCACCGAGCTGCACCTTCTGAAGCCGTTGAAACAGGTCTCTTCTCAGCGACTGGCTGACTTGTAAAGCAGGCCCTGCAAGCAGGGAGTCTTGGCCAAATTGAGCAAGTTTTTGGATCGCGAACACCAACAGAACCAGGCCGATGACCGGCAGGATGCGCTTTAGATCGCCCGATCCCACATCGGGCAACAGTCGGCCCATCAGCCGCATCAACACCAACTGGCTGCTAACAAAAACCAGCATGCAGAGAGTGCCCATCGTCAGGAGCTGCCTGTGAGGTCGCAGCAGTGGAATCAACCTGCGGAATCCCGCTTCTGATGGCTTCAGCATCAGGTCAGACTATCAATGGCGATTGGACTGATTGGTGCAGGAATGAGACTTGATCAATTCCTTAAATGGATGGGCTGGGTGGCGACGGGCGGAGAAGCCAAGTTGAGGATCCAGGGGGGGGACGTGTTCGTCAACGGTGATCTAGAGCAACGGCGTGGCCGTCAACTGAAAGCCGGCGATTGCGTCCAAATGGGTGTCGACTCCGCCGAAGTTTCGGATTCTCTTCAGGCTGGGCCTTAAGTTGTCAGCTGCTGAGCTGCAGAGGACGGAAGCGTGCGCAAACCGGTGATTGCTGGCAACTGGAAAATGCACATGACCTGTGCGCAAGCCAGGGACTGGATGGGCATGTTTCTTCCTCTGATTGCAGAGCTGCCCGATGATCGGCATTTGGTGGTGGCTCCACCGTTCACGGCCATCAGCACACTTGCTGAACTGAGCCATGGCACCCGCCTTGAACTCTCCAGCCAGAACGTGCACTGGGAGGGAGAGGGTGCGTACACCGCTGAGATTTCTCCGAGCATGCTCAAGGAGCACAACGTTGAGTACGCGATCGTTGGCCATAGCGAGCCTCGCAAGTACTTCAGTGAGAGTGATGAACAGATCAATCACCGGGCTCGATCAGCCCAAACCAATGGATTGATTCCCATTGTTTGTGTTGGTGAAAGCGACGAGCAGCGCAGCCGGGGTGAGGCTGAGCGGGTCATCCGTCGTCAAGTTGAACAGGGCTTAGAAGGTCTAGACCCCAGCCAGCTGGTTGTGGCCTATGAGCCGATCTGGGCGATTGGTACCGGCAAAACGTGTGAAGCGAGTGAAGCTAATCGCATTTGCGGATTGATTCGTAGCTGGGTTGGTTCCCCAGATTTGATCATTCAATACGGGGGCTCGGTGAAGCCAGCCAATATTGATCAGTTGATGGGAATGAGCGATATCGATGGGGTGTTGGTCGGTGGAGCCTCCCTGGACCCTGAAGGGTTTGGGCGGATCGCGAACTACATCAAGAGCTGACGTTTGATGCGCTGGCCGAAGGATTGGGGCACGCGCACTGCAGTGATGGGAGTGATCAATCTCACTCCCGATTCCTTTAGCGATGGTGGTCAATTCAATCAAGTCGATCGGGCAATGGCTGAGGCATCGCGTCAGATTGCCTCTGGGGCTGATTGTCTGGATCTGGGAGCCCAAAGCACGAGGCCAAACGCTGTTGAAGTGGGAGCAGATGAGGAACTCAAACGCCTGTTGCCAACGCTGAGCGCCATTCGTGCAGCGCACCCCAAGATTGTGATCTCGGTCGATACCTTTCTGGCTGCGGTCGCTAACCAGGCTCTTGAGGCTGGTGCTGATTGGATTAACGATGTCAGCGGTGGACGACGTGATTCAGAGATGTTTCCTTTGATTGCACGTGCCGGCTGCCCGTTTGTGCTGATGCACAGTCGCGGTACTAGCCGAACGATGGATCGCTGTACTGAATACGGGGAACAGGGAGTTGTGCAGGGGGTTTTGGACGAATTACGGGCAGCAACAGATCGAGCTGTCGAGACGGGTGTGCATCGTGACCAGTTGCTCTGGGATCCAGGCCTTGGCTTTGCTAAAACAACGGCCCAAAATCTCACCCTTCTGCAGCAGCTCAACACCCTTGTGGCTGAAGGGATTCCTCTGTTGCTGGGGCCTTCGCGCAAACGTTTTATCGGAGCTGTACTGGATGAACCAAGAGCTCGTGCCCGTCTTTGGGGTACGGCAGCTGTCTGTGCTCGGGCAGTCGATGCTGGCGTCGCTGTCTTGCGTGTGCACGACGTAGGACCTATTCATCAAGTGGTAACGATGGCCTCAGCCATGGGTTCAGATCGCTAGAACAGCTCTCTATTCCCAAGTGTCGATGATGAGTGAACCCAGTCTCACTCTTTTGTATGACGGAGCTTGTCCGCTGTGTCTTCGTGAAGTCAAGTTTTTGAAAGGCCGTGATCTTCATGGAAGGCTTGCTTTTGTCGATATCGATCAGGACACATACGATCCTTCCCAATGGAAGGGGATTGGTTACAGAGAAGCGATGGCACGCATTCATGCCATTCGAGCTGACGGAGAGATTCTTCAGGATGTGGCTGTGTTCCGAGAGGCTTATCGCTGCGTTGGACTTGGTTGGATCTATGCCCCAACCCAATGGCCTTTCATTGGAACCTTGATTGATCGTATCTATGCACTTTGGGCCTCGCAGCGTTTGCGTATGACTGGGCGTGCAAGTCTCAATGAACTATGTCATTGCAAGCAGGTAGCACCGTAAATCAGGGAATTAATTAACTCCGCAATTAGGATCATTGATGATAATTTTAATGTTATGTATATGGTTTTGGAAATTAATTTTGATTTCGCGTCTATTCATTGATCCAAGCAATATGTTTCAAGCCCATTTCTTGTTTCTATAGTTCATCGATGATGCTGCAAATAGATATTGATCATCCCTGTGATGTGACGCCTTCAATCCGATCCTCAACCTCTTGATAGAGCTCTTGAAGTTGTTGGATGTTTTCGTCAGATGTTTCCCAGTATCCACGTCCATTTACTTCAAGTAAGGTTCCAACAATGCGCCTGAAGCTGTGAGGATTCAGTTCCAGTAACCGTTTGCGCATCTCTGGATCATTGATGAATGTTTCATTGGCTTCTTCGTATACAAAGTTGTCAACAGAACCACTGGTGGCGCTCCATCCAAGGGTAAAGTTCAAGCGTTTTGCAACTTCTCGTACACCCTCATAACCCGAATCAAGCATGCCTTCGTACCACTTCGGATTGAGCAGTTTGGTACGTGAGTCAAGTCGAATCGTTTCACTTAAGGAGCGAACCTGAGCATTCGCCGTTGTCGTGTCTGCGATGTAGCTCGTTGGTGATTTCCCATCATCGCGAAGTCCCTGAATCAGCTTGGTGGGGTCGCTGTCAAAGTAATGACTAACGTCGGTGAGAGAAATCTCAGCGGAGTCGAGATTTTGGAATGTTACGTCTGCTGTCTTCATGACTGATTCAAAGACCTCACGCTTTTGATCCATTTCGCCGGGGTTGTCGGCATTAAAGGCAAATGTTTTACGTGAGAGATACATCTCCTGAAGTTCACCTTCCTCTTCCCAACTACTGTTTTCAACGGCGAGGTTTACATTGGAGCTGTAGCTACCGCTTGCATTGGAAAACACACGGCAAGCAGCATCACGAAGACTTGTTCCTTCTTTTTCTGCTTGTTCAAGAGCATGTTTTCGAACATAGTTCTGTTCAATGGCTTCCTCAGATTCGGCGGCCATTTTCACACCTTGATCAATCAGGGCCATCTGATTGATAAATAAATCTCGGAATACACCTGAACAATTCACAACAACATCGATCCTTGGCCTCCCCAGTTCTTCAAGGGGAATGAGTTCTAGCTTGTTGACCCTGCCTAAGGAGTCGGGAACGGGGCGAACTCCTATGAACCAAAGGATCTGTGCGAGTGACTCTCCGTAGGTTTTGATGTTGTCTGTTCCCCAGAGCACGCAAGCGATGGTTTCAGGCCAATCGCCCTGTTCCTCTCTCTGTCGTTCGATCAATTTGTCGACAACAATTTTGGCTGCAGCCACTGCTGCTCTGGTAGGAATCGCTTGAGGATCAAGAGCGTGAATATTTTTGCCACTTGGCAGAACGCCTGGATTCCTGATTGGGTCTCCTCCGGGGCCAGGGAGAATGTATTCGCCATCCAGAGCCCTTAAGAGGCTCTCCATTTCCATATCTGCGCAGATTTGTTGGAGGCAGAAACGCAAATAGGTAAAGAGGGTATCAAGCGCAGTGCTGTCGACACTCGTGAAACCAGCAGCAGAACAGGCTCTGAACCAAGGCGTTGGCACTTTGAATCCAAAGCGAGAGATCAGACCCAGGAACCAACCCAAGTTTTCGCGCATATTGACCCGACCATCACCACCTGTGAGTGACCGCACCATCGATCCCACAGCTGCGCGTGAAACTTCTGTGATCGTGCGATTGAGTTCCACATCTTCAAGAACACCATCGTCGTTGCCCTTGTAGATGTCTTCGATCTTGCGGCCGAGGGATTCAGCGAGCAGTCCAGGTAAGGAACGAAGGCCGTCATCTTCACGCTCTAAAGCTGCAATACTCACCAGCGTTGCAATCGCTTCTTCTGCTGTGGGTGGCTTGCCGATGGTATGCAGGCCGCAAGGAAGCAGACGACTTTCAATTTCCATCAATTGGCGATAAATGGCCCCAACAATGGCGTCGCGATCTTCGAGGGTTAAATCAGACGAATCATCGTCCGGAAGTGTGACGTCTTTATCAAGATTGCACAAGCGTGCGGTTTCTACGATCGCATTCACGATCTGAACTCCCCGACCACTTTCTCTAAGTTGTTGATAGGAACCTACCAACTCACCAAGCTCCTTAAGTCCTTTGTAGAGACCAGCATTTTCGGCTGGGGGTGTGAGGTAGCTAATTGTGGATGCATACCCCCGACGTTTTGCGATTGTTGCTTCCGATGGATTATTAGCTGCGTAGTAATAGAGGTTAGGCAAGGCTCCGATTAGGGAGTCTGGATAACAGGTTTCACTCATACCCATTTGCTTACCGGGCATAAATTCAAGAGAACCATGCGTGCCGAAGTGGAGCACAGCATCTGCCCCCCAAACTTTCTCTACGTAGGTGTAATAAGCCGCAAAACCATGATGGGGACTTGCGCTGCGTGAGTATAAAAGGCGCATCGGATCACCTTCATAACCAAAAGTTGGTTGAATGCCTACAAAGATATTTCCAAAATGACGTCCATAAATCAATAAATTTTGCCCATCACTGTTTAAATTACCTGGTGGTTTTCCCCAGTTCTCTTCTAATCGTTCGGAATAGGGTGTTAACCGCTCATACTCTTCAACGCTCATTCGATGAGCGATCGAGAGTTCTGGTGAACCTTGAAGGGCTTCGGGATCATTGATCACTGTCTCCATGAGTGCCTTGGCATCACGTGGCATGTTCTGCACGTCGTATCCCTTGGCCTTCATCTCTTCCAGAACCCTGTGAATCGAGTCGAAAACATTCAGATACGCTGCTGTTCCCACATTTCCCTTGTCTGGGGGAAAGCTGAAAACGGTAATCGCGAGTTTTTTCTCTGCCCTTGGTTTCAGGCGTAGGGATGACCAGCGGATCGCTCTCTCAGCAATCGCATCAACGCGATCTTGAAGAGTGTGGGCTTTGCCCGTGGCGTCATCTCGCCCAGACAAAACAATTGGTTCAATTGCGCCATCTAATTCTGGAATCGCGATTTGCAGTGCTACTTGCACTGGATGAAGGCCTAGATCACTTTTTTCCCATTCCTGTGTGGTTTGAAAGACCAATGGCAGGGCAACCATGTAAGGCCTATTGAGCTTTTTCAGCGACTCAACAGCCTTGGGATGGTCCTGACGTGCTGGACCGCCAACCAAGGCAAAACCTGTAAGAGAGACAATGCTGTCCACCAAAGGCTGCTCTGAATTGAGCGGGTCGTAGAAAAACGCATTGACTGGTTTTGAGAAATCAAGACCTCCGCAGAAGATCGGGATGACGCGTGCACCACGGAATTCAAGTTCTTGGATGGTTGCCACGTAATGGGCGTCGTCTCCGGTCACGATGTGACTGCGTTGAAGCACGAGACCAATCATTGGACCCTGGCGAGCTTTGTCGTTGAGGTCTGGGCGACTTGCCGTCCAATTCAAGTATTCCTTTAAATCCTCAAACATTTGAGGTGCCAGTGGATGCCAAATTCCTAAATCAGGAAAGACTTCTGGATCTGCAACATCTAAATCAGGACGATCACTCCCTTCTGATGCGGGAAAAACATATTTATCGGCCAGCATCAACAGAAAATTTCGCAGATTGTCTGGAGTGCCACCCAACCAATATTGGAAACTCAGCATGAAGCTGCGAGCATCTTGCGCTTTCTCGACAGGCAGATACTTGAGCACTGTTGGAAGTGTGTTCAAGAGTTTGAGCATGGCGTCCTGAAAACCGGCACCACCCGCTTCTTTTCGCTTTTTCATAAAGCCGGCAATCGCGCTTTTGCTCTGGCCGAGTTGAGCCATTGAGAAAGTGCCTAACTTGTTGAGGCGCATCACCTCCGGCATCGAGGGGAAGATGACTGCTGCCTTCAGTCGATCGCGGTGAGGACTGACTGCATCAACAACTTTTTGGGCAAGATCTTCAATGAAAATAAGGGATCCAATAAAAACGTCGGTCTCAGCTATGTCTTTTTGAAAATCTGCATAATTATTTTCATTACGAAGTTCCTCGATGAGATATCCGCAGAGTTCAATCCCAATGGGACCGTCTTGAGCATTGAGACTGATCGCTGCTTGCGTTAACGCACTTTGATATTGCGGTTCAAGAACGACGTAGACGGCCTTCATGACCGATTGATGATTGTTGTTCTCAGCAGGAACAATCCGACGATCAGCGGAACGGACCTGTGTAAACATCAGCGCATCTGAGCAATGTAAAGAAGCCTACGGGTGTGCTTGTCGCTTTGCTTGAGATCTGCATTTCGTGTTACATCCGCGCCTGGCCCCATAGGCTGAGTTCATCTGCAACACCTTCATGAGCGACATCCAGACCGGCTCGATACCCGTTGTGGTGACCGGTGCGCTGGGTCGAATGGGTGCTGAAGTGATTCGAGCTGTGCAAGCGGCTCCTGATTGCCATTTGGTGGGTGCCGTGGACAACACGCCCGGCAAAGAAGGCCAAGACGTCGGTGAATTACTGGGGCTTCATGCCCTTGAGGTGGCTGTAACTGCTGATCTAGAAGGCTGCTTGTGCGCTTCGAGTCAGGCCGTTCGTGATGCAGGGCCAGGGAAAGGAGCCGTCATGGTGGATTTCACCCATCCATCTGTGGTGTATGCCAATACCAGAGCTGCGATTGCCTACGGAGTGCATCCCGTGATTGGGACCACGGGGCTTTCACCCGCCCAACTCGATGACCTTCAATCCTTTTCCGACAAGGCATCCATTGGTGGGGCTGTGATTCCCAACTTTTCGGTGGGGATGGTGTTGCTTCAGCAGGCGGCTGCCGCTGCTGCTCGGTTTTATGACCATGCCGAGCTGACCGAGCTCCATCACAACCGCAAGGCCGATGCTCCGAGTGGAACCTGCATCAAAACAGCCGAACTGATGGAGGAGCTAGGCAAACAATTCAATGAATCAGAAGTGGATGAGCATGAATCTCTTGCTGGAAGCCGTGGTGGGCAGCGTCCGAGTGGACTGCGGTTGCATTCTTTGAGATTGCCTGGCCTAGTGGCTCATCAGGAAGTGATGTTTGGCTCCCCTGGTGAGACCTACACCCTGCGGCACGACACGATTGATCGGGCTGCCTATATGCCAGGCGTGTTGCTTTGCGTCCGTAAGGTTCGACAGTTGCAGGCACTGGTCTATGGCCTCGAGCGTCTTCTTTGAGAGGTTGGCACGATGTTGATTCCGCTTCGTCCTGGTGAGTTGCATCGGTTGATTCCCGCTGTTGCCACTGGTCAACAATTCAAAGCTTCACTTGGCAATCCTCGAAAAGTTCTCCAGCGTGTGCTGATTGCCACGATTGGGGGAGTGATCACTCTTTTAATCAGTCAGAGCCAGTTATCGAGTCGTTGGGGCTCGATTTTGCTGCTGATGGGAGTTGTGTTTTTGCTCTATGTGCTGTGGGGGCCGATTCTGGAAGCCGGTCAAAAAAACGCCGTTTTGCGCCGGTATCCTTCGGCGGCTCTTTTTGAAGGGGAGATCGTTAAGGCCTCTCGGCAGGAGCGAGTTGAAAATCAAAGGGAGCAGGCTGATGATCGCGGCCAGCTCGAATTGATTGAAAACCGACGGACGTGGATGGTGCTTGAGCTGGCTGATGAGGATGGCTATCTCGGACGGATCTCCTTCCCGATGACCAAGCAGCATGCATCGATTCGCACCGGAGTGTTGATCCGTTGTGTGGTGCTGAGCGACCGCAACGATTTTTCGAGATTGGGCGCTCTAACCGATGCTTGGCTTCCCAGCCTTCGGATCTGGATTGGAGAGTACCCATATCTGCTTCGACCTGCGTTCGAAGACCTCTGCCGAATGCGCTTGCGTAAAGTTTCTTCACAAATGGGTTACACTTCTTAAACACCGGCAGGTTCTCCATGACTCAAGCTTCTACAAACGCAGCAACCATCCGTGGCGCAACTGTGACCACAGAAGACGGCGGCCGTCTCAACGCGTTCGCAACAGAGCCACGCATGGAAGTTGTGGACGTTGAGAGCGGTTGGGGTTTCCATGATCGCGCAGAAAAGCTGAACGGTCGTATGGCCATGCTCGGTTTTATCGCCTTGCTTGCAACTGAATTGGCCATGGGTGGTGAAGCCTTCACCCGTGGACTTCTCGGCATCGGCTGATCTCAGTGATGACCGGCTACTTAGCTCCGATTCGGATCAATGGAGCCGGTCCAACTGGAAGTTTGCTTGCCTTTGGGCTTGCAAATTTTGGTTATTCAATTCATCTCTTTGACCCACTGAATGCGGACCAAATCTGTTCTCGCAGTCGGGCCTATGCTTTAACTCAATCTTCAAGAAGACTCCTAACGCGATTAGGCCTTTGGGATGAGTTGTTGCCTTATTTATCACCCTTTAAGACCTTGAGTCTTGAAGATCGTGGTATTGACCAATCTGTAAATTTTACAGAATTAGATCTTCATTCAGCAAATAGACCATCACAATCTGTTGGATGGATTTTGGATCATTGTGCTTTGATGAAGCTCTTGATGAGCCGTCTAGAGAGTTCTAATAACGTTAAACTTTTTCTCGGCGAAGCGGCCAATCAATCAGCTTTTTTTAGTCATGATTTTGGTTTGGTGATCGCAGCGGATGGCCCTCGCTCACCGACGCGAACACAGTTCAGATTACCTTGGTGGTCTCACTCTTATGCGCAGGGCTGCTTGACTGCAAAAGTTCGTTTTCGTGATATCGATTCAGAAAAAGCTTTCGAATGTTTTAGGCCAGAAGGTCCGTTAGCCATACTTCCTCTGGGCAATAATGATTTTCAAGTTGTATGGAGTGCTCCTTTTGATCGATGTCGCCAGTTAGCTGGTCTTGACACATCGGCCTTTCTTGATGAGCTTTGCACAATTCTTCCCCATGGTCTTGAGCCAGATGCGTTGCTCGATTCACCCGCTGCTTTCCCCTTAGAAATTAGTTTTGCGCCAAAACTGCATCGAGATAATGTTGTTCTCGTTGGTGAATCTGGTCATCGTTGTCACCCTGTAGGGGGGCAAGGGCTCAATCTTTGTTGGCGAGATACTGAAACTCTCCTTCAGTTGATGACGTCTGCTTCCTGTGTTCGGCGTGGGCTAAAAGCTGTGCCAGGCAATTACACCAGGCTCCGCTTTTTTGATCTGATTACCGTTGGCCTTGCCACAGATCTTCTCGTTCGTTTGTTCTCCAACCGTCAGTCAGCACTTCTGATCGTCCGACGACTCGGTCTCTTCATGCTCAAGCACTCTCCCTTGTTTCGCCGTGTTTCTCTTCAGGCGATGTCGGATGGACCAAGCACTCTTCTGCACAACTTGCCAAACTGAGTGCCATTGATTGGTTTTGATGGTCATTAGTAGTGACCCGCAACCCAAGCCATCCGCTGCGTTGCTTGCCTACTTGCAGGGCAAACTTGGATTGAGTACGAGTGCCATCAATCTTGGCCTGCGCCAAGCCGAATTGGAACAGGCCCCCTTGCCAGTGGTGCTCTGGAGTTTTGGACTGCTCAGTTTGCAGGGTTACCAAGATGTTTTGGACTGGCAGCAAGCTCAGGAGTAGTGAATCAAAGATTCAACGTGGATGTCGTCTGGAAGACGCTCGCGTCCTCCTAAAGCTGTGAGTTCCACGATGAAGGCGCAACCAACCAATTGACCGCCAGCCTTCTTGACTAAATCGGCCGTGGCCGAGGCAGTACCGCCTGTTGCTAGGAGGTCATCAACAACCAAAATTTTCGGTTGGTCTCTCATGGCATCTGCGTGAATCTCGAGACGATCAGTTCCGTACTCCAGGGCGTAATCAATTCCATACACCTTCCCAGGGAGTTTTCCTGGCTTGCGTACTGGAACAAATCCCAGCTTCTTCTGCGTTGCCAGACCCATCCCCACAATGAAGCCCCTGGCTTCAATACCCACAATCAGGTCTGGCTTCAACGAATCGCACAGCGATCCAAGACGATTCATGACATCGGCCCAACCCACGGGGTCACGCAACATTGGCGATATGTCACGAAAGAGAATTCCTGGTTTTGGAAAGTCTGGAATATCTTGAACGTAGTGACGAAGATCCAAGGACGCGTTCTGGTGAAACTTGCAGGCAATCATCGCAGATATGGCCATGGATGAGCTTGATTTCTCTTGCGCCTTGAGCAGTTTTGGTTCCTGATCCGCTCCGAATGAATAGGGCAAAAACATGAGAAGCTTGAAAATTGTTCTCATTTTTATATTATCAGCAAATGCTAAAGCATCTTTTGGTTTAGAATATTAGTCTCAATATGCAATTTAATTGTTTTAATTGTTTCCACTCAGCTCGAGTCTCCTTGTTGATGAGTGTAGACCTTTCGCTTTTTAGGGAGTCAATTGAAGGAGCTTTGCTGCTTCTTTGTTACGTGATTGCTGTTTAATTTTCACAGCGTGTTAGTGATTGGCTAGCAAGATTTTGGAGGTAAGAATCTTCTCCTGCTTTGCTCTTTCGTTTTTTTTGTTTGGCTGGGATCTTGTGTCAATTCAAGCTGTTGCTACCATTCCCTTGAAAGAATTGTTTAAAGCCTTAGAGTTGGATTGTCTCGATAAGGTCAAACATTTTTGGTTGCTGATGAGGAAGCTGTTGCCCGGCTTTTCTGATCGTGTGTTAGCACTGCACCCAGTCTGTCTTGATTGAAATCGAAGCGGTATGACTCGAATCGGTACGCCACCCACCTATGACTGAAGCAACAGTCACTCCTCTCCAAGAAGCGTCTTTTCCAGCAGCTGTGCTTGGCCGTCGTGGGATGGAGCGTCTCGATCTCTTGTTGCTCACTGTGGAGTCTTTGGATTTCAATGGTGGGGAGGCCATGCTTTGGGCCACCCAACAACTCGGCTTCGAAAGTCTGTTCCCTAATCGGGTGGAGCTTTGGAAGCGTCGATGTCACAATCCGCTTCGACGCTCCACGCGTCGTGGAAGACTTGGTTCGGCTGAAACAGAAGCTCTTATCAGGCTTCTCTGTGCCATGGCTGATCGGCTTTATCCGATGCTTCACCAACTTCTGTCAAGTCGTGAACCCGCTGATCTCAGCAAGCAGCGCTGGGCCTTAGTGGACCAACGCCTGAGGGATTTGATTGCTGAGCGCTTCAATCTCCGCCGGGGTGCTGTTCAACGCTTGCTCAGCACTGATCATTCTGAGTCGATTCAACGACAGCTTGTTTTGACCCTGGCGCTTGCTGCAGGTCCCGGAGGAGTGGATCGGCTTCGGGCCAGTCTTCTTGACCCAACACCCTGATGATCTCGATGCTCAAACTCTCTTATCGCTATGACCAAACGGCCGCCAGGCTTGAGGTGGATGGACTTCCTGACTTTTCGTCTGGACATGGCGACAGCGTGATTGGGATCTTGTCTGCTTGGCGTCTTCAATTGGTCGGTGCTCCTGAATTGGAGGGGAAACGCGATCACCTCGAAGCGTTGATGGCTGTTGTCTTTCCCTATGCACGCCATCAAATATCAGGAGTTTCACGGCCTGAAGGATGGTCTCATCATCCAGTGAGCATTCGCCCTGTGGATGGTGGACATCAGCTGGAACTCACGAGCAGTCAGCCCGATGTTCCCCCTTTGGAAATCAAGTTGGATGATGCTGATCTGGCTGATCTTTTGCGTTGTTTAGATGCTCTTTGTTCTGACGATCGCGTGGCCATTCCTTGGCCCGAGATCATCAATCACCCCTTGAGTCGTCGTGAATTAGTGGAGCGGGTCCCGCTGGTTCGTCGTTTAGCTGCACCTGTGTTTGGTGGAGTTGCACTTGTTGTGGTTGGGGTCATGGCCATGGTTGTTCCATTGCCCAGCCAAGAGAACAAGGCTCCTACTGACTCTGTAGAGGCTCCTAGTACAGACCCGGTTAGCGATCCTTCACAAGCCGATCCATCGCGTTGAGCCTGTCGCGGTTTTCGCCCATATATTGGCCTTGACTGCTTGTTTTTAATGTCCTCCAGTTGGTCTGATCTGAGACGTCGTGTCGCAAGGATTGGAGCTTCACTGGATGTTGTTGTGCGCAGCGATCCAGAGGTTTGTGGCTTGAGTGGCTCTGATTATCAACTCACCCTTCATCACAGTGGTTATGGAGACTGCACGGTTGGAGATCTCAGTTTGATCGACTGCCCGAATGAGTTGGTTCTCATTGAATTTGAGCGCTGGATGCGTCGCCTGAAGTTGTCATTAGTGTCATGACCCCGAAGAACATCCCCCGTCTGCCTCGCACTCAGAGAGAACGTCGCCTTTTCAGTCAACGCAAACGACAATCCAAGCGGTTGCCTGTTTGGCGGATGTTGTTGGAGTCAGTTCTTCTATTACTTCTAGGGACTGGCCTGCTCGCCAGTTTGAGCTGGTTGCCGACAAAGGTCGATGCAATCGTTGTTGTGAGTGAAGCGATTGCTGATTTGATTCGCGGCCTCAGCCAATTGTTGGAAGCGTTTCTTGGTTTGTCAGCAGTGATTTTGATTGCAGCACTTCTCGTGTTGGGTCTGTTGGCGCTTCTCTCAGGTTTGATTCGATTAGTTCGCACGTTTGCTGTTGTTTTTCGACCATTAGCGCGTCGACAAGCGCTTCAATCTCCAAACGCTCCGACAGGAAGCTCTCGTTCGGCTCGCCAGCGCCGGCTGTAAGCAAATTGCTAATGAAGCCGTGCCTCAACGTGATCGTGGACGCGGGGCGAGTGAACGCTGCATCATCCAAAGTTCGTTCATGGTTAGGCCGCCGTCGCCATTGAGATCCAGGCTTTCGAAATTGCGCTGAAGCCAGGGAAGTGATGCCACCTCCTTGGGATCCAGTTGGCCATCGAAATTTCGATCGGCTTGTTGAAATCGTTTTTGCAATCTCAGCCCGCTTGGGTATTTAGCAGCGGGCCTGATGTCCTCAATCAATAAATATTTGCGGCTTGGATTCCGTTGTAGTTGCCGTTCGAGGTACGGCTTGCCAATGACTTCTCTTCTCTCCAAACGTCCATCACGATTGACATCCATTCGAACGAATAACGCCTCCATCCGGGTGCCGTAATGACGCACAGGGTTGGCTTGCACACCTTGGTCTGGCAGCAGGACACCTGTCCCCAGTGCAACGAGTGTGAAAGTGACCCACTTTTCCATCACAGAAGACTATGGAGTGTGATTGGTCAAGAGATGTCTGAGTGATGACAGATCGTCAATTAACTGTGACATGGTCCACCTCCGCGAGACAGTTTGCTTGATGCTCCATACGATCGGAGCATTCAATTGCTGTGGCGATGACCCAACCTTCTGGCACCGCTTCGAATTCGCCTCCCAAAAAAGCTTCGATGATTTGGGTCGTGGATGACGATCCGGAGCTTCGTCAGATGGTGGGCACCTACTTGATCGATCAGGGCTATGACGTTCGTTGTCTTAGTGATGTCAAGCAGCTTGAGGCAAGGCTGGAATTTCAGCGCCCAGACTTGATCGTGCTCGACTTGATGATGCCTGGAGATGATGGCCTCACAGCGTTACGTCGCTTGCGAGATGCTGGTGACGATCTACCCGTGGTCATGTTGACGGCCAGAGCAGATGGAGTTGACCGCATTATTGGTTTAGAGCAAGGGGCTGATGACTATCTCGCTAAGCCGTTTCTTCCCCGTGAGTTGTCAGCACGCATCGAAGCAGTGCTTAGAAGGCGTAGCTCGATTCCTGCTGGCACTCCCCTTGCTGAAGGCGGTGATGTGACGTTCGGAGAGAATCAATTTGATCTTTCCGCCAGAACCCTGTTTCGCGACGGTACGCCTGTCGTTATTACCAGCGGTGAGTTCAGCTTGTTGGCAGCTTTCGTGCAGCATCCCCACCGACCTCTGTCCAGAGAACGGCTCATCGAGCTAGCTCGCGGACCAGGGTCTGATACGGATAGTCGCAGCATGGACGTGCAAGTTTCGCGGGTGCGCAAGCTGGTTGAACCCGATCCTGCGCGACCTCGCTACATCCAAACGGTATGGGGATACGGCTACGTCTTCGTTCCTGATGGACAACCTCGTTCGCGTTGAGGGCTGGAATGAGCCCACGGGTTTGGCAAGTTCGATTGCGAACTTTATTCGGTTGGAGTGGCCTGGCTCTTGGCAGTTGGGCATTTTGCTTGTTGGTTTTACAGGTGTTGTTTGGACAGCAGCTTGAGCAGCTTCAGACGGTGCAGCTTGGCCGTGATTTGGCGCTCAATGTAAGGCTCACGGAGTTGGCTCTAGAGCGCTATCCACCCCATTTGGTCACTGAACTCACCGGTCTTGATCTCACCGTTGCGGTCCACCCCAAACCGGTTCAAAAGCTTCCTTCCGCAGGCTTTCAACGCCAGGCGAAAGCGCTTCAGACGCAGCTTTGTGAGCGCCTCTCCCATTGTCCGATGGTCGTGGCGGATCAAGATCACGAGGGCGAACGCGGAATTTGGATTGAGCTGATCTCACCGCTGGAACCGATTTGGCTGCGCGTGAATGTGCGTGCCCCGATGAGCTGGCCGCCTGAACCCACGTTGTTGGGGTTATCACTGGTTGGGGCTGGCATGATTTGTGGCGGCCTGTTCCTCCTTGTGGAGGTGGAGGCCCCGTTACGAGGATTGGAAAAGGCCTTGTCACGGGTTGGGGACGGAATCGACCCTGATGCTGTTCCTGCTCGTGGGGCTCCGGAGGTTCAGCGCCTAACGCGCCGTTTCAATGCAATGGTGAAACGTTTGGCCGCCAATCGAAACGAAAGAGCCACCATGCTCGCTGGAATAGCCCATGACTTACGCGCACCCATTACTCGGCTGCAGTTTCGTTTGTCCTTACCTCAACTCAGCGCAAAAGAACGCGAACGTTGTGCCGGTGACTTGCAGTCTCTGGAACGAATCACAGGTCAGTTCCTGTTGTTTGCAGGTGGCGGTGATGAAGAACTCTCTGTGCCCGTTCCTTTGGATCAACTGCTGGCAGAGGTGGCGAGCAGTCATCCCGCCGATCAACTGCAGCTTCAGTTGGACACATTGGAGGTCATGGTCAAGCCAGTTGCCCTGAGTCGAGCTGTTGCCAACTTGATTGACAACGCGTTCACCTATGGACAAGCCCCTGTGGTGTTGAGGTTGCTGCGCACTGCTGATCAGTGCTCGATTGAGGTTTGGGATCAGGGTGATGGCATGCCTCAGCGTTTGTTTGAGCAGGCCCTTCAACCGTTTCACCGCCTCGACTCTTCGCGTGGAGGACAGGGCCACTGTGGATTGGGGTTAGCCATTGTTGCGCATGTGGCGCGTCTCCATGGTGGCCACCTCGATTGCCGTTATGCCGAGGATTGGAATGACTTGAAGGTTCCAGGGCGCTTCGCTATTCGTTTGTCATTTCCGATGGAACTCTTGGTAGAGAACGTTTCGAAAAGCTGAAGCCCTGCTCCTTTTTTTGTTTTGGGAGGCACCAATGGGATGGTGCTGATCACTTTGTTATGGGTCATAAGGAAAACAAAAAGTCAAAACACAACGGCAACAGCAAAGACACAGCCCAACCCAATGCGTCCAAGTCCCTATCTGATCAGGAGATGCCTGTACTTGATGGAGGAGAGCCCAACAGCTTGGCCCGGGCCGAACGACTCAAGAAAAAAATCTATGAGTCTGAACTGGAAATGCTCCAGACACAACTCGTCAAAATGCAGTACTGGATTAAGGAAAAGGGCTTCCGCATGATCATCCTGTTTGAGGGACGGGATGCAGCTGGTAAGGGAGGCACGATTAAACGTTTAACCGAACCTTTGAATCCCCGTGGCGCCCGAGTAGTTGCTTTGGGAACCCCTTCTGATCAGCAGAAAACGCAGTGGTATTTCCAGCGCTATGTGGAACATTTTCCAGCTGCTGGTGAAATTGTGGTGTTTGACCGCAGCTGGTATAACCGTGCTGGTGTGGAGCGGGTGATGGGGTTTTGTACCCCTAATGAGGTTGAAGCCTTCCTTGAGGATTGTCCTCAGTTCGAGCGAATGTTGGTTCGCAGTGGCGTGTTGTTGTTGAAGTATTGGTTCTCCGTGAGTGATACGGAACAAGAGGAACGCTTTCAATCCCGCATTGATGATCCAACCCGGCGTTGGAAGCTCAGTCCGATGGACCTTGAAGCACGCAATCGTTGGGTCGAGTTTTCTGAGGCAAAGGATGTGATGTTTGCCAGCACCAATATCCCGGAAGCGCCATGGTTCACCGTAGAAGCCGACGATAAGAGGCGAGCAAGACTTAATTGTTTAAGGCATGTTCTTAGCAAGGTGCCATGGGAAGATATGACGCCACCAGCGATTGAACTACCACCAAGGCCAAAACAGGGTTCTTATAATAGACCACCGATTAATGAACAGTTTTTTGTTCCTAATCATTATCCCTATGATCAAGCGTGTGATTAATAAGCTTCTGGCCCTTTAACCCATTTCTACTTATTTTATAAGTAAACCCTATTGTTTGATTTCAAGCAGGCGTCAAGCATCTCTGGAGATTGTGTGAGCCTTTACACGAGTAGGGTTTTGTTTCAACAAACAAATTTGTTGATTTGTTCAAACATCCAGCAGTTCGAGAAGATTAAGTAATTTCTAAGCAACTCACGGCTTTCTGAGCGGTTTAGCGCTATAGCTGGATCAAATTACCTTTTTCACCATTGCGAGCACCTACATCACTGCGACAGTTTTGCTTGCTCACCGCTCTCACTATCGGAGCAGCGAGCTCTTCTCATGCTGCGAGCCAATCGACGCTGATGGGCTCTGTATCTTTGATGGGGGAACCAGTAAGCGGTGCATCGGTCACGCTGTGGGAAGCACGGGGCGGACAAGACCCAAAAATTTTAAAAACCCTCAGCTCAAGCAATAACGGAAATTTCCAAGTCTCCATTAAAAAAAAGAAAGGAGTTGTGCACTATCTGGTTGCCAAGGGAGGCACTATTGATGGCTTCTCAGCTGAACAGCTGACAATGCTGACAGTTCTTGGAAAGCGCGAACGTAATAATGTTGTTATCAACGAACTCACCACTGTTGGTTCTGTTTGGCCCAATGCTCAGCTGCTGGAAGGCACAGTGTTGGAAGGGAACCAAAGCGCCTTAGCGATCGGATCGAGCCAAGTGGAAAACCTGGTGGACCAGAGCACAGGTCGCTTTGGAGCAACGTTGCTCAAGAGCACCAACCTGCTGAATTCCGAGACTGCGGCACGGATGAATGTGCTCTCAGATCTGATTGCTTTGTGCGGGCAACCGCAACAGTCTCAAGCGTGCGATCAGCTGCTAGCACTGACGAATTCAGAGAACACACTCTCGGCAATGACGTCCATTGCCCGTCAACCCTGGAAAAACGCCGGCGCGCTCTATCAACTGTTCCAAAGTGCATACCCGATCAACAAAGCCTCACAGCTGCGCACAACTGCAACCGCTCCATATTTGCTGTTTCAACCCAAAAGCTTTGCACTTTCCCTGGTGTTTAACGGTGGCGGTGCTTTGGGACTTGGGAAATTGATGTTTGACGGAAAAGGAAGCATGTGGAGTGGAACCAACTGGATGCCGGGCTCTCAATCCGGCGTGGTGAACAACATCGGCGGAGGCGTGACCCACTTCGGCCCCGGTGGCACACCCCTCTCCCCAGCGATTAGCGGTTACAACGGCCAAGGCATCAACGGTGTGGGCTGGGGGACCGGCGTCTCAGAAAAATATGCCTGGGTTGGTGCGTTCAACAACATGGTCGGGGTGTTCGACCTCAAAGAAGGCAAAGCCCTAGGGCCAGCCACCATTGATGGGGAAGTGGGTCAGCTTCAAGGCGTCGCCACAGCCGCCAACGGAGATGTATGGATTGCCGACAACACCGCAAACCACATGATTCATTTCCCCGGTGGCGATTACACCCAAGGGAAACGAATCACCATTGATGGCCTGCAAGCACCCTTCGGTGTCGCCGTTGACGGACAGAACAGAGTGTGGGTGAGCAGCAGTTACAACAACAAACTCACCGTGTTTCCAGGGGACGATCCTGATCAGGCCAAAACGATTGAAGTGAACCTTGGGGGTCGTGGTGTTGCCGTTGACTCAACAGGGCATGTATGGATTGCCCTGCAATCCAATTCTCCTCAAGGAGCACTACCTCCAGGCGCGAAAATGCCGCCCAACATCCCCGCCAATGCACCACAACCCAAGACCATCATGGAGGAGTTTGAGGCCGGTGCTGAATACCTTTTGACCAATCCCAACATCACGCAGACTGGCATGGTCGGGTTGATATCACCCGACATGAAAGTTTTCAAGCAGGGCATCGCCAAAGGCACCGCTTATATCCCCTGGGGTGTGACAATCGATGGCAATGACAACGTCTGGGTCGGCAATTTATATGGTCAGAGCTTGACTCACATCTGCGGCGTCAATCCCGCCAATTGCCCCGCAGGAAAAACCACTGGGGATGTGATTCACAACTACCAAAGTGGCGTTATTCAAATGACCACCGATGTGATCGTTGATGATGCTGGAAACCTCTGGAGCGCCAACAACTGGTTCGACGGTGAAGTCGTCATCAACCCCACCTACAGGGGCCGCACCTCCACATTCGGAGGGGGCCAAGGATTCGTTGTGACCTATGGCGTTGCCGGACCGGTTCAGAACCCACTAATGGGCCCTGTTCGTCGGCCTTTTTAATGTATCTAACTGGTTTGAATTAGTATTTTAAATTAAAATCACCCTAATTCTTCATGTTGTAACTACGAGGAAAAGCAAAAGGTGCACTAGTCGCTGTTGATTTCCGGCTAATACTCACCAGCCCCGCAAGAGCGGGGCTTTTTATTGCTGAGTTAAAAAAAATTAATTCGTTACTCTTGGTTGATCACAATCGTCGCTCTGATGCCGCTTCACTCTTTAGGTATACTTGTTAATATCAAGAATTTGTGGTGATGAGCTTTCTAAAAATTCTCACTTCAATTTTTTTGATAATCGGTGTATCTGGTTCTGTTTTTGACGATGAATCAGACTTGTATTCATCGAAAACAGAAGCCTTTGAACAATGTGAGGAATGGAAGGATGAAGGTAATGTGGTTGTCTATCCAATACATGTCAACATAGCGGAGGAGGCATCACGCTTTAATCTTGAGCATCCAGCTCCTTTATTAATCTCTCCTAGTTCGACAATGGGAAAATTAAAATATGCTGATAGGGTCTATGAATGGAATCAATTAGTGAAAAATTTTCTTGATAACCACCCTGCAAAAGCAATTAAAGTTCATTCACGTATGTGCGAGTATGAGCCAAAAGAACAGCTATTTGTGGGCTATGAAAATAAGCTAATTCAAGATCGGGTTTGGAAGGATGCTTATGGAATGAGAGGCAGGATGGAGAAAGTGAAGTCTTTTAGATATTGATCTTCCGTGATTATAATCGATTGAAATTTCGTGGGAGTGTCATTTTCAGTAACTTTGCTCTTGCCTCAGGCTTGCTGTGCTCATGCACGGCTTTGGGCCTCTAGCTTAGATACAGGCCTTGATTTCATATATCACTCTTGATTGTGATGTTTTTTGCCGATACACTTTTTTTAGCAACTAAAATTTTTAAGTTAAATCTTAGGGAAACAGATGGATCTTCGTCTTGTTGAGTTGCTTGGGAAGTATCAGGAGGAAGAGCTTGAAGCCATTGAGCGATGGTTCAACCATACACAGCCGTTGGCTCTTGAAATCATGGGAAGCATGAAGATTGCTCGAGGAGCTATTAAAAGGGAGAAAAAACTGTAAATATTTTCGCGAGCTATGGAATGGTGAGATTTTGTAGACTCATAATTCTTTGCCAGGAGAGTTAGTTTCTACATTGTCGGGGCTCTTCCTTTTTTCTGCTTACCGAATTTTAACTTGTTTCAGCCTATAATTGTTTTCTATATGGTTAAATCTAGATCCTAATCTTTCATTCGCTGGCTAAAATAAGTTTGATTTTTAATAATCATATTTACGTCTTTTCTCAAGGATTGTCCGCAATTGTGTCTTTAGCCATGGAGCTGCTCAAACCAAAATCCGGCGAGCTGCCATGAGCTGAACAAAAAGATCGCAAGAAACAGCCAGTTCACCCAGGCGGGTCGATCGCGGTTCTCAAACATGCAACGAGGGGTTGATTCCCTTCAATTCTGGCCGATCAGCGTTGAGAAATCATGAATTCTTTTGAATGGTCGTCCCTGTCTCATGATTTTGTGGATTCTGAATACCAATCGGCACTCTGAAGCGACACCTGAGATCCGCCGGCTCGTTTGAGATCATGCATTCCTTCAAGCTGTCGGTAGACGGCTTTCAATTGTCTTTGAATGTGATCTGTGTGCGGCATGGCATATAAGGTCAACAGTGCTTCCTCGAGATGGTGCTTTGCATCAATCAACAGCCGGCAATCGGTACTTCCAGGTTCGTAGCCCATAAAACTTTTATCGTGGTGTTCCATTCAGCATGATTGTTTCAAGCAAGGTTGTGGCATTTTTTACCAAGTGACAAATGTCTAGGGTTCTACTTGCTTGCCACCTGCCTCGATCATGTCCCACGGTCACAATTTGGGTGGGATGGGACTGTTCCCCTGCTGTAGAAATTGGTAAGGCTGCACCTATCAGTAGAGGCCGTAGAGCATGCTGCGACCTACAAGTTTCCAGGTTGATGCCAAGACGGGCTCCTTGCTCAACTGACGAACAACATCTCCCGATAGGAAGGAAGCGGCCAACGATCGTCATCGACGAGGCCTTCAAGTCCATCCACAACATCCCGCAGTTGCAGAAGACGCGGCAGAAGAACGTTTGCTGCGTGGTTCATTGATGCAGTGGTGTCGCCGTGATGCAGCTGGTGCAATTCATCGTCGAGAGCATTGATTTGATCCTGCATCCGTTGCTGTAGCTCTGCCGCATATTGCAGAGTTCGTTGATCAGGGTTCAGGCCTACAGCTTGTTGTTGGCTAATACTTCGTGCCAATGAGCCCAGATGTTTCTGAACAGCGGGGCTGATTTGTGTCCGAACAATGTTCAGGGCAACCTTGGCTTCAACCTCTACTGCAAGGGTGTACTGCTCGCTGTACACCTCGTAGCGACTTTCTAATTCCACTGGTGAGATCACAGCTTGTCGCTGAAATAGCTCCTTCACGTCACCCCGGCGCAGCACTGGAAGGGCGTTGGCGGTGTTGCGTAGGTTTTCCAATCCCCGTTGCTCGGTGGCCTCCTGATGCCATGCATCGGAATATCCATCACCTCCAAAGACGGCTGCACCGTGTTGGTCCATCACTTGCTTTAGGACGTCTGCTGCACACTGTTCCAAGGATTGGCCTGAGGCCAAGTGTGTCTCGATTTGATCGCTAATCCATTCCAGTGAGTCAGCGAGAACGGTATTCATCGCGACCAATGGACCAGCCACTGATTGGCCAGATCCCACAGCTCTGAATTCGAATCTGTTGCCTGTAAATGCAAACGGCGATGTTCGGTTGCGATCACCAGCATCCTTCTTGAACTCAGGCAGGCTGTCGACACCCAGACGCATCAGATCTCCTGTGCTGCTTCCGGTCACTTCGCCACGCTGGAACTGCTGGAAGACTTCTTCCAGTTGTTTGCCCAGGTACATCGAGATGATCGCTGGTGGAGCCTCATTGGCTCCTAATCGATGATCATTTCCTGCCGTCGCAACGACTGCTCTTAAAAGCGGGCCGTAGCAATGCACGCCACGGATCACAGCGGCGCAGAACAAGAGGAATTGGAGATTGTCATGGGGAGTTGAGCCAGGGTCTAGAAGATTGCCCTGCGTGCTGTTGCCCACTGACCAGTTCACATGCTTGCCAGATCCATTGATGCCAGCGAATGGCTTTTCATGCATGAGGCACATAAACCCATGGCGTTTTGCCGTGCTGCGAAGCACAGTCATGATCATTTGTTGATGATCGGTCGCTACGTTGGCGGCTTCATGGACAGGCGCGATTTCGAACTGTCCAGGAGCAACTTCGTTGTGTCGGGTTTTTGCAGGAATTCCGAGTCTGTACAGCTGGTGTTCAACGTCCTGCATATAAACCTGAACCCGTTCAGGAATCGCACCGAAGTAATGATCGTCAAATTGCTGCCCCTTGGGTGAGGGAGCGCCGAACAGTGTTCTGCCTGCGAGGAGGAGGTCTGGTCGGAGCGTTGCAAATTGACTATCGATCAGAAAATATTCCTGTTCAGCGCCGCAAGAGCTGTTCACTGCAGCCACGTCCTTGTTGCCAAGCAAACGAAGCAACCGTTGCGCTTGGCGATCCATTGCTGCGTTCGAGCGCAGGAGTGGGGTTTTCTTGTCGAGAGCTTCCCCTGTCCAACTCACAAATACGGTGGGGATGCATAGGGTGATGCCATTGGGCGTTCGCATCAAATATGCAGGGCTAGTGATGTCCCAAGCTGTGTATCCACGGGCTTCGAATGTGGAGCGGATCCCGCCATTGGGGAAGGAGCTTCCGTCAGGCTCTCCCTGGATCAGAAGTTTCCCCGTAAATTCATGAATCGCTTGGCCATCCTTTTGAGGACTAATAAAACCGTCGTGTTTCTCAGCCGTTGAGTTTGTGAGTGGGTAGAAGACGTGAGCGTAATAGTGAGCACCATTGTTGACTGCCCAATCCCTCATCGCCTGAGCAACCGCGTCAGCGACCTCCAAGTTCAATTTGCCTCCATCACGGATCACGCGACGAACCCCCTTGAAAGCTTCCTTGGGGAGTGCATTTTTCATGCGCGCCAGTGTGAAGACATCACTGGCCCAGATCTCTTCCAGGGATGGAGTTTTGACGCAAGCCATTGGTTTGCGTTGTTGAATGGCCTGTAGAGCAGCCAGTCGTGATGGATGGGGCATCGCTGCTAGGCCCCTCAGGGGCGTATTTTTGCCAACTAAATTACGCCCTCGCATAAGGGTTAACGCTTTGCTGCTTGTGTTCCATGACATCAGCTCATGTCATAAACAGAGCCGTAGCAGAGCATTGGAACCCTAGAGAGGCTTTTAGGCTGTTTTCAATCCCAATCCCTAGTGCAGGAGACGATGTGCTCCTTGCATCGTTGCTGATCACTTCTATCTCAGATGAACAAGTGCTGTTCACTGAGCATGGTTCAGATCGATCTCCTTGGCCTGTGATTAACATCAATTCGGCGGTGAATGTTGAGTCGGTGGTTTCTATTGATTTGGCAATTTGAAGAGAGTGGTGCAGCACCAGCGGGTTTCTGGTTCAGCTGCGTTGGATTGATCTATTCATGCCGTATGGGGGTGAGCTAATATAGGAAAGTTATTTGTATTATGAGATAACAGCTTGATCTTTTCATTTTGAATTTAACTACTTAATTTCTCAACCTGTTTGTAGTGATGGTTCTACCTTCTGATCAAGATCGTCTCTATTTCCCGGCAACGGAACGGAATCGTGGCCCAATCGGAGATGCACTTGCTGAAATTCTGCCTGAACATGGTGCTGTCCTTGAAATTGCAAGTGGAAGTGGTGAACATGCCATTACTTTTCAGCAACGGTTTCCTGGCATTTTGTGGCAAGCCAGTGATTCTGATCCAGAACATTGCAAAAGTATCAATGCTTGGATTGAGCATGAGTGTCTGAGTGATCAGATGCCGCAAGCCTTATGCCTCGATGTTCTTGACTCGCCTTGGCCGCTTCCCAAACAGATTAGAGTTGAATTAAAAGTTGTTGTTGCGATCAATCTGATTCATATTTCCCCTTGGACCTGCTGTAAATCGTTAATTGAAAAGGCATCTGAAAACCTTCCGATTGGAGGTCGCTTGATTCTTTACGGACCTTTTCGTCGTAATGGCTCTCATACGAGTTTGAGTAATGAGACCTTTGATCAATCGTTGCGTGATCGCAATCCGTTGTGGGGGGTACGTGATCTTGAAGCTGTGGAGAAACTTTGTTTTGATCTTGAATTCAAAAATATGCACGTTCAAGAATTACCAGCCAATAATCTCATTATCAGTGCTTCAAAGGCTGTTCGATCCGACCGTTAGTTTTGCTTTTAGTGTAAATATTGATTGATATACGCTGTTGAAAGTATTATCTGATCAATAATTCTCTACTGCCGTGATTAGTGACTATTGGGAAGGGATTTTATATTGGCTCTCAACATTAAGATGATTCCGAGGCTAACTAGTCATTGAGCTTTAGCCGTTGCTAGGTTTTATTGAGTGTTCGTTGCCATCTCCCAAGCATGCCGCTGAGAGCTTTCTTCTCATCCGTGTAAAAATAATTCCCTCGAGATTGAGGGAGCGTTCACTGGAATGATCCCCATCACCCAGCCCATTGAAGGATAGGTCGATTCCAACTGTTCAGATGAGCTGTTCTCCACGAATTTGAGCTAGCGCTCCACAGATCAGCAAAGCGCAGCTCACTTTTCCCACATGTTGTGGAGAAAGTGAGCTCTACGGTGCTGAATGGCTGATTTTGTGGAAAACAGAGCAAAGTGTGTCATGATTGGCATTCCCCATCACCCGCCCCGCTTAGCTGAGCTATGTGGGGCTTTTTGCTGTCAGCAACAAAGGCAGCGAAGCGAATTTGATAGTACGAATGCGCTCATGCCTGCTTGGTGTTGCCAATGGTTTTATTGGTTGATTGAGTAATTTGTATTCAGGGATCAATTCTTTCCGGATTGGTGGTGATATATTGGATGAATTGGCGTTTATAGTATTAACAATTTTCACTCAGTAAGCATCTGAAGTGGTTTACTGGTGAACAAAGGGCGTTAGAGGTAACAATCCTTTGAGCAAATAGAGCAAGGGGGTGGTTTGAATGAAAATAGTATCTATTGAAAAACGCTAGTTGATAACCTTCGACTTCTGCCGGGATCTTTTTGACGGTCACCGTATCCTGTATCCGTTAGGACTATGGAGAGGAATAAGAGGAAGTCGTGCCCGTTGTTTTTGTGGTGTGATCTGAACAATCAACGTCTTGGTTGGTGCTGGAATTACCGATCGATTGCGTGAGTCAGAGCCTTGAGCCATTGTCTCGTCAAACCGAGACAGTTTCCTCGATCTGGGTTTCTCCCATGACCTCTGAGCTTGCATTGATCCAGATGATGCCTTGCTGTCTGACGAGACAGATCAAATCTTTGTTGCGAAGAACTCTGTATGTGGAAGGTTCTTCCATGCACAGCTCTTTCGCATAGCTGACGGCAGCATGAATATCGGCCTGGGTGGCACTTGGTTTCCAACCATCAGGAGTAAGCCGTTCGATATCAACCATGAGTAATTTTACTTATTGACGTTAGTTTCTCGCAGGTGGCCCCCAATAGCAAGCAAAGTGTTCACATCCAAACCGAGTGTTGAATACTGGTATGCGAGCAATTTGCCCAGTGGTTTGATCTGATACTTTATGCTCCGACTAAAGATGGTTTAATTCATAATATAAACTAGATCGTCTGTCTGTACTCTCTTCGTGAATGAAGAGTTTTAGGCCATGATGGTAATCATGTTTGTGTTTTGGTGGATTTGTTTAGAATTTGGTAAAGTATTTTCAGGAGTTCTTTGATGTGATTTGGAGCTATCGCTATGCATCATATTCAGTTTTATTATGTTTCTTGAGATCGGACCATTAGCGGTGGGTGCTCCTTAGGAGGCTCGGGTGAGGCTGTTAGCTTGATCTGTATTACGTGTTGATGTGTGGATTCTATTCAAAGGGGCTTCTTTGAGTGGTAGTCGGATGTTTATCCAAAAATTGTTTGACCGATTCCGCCTGAGCCCTATAGGCATTTTGTTTGTCAAAATATTCGGCATCTACAGTTATTCTTGTGTTTGTACTGGATAACCATTTGATCTTCGCATCAACTCAAGTCTGCTTTTAGTCTCCATTCTTTTTGATTGAGAATTTTGCATCATTCAACTGACCCATGCGTGTCTATGAATGATGTTCTGCTCTCATCCTTTTCGCCGTTTAGTCCAGATCAGTAGCGATGTAGCAGCGTCTGCGGAGCTGGTCGACAAAAGCCCTTGCTTCGGTACCTCTGTATTTTTCCTTGAGCTGATCAACGATTCCGCCTTGGTCAAGGTTTTTGCCGTAAGCATCCACCACGAGGTCTAGGGCAAAGTCGATTAGTTCAGCCTCTTCTGCACTGAGTCGTACATCGACAAAATTTTCCATTCGATCCAGATTCCTTTAAGGTGTTACATCAGAATTCTGGTGCACAGCCCTCGATTATGTCTTGGGTGTGAAGTTATTTCTTGCAGGATCTTGGTTTTGTTCTTTCATGCTCTGTCTTTAAAGCAAGTTATCTTTGCTTAGTTCTTCAAATACCTGTGATGGCCCCAATGATTCGCTGACAATATGTATTGTCAGCCTTAAAACTTCTCCGAGTTTGGCTATTGATGCTTGAGATACCTTGCTAAGAATAACATTGGTTTATCAGCTCAGAGACGATTGACTTGCCCGCTCTTGGCTTTTGCACTCAACCACCTCAGGGGCATTCTCAATATTGATAGGTGTAAATACTACCCCACGTTGAATCCTGAAAATATTCCAATATTCGCTTCTTTGTGCCATTGAATACTTGTGCGCATCATTCAATCGAGCTATTAGAGACATAGTCAACATCCAATCTTGCTATGGCAGTCCTTTTTGCCCTACCCAAAACGCAGTCGATCTATCGTCGCTACTGGGCTTCATCTGCTAAATAAACCTCTTCGACAATTTTAATTCCTTAATGCCCTGCACCCCCCGTTATGCACCGGGGGGGCGGACAGTTATCTCAGGATCTAGCTTCTTCCCTACTGTTGCGACTGTCAGTGCCAAAAAGGTGTGACTAGGTGTCATGCAGAAAACAAGACTGTTTATCCAGCTCGATAAACAGATCAATATGTGATCTCAAGGACCTTCGCTGAAGACTCGAACAGAAGTGGACATTGCCTGGCCAGACGCATGGCTTGAGTCTGAGCTCCTCACCAATCATGGTGTCTTTCTGATATGCGAGTCTCTGCGAAGGTGGTGGATTTTACAGTTGCGAATGCCGATGCACGCGATCGTGCAATTTATGGCCCACTTTTCCGAACTGAATGCCATTCATGGTTAACGGCAACATTGATCAGTTCCTAGCCGAGATGGGGCGTATTCCACTGCTCACGGCAGCTGAAGAAATTACGCTTGGAACTGCTGTACAGCTCGGTAAATCACTAGAGGCCACACCTCGCCAACAACGGGCTGGTCAACGAGCCAAGGAGCGGATGATCAAAGCCAACATCAGGCTTGTGGTCAATGTCAGCCGGAAGTACATGCACCGCCAGATGGGCCAATTGGAATCTGGTGATCTGATTCAAGAAGGCTGCATCGGTCTGAACCGAGCAGTGGAGAAATTTGATCCAGAACTTGGCTACAAATTCAGCACCTATGCCTACTGGTGGATCCGGCAAGCGATTAGCAGGGCAATTGACCAAACAGCATCAACCATCAGGGTTCCAACCTCTATGCACCACATGCTTCTCAAGCTGAATCATCTCCCTCCTGGATTGAATGAACAGCAGATTTGCGAGCACCTTCAAATTAGTGATGTGCAGCTACAAAACCTTCGCCATGCCCTAGTAGCAAAAAGAACTACTTCCTTGGATATGAAGCTTGGCAGCGATGGTGATGGTTCAACTCTCAATGAATTGCTGTGCGATGAGCAGTCAACCCTCAATATCGATAAATTCCAGTGGGAGATAGTAAGAGATAGGTTGGAAGTGCAAAAAGAATCTGCCATAAATAATGACCAAGTGCTCCTCCGCCGCAATGTTGTTGATGATGAAAGCCTTCAATCGATTGCCAACGAAATCGGTATTAGCCGTGAGCGTGTTCGTCAGAAAGTCGAGCGAGCAAAAAAACAACTTGCATCAAAGTTGATCGAGCACCGGGAGTTGGTTGCATAAATGTTGGGGCCTTTCCATCGCTGTCACCTCCGTGATCCTCCCAGTCTCCATCTGTAGGGATTGTTCAGGCACTTAGGCAATAAAAAACCCAGTCAGAGACTGGGTTTTTTATTGCAACGGAGAGGGTCGGATTCGAACCGACGGTGGGCTTGCACCCACGCTGGTTTTCAAGACCAGAGCCATAAACCACTCGACCACCTCTCCTTGAGGCCTTTATATCTTATCATCTCGCCAACATTAAGGCTGGAACTTACCTACGAGTTTTTTTAAACCTGTAACGGTATAAATTTTACCAAGGAAGTGATTACTAACTTGTCCAAGAAAGTTAAGGTCTCATGGCTTTTGAGTGCTCTGTGTGCATTGTTGATGTATTGATCCTTTTTGATTTGTATGCTTTGACCAGTTGTTAAACGCATTGCTGTTGCTTAAATCTGTTTCTAGTAAGTTTTAGTTCAATTGCAGTCAGACATAAGTCTTGTGCCATGTGATCTAGTCTTATATTTGTCTGAGGCGATTTCTTGACATAAAAAAAGGACTTAAGCTTTGTGCCTAAGCCCTTTTTGATTGTTTAGCTATTCGGCTTTGCTAACGGTAATAAGCATTTGTCTGAATCACATCCAGCCGGACCTGCTTCCGTAAGCTCTCCATTGTCATACCTTTGCAATGCGTCGAAAAAGTCATTGTTGACTCGGCGTTCAATGACTTCCTTCTGCATGCGCTCATAGGTTTGCGCATCGATTGGTTCGAATGGCAAGCGAGGGAAGGTTGCATTCGCATCGAATCGAGCAAGGAGCGCTGCAGAAATGTATCCACCCCCCTGTTGGATGGTCTTGTGAAGAGCATCGGTTAATGGTTCGATCTCATGCTCACGAAATTCAATCGTTGCCGATGTGTTGTGGGCGGTGAAGTTCGATTGGACTTGCATGTAGAAGTCAAACTGTGCCAACGCCGAAAACGCATTGATCTCCACAGTGTCTGCTCCTGGAAGATTGGCCCAGCTCACTTCTGTTGGAATTTCCACTAACCATTCCGTGCAGCGTGTATCAAATGGATCATTCAAAAGACGACCTTGATCATCCTTGTCCGACTGAGAGGGAACCACGGTGTAGCCATAGTCCATGCAGGCCATTGCTACAGGATCATTTTTGCGGAATGTGATCCTGCGGATAAAGCGTTGAGCTTTGGGGGGATGCCATCCAGGAGCAGCACCTGTGAGCAGGCTTTTTGTGCCGGCTGGCTGAACTGTGGTGCAGCGGTTTGGACGCCGTAAACCATGGCGGTCGCAATAATCCCAGACGGTTTCATTCACGATCGACTTCCACCGCTTCAAGTAGTTAGCCTCTTGCGTCTTGTAGTTGAGGCCTTCTTCGGTTTCTGGTCTCCCAGCTTCCCACCACTTCAACCAAGGTGTGCCGAAAGCATGAACGAAGAAGTCAAACAAGCCAGTAAAGCTCACACCCACAATTGGATCCCAGGCGCGACTCTGGCGGTAGCGTTCCACCTCGAATTCGTGATTGAGCAGACACGCAACTGAAAGAGCAGCTGCTCTGAAGGCGTCGCGTTGAGATTGCTCGTCTTTAGGGTCAATTTGGTTGAGATGCACCTCTGCGAGGTTGCAATGAAAATCTGCGCCGAGGATTTCACCGCAAGGGTTTAAGCCGTAACGGCTTAGTCGATGCTCGAGTTCCTGTTCAGAGATCGGACCATGATTTTGTTGAAGCCAGCGACCAGCTTCCTGACGGCCTTGGTCGCAGTAAATCTCGATAAATTCGCTTCTTAGTTCTTGTGTAGATAGCAAATCAGCATTAGAGCGAGCAAGTGCTTCGGGGGCGAATTGAATGGCCCCTTCTCCGCTGTGGAATTGCCGTGTGACAGCTTCCAGCAGCACATCTCTGCTTGGGCGGGTGTGATAAACGCGGGTGTGGTTGGCCATCCGCAGCGCATCACGCTCAGGGTCAATCCTCCAGTTCCCTTCAGAATCCTGTTGCCACAAGTTTTCCTTGGCTCCAGCGGCTGCTGTGTCATCGGATGCGAATTGACGCATACCTGCGCTGCGACGGATGTTTCCAGCCACAATCGTGACGGCTGCTTCGTCAATGAGGAGACAGCATTCAATCGATGTGAGCTTTCGGCCAATTGCTTTACCAAGCAATTTGGCGACTCGACCGTATAGATCTTTCAGTTTCACTGGATTCGCCATGCCTCCGAAACCCTTGAGGGTTTCCCCGACGGGACGAACGTCAGACAGGTCTATCTCAACACTGACGTTTCGCCCTTCGAAACGAGGATCACTACTCAGTTCTAGGAGCAGTTGGTAGCTATCAACCCAACCTCGCCTGGTGTCGCCAACCTTGATTGAAACGTTGTGATCACTGATGCTGTAAGTGGTAGTTTCTTGCCGTTTTTCTGCAGGTGTAATGCCAATATTCGAAACGCTTAAGATATCAATTGGGTTGGTGACAACTGGAAGCTGATCAATGAAATGGGGCTCAATGATGGCGCCTGTTCCACACCCCATCATCGCTAGATCCATCATCAGACCGAACGCTTCCCAATCCACAAGGTTTGTGGAGGTGCAGTTGTAGGCCCCTGAGAAATTTTCAGGCTTTTCGATCCAAGGGGTGCCACCAATCCACTGCCAGCGTCCCGAGGGAAGTGCTTTTTTCTCAGCCTGCATCCTTGCCAATAAATCCATTTCCTCAGCGTTGAGGGAACCAAGTTTCAGGAGACCTGATCGGTTTCGTTCCCCTACTTCACTCCAGCTTTCTCGTCCTTTGGGTAAGCGCCGGCTGTAAGTGCGATAAAACACAGGGTTGGCTGCGGGCGCACTTGCAGGGAAGTCGCCATTGGTAGGAGCGAGTCCAGTGGTTTGCGTATCTAGCTTTTCAGTGCGGCTTGGTGTGAGAGTCACTAGCGATAGTTGGCTTGTCCTATCCCAATCTTAACGCCACCAATGGGGTCCGCAAGTCTCTATGAGCACCATTGACAGTGTTTTGGCTGTGAGAATGGCGTGATTTATCCCTAGATTCCGCCTCGCTGCCACGATGGAACTTTGTACTCAGCGACCATTGGTCATGGTTAAGTGCCTTCGCTGCAGTCACCCACGGAACTGGCGTTCAATGGTTTGAGTGGTCCTGTTTTGTTGTGCTTCTACTCTCAACCATGAGACTCAGATCAGCGCAAGGATGATTAAGTTGACTCAGTTTCAGCTCCCTCTGGATCGCTCCCACGCCAAGAGCAACCATTTCCGCTTGCTTAGAAGTGATTTTTTTGTCTTGGTTTGACATTGCTTGGGCTCAAGTTGTTGGCGAGAATGATATTGAGATCTCTTGCCACCACCCCCCAGAGTGCTTTGTTGAGTCTCATTATCCTGAAGTCTGATGCAACGTTGTCCTGAACCGGAGTTGATGAATGCATCTGATCAGGTGATTGCCTATGCAGAGGCAGATTTTAGTTCTGGTGATCACTCTTTTGTTGAACGTTTGCTTGAACTGATTGATCATTTCTGCAGCACTCTCCCTCCAGGTAGTTTGATTCTGGATTTAGGTTGTGGTCCTGGGAATATTTCTGAGAGGCTTGCAGCTTGTTTGCCCTTGTCAGAGGTGATCGGCATTGATGGGGCCTCTTCAATGATCAGCATGGCCAATCAAAAACTATTTTGTCGAAGGCCTGCTATTACGAATTTGAACTACCAACTTGTTGATTTAAGCCATTATTGTCTTGATGATATACAGGATATAAAAGGTGCCTCTGTCATTGTTAGCAATAGCTTTCTGCATCATCTCCATGCCCCCCAAACGCTATGGGCTTCTGTCAAGCAGCTTGCTGCACCCAATGCGTTGATGTTGCATCGCGATTTACGCCGACCCTCAAATGAGCTTGAGGTTGATGCGCTTTGTGATCGCTATGTCAGTGAGGCCCCTTCCGTCTTGCAACGCGACTTTCGAGCATCCCTGAAGGCTGCCTTCACGGTAGACGAGGTCTCTGAACAGCTTGAGCTAGCTGGACTGAGTCAATTCAAGGTCAAGGAGATTGGTGACAGATACCTTGAGGTTTGTGGATGGTGGTGACCTTGATGTTGCCTCGACCATTGACTGTCAGGCTGGTGGTGTCAACAGCGAGATCATGAGCACGCGTTTGGGAACTGAGAGCAGCGAGCCGTTGGACTTATTAAGTGGTGAGGATGGTCTCGCTGAAGCTGTGGCTCGTCGTCGCAATTTTGCGATCATTTCCCATCCAGATGCAGGAAAAACCACGCTCACCGAGAAACTCTTGCTGTATGGAGGTGCGATTCAGCAAGCTGGTGCTGTAAAGGCTCGAGGGGAGCAACGCAAAGTTACTTCCGATTGGATGGAGCTTGAAAAACAGCGCGGTATTTCGATTACGTCGACAGTGCTGCAATTCGACTACTCCGGCAGCACGATTAATTTGCTAGATACTCCTGGTCACCAGGATTTTTCTGAAGATACTTACCGCACCCTTGCTGCCGCTGATAACGCGGTGATGCTTGAAGATGCTGCGAAGGGTCTGGAACCTCAAACACGCAAGCTGTTTGAGGTTTGCAGGATGCGTGAGATCCCAATTTTTACGTTCATCAACAAGATGGATCGTCCTGGTAGAGAGCCCTTAGCTCTGTTGGACGAAATTGAGGCTGAATTAGGCCTGACGCCTTGGGCTGTGAATTGGCCGATCGGCAGCGGTGAATTATTTCGTGGAGTGATCGACCGTCGTACACGTCAGGTTGTCCTGTTCAGCCGTGCTCAGCGCGGTCGTCAGTCTGAGGAAAAGCTGTTTGATTTGGATGATCCGCAATTACAAGACTTAGTGGAACCAGAGTTGCTAGCTCAGGCTGTTGAGGATCTTGATCTTCTTGAAGCAGCTGGTGCAGAACTTGATCTTGAATTGGTTCATGCCGGTGAATTAACCCCGGTCTTTTTTGGATCGGCCATGACTAATTTTGGTGTGCGTCCATTCCTGGATGCGTTTATGGATATGGCCCAAAAGCCAGTAGCTCGTATTGGTATTGATGGTCCTGTTGATCCCTTGCGCCCAGATTTCAGCGGGTTTGTTTTCAAACTTCAGGCCAATATGGACCCACGTCATCGTGACCGTGTGGCTTTTGTTCGTGTTTGTAGTGGGAGATTTGAAAAAGATATGTCTGTGCGTCATGCCCGCACTGGTCGTACCATCCGTCTTTCGCGACCTCAGAAACTCTTTGGTCAAGATAGGGCTGTTGTTGAAGATGCTTACCCCGGTGATGTGATTGGTTTAAATAATCCCGGCATGTTCTCAATCGGAGATACGCTTTACACCGGAACAAAGGTTGAATATGAAGGAATTCCCTGCTTTAGTCCAGAGATCTTCAGCTGGTTGCGTAATCCGAATCCTTCTGCATTTAAAAGCTTTCGTAAAGGCGTTAATGAGTTACGTGAGGAGGGTGCTGTTCAAATTCTCTATGACACAGACGAAAGTAAGCGCGATCCCATTCTTGCTGCCGTAGGCCAGTTGCAGTTGGAAGTAGTGCAGTATCGCCTCGAAAATGAGTATGGCGTTGATACTCGTCTCGAAGCTCTTGGTTTTCAGGTGGCCCGCTGGGTGACGGGTGGTTGGTCTTCCTTGGAGGATGTGGGTCGTATCTTTAATTGCAAGACCGTCCGTGATGCATGGAATCGCCCCGTGTTGTTGTTCAAAAACGAATGGAATTTGAACCAGCTAGTTGAGGAGCACCCAGAACTTGAACTCAGTACTGTTGCTCCTGTGGTGAGTGGTGTTGAGCCAATCAGTCTTTGAGTAGCGATCGCTGCTTTAGACCTCTCGCAACATCGCTTCATGCTCGCCAGACTGATCGAATGGATCTGTTTGTGTTGCGTCACGTCTGGCTTCTACGTCCATGCTCCGACGGAGGGACGGAGTACGTGTGTTTTCGTCCCGGGCAGGATCGTGTTGAAGTGGTTGAGGGATATCACCTTCCCCCCCAGATGCCTTTGATTAAGCGTAGAAAATGGCTCGACAGCGCTGAAGTGCCCCATTGCAGACTGCAACTTGAAAAGGTCCAAGGTTTTAAGCATGGGCAGCCTCTGTTTTGATTCAACTCAGCTCTCCCGATTGTGAGCTCCGCTCGATACGCTCTTTAAAGACTGAAGTGGATTAATGGCATCAGGGGTTGATCTCGGCTCGAGCTCAGAGTCCCAGGATCCTTATGAAAGGCTCGGGATTTCTGCTGATGCTGGGTTTGAGGAGGTACAAAGAGCGCGTGAAACGTCTCTGAAAGCCGCTGGTGATGATCCAATGGCTAGGGCTCGTATTGAAACCGCCTACGACGCAGTATTGATGGGACGTTTGCGCGAACGACAGTCTGGAACGATTAGTTCCGCTGCCGTCACGGCCTCTCGTCTTGAGGATCAAAGCGCATCGACGCCCGCATCGTCGCCGGTTAATCCCTCTGCTCTCTTAACCAGAATTCGTAACCTCTCCCTGCCAAGCCCCAAGTTGAACTCTGCAGGTTTTCTTCCGAGCTTGAGTTTGGTGGAAGGTCAAGGGTTGCTGGTGAGAGTCATCGCTGGAGGCATCGGTTTGTTGTTGCTGCTTGCGGCTCCAACAGCTGTCGACTTGGTGCTAGCACTCTCCACGATTGGCTTGTTTATTTCTCAGGTCAAGCGTGGTCGAAAACCACTTGGTGCTTTGGGTTGGAGTTTGGCCCTTGTGGCTTTGGGTTTGGTTCTGGGAGCGGTGATTGCTGCCCTGTTCGCCACCCAGTCAGGATTGCCCTTGAATCCGATTCTCCTCGAAGCATTGCCAGCCTACTTAGTTCTTCTTGCTGGAACATTGCTATTGCTTTGAGTTAGAAATTCATAAGCTATCGATCAGTGCCGATAAGTCTTCTTCATTGAGTTTGTAAACTTCACTGCAGAAGTGGCATGTGATTTCAGCGCCTTTGTCTTCTTCGAGCATCGTGTTGAGCTCATCCTTACCAAATAATCTCATTGCGTTGATGCTTCTTTCTCTGCTGCAAGGACATGAGAATTGAATTGTTTGTAACGGCTCTCCAGCTGGAATCGGCCGAGGATCTAAATCAGGAAAAACATCTTTAAGCAGATTCTCAAGGTGATCTTGGCAATCACGCAGATGTTCACTGAAGTTTTGGATTTCGCGACAACGTTCCTCCAGTAAAGCAACCAGTGCCGGTTCTTCTGCAGCTTTTGGAAGCACCTGTACTAACAGGCCGCCACTGCATTCTAGCCCTTCTTGATTGATTGTTTCTCCAACAAATACGGCTGAGGGTGTTTGTTCTGAGTGCAGCAAATACGAAGCAACATCTTCTCCAATTCCTCCACGAACTAATTCAACAGTGCTGCTGAATGGTTCCCCTTTTCCTTCGTCCCGTACAACATGAAGGTAGCCCGTGCCTGCAGCAGCATTGAAATCAAAGCTGTAGTGACCAGCTTCATCTTCAATGGGATCTAATTCAAGTTCTGGGTGACCTACATATCCGCGCACGCGACCATCTCTGCCAGCATCGACAAACAGTCCACCGATCGGCCCATCGGAGCCAATGCGTAAGTTCACACGGCCGTGTTGCACCTTCATCGAGCTGGCTAACAACAGCCCAGCACTCATGGCACGCCCGAGCATCACCGTCGTTAAGTAGGACAGGCGATGCCGCCGCCTCGCTTCGCGAGTGGCTTCTGTGGTGATCACCGCCACAAGCCTGATGCCTCCGCCAGCTGCCGTGGCCCGGACAAGGCAGTCACCCATGGCGTTTGTTCATCACAGCGGCAATGGTGACAGAGCGTGGAGACGTCCCTCTCTCAAGCTCCAATGGTTTCCGCTCCACTCTTCAAAGAGATCCGGTTCATGGGTCACCACGATGAGTAACCGATCTGTGGCGAGATCTTGAAGTAATTCGAGCACTTCGGAACGCACAGACCAATCAAGACCAGCGGTTGGTTCATCCAACAGCAACACGTCTGGGCGGCGCAGCAACTGCACGGCTAAGGCAAGGCGTCGTTGTTGCCCTCCGCTCAAGCGTTCTGGGGCCTGTCGCAGATCCACATCGCCTAGCCCTACTCGCCTCAGCACATTGCTTCGCTCCTCACTCGTAAGCCGTTTGTGGCCAAGTTTTAATTCCTGAGACACGTTTAATCCCAGAAAGTGCCGTTCAGGAAACTGAAACACCACGCCACAGAGCCAACGCCTTTGCCGTCGCGTGAGCGCTTGTTGATTCCAGTGGATTGAGCCCTTCTGTGCTCCCGCTAAGCCACTGATGACTTCGAGCAAGCTCGTTTTGCCACTGCCGCTATTGCCTGAGATCAACACCGGCTCGCCTGGCGATGCTTTGAGGTTGATGTCGTTGAGGACCACGCGTTCTGACGTCGCCGGCCGGAATTGAATGTCGTTCAGCTCCAGCATGGGGCTCAGATGCTTCTGTTGATTGCAGTGCTGTGTTCAGCATGATTGATCATGATCGTGGCCGATCTCTTTTGAGACAGCGATGATGCGAAGGTCTCCAATAGGCCATGCACGTTCGTTTTCGAGAGGTTGATCCGTTTAATTGCTGGGTGTGGCTTCGATTTAGTGAAATTCCTGGTCAAGGGGAGCGAAATTATGTGGATGGCATCTTTGACAGCTGGTATGTGATCGGTCGGCTTGGTGGCTTCAATGCCGAGAACCTTCAGGTGCATGAAGAAGCCGAGGACCTGAGCTTCATGAGTTACGACAACGACGATGCCTCCTCAGCGATGCCGGCCTTGATGCACAACATGGGTCAGCTGGAGTACCACGAGGAGTGGGCTCGCTGCTGGTTGGATTTGGGCACCAGTGACGGCATTGCTCTAGACGTTTTAATCAACGCTTTGAAGCAACTCAACTCTGATGTTGTGAAGCTGGATCAATTGCTGATCGGTGGCGTCAATGAAGATTGGCCCGTTGAGGATCACCCTGACAGCGTGTTCCCAAACATGAACTGACTCTTTGTTAAATTAAGGCGTCCTATTCACCCCGCACACCTGTCCGTTTCGGGTGCTGGACGTTGTGCTCTGAGTTTTTGCTCACCACACGCCATACCTGACAGGTGGAGGCGAACCCGAAACCCTAAACAAACATGGCTGTCGTCACTCTCGCCGAGATGATGGAAGCTGGTGCCCACTTTGGTCACCAGACCCGTCGTTGGAACCCCAAGATGTCGCGCTACATCTACTGCGCGCGCAACGGAGTTCACATTATTGATTTGGTGCAGACAGCTGTCTGCATGAACAACGCCTATAAGTGGGTGCGTTCAGCTGCGCGTAGCGGCAAGCGTTTCCTCTTCGTTGGCACCAAGAAGCAAGCGTCTGAAGTTGTGGCTCAAGAAGCCCTTCGCTGCGGATCGTCCTACGTGAACCAGCGCTGGTTGGGCGGAATGCTCACCAACTGGACCACGATGAAGGCCAGGATTGATCGTCTCAAAGACCTTGAGAGGATGGAATCGAGTGGTGCCATCGCGATGCGCCCCAAAAAAGAAGGTGCGGTTCTGCGTCGTGAACTCGAGCGTCTGCAGAAGTACTTGGGTGGTCTCAAGAACATGCGTCGGATTCCCGATGTCGTGGTGCTTGTGGATCAGCGCCGTGAAACCAACGCAGTGCTTGAGGCTCGCAAGCTCGACATCTCGTTGGTTTCGATGTTGGACACCAATTGCGACCCTGACTTGTGTGAGGTGCCTATTCCTTGCAACGATGACGCGGTCCGTTCGATTCAGCTGGTGTTGAGCCGTTTGGCTGATGCGATCAACGAAGGTCGTCATGGCGGCCAGGATGGCCGTGGCGATGATGGCCAGGGCTGATCATCTGCCCTAGATGCTTAGTTTTCGCCGCTGCGTGCTCATAGCCGTAGCGGCATTCTCATAGACCCCCCACTTAATTCACCTCATGGCGGCCGTTTCAGCCAAGCTGGTTAAAGAACTGCGCGACAAAACTGGCGCAGGGATGATGGATTGCAAGAAAGCCCTGGGAGAAACCAGCGGTGATACGACGAAAGCCATTGAATGGCTTCGTCAGAAAGGCATCGCAAGTGCCGAAAAGAAATCAAGTCGTGCAGCTGCAGAAGGAGCGATTGGCAGTTACATCCACACGGGTGCTCGCGTGGGTGTGTTGCTAGAGCTCAACTGTGAGACTGATTTCGTCGCCCGTGGTGATCTCTTCCAGGGATTGCTTCGCGACGTGTCGATGCAAGTTGCAGCTTGCCCCAACGTGGAATACGTCAGCACCGACGACATTCCTCAAGACATCATTGATCGTGAGAAATCGATCGAAATGGGTCGCGATGATCTGGATGGCAAGCCAGATCAGATGAAGGCCAAGATTGTCGAAGGACGCATCGGCAAACGTTTGAAGGAATTGTCCTTGTTGGATCAACCTTTCATTCGTGACAGCTCAATGTCCGTGACCGATTTGGTCAAGGAAGTGGCTGGAAAAATTGGTGAAAACGTCAAGGTTCGTCGCTTTACCCGATACACCCTTGGTGAAGGCATTGAAATCGAGCAGGTCGACTTTGCTACGGAAGTGGCATCGATGACAAACAGCTGATTTTGACGGCTGAGACTCACTCCACGAGCGGTTACGCCCCCAAGGAACAGTTGCGTCGGCTTCAAAAACGATGCCGACGTCTGGCTCCTTTGCTGTATCGAGAGCAAGCGCTTTATCTACAACTTCTCCGCAACCTCTTGTTGCCGAGCGTTCGCAATGCCCTCGGTCATCTCTTGTGTGAACGGGGACAGCGATTATCGCGGATGTCTTCGGAGCAACAGGCTGAACTTCAGCAGACTTTTGATGGACTGATACAACGCTGCTCCAGCCTGATGACTGTTGAGCAGCTCATGGATCTCGCCAGGCGTCTTCAGAAAGAAGCATCGGAGTTTCGCCAACAAGCCCAACGCGAGGTGAGCCAGTCTCTTCAGGCTGATGCTGAGAGTGAACCGCAAGAGATCAATCGTGGCGGGATTGAGTTGAGCCTTAGCCCTCCCATTGAGCATCCCGATCTTCTGGAGGGTTTGCTTCCAAGAATGGATGCTGCTGTGGTTGAGGACCCATCCATTGAGCCTGTGGAAGAACCGCCGCAGCCTGTTCAAGATCCGATTCAAGATCCGATTGATTCTGAGTCTTCTGCCGACGGCACGACGGCTGACTTTGATCTGTTGCGTTCCTTGTTTTTGATGGCTGGTGAGGCCATGCAGCAGGGTGATTCGACTAGCGAACCAGTGAGTTTTGAATCCGATGCCTCTCGACTTGGTGCATCCGTTGTCCCAGCAAATCAGCTGGAGGAGGAATTGCTCCCCTCGATGCCTGTTGAGTTATTGAACTGGCTTGACGGACAGGACGCTGCCTTAAGCCGCAGGATTCGAAATTTGTCCCATGCCCTCAATGTTGAGTTGCTGAGAGCAGGTTTGGTGAGCAGCCTTCTTCCCACCACGCTTCTTGATGCTGCGATCGCTGGACAGCTGCAGGCGCTTCCATCGCCCTCGAATCTTTTACGGCTCAAGCTTCCCTTGCCCATTCCCTCTCAAGATCAGTCGTTGGACATCCTCAGCGTTTTGGTGAGGTCCGCTGATCTTGAATATGACAACGGTTCGCTTCGGCATAGCCGGTACCGATTGCGCCAACATCGCAGCAATCTGCTCACAATGGTGCAGCAGCAGCGGCATTGGCAAAGCCGTCTTACCAGTCTGGAGGTGCAGAGTCAGTGGTGGCCCAATCCGCCGACGACAGCTCAGGACTGACCCCGGCGTTGGATCGTCAGGGCTTGGAATGTTTTCTTGCCTGGCTTCGCCCGCTGCAGCAGTCCCTCTCCTTAGAAGCGGATAAGGGATTTCTCGATCTTCAAGGTCGTCATGAACGGTTTCATACCTTCTTGAGCCGCCAATTGGCAACGCCACCCCCGGTGACTTTGCCCAATGACAGCTTGGTGCGTCTGCAGGCTTTAGCAACTGACTTTGCTGCGTATCCCGAACTCGGTGATGCCGGTCGCCGCAGGCTCGTCACTGGTACGCGGCAGTGGCTTCACGGTTTGCGCGCTCGCCTGGAGCCATCGGCACCGATGGCCCCCCCGCGGATCAGGGTCTCGTCGTCTCCAGAGGCTTCCGGTGGATCTGCTGCCTTACCTTGCACGCTCGATTTGGAGTCACCGCTTGCCAGGGTTCATGGGATTGGTCCCAAGTTGGCGGAACGTCTAGCAAGCCTGGGTCTGCTTGTCGTTCGGGATTTGATTCAGCACTACCCGCGCGACTACGTCGATTACTCCGCCTTACGCAGAATTGAGGCGTTGGAGGCTGGAGAAACCGCAACGATTGTGGCCACGGTGCGTCGATCCCATGGATTCACCAGTCCTCGCAACCCCAATCTTTCGATTATTGAGTTGCAGCTTCAAGACCCCACCGGTCGCATCAAGGTGACGCGATTTTTGGCAGGGAAACGATTTAGTAATCCTGCGTACCTGCATGGCCAGACCCGTCAGTACCCCGCTGGCGCCACCGTGGCGGTGAGTGGTTTGGTCAAAAGTGGGCCGTATGGCGTCAGCTTTCAAGATCCCATCATTGAGGTGATGGAGAGCGCCAACGCACCGTTGCGTTCTCGCCAGATCGGCCGGTTGTTGCCTGTGTACCCCCTCACCGAAGGGCTCACTGCCGATCGTTTCCGAAGCTTGGTGGAAGCGGTTTTGCCCGCTGTTCGTCTTTGGCCTGACCCCCTGCCTGCGTCGCGCCGTGAAGCGCGTGGCTTGCTGGCTCGCGATCAAGCGCTGGTGGCCATCCATCGACCGGAAACCAGTGAGCAACTGCAGCAAGCGCGTCATCGCTTGGTGTTTGACGAATTCCTACTCCTTCAGCTCAGCTTGATGCAACGCAGAGCCGCCCTGCGTCAGCGTTCAGCGCCTGTGCTCCTTGGGGGCTTGGAAAGCGATGGATTGGTCGGTCGCTTTCTGTCTCTTCTCCCGTTTGAACTCACGGGTGCTCAGAAGCGGGTGCTCTCGGACATTGAACAGGATCTGGAGCGCCCCGAACCGATGGCGCGGCTCGTACAAGGGGATGTGGGAAGCGGAAAAACCGTTGTGGCAATTGCTGCTCTGCTGCGTGCGGTGGAAGCTGGGTGGCAAGGAGCCTTGATGGCGCCAACAGAGGTTTTGGCCGCGCAGCACTACCGCAGTCTGTGTAGTTGGTTGCCTCCACTGCACGTCAGCGTCGAGCTGCTTACTGGTTCAACCTCACGTCGCAGCCGACGGCAAATTTTGAGCGATCTCTCCGGTGGCACCTTGCGCATTCTTGTGGGAACCCACGCCCTCTTGGAGGATCCAGTCGAGTTCGAACGTCTGGGACTGGTGGTGGTTGATGAGCAACATCGCTTTGGAGTGCGTCAACGCAACCGTCTTCTCGACAAGGGACTGCAACCCCATTTGCTCACGATGACCGCCACACCGATTCCGCGAACCTTGGCGCTTTCGCTCCATGGTGATCTCGACGTGAGTCAGATCGATGAACTACCTCCGGGTCGAACGCCGATTCGCACCAAGGTTGTGAAGAGCTCTGAGCGTGAGGAGGCCTATCAACTCATTCGTGAACAGGTGCTTCAGGGGCAGCGCATTTATGTGGTGCTTCCCTTGGTGGAGGAATCAGAAAAGGTTGATCTGCGTTCAGCGGTTGATGTGCATCGTCAGCTCTCGGAGGAGGTGTTTCCAGAGTTCAATGTTGGTCTGCTCCATGGCCGATTAGCCAGTGCTGAGAAGCAGGCCGTGATTGCTGATTTTGCTGGCGGTGCCACGCAGATTTTGGTCTCTACAACCGTGGTGGAAGTGGGGGTGGATGTTCCTGAAGCCAGTGTGATGGTGATTGATCATGCCGATCGGTTTGGCTTGGCTCAGTTGCACCAGTTGCGGGGAAGGGTGGGCCGTGGAGCAGCTGCGTCTTACTGCTTACTCGTGAACGACAGCCGTAATCCTTTGGCCAGACAACGCCTTGAAGTTTTAGTCCGTTCCAATGATGGATTTGAGATTGCTGAGATGGACCTTCGCTTTCGAGGTCCTGGTCAGGTGCTGGGTACCCGTCAATCGGGTTTGCCCGATTTGGCGCTCGCCAGCCTGGCGGACGATGGCTCTGTCTTGGAGGAAGCCAGGGATGAGGCGGCGAGCATCCTGAAGGAGGATCCCGACCTCAAGTCTTACGAGCAAATGCGTGAGTTGTTGGAACAGCAACGCAAGCGAGCTGCAGCAGCTGTGCAACTCAATTAGCTATGCATTGGATCAACAGCGCATGCGCGATGCGTCGCCACTAAGAAACTGGCAATCTGCTGACAGCGTTTTCATTGTCTTTTCACCATGCAGCGTCCATGGCATTCGGTCTCGATTGACGATTGCGGTGAATCCTTGCGACCGCTGCGCTCTGTGCTGACCTGCATGGAGCCACATCCCTATGTGTCATTGGGGGCGCCCTACGGGAATGGAGCAGACCCCTTTTGTCTTCGTCAAGGAGTGAGGAGCCGTTTGCTCGCTGCTCAAGTTCATCTTCAAGGAATCACGATGGGGACTGGACTCCAACCACTTCGTTTTGGAATTTTCGATGCTTGGCGTCCTGTGTCCGTTCAAGCCTTCATGGTGAACCACGCCATTGAGCAGGAGTGTGCACGCCAAGGGATTGATCCGGAGGATTCAGAACAGCTGAATCGTTTGGAAAGCGTTCGCTCTGAGGTGGCACGGTTTTGGGCTCCACCAAGTTCTGATTATTTGATACCGCCGCCCCACAGCACCGGTGCTGCTGTGGATCTCACTCTCATTGATGCAAAGGGCAGCCCCTTGGATATGGGGGGGGAAATCGATGCGATCGGACCGGAGTCTTTGCCGCTTCACCATGCTGATGCAGCCGTGGAGCATCCTGATGGGACCGCTGCTTTATTTCATAGCCGTCGTTGTTTGCTGCATCGTGTGATGACTCAGGCGGGATTTGTGCGTCACCCGAATGAGTGGTGGCACTTCAGTTTTGGTGATCAGCTTTGGGCTTGGACCGTTCAAGCAGATCGTGCCATCTATGGACGGGATCCAGAGTTATTCAGCTTGGAACCTTGAGCATCTCTTGAACGGTGGCATCACCAAGTTTGGTGATGTGTTCGCCAAAGCCACGCCGCCCTCCAGCATCTTTCCAACTCTGAAGCAAGGGTTCGATCGTTGTTTCAAGGTCTTCAAGAGGCATCTTCTGTAGGAACGGACGAGCAAGTTGCTGCAAATTGGCGCTGCCACCTAGCCAGAGCTGATATTGGTTGACGCCGCTTCCTACAAGACCAAGTTCGGCCATGTAAGGACGGGCGCATCCATTTGGGCACCCGGTCATGCGGACAAGAATGGATTTCTTGATCTCTAATTGATTGAGCTGGGAATCCAGTCTTTCAAGTACATCGGGAAGAACTCTTTCCGATTCGGTGACGGCCAGTCCGCAGGTGGGTAAGGCTGGACAGGCAAGGGCATGGCGAACAAGAGGAGGGACCTCTGCTGGCAGTTCAAACCCTAATTCGGCTAACTCACTTTTAATGGATGATTTTTGACTGGAGCCGATGTTGCAAAGAAGTAAATCTTGATTTGGGGTGAGTCTTATTTCTAATTGATATCTTTCAACAATGGAGCGAATTCCTGCCTTGACCGTTCCTTCAAGCCGGCCGCACATGAAGGGGAGACCCACAAACCATAGCCCTGGCTTCTGGCGGTTCCATCCCAGGTAATCCATTAATTTTGCAGGTGGTTCATTGATCAAGCTTTTAATTTCTTTTTTGAAATAGTCCTTGATCAAGGTTTCGCGAAACCACTTGATTCCACGATTATGCAAAAGATATTTCATGCGAGCATGCTTTCTAACTTCGCGATCTCCATGGTCTCTTTGCAACGCCATGATTGATTGCAGTAGGTCAAAGATATTCTCGGCTTCTACATAACCCAAGGGATCGGCGATTCGTGCAAAAGTATCCTCTTGGTTATGCGTTCTTCCTAGGCCTCCACCCACATAAACATTGCATCCGCGCATGCTTCCGTTCTTGTTTGTGAATAGAACGAGCCCGATGTCTTGCGTCAGTAGATCGACTGAGTTGTCTCCAGGTACGGTAACGGCAACTTTGAATTTTCTAGGAAGGTACGTATCGCCATAAATTGGTTCATCCTTGCTTCCCGAAAAAATACCTTCATCGAACTGTCGTTCGCGGGCTTTCTTGACAGGCTTTGCGGGCTTGAATCGATAACTAAGGTCACCATCAACCCACATGTCTAAGTAAGAACCCTCAGCTGCTTTTGGGCTCAGTAGATCAGCAATCTCGTCAGCAAGTTTTCTGGCAGCTGGGTATCCATTATTTTCAAATGGAGCTGCTGGTGCCATAACATTTCTATTGATATCACCACAGGCAGCTAGAGTAGATCCCAGATTTTTAATGATTGTGCCAATCACTGTTTTAAGGTCAGCCTTAGGGATGCCATGCATTTGAAAGGCTTGGCGTGTTGTGATGCGTAGTGTTCCGTTTCCGTACTGATTGGAAAGGTCATCGAGAGCCGAAAAAAGTTGTACCGGTACTCTTCCTCCTGGATTCCTAAGGCGAAGCATCATCTGCCAGCACTTAATTTTATCCGTTTTTCTTAATTCTCTATGATTCTGTTGGTAGCTCCCATGAAATTTAAGGAGCTGAACTGCGTCCTCACTAAAGCGAATCTCTTCATTACTCAGCTCTGTTAATAAGGGTTCTCGAAGATGCCCGCTGTAGAGCTTTCGCTTTTCAGCCTTAGACAGAGCTGTGTCGATTGATTCTGTAGGTATTGAAGGGCCATCAAGCATCCGATCACGCCCTGCTTCTTGCGTCCCTGAGGTTGTCGTCAAACCTTCGTTCACGGAATCAAGGGATAGGTCTTTTGAAACTAGCGAAGCGGCTTCCAATACAGTCAATTCCTACATATCCAATCGGCGTGTCCTCAACATTCCTCCTTGAAATCGGTACCGAGGAACTGCCCGCAGAGTTTGTGCACTCGGCACTGAAGCAGCTTCAGCAAATGGTGGTGTCCGATTTGAAGGACCTTCGCTTAAGTCATGGCCAAGTGAGGGTGTCTGGGACGCCAAGACGCCTTGCTGTGGTGGTGGAGTCGTTGATTGATCAACAGCCTGATTTAGAGGAAGAACGCAAGGGACCTCCCGTCAAGCAGGCCCTGGTGGATGGCCAACCTGGTCCGGCTGCTTTGGGTTTTGCCAAGCGTTGCGGTGTGGATCCAGCAGAACTCCAAGCGCGTGATACTCCAAAGGGGCCTTGTTTATTTGCCAGTGTTTGCACCCCAGGTGACACCACCACAACCCTGCTCAATGAGCGCATTCCTGCCTGGATTAATGGCTTGCAAGGCAGGCGATTCATGCGCTGGAGCGATGGCGATCAGCGCTTCAGCCGTCCCGTGCGTTGGCTGGTGTCGCTGTATGGATCTGAGCTGATTCCGGTTGCCCTTTCGGCGGCGCAACCACCCGTTCAAAGCGGTCGCTTGAGTCGATCCCACCGTCTCCGCGACAGCACATTGGAGATCGAGCATGCGGATGATTATTTCGATGCCTTAGCGAAGGCAGGAGTGATGGTGGATCGATCCCAACGGGAGCAATTGATTCGCTCAGCGTTGGACAAGGAGGCCACAGCGTGTTCTGCCTCTGTTGATTGTCCTGAAGGTTTGTTTGAAGAATTGGTTGATCTTGTGGAGGCACCCAGGGTGCTGAGTGGGGAGATTGCTGATTGTTATCTCGATTTGCCACCTGAAGTGATTGTCACTGTGATGCAATCCCACCAGCGCTATGTCCCGTTGAAACGGGAGAACGCTCATTACGATCCACTGGCTCTTCAGGCTCGAGACGTCCTGCTGTCCAAGTTTTTGCTGGTGAGCAATGGCCTCGATCGTGCCGACGCAACCATCGTGCGGGGCAATGAGCGAGTGTTGGGGGCCCGCTTGGCTGATGCTGAATTTTTCCTCAATGTGGATCGGAAAAGTCCGAGCGAGGCGCGCCGCGATGCCCTGGATCGCGTCACCTTCGCGAAGGGGCTCGGAAGCCTGCGCGATCGATCTGAGCGGATGTCTTGGATGACTGAGCGATTGATCGAATCGCTCTCTATTCCTTCAGATATTGCCATTCATGCCAAGCGAGCAGCTCACTTCTGCAAACATGATTTGGTGAGCCAGATGGTGGGCGAGTTCCCTGAGCTACAGGGTTTGATGGGTGGCAAATATTTGTTAGAGGAGGGGGAAGATCGCCAGGTCGCCCTTGCAGTGGCTGAGCATTACCAGCCCCGTGGTGCTGGAGATGCTCTTCCCTCCAGCGATGCAGGAGCGCTGTTGGCCCTAGCGGAACGCTTGGAATTGCTACTAAGCATCTATGCCAAGGGCGACCGCCCCAGTGGTTCATCTGATCCTTATGCCCTGCGTCGGGCTGGGAATGGAATTGTTCAGATCCTTTGGGATCGCGGTTGGCGTCTTTCTTTGCAGATCCTGCTTTCCGATGCTGCCTCTTATTGGGCGGAACGATTCCCCTCTTTTGCGGTCCAACCTGAGGCCTTAGTGGCCGACCTGTCGCTGTTATTGCGCCAGCGGATGGTCTCTCAATTTGAGGAGGATGGCTTCCCTGCCGATTTGGTTCAAGCCGTGGCCGGAGAGACCGTTGGCGATACGCGTTTGCTTAGCGATCCAGTGGATGCTCGCGAACGTCTTGTTTTGCTGCATCAGCTTCGTCGCGATGAGCGCCTACAGGCGGTCCAGGCTGTGGTGCAACGAGCTGCAAAACTTGCCGAAAAAGGAGATCTTGGCGTCGATCAGCTCACCCCTTCTGGAGTGGTGGTCTCCGATTTGTTCGAATCAGCAAGCGAAGCGTCTCTATTGCAATCGCTGAACGACCTGTCTCCGCTTGCTCAATCCCGCAATTACACCCAACTTGCAGAAGGGTTGCAGGGTGCTGCGAAAGCGCTGGAGGCCTTCTTTGATGGTCCGCAAAGCGTGATGGTGATGGCGGACAATCTCGATGTCCGCCGCAATCGCCTCAATCTTCTTGGTGTCTTGAAAAATCAGGCATCAGTCCTGGCGCAATTTGATTGCATCCAGTCCTGATGCCTCAGCAGGGTTTCAGCCTGCCGTGACCTTGGGGCGCTCTTCCTCAATCTCCGCCTCGCCTTTTTTGGCTGCATGACCAGAGGTCTGCGCTTTGATTGCTTGGGCGGCTTCGTCGGCAAGAAAGTCACCATCGGAGCGACCCACCGCTGAAGGAACGGAGTCGTAGGTCGAGGGGGCCAGGGCTTGACCTCGGAGAAGACTGGCAAGGGTGCGAGCGGTGAGCTTCACCTGCTGCCAGGGATTCATCATCACCACTTTTTTGTACAGATAGCTGTCGAACGTCAGCTTCTGGACGTCTTGGTCATCGCACATTTCGACGAATGCTTCACGGGCAGCATCGGTGCGATAGAAGATCCGTTGAAGAATATCGAGCACAATGTACGTTGCTCCGTACTTGCGGTCCCAACGTTTTAGGTAAGTGTTCTTGATCTCCTTTTCAGTAGGCGTCTGGGTGCCGTTTTTGGAGATTTCAACGATCGCTTCCGCACACATGCGACCACTTTTTGCCGCGAAATAGATGCCTTCTCCAGAACTTTTAGTCACGTAGCCAGCGGCATCTCCCACCAAAGCCATGCGGCCCACCACTCGGCGAGGACGGGGATGCTCTGGGATCGGATGCGCTTCAACCTTGATGACTTCGCCCTTGAACAGGCGCTTACGAGCGCGTTCGCGAATGCCTTTCTGAAGACCTTTGATCAGGGACTGATTTTCCTGCATGGTCCCTGTTCCCACGGCGACATGGTCGTATTTAGGGAACACCCAGGCATAAAAGTCGGGGGACACATCTGTGCCTACGTACATCTCGGCGAGATCTTCGTAGTAAGCCATTTCTTCTGCTGGCAGCTTGATGCGCTCTTGGAACGCAATCGCCACTTTGTAATCACCGGCATCCATCGCTTTCGCGACGCGGGAGTTAGCTCCATCGGCACCAATGATTAAATCCACATCGAGGCTTTTCAGCTCACCGGTGGGCCCGCCTGAGCTGTAGTCGGCGTAGTGAATGGTGTAGGGACCTTGGCGTTTGTCACCCGTGTCGATCTTTTGCACCAAGCCATTGATCAGAGTGGTGCCTAACTCGGCAGCCCGATTGCGCAGGAAAGAGTCGAACACCTCGCGCCGACACATACCTATATAGGCATTGTCGTCGTACCCGAGTGGGTCCAACTTGATATCAACCTCCCGATTGGAGGGTGAAATCATCTTCATGTTCCGAACTTTGCGGTCGATGATCGAATCCGGAAGATCGAATTCTTCAACCATGCAAAGCGGAATCGCTCCCCCGCAAGGCTTGGCGTTATCGAGTTTTCTCTCGAATAACCAGGTCTTGATGCCGGCCCGTGCAAGCACTTCTGCGGCACAGGATCCGCTCGGTCCACCACCGACAACGGCAACTCTCAGCATCTCAGCAAACTCCGCCGGGTCATTGATTTCAAACTAATCACGCATCTTGAAAAGGGCTACTAGGCCCTAGCGGACCCCCTTACGATTGAAACAACACTGCATGATTCCTCTGGGAAGGGTCGTCGCTACTCGCCGAAGCAGCAGGGATGACATTCCTGTTGCCCGTCGCTCAAAACCTGCTCCTCGTCAGCGAAGCAGAGGTTTTGGTGTGTTTTTGGCGTGTCTCCTTGTTGGGGGAGGCAGTTTGGCTGCTGTTTGGTTAGGGCCCGGTTTGCTGGCGCGTCGCTCCTTTTTGTTTTCCTCGGCTCCCGTTCCTGAGGTGGAAGGGATTGAAGCGCCGCCAGATCAAGACGGTCGTCTGCTTGGACACTTTCCTTATGACGAGGCGATTCTCAGCCAACTTGTGACTGTTGAGGCTGGAATTGAATTGCATCAGGATGCAGCCCTTGCGTTGGATTCGATGCGCCGTGCCGCTGCTTCAGATGGCATCGATCTGCGGCTGATCAGTGGCTATCGCTCTCATAACTTGCAGCAGGTGATTTTCTTTGATGTGAAATCTGAAAGAAATCAAACGGCTGAAGAACGGGCCAAGGTTTCTGCTCCGCCGGGCTATTCCGAACACAGCACTGGCTATGCGATTGATCTTGGCGATGGCAGCCGCCCAGATACCAATCTTTCGGTTTCGTTTGAGACGACTCCAGCATTCCGTTGGTTGCAGGATTACGCCGCCAGTTATCACTTCACGTTGTCCTTTCCTGAAGTGAATCCACAGGGTGTGAGCTATGAGCCTTGGCATTGGCGTTTTGAAGGCTCCGCCGATGCTTTGCGTCAATTTGAACCCGCACGTCAGTTGGCTCTTGGTCGCTGAAGGCATCATTTTCCCCAGAATTGCTTTCCCATCTGCTCTTGGCTGCAGATTCGGCTGGTGTCTTGAGTTTCTAGACGCCGACCTCGGCTCGGGTTTATTTCTTCCTATTTCTGAGCCGAACAGGATTCAGCGTTAGTGGTTGGTGATTGCTGATTGATCTCGTTTGGCGCCTGGAGCAGGTCTGTGCCCTTCAAGACATTGGGGAGGGAGCGATCACTCGGTTGTTGCCGATTTTGAGCGTCCGACGGATCTCAACGAAGCTGTAGCGATAGGTCGTGGCGTTTGGGCAGAGGGGATTTTGTTAGCCAGGCCCTCGCCCTAGAGACTTCAGTTTGAAGGTTGCTAATCCAGTGAGCTTGCTTTGGTTCCTTGAGACCTGGGGGCTTGGCTTGGGGGCTGGATCGAGTGAGAGCTGATTTTTATTTGAACTTCAGTTAATTGCTTGACTGGTGCAGGCATCTCCACCTGAACAGATCGAAGTGGTGTGGAGCATCCGCTGAAAGTGGATTTTGGCTGTCGCAATACTCAGTTCAACGTCAAGCCCCAGACAGGGGGTGGGTATACGCCCTGTGGCATACAGGCATCAAACGTTTTTGCTGGGACCTTTTCGATGAAGACACCCAGATAACTCTGCGGTGGGTTCAGCCTTACAGCGATGCTCTTTTGGGTTGCTCCCTCTCAGCCGAAGTATGGAAGAGGGAATAAATCGATCACTAACTAGGCTTGACGCGTGGCAGTTTGCGCATCGGGCGCGAAAATCAAGCGTTACAAGTCTCACTTTGAGATAGCATGTCGCGGCTGCGCCTGCGGGCGTTACCAAGTTTCCCTTTATAACGTTACGGACCTCATGAGCGCCCCGAATAAGGCGATTCGCAATATAGCGATCATTGCCCACGTGGATCACGGCAAAACCACTCTCGTGGATGCCCTGCTCAGCCAGTCCGGAATCTTTCGTGACAACGAGGCCGTTCCAACATGCGTTCTTGACTCCAATGATTTAGAGCGGGAACGCGGAATTACTATTCTTTCTAAGAATACTGCTGTCACATATAAAGATACGAGAATCAATATTGTTGATACCCCTGGCCACGCCGATTTTGGTGGAGAAGTTGAGCGTGTGCTCGGCATGGTGGATGGATGTTTGCTGATCGTTGACGCCAATGAGGGGCCCATGCCCCAAACTCGTTTTGTCCTCAAAAAAGCCCTCGAACAGGGTTTGAGGCCGATTGTGTTCGTCAACAAAATTGACCGTGCGCGTGTCGATCCAGAAACGGCTGTTGATAAAGTTCTCGACCTTTTTCTAGAGCTAGGTGCTGATGACGACCAGTGTGATTTCCCCTATTTATTCGGTAGTGGTTTAGGAGGCTTTGCGAAGCCAGATATGAAAACAGAGAGTGATAATGTGCGTCCTCTTTTTGATGCGATTTTGCGTCATGTTCCACCCCCTGTTGGAGATCCTGAAAAGCCACTACAACTTCAAATCACCACCCTAGATTATTCAGATTTCTTGGGCCGGATCATCATTGGACGGGTTCATAATGGTGTTATCAGACAGGGTCAAAAAGCAACTCTTATTAAAGATGATGGCAGCGTGAAAAAAGGCCGCATTATGAAGTTATTAGGTTTTGAAGGCTTGCAAAGAGTAGATATCGAAGAAGCATCTGCAGGTGATCTTGTCGCCGTTGCTGGTTTCGACGATGTCAACATCGGCGAAACGATTGCTTGTCCTGACGAACCAAAAGCGTTACCTCTGATCAAGGTTGATGAGCCTACGCTTCAAATGACCTTTGTGGTCAATGATTCGCCTTTTGCTGGAAAAGAGGGCAAATTTGTCACGAGTCGTCAGCTTCGAGATCGTCTGCAGCGTGAATTGCTCACGAATGTTGCTCTACGGGTCGAAGATACCGATTCTCCTGATCGGTTCTCTGTTTGTGGTCGCGGTGAACTTCATCTCGGAATTTTGATTGAAACGATGCGTCGCGAGGGATTTGAATTTCAAGTAACTCAGCCACAGGTTATTTTCCGCACCATCGACGGCACACCTTGTGAGCCTGTGGAAACACTAGTGATGGATGTTCCTGAAGCTGCTGTTGGTAGCTGCATTGAGAAGCTGGGAACGCGCAAAGGTGAGATGCAAAATATGGAAACCGGCTCTGACAACCGCACGCAGCTTGAATTTGTGGTTCCTTCCAGGGGATTGATTGGTTTCCGTGGTGAATTCATTCGCGCTACTCGCGGAGAAGGAATCATGAGCCATTCATTTTTTGAATATCGTCCGATG
>ERZ802827.4-NODE-4-length-120479-cov-19.4152_pt1 | contig 120479 bp, 108 predicted proteins | sample MGYA00345652_ERZ802827 | MGnify/ENA primary metagenome ERZ802827 (study PRJEB30503, sample SAMEA104212372) | marine metagenome | biome: Westerlies Biome; feature: [SRF] surface water layer (ENVO:00010504) within the epipelagic zone...; material: water... | reverse complement strand
GTGTGATCATCAATGACCCTGGTCCGTTTCAGGCGGGCCGGGGTTGTTTTTGGTCTGTTCATGCAAGTGCCGGTGCCTTTTTTTAACCATGAAGCCGACAAAATGCGCACCTGTTTGCCGGCTAGACATCCAACCAGTCGGAAATGTCCATTCAAAGGAGGCCCGAGATGGGTGCAGCACTTCTCGTACTGATCGGCCTTGGTGTGTTCACGAGTGAGTCGATGCAGACGTTTCGTGAAAACAGCAACGGCAACCCGAAATATGTCATCAGCGTTGTCGGTGATTGCGATACCGGCATTCGCGACAGCGGCTTTGCCTATGCCCCGTTTGGCGGGATTGTGCTGAAGCAGGTCAATCTTGACGATACTGTCGGCGAAATCTGTTCAGACTGACAAATATGTTTTTACTGACGGGGTGGCAGGTCAAAAGCCTGCCATGGCCGGCATGATTGGCGTGTCAGTCAGCGTCGCTGACCATGCGACTGACGCGCAGCCGCAAGGCGTTCAGCCGGATAAAGCCATGCGCATCGGCGTGGTCATAATCCACCGCACCTTCCTCAAAGGTCACCAGATCAGCGTTATACAGCGAATTGGGTGACTTGCGGCCGGTGACAATCACATTGCCCTTATAGAGTTTGACCCGCACCACACCGCGCACTGCATCACGGCAGCTGTCAATGGCGGCCTGCAGCATTTCGCGCTCTGGTGCGAACCAGAACCCGTTATAGACAAGCTCTGCATAGCGCGGCATCAATTCATCCTTCTGATGCGCTGCGCCGCGATCAAGCGTGATCGATTCCATCGCCCGGCGTGCGGTCAGCAGGATTGTACCACCCGGGGTTTCATAGACGCCGCGTGATTTCATCCCGACAAAGCGGTTTTCCACCAGATCAAGACGCCCGATGCCGTTTGCCCCACCAAGCTCGTTGAGCTTTGCAAGGATTGTGGCCGGCGACATGGCCACACCATCGATGGCCACCGGATCACCAGCCTCAAACGTGATCTCGATTTCGGTCGGGCTGTCTGGCGCATCCTCGGGCGACACGCTGCGCGAGAAGACATATTCTTCGGGCGCGACCCATGGGTCTTCGAGCACTTTGCCCTCGGCAGAGATATGCAGCAGGTTGGCATCGACGCTGAACGGCGCTTCACCGCGTTTGTCGCGCGGGATCGGAATCTGGTTCTGCTCGGCATAGGTGATCAGCTTGGTGCGCGATCCCAGATCCCATTCTCGCCATGGGGCGATGACCCTGATATCGGGCTGCTGCGCGTAATAGGCGAGTTCGAAACGAACCTGATCATTGCCCTTGCCGGTGGCACCGTGCGAAACAGCGTCAGCACCCACTTCGCGGGCAATTTCGATCTGGCGTTTGGCAATCAATGGCCGTGCGATCGAGGTGCCAAGAAGATACATGCCCTCATAGAGCGGGTTGGCGCGGAACATCGGGAAGACATAGTCGCGCACAAATTCTTCGCGCAGATCTTCGATGAAAATCTCCTTGATGCCCAGCATCTCAGCTTTCGCGCGCGCCGGTTCAACCTCTTCACCCTGGCCGATATCGGCGGTGAAGGTTACAACTTCGGCATTGTACTCATCCTGCAGCCAGCGCAGAATGACCGAGGTGTCGAGCCCGCCCGAATAGGCGAGAACGACTTTTTTGACGTGATCCTGTTTCATGGCCGCTGTGATAGCCGATCATGTGGCCCCCCGCAACGCAGATTTTTCGATCGCAGTTTTTCGGCGGCGGCAAAGCAGAAATGTCTCTTTCCAGCATTGCGCTGCCTTTTATCTGGCTGGACGTTTATGTGACGTTTTGTGGCGAGGCCGTTACAGCCCGCCGCATCCGGTGACGCTAAGTCAGCACACGGTGTCAGTATTTTTCAGAAGGATTCAACCGATGAGCCATCCCACGGACATTGAAATTGCGCGCGCGGCCAGCAAAATGCCCATTCAGGACATTGGCGCAAAATTGGGCATTTCAGCCAATGACCTTGTCCCCTTCGGACATGACAAGGCCAAGGTGTCGGCAGAATTCATCGCTGCGCAGGCGGGTCGTGAAGATGGCAAACTGATACTGGTGACGGCGATCAACCCGACACCGGCAGGCGAAGGCAAGACAACGACCACTGTCGGGCTGGTCGACGGGCTGAACGCCATCGGCAAACAGGCGACCGTCTGTATCCGCGAGGCATCTCTTGGTCCGTGTTTCGGCATGAAAGGCGGCGCGGCGGGCGGCGGCTATGCGCAGGTTGTCCCGATGGAGGATATGAACCTTCATTTCACCGGTGACTTCCACGCCATCACCTCGGCGCATAATCTGTTGTCGGCGATGATCGACAACCATATTTACTGGGGCAACAAGCTGGATATTGACCAGCGCCGCGTATCATGGCGGCGTGTTGTCGATATGAATGACCGCGCCTTGCGTGATATTGTCACCAGCCTTGGCGGTGTATCGAACGGATTTCCGCGGCAAGCCGGATTTGATATCACGGTTGCATCCGAGGTCATGGCGATCCTGTGTCTGGCAAATGATCTTGAAGATTTGCAGCAACGCCTTGGCGATATCATTGTCGCGTATCGGCGGGACCGGACCCCTGTCTTTTGCCGCGATATCAAGGCTGATGGCGCGATGACGGTACTGCTGGCGCAGGCATTGCAGCCCAATCTGGTGCAGACGCTGGAAAACAATCCGGCCTTTGTGCATGGCGGCCCGTTTGCCAATATCGCGCATGGGTGCAATTCGGTCATTGCCACGCAGACAGCGCTGAAATTGTCTGATTATGTGGTGACCGAAGCCGGATTTGGTGCCGATCTTGGTGCCGAAAAATTCCTGAACATCAAATGCCGCAAGGCCGGCCTGTCGCCAAGTGTTGTCGTGCTGGTGGCAACTGTCCGTGCGATGAAAATGAATGGCGGCGTGGCGCGGGCCGATCTGGGCGCTGAAAATGTGGATGCAGTAAAGGCCGGCTGTGCAAATCTTGGCCGCCATATTGAAAATCTGAAAAGCTTTGGCGTGCCGGTTGTGGTGGCTGTTAACCATTTCCTCGGCGATACGGATGCCGAGGTGGCGGCGCTTCAGGACTATGTCAGTGCGCAGGGCAGCGAAGCCATTATATCGCGCCATTGGGAGCTGGGGTCCAAAGGGTCGGCAGAGCTGGCGACACGGGTGGCTGAAATTGCCGATTCGGATAGCAGCAATTTTGCCCCGATCTATCCTGATGACATGCCGCTGTTCGAGAAGATTGAAACAATTGCCAAGCGTATCTACCGCGCTGACGAGGTGCTGGCTGACAAAAAGATTCGCGACCAGCTTGCCCAGTGGGAAGAGCAGGGATACGGGCATCTGCCTGTCTGTATGGCCAAGACCCAATACAGCTTCAGCACCGACCCCACACAGCGCGGCGCGCCAACCGGCCATTCAGTGCCGGTCCGCGAAGTGCGCCTGTCGGCAGGGGCCGGTTTCATCGTTGCCATCTGCGGCGAGATCATGACCATGCCGGGCCTGCCAAGCGTGCCGGCTGCTGAATCAATCCGGCTGAATGACGACGGCGACATCGAAGGCCTGTTTTAGGGAATATTATTGTCGCCGGTCAGATTTCGCGAAGCAATGGTGCCGGTTTCCGCCCAAGCGTGCGGGCCGCGCCGATCAACCCCAGGACAGCTGTGCCGGCGGCGCCTGCCATTGTGGTGATCAGAACAAGCCCGAAATCCATCTCGAAGTCGCTCTGCAATAATGTCTCGATCATTGCCCAGCTGGCAATCGTGCCGATAATCGTCGCGGCAGCAGCAGCCAGCACGCCCAGCAGCGCATATTCCAGAAGCCAGGCGATGGTGATGGCGATGCGCGTTGCCCCCAGAACTTTCAGAATGACTGAATCGGCAAGGCGCTGCGCCTCGGTGCTGGCCACCGTGCCAGCCAGAACAGCGAGCCCGGCAACCAGCGTGACAGCGGCTGTCAGTTGCACTGCCGCGCCCAGCAAGCCGATGACGCGCTGTGCCGTGTCCACGGCTTCACGCACCGAAATCGCCGAGATATTGGCAAATTCAGTGGCGACATTGCGCTCTACCGCGGTGGCAGCCGCATCATCATTGGCATAGGTTGTTGCCATCCAGCTGTGCGGCGCTGCCTCCAGCACCCCGGGGGACAGCACGAAAACGAAATTGATGCTGAAGCTTTCCCACTCAACGTCGCGGATATTGACGATTTCTGCCTTGATGCGCCGCCCAAGAACATTGAAGACAACGGTATCGCCAACCCACACACCAAGATCGAGCGCCTCTTCCGCGGTCATTGATGCCAGTGGTGGGCCGCTGTAATCACTCTGCCACCAGCTGCCAGCAATAATCTCACCCGTTTCGGGCGGGGTGGCCGACCATGTCAGCGCCCGATCCCCGCGCAATACCCAGGCCGACCCGTTTTTCATGTCGAAACTGTCGGATGACCTGCCACCAAGTTCGGAAATACGCCCGCGCAACATCGGCGTGCGGCCCACATCGCTGATGCCGGGCGTGCCCTCGGCGATCTGCATGAAGCTGTCAATCTGCGTTGGCTGAATATCGATGAAGAACCAGGCGGGTGCATCCTCGGACACGCGCGTATCGATCTGCCGGCTGATATTCGTCTGCGACAAGGCGACCGTAACCAGCACTGACAAGCCAAGGCCAAAGGCGATGATCACCGACCGCACTGGCGATCCGGGGCGGGTAATCGCCGACAGCGCAAGACGGGCCGGCACATAGCGCGGTGCTGGCAGACGGCGCAAACCGCGGACCAATATCTCTCCCAATCCGGCCAGCAGCGCAATGGCTGCCAGTGATCCGCCGATAAAGCTGGCGGTCAGCATCAGATCACGGGTGGCGGCAAAGGCAAGACCGGCGAGGACCATCAGTGTCACCGCCGCGATACCAAGATAGATGCCGCGCGGCCGGCCGGCGGGCATGCTGTTCAGCTGACGGAACAGATTGGCAGCGCGCACTTCCTCGGCCTTGGCAAGCGGCCACAGGGCAAACAGGAATGAAGTGACGACACCAAATCCGGCGGCAATGGCAAGCGGCAGCGGATAGATGGCCATTGTGATCGGAACGGTGACGTAGGATGACAGCAGATCAATGGCAAATATCGGGGCAATAGCGGCCACGACAACCCCGGCAGCAACGCCGGCCCCGGCAATCAGCATCACCTGTAACAGATAGGTGCGAAAAATCAGGCGTGCCGGTGCGCCAAGGCATTTCAGGGTGGCAATCACCGGCATCCGGCTGGACAGCCAGGCACGCACGGCCCCGGCCACACCAAGGCCGCCAATCAGCAAGGCGGTCAGGCCAACAAGAACCAGAAACACCTCGGTGCGGTCGATAAAGACATCAAAGCCGGGGGCCGCATCCAGCAGATCGCGCAGCCGCACGAACCCGTCGGCAGTCGCAGCTTTCAGGGCGGCGGTGGCGGCCACGCGTTCAGTCTGGTCATCCAGCAGCAGGCGCAGCCGATGGGTGATCATCGCGCCGGGCTGGTCAAGGCCGGTGGCGGCCAGCGTCTCCATCGACATCAGAATGCGCGGACCAAAGGTGATAAAGCTGACCGACCTGTCCGGCTCATAGGCCAGAATACCGGCAACAGTAACCTCATAGCTGCCGATCCGTGCGGTATCGCCGACCTGCAAACCCATGGCGCGGGTCAAAGCCGGATCAATCAGGATGGTGCCGGGGCCCAATGGCAAACTGGCACCGCCCTCAATTTCCGGTGTGCCAACAATTTCCGGTGTGCCAACAATTTCCGGTGTGCCAACAAGGGGCCAGCTGTCATCAACAGCCTTGAGGGCGACAAGCTTGCGTTCATCGGCATTCTGCAGCATCGCCCGCATTTCGCGCGTGCGCGCCAGCGTGCCATACTGGCGGGCAAGGCTGACCACCTCGGCGGGTGGTTCTGCATAAAGGGTGCGCATCTCGATATCGCCGCCAAGCAGCAGGCGGGCATTGCCGGAAATGCCATCGCGCATCGCCTCGGCAACCGAACCGACAGTGCCGATCGCGGCAACGCCCAGCATCAATGCGCCAAGAAACACCCGGAAACGAGACAGTGATCCGCGAATTTCACGGCGGGCCAGACGCCAGGCAAGGCCCCAGCCGGAATCGCCAGCTGGCAGCGGTGTGCTGTTATGTGTGCCGGATTGCAATGTCATTGGTGTGCAGCGCCCGCGGCGGTAACACGGTCATCGGTGATCTGCCCGTCCTCGATTGTCAGAACACGCCCGCACCGTTCGGCAAGCGCGGCATCGTGCGTTACAAGGACAAGTGCGGCGCCGGCCGCACGGGTGGCATCAAACAGGGTGGCGATCACTTTTTCGCTGGTGCCACTGTCCAGATTTCCGGTTGGCTCATCAGCGAGCAGAATGCGCGGGCGCGGTGCGATGGCACGCGCGATGGCCACGCGTTGCTGTTCACCGCCGGACAGCTGATCCGGCAGATGGGTCATCCGGTGGTCAAGCCCGACTGATGCCAGCGCGGCGGCGGCGCGTTCCTGCGCATCCTGCCGACCGGCAAGTTCCAGCGGTACGGCGACATTCTGCACGGCTGTCATGGACGGGATCAGACGGAACGCCTGAAACACGATGCCAACATGGTCACGCCGCAGCGCTGCCAGCGAATCTTCCGGCATGCGGGTGATATCAAATCCGGCAAGGTCGATCCGGCCAGTTGTCAGGCTTTCAAGGCCGGCCATGATCATCAGTAGGCTGGTCTTTCCGGCACCGCTGGGCCCCAGAACGCCGACCGTTTCGCCAGCCCCGATCGCCAGCGAGATACCGCGCAGAATTTCAACCATGCCATCGGCGCTGAACAGCGACAGGCGGGCTTCCAACAAATGGATCACGGCGGAGCTGGTCGAAGATGTGCTGCCAATGTCGGGGTCAGGGGTGTGCATATACGGAACCTGTTCTTATATCTTTGGGGGGATGACTGATGTGATGGCTGTGTGGTCTTGGCGGGCCGGCGTATCATGTCTGGACGCAGTCGGGTGTGTCTCCTAGATGAGATCGGACTTGTTTTCCATTTTTTCCGCTTCGCCAACGGGTTTCGGGTTCGCCAACGGGTTTCGGGACGGCATGCCGGATAGCGGCCCGTCCGGTTTTGGGCATATGGTAACCAACATGAATACAATCAACGCCATATCTTCGAATGCCGTATTTTCGAGTGCCGTATTTTCGAGTGCCAGGTTTTGGAATGCCGATTCTGCGAAGGCCGGATCTGCGCGCCTGTTGCGCTTTTGCCGTGTTGTGCTTCTGACACTGCTTTTCACAAATGTTATGACCGCAGCGCGCGCTGATACCAATAGTGATGCCGGCCGTGATATTGGCGGTGATGCAGAGGTTGTGCGCATCACCGTTCTGGGGGATTCGCTGGTTGCCGGATACGGATTGCCACCAGGCACCTCATTCCCCGATGCGCTGGATAGTGCGCTTGTTGCCGCCGGTTTCAAGGTCGAGGTGGTGAATGCGGGCGTTTCGGGCGATACCACGGCTGGCGGGCTGGCGCGGCTTGACTGGTCGCTTGCCGATGATCCGGACATGGTGATCATTGTCATGGGCGGTAATGACATGCTGCGCGGGCTCGATCCGGCTGCCACACGCGCCAATCTAGATGCGATGATCACCCGGCTGCGCGCGCAGGGTGTGGCCGTGTTGCTGGCCGGTATGCTGGCCCCGCGCAATCTGGGGGCAGATTATGTTACCGAATTTGATTCCCTCTATCCGGCGCTGGCGGCACGGCACGAAACAGGCTTTTATCCCTTCTTTCTGGACGGGGTTGCCATGGATGCCGCGCTGAACCTGCCGGATGGCCTGCATCCCAACAAGGCTGGCATTGACGAAATCACCCGCCGTATCCTGCCGGTGGTGACCGAAATGCTGGCGGGTCTGCAAGGGTGATGATCCGCACCGGCAACCGGCAATTTTCTTTGCATCGACAGGCTTCCTGCCGTACATTGCCGCCGATGGTTGCAAGGCATCATCGGCAAGCCTAAATCTTGCCATGATAATACAGCAATCTGCGATGCGTCGGCAACTATGCAAACGGGCATGAACGCCATGCTTTCAAGCCCGTTTTGACGCGAAAAGACAGTGAAAAGGCCCATAGTTCCTGTGGGCGAAGAATGAGGCAGTGATCAGGCGATGAAAACGTTCAGGACATTTCTTGCAGTGCTTGTGGCGGGACTTGTTATGGCAGTCTATTCGGGCGGTACAGCCGCTGCAGAGTCCAAGCGGATCCTCAGCGAAAAAGACTGGGAAGCCTATACGTTCGAAGCGGACACGGGGCGCACCTGCTACATCACCTCGGTGCCGACCAAATCAAGCGGCAAATATGATCCGGCCAATCGCGGTGAAATTCGCGTGTTCGTATCGCACGGTCCGGACAAGGGTGTGCGCAACGTGGTCCAGTTCCTTGCCGGTTACAAACACAAGAAACATTCGGCAGTCGATGTCTCGATTGACGGCAAGAAATTCAAGCTCTTCACCATTGAGGGGCGCGCCTATGCCGAAAGCGAAGAAGATGACGTCGCCATGGTTCGCGCCATGAAGCGGGGCCGCAAAATGACCGTGGTTGGCACATCATCGCGCGGCACGGTGACAACCGACAGCTATTCCCTTTCAGGCTTCACAAAGACCAAGAACCTGATCGACAAGACCTGTAAATAGCCAGACGCGAATGCACCGGCTGGCATGAACGAGGCGGGCTGCCGAAAGGCGGACCCGAAGCCAATTTGGACGAACTATCACAGATCAGTGCCGCGCCGACAGACACTGCCGGAGAGCCGGCGCGCCGTTCAGTTCTGGAGATGAGCGCGCGCGAGCTGGAAGAGGCGGTCACCGAAGCCGGATTGCCGAAATTCCGCGCGCGTCAGCTGTGGCGCTGGGTCTGGCGGCATGGTTTGACATCCTTTGATGAGATGAGTGACCTTGGCAAGCCGGTCCGCGCGCAGTTTGCCGACATGTTCAGCCTTGGCCGTCCGGCAGTAACGCAGCGACTGAAATCAAGTGACGGCACCATCAAATGGCTGCTGCGCTTTGCTGATGGCAGCGAGGCAGAGACCGTCTACATCCCCGACAGACATCGCGGGACCTTGTGTATTTCCTCGCAGGTCGGCTGCACATTGACATGCAGCTTTTGCCATACGGGCACGCAAAAGCTGGTGCGTAACCTGACAGCTGGTGAAATCTGCGGACAGGTGTTGCTGGCGATGGATGAGCTGGGTGACTGGCCTGCAGGCAAGCCTGAGCGCCGCTTGACCAATATCGTGCTGATGGGCATGGGCGAACCGCTGTTCAATTACGATAATGTGGCCAAGGCCATGCGGATTGTGATGAGCGGCGAAGGCGTTGGCCTGTCAAAGCGGCGAATCACGCTGTCGACCTCGGGTGTGGTGCCGGAAATTGCCCGTGCCGGTGCCGATCTCGGGGTTAATTTGGCGATTTCACTGCATGCTGTGCGCGATGACCTGCGTGACGAGCTGGTGCCGATCAACCGTAAATATCCGCTTGCCGAACTGATTGAGGCGTGCCGCAATTATCCCGGCCTGTCGAATGCGCGCCGCATCACCTGGGAATATGTGATGCTGGACGGGGTCAATGACAGTGATGAGGATTGCGCCGCGCTGTTGAAGCTGATCAAGGGGATCCCGTCGAAACTGAACCTGATCCCGTTTAATCCGTGGCCGGGAAGCCCGTATGCATGTTCCAGCGATGACCGGATCGAGGCGTTTGCTGCAAAGGTGCTGAAGGCAGGATATGCCTCGCCTGTTCGCACCCCGCGCGGGCGTGATATTCTGGCAGCATGCGGACAGCTGAAATCTGCATCCGAGCGGCAGCGCGGCCAGCGTACCGGCACGGGCAAGGCGCGGGCTGATCTGGCCAGTTAATTCTTCGGGCTGATTATCAGGGTTGGTTATTATTATGGACTTATTTTGATGGTTGACGTGGTGGCCCCCTGAAATTGAGGGGTACCACCAAAAGGAAGGCGCGTCGGGGCGTGGGCGATGCGACAGGAGGCAGCGTCGCTTTACCTTGAAAATCTGCGGCGCGCCAATTACATTCTACAGTAACTGATTATCTCCCAGGGGGTACAAATGGCTGATAACCGATTTATGAATACGGCTGCTGCCGAGGCATCGCAAATCGACCTCGGATTGCGGTCTTACATGCTTGGCGTCTACAACCACATGACGACAGCATTGCTGATGACCGGCTTTTTCGCCTATGCGATGAAGTGGATGGTGCTGAATGTGGCTGGCGTAGGCCAGCTGGTCTATGGCTCCCCGCTGAAGTGGGTTGTGATGCTGGCACCGCTGGGCATGGTGTTCTGGCTGTCGGCGCGCATTCAATCAATGTCGGCGACCAAGGCGCGTAACCTGTTTTACGTCTATGCCGCCCTGATGGGTGTTTCGCTGTCATCGATCCTGCTTCTGTATACAGGCGGCAGCGTGGCACGGGCCTTCTTCATCACGGCCGGGGCGTTTGCCGGGCTCAGCATTTATGGCTACACGACCAAGCGCAGCCTGTCGGCGATGGGTTCATTCATGGTCGTTGGCCTGATTGGCCTGATCATCGCATCCGTTGTGAACATCTTCCTGGCATCGACACAGCTCGACTTCATGATTTCGGTCGCCGGTGTGCTGATTTTCGCCGGCCTGACGGCATGGGACACACAAAAGATCAAGCTGATGTATATGGCTGGTGACAGCCAGTCAGAGATGACCAAGAAGTCAATCTTTGGTGCGCTGATGCTGTATCTGGATTTCATCAACATGTTCATGTTCATCCTGCATCTGTTCGGCAACCGCGAATAGACGAACAGCGTGCATGAAAGACAATCTGGTGCCCGGCTCCCAATTTTGGGGCCGGGTATTTTTTTATCGTCTTTTGGTGTCTGACTGGAAACAGGTGACATAAATGGCAGATACACCGTCCCTTGGGCCCTATCTTGACGATGCGACTTCAGATGATGTTGCCGGCATTGTTATGGCGCTGGCTGGTGCAGCGGCGCAGATCGCCGAGCAGATCCGCCACCCCCAAACCGCGCTGGATGCAGCAGCTGGCGATATCAATGCCGATGGCGATACGCAGAAAAAGCTGGATGTTATTGCTGATTTCATCATTGAGGATGCATTGCGCGATACCGCAGCCATGTCCTATCTGTCCGAAGAGCGGGAACAAGCGGTGGCATTGGGTGATGGCGGGCTGATCGTCGCCTGTGACCCGCTGGACGGATCATCGAATATCGGTGTCAATGTGTCGGTCGGGACGATCTTTTCCGTTCTGCCGGCGGCGGGCGGTGAATTGCAGCCGGGCCGCGCGCAGCTGGCCGCCGGATTTTTCGTCTATGGCCCGCAGACGACATTGCTGATCAGCGTCGGCGCTGGCACCGCGTCATTCCGGATGGATGCGGACGGTGTTTTTCACCTGATTGACGGACAGATCAGCATTCCCGAAACAGCAACCGAATTCGCCGTCAATGCCTCGAACCAGCGGCATTGGCCAGCCGCTGTGCAGCGGTATATCGACGAATGCCTGGCTGGCAGTGAGGGCAATCGCAATCATGATTTCAACATGCGGTGGGTGGCCTCTCTGGTGGCTGAAACCTGGCGTGTGACATGCCGCGGCGGGGTGTTTCTATATATGGATGATGCACGCCCCGGGTATGAGACGGGCCGCCTGCGCCTGGTCTATGAAGCTGCCCCTGTTGCCATGCTGGTCGAACAGGCGGGCGGTCTTGCCAGCGATGGCAGGATGCCCATTCTTGATGTCATCCCGGGCGAATTGCATCAGCGCGTGCCGCTGGTGTTTGGTGCGGCAGAAGAGGTGCGCCGGCTTGAGGCGCATTATCGTGGCGAGGCGTGATCGCCCTGCTCGGCCTGCAGAACGGCTGCGAGGCCACTTTCATAATCGGGATAACGCAGGGTGATTCCCAGCTCCGGCCCGATCACCTTTGAGCCCACCTTGCGCCGCGAGACATAGAAGCTGCGCGCCATCGGTGACAGATCAGCCTCTTCCAGAGTTTGCGCGGCCGGCGGTTCAACGCCCAGAAGGCGGGCAGCATGGCGCACCACATCGCCCTGTGCTGCCGGCTTTTCATCTGCAAGATTGATGATCCGCCCGCGCCGCGGCGATTCAATGGCGGCATCGATGATGCGGCAGATATCATCAACATGGATGCGGTTGAACAGCTGGCCTTCATTTTCGATAATCCGCGCCGTGCCATCGCGCAAACTGTCGAACGGGCTGCGGCCGGGGCCATAAATGCCGGCAGTGCGAAACAATTCGGTGCCAAGAAGGTCCTGCCAGCGCTGTTCGGCGATGACCCGCGCGCGGCCCCGATTCGTTGCCGGGTCGACGGGCGTGTCCTCATAGCAGAACCCGTCGGGCTTGTCGGGATAGACCGAGGTCGCCGAGACATAGCCGGTCCAGCCGGTGAAGCGCGCAATCAGATCGCCATGCGCATCCAGCACCGGATCACTGCCACCAATCGCGGTGATGGTTGTCAGCAAGGCGTCCACGCCATGCAGCGCCGCAGCCGGGTCGCGCAATGGCTGGCTGTCAGAAAAGGGCAGTATCTGCCAGCCATCGGCTGCCTCGGCCTGCAGGCGTTCGGGAGCGCGCGTTGTACCGCGGATGGTCCAGCCTTTACGGGCCAGAAGATGGCCAAGAGGCCGTCCGACATAGCCAAGGCCAAAGATGAAGATTGTGCGCGACATGCTGTTCCTGTGAGTTGCCCTGGTCTGATTTAGTCACTTATCCGGCTGGCGGCAATCTGTTGGCGCACCAATGCAGCATCGAGCCGGCGTCCCTGCCAGTCCAGCCGCCAGTCCAGATGCGGTCCGGTTGACCTGCCAGTTGATCCGACAGTACCGATTTGCGTGCCGCGCCGGACCACATCACCGCTGGTCACGCTGACGCTGTCCATATGAAGAAAGGCCGCGTTCAGGCCGAAGCCATGGGTGATCAGGACAGTCCAGCCGGAAAAATACAAATCCTTGACAAGGGTGATGCGGCCGCCAGCCGGGGCCAGCACGGGCGTGCCTTTGGCGGCGGCGATATCAATGCCGTAATGCGGTGCCCGCGGTGCCCCGTTCAGAATACGCTGGCTGCCATAGATGCCAGTGATCCGGCCGGTAACAGGCATATCAAATCCGCGCAGAAAATCGCCAGCCTGACCGCCAGCATCATGCCGGGTGCGGGCGCGCTTCACATCATCGGCATCGGCTGCAATGCGGGCCAGCACATCATCAGGTGGCGAGACATAGGCTGACTTCAACCCGTCGATGCGCTGGATATCATAGAGGCGCTGGCGTGCGCCAAGGGTTGTCTGCTGCGTAACGCCGTCGGCCCCGGTCACGCGCAGGATCATGATATCGGGGCTGTCGCGGTGAAAGCCGATCATGAACCTGCCATCTGCATCAGTCGCCACCGACATATCATCAAGGGTGACCTGCGCACCGGCAGGCACTGCGGCAATGATCACCCCGCCCTCAACGGCTTCACCGGCAAGCAGGTTTGCCCCGTTCAGCTGCAGGGCGGATACCGGAAGGGTGCTGGCAAGGCAGATCAGCATTGCCAGAATAAATTGCGCAAAACGGCTGCCGATGGCGGCGAACAGGCTTGGAAACAACATGGGTGGACGCTAGCATTTGGGATGGAATTTGGCACGTCCAAAGGCTATATAGTCCACACATAAAAATGAGAGGTGATGCCTTTGTGGCAGCGCCTGTCCAGTTTCATCAAGAAGGGGCGTGTCCAGCATCATAGCCGCGGCGACGCTCGGAAAGCATCATGTCCAGTACCACCCACGAAAATGTTGTCATCATAGGCGCAGGCGCCGCCGGTCTTACTGCTGCCATCTATACAGCACGCGCTAATCTTTCACCTGTGATCATCGCCGGCCTGCAGCCTGGCGGACAGATGACAATTACCACCGATGTCGAAAACTATCCCGGATTTGCCGATGTCATTCAGGGGCCGTGGTTGATGACAGAAATGCAGCAGCAGGCGGAAAATGTTGGTGCGCGCGTGCTCTATGACATTGTGACATCTCTTGATGCCAGCAGCCGTCCTTTCAGTCTGACGATGGATTCTGGTGATACCATCACAGCCGATGCGGTGATTGTGGCCACCGGCGCGCAGGCGCGCTGGCTTGGCCTTGAGTCTGAGCATGCGTTTAACGGGCGCGGCGTGTCAGCTTGCGCAACATGTGACGGGTTTTTCTACAAGGATCGTGATGTGGCTGTTATCGGCGGCGGCAACACGGCAGTGGAAGAAGCGCTGTATCTCGCCAATATCTGCAAGTCGGTGACGCTGGTACACCGCCGCGATTCGCTGCGTGCCGAACAGATCATGCAGGACCGGCTGTTGCGGCATGAGAAAATCAGCGTCGAATGGAACAGGACCGTGACCGAGGTGATCGGCGATGACAGCGGTGTGACCGGCTTGCGGCTGGAGTCCACGACTGGCGAGGACGCCAAGCAGATTGACGTACATGGCATGTTTGTGGCCATCGGGCATGACCCGGCCACGGCCGCTTTTGCGGGTGCGCTGACGCTGGATGATGAGGGATATATCCTTGCCGAACAGGGCGGAACGCGTACCTCTGTCGAGGGCGTGTTTGCTGCCGGTGACTGTGTGGACAAAATCTACCGGCAGGCGGTGACGGCGGCAGGTATGGGCTGCATGGCGGCACTTGATGCTGAACGCTGGCTTGGCGAACAGCATTAGCGGGATACAGGTCTCTGGTGTGGCCAGATATCAAGGATAGTCAGCCGAGCGGGCCTGTTGAGCCGCTTCAGCTGGTTAATCTGCCAGTGGTTAATCTGCCAACAATCTGACCGAGTTCACCTGCAGGCCGCGGCCCGAATCATCTACCTTTACCAGCAATTTCTGGCCCTGAATCAGCGAGCTGAATCCGCAATCATTCAACACGCGTGAATGCACAAACACATCATCTTCCAGACTGTCGGCGGTCACAAAACCATAGCCGCGAAGATCGTTGAAGAACTTGACCACGGCGCGCAGTTCGCCCTCTTCGGGTTCATGCGCTGCCGGCGGTGCCGGGCTTAGCGGACGTTTGACCGACAGCAGGTCCTTGATCACCTGTCCATGTTCATTGGTACTGAGCGAAACCGCCACGATGTCGCCGGTGAGAAGACGCACGAGGCCGAATCGATCAAGGGTTGAGCGGTGCAGAAACACCTCGTCCTCGCCAATGCGCACGAAGCCGTATCCCTTGCGCTCATTATACCAGACGAGTTCACCCTCACACATTTCATCGTTGCCGGTGCCGGCAGATGACACATTTATGTCCGGTGTCGCCGGCATGTCATCTTCGGGGCTTGCCGATTTTGCCGAAGACTTGCCTGCGGATTTTGCTGCTGCTTTGGTTGCAGACTTTGGCGAAGATTTTGCCGAAGATTTTGCCGAAGATTTAGTGGCCGCTTTGGCTGCAGATTTTGGGGCATCAGAACTGGCCTTCCGGCGCTTTGGTTTGGCAGCAGCCTCTGATGCCTCTTCATCGCCAGTTTCCATATCGTCAGTTTCTGGTTCATCAGCGTCCGAGATGGCGGCGTCCGAGATGGCGGCGCTTGCCGCGTCTTCATGTTCGGCAATTTCGTCTGGTCCTGTAACTTCGTCAGGTCCAGTCATTTCGTCTGGCCCAACGATCTCTGTTACACTGTTATCTGTCATGTCTGTCACCCGCATTTCACTGGCTATCTGCGTGACAAGTAAAGGTAAGCGCACACGAACGCAGACCGGGACAACTGTCATGTATAGCCATTCATTCAGGGTGATGATGGACGGCGTTAAGAGGCCTCAAAAAGCGCAAAACAGCGTGGTAACGAGCACGTGAAGTGGCGGAAATATTTTGTGAATATTTACAGCGATTTTTTCGTTCAGAACGGGGCCAGAAACAGGACCTGAATCACGATCGGAAGCCGAGCCCGGGCAGACTGAACTCGTGCGCAGGATTGGCGGCGCGTCAGTTCACGGCAGCAAGGGCGCTGCTGCTGTCACTTATGGCGGCATCGATGGCAGCGCGCCAGTCTGCCTTTGTGGACGCGCTGGCGGCTGTTTTTGGGAAAATCAGTCCGCGCGTGCTGTTCACAAGCCCGCCTTCCCAGATCCCGTTTACCTTTTTCAACCCGGCAAGCGCGGCGGCGGCACTGCCCCCCTGCGCACCGAAACCAGGCACCAGAAACGGTGCTGAGGGCAGGGTATCACGCAGGTTGATGGCCTCATCCGGCCAGGTGGCACCGGCCACAATCCCCAGTGATGACCAGCTGTGCGATCCGATACGTGCGGCCACCAGCGGCGCCAGACGTTCAGCCAGCTGCATAAAAACAGGTTTTCCGTCAGCGGTGAGATCCTGCAGGTCACCAGCGCCGGGATTGCTGGTGCGCACCAGAACAAACAGCCCGGCTGACTGCGAATCGGCGTGTGTCAGAAACGGGTCCAGCGTGTCGATGCCCAGATACGGATTGACCGTCAGCGCATCAGACGGAAAGGGCGCATCATGACCAATCCATGCAGTGGCATAGGCGGTCGAGGTGCTGCCGATATCACCGCGTTTGGCATCGATGATCACCAACAATCCGGCGTCGATAGCTTCGCGTTGCAGAGCCGCAAGGATTTTCAACCCATCCGGTCCTTGCGCTTCAAAGAATGCAGCTTGCGGCTTGATTGCTGGCACTTTGCCCTTCGCCGCGTCAAGACAGGCCATGACAAAGTCACCAACCGCCCGAAGAGCAGCCGGGCTGCCCGCGACACTGGCATCACCAAACAAGGGCGGAATCATCGCCGCATGCGGGTCGATCCCCATACAGAGCGGTGTGCCGGTGCGTCGCATCGCTTCTGTCAGCCGTGTGCCGAACGGATCAAGGGTCATCGGCCAGCTGCCTCAGACAAGGCCGACAGCATTGCGATAGGTTGTCAGCAACTCGTCCTGCTCCTGCAGGATATCACGGTCCATGGCGCGCATCTTGACGAGCTGGCGCATGATTTTTGGCTCAAAGCCCGTGGCCTTGGCCTCGCTATAGACATCGCGAATATCCGCCATGAGGGCGCGTTTCTCTTCCTCGAGACGTTCGATACGTTCGATGAACTGGGTCAGCTGTTCGGCGCCCGCGCCGGTGCCTGGAATGATGGCCATGATGCCCTGATCCTTTTCCTGCCGGTCGGTATGCCGGTCAATTGTCGTGTTTGTGGGTCTTGTCGTAAGTGGCGCGCGCCTCGGAGCTTGCCTCGGTCTGGTATTGTGCCTTCCAGTCGGCATAATCCATACCATAGACAATCTTCCGCGCGGCGCTGTCCTCGATTGTGATTCCCTTGTCTGCGGCCTCTTCCCGATACCAGCGAGACAGACAGTTACGACAAAAACCCGCCAGGTTCATCATGTCGATATTCTGCACGTCGGTGCGGTTCTGAAGGTGGCTGACAAGGCGGCGGAATGCGGCGGCTTCAAGCTCGGTTCTTGTGGTGTCGGTCATGGGTGATATCTCCGGCAGTCGAAACGGGCTGTCCGGTCACACCGAACGGCCACTGCGGGGCGGACAATATCCAACAAGATGACGCCGCGCAACCACGCAGCTGCGTGGAATACGCATCTAAATTAAAATGATTTCAAAAATTTTGGTGTGGCTAAATTTCTTGTCTTTCTTTATAACGTTACCGTGCCATCGCAAGAAATCAAAGACATGACAGACAAACAGACCAATGAACAGGTTGCTGACAGCGCCGCGAAATTCGATCGGATTCGCCGTGCGCACCAGTCCGAAGTTGCCGAAGATTATGTTGAGATGATCTCCGAGCTGATCGCCACCACCGGCGAGGCGCGAACGGTTGATCTTGCCGCACGCTTCGGGGTGACCAGCCCGACGGTCAATGCCATCATCCAGCGTTTGCAGCGTGAAGACCTTGTCGAGACGCGGCCTTACCGGTCGATCTTTCTGACCGACAAGGGCAAGGCACTTGCCGAGGCCAGTCAGGCGCGGCATCAGATTGTACGTGATTTTCTGGTTACCATCGGCGTGCCGGCCAGCATTGCCGAGGAAGATGCCGAAGGTGTCGAGCATCATGTCAGCGAGGAAACCTTGCGGGTGTTCGCTGATATTACCAAGCGTGGAACCGTCTAGCCGCCAGCCTTCGACCCCAGTTCAGATATGGCAGGCGGCCCAGATTCGTATGCTCGGTCCTATTCGATGCCGCTGAACAGATAGAGGCGGCGTGACCTGTTCTGCGCGATCTTTGTATCTGACAGCGCGGTCTCGGCATTCCACAGAACAGTGCCGATGGCGGGCGGTGTCTCATGTGCATGCAGCGCAACGGTTCGCCGGCCGGGGGTTGGGGTCCACGGGTGGTTCGCCTCAAAATGGTTTGACGGATAGCCATCATCATCATGCACCAGCACAGTGATGTCGCTGTCATGAAAATGCCAGTGCAGCAGTGCCGCGCTGGCCCGCCGGTCGGCAATCACCGTGCGCGCGTCATGCGTTGTCAGCACCGCGCGCGTATCGACTGCCAGATCATGCCATCCGCGCAGACGGCGCAACGGGTCAGATTCGGGCGTTATCGGTCCCATGCTGCCGGCCCAGCAAATGACAACCAGCACCGCCGCCAACAGCGCATTCACACCGGCGGCCATGCCAACCAGGCGACGGCGTGTCAGACATCGCGTGTGCGGCGGTGTTGATTCAGGCCGCTGTGACAGGTCTGACACCTGTGATGGCCAGATGGCCAGCCACAGCACCAATGCCGGCATCGCTGTCAGCGCCCAGTTGGCATTCGCCTCGCTGAGAAAGGCCTGCAGTGTGATGATCAGTAGTGGCGGTGCCGAAAACGCAAACAGCAAAACATGCTTGGTAGCGGTGGTGCGCAGCCTGAAGACACCCAGCATCAGGGCAAAGACCAGCGGACCCGCGGTCAGGAATTGCGCACCGATAAAGCGGATGCTGTTGCCGATATCATAGCTTTGACGGGCCAGATTTGCGTTATCGCCAAGATGGCGCACGGTGGCAAAATCATGCGACAGGTTCCAGATCAGATTCGGGCTGGCCAGCAGCAGAAATCCGCCGCCAAACCAGATCAGCGCCTTCAGTGGCAGTCGGGTTTCAGCGTGCCAGACGCGGGTGATGACTATCAGCAGAACCAGCCCCGGGAATGCATAGATGGCGGCATATTTTGCCAGAAAGGCGATGCCGAACGCCGCCCCGGCCAGCAGCATGCCGCGTTCGATGCCAATCCGGTTGCCCATCACGCCGATGATCGCCAGCAGACCGGCAGACCAGAACAGCAGCAGCGGTGTGTCTGTCGACATCAGGAAGCTGCCAAGTCCGACTGCTGGCAGGGTGATCCACAACAGGGCTGCACGTCGCCCGGCTGCCGGGCTGGCAAGCCAGACCGCCCCGCGCCACAACACCAGCGCTGTCAGCAGATGCAGCCATGGCGCTGGCAGGCGCACGGCCCATTGATGATGACCGAATGCCGCGTGCGACAGGCCGATGATCCAGCTTGTCAGCGGCGGTTTGGTGAAATAGCCGAAATCGAATGTCTGGCTCCACAACCAGTATTGCGCCTCGTCAACGCCAAGCTCCAGCGGGCTGGCCAGAATGGAAAGGCTGCGCAGACAGGTGATGGCAAGCAATATGAAAAAGACCCAGCGGTCAGCCCGCAGATTGGTGCTGATATCGCGCGGATCACCATTCGCCCACATGCCGGTATCCTTGCTATCATCTGGGGAATAGGGAGTGGCATTGGGCGTGGCCATTGGCTATCCTCGGCCTATTGGCTATTCTTGGCCTGGTGGCGATGCCCGACCCGGTGGTAGAGCATTGCCCTTTGGTCAGAGATGGCCCGTTAATAAAACATGCAGTGCCGTCAGCGACCTGCCCGGCAGTGCTGACGCACGATAGCCCGGCCTGTACAAGAAAGAAACCCGTCGGCATGACCGAGACATCAACATACTTCACAGCTGCCAATCCGTCTGACTGGTCGGCGATGGTGGAAAAAGTGCTGAAAGGGGCGTCAGCGGACAGCCTTGCACGCCGTGATGAAGACGGGCTGGTCACGCACGCTTTCTATCCGGCCACGGGTGATGATGCCGATGCGGCACCTTTGTTGCCGGCATCACCTGCATCACGCCTGACAGGTGGCTGGGACATCTGCCAGCCACTGGCGCATGGCAGCAGCAATGATGACATTCTGGACGTGCTTGCCAGCGGCGCAACAGCGCTGTCGCTTGCAGATACCGACCCGCAGACAATTTCGGCGCGGCTGCAATCGGTTGTCCTGTCAGCCATCACCATCGGCTTTGAAGGTGGCTTCGGGGCTGCTGATGATCATGCCAACCGATATAGCGATCTGTATGTGGCTTTGCTGCGCTGCGGTGAGTCTGGCGAGGATGCGCCGGAGGATATGCGCCCGGAAGATGTGCAGATTGATCTGGGCATCGATCCCTTTGCCGGCAGCGGGCATCGTGCGCGCATCACCACCGGTCTGGGCCTTGTCCATCAGGCAGCGCCAACGCACCGCCTGATGCGGGTCGATGGATGGGCGCGCCACAATCAGGGGCTTACCGCAGCACAGGAGCTGGGATTCATTCTCGCCGGCATGGCTGAAATCCTGCGCGAAGGGGTGGCCAGCGGGGCCGAGGTCACCAGTGTTGCCAGCCATATGTCAGCCCGTGTGGCCTTGACCGGAGATATGTTCGAAGCCATCGCCAAATGCCGGGCCATGCGCAGCCTCCATGCCGGGATGCTGGCCGCCTGCGGGGTGTCGCGCAGCGACATGCCGGCGCTGTATCTGCAGGGATTTGGCGGGTTGCGGATGATGTCTGTGCTGGACGCCGAAGTGAATATGCTGCGCACCACAACCGCTTTGCTGGGCGGGGCCATTGGCGGGGCAGACGCGCTGGCCGGGTTCGGGCATGATCTGCTGACCGGTGAAACGCCAGCATCGATGCGGCTTGTGCGCATGACACAAGCGATGATGATTGCCGAATCACAACTCGCAACAACGCTGGACCCGGCGGCCGGCGCACCTTTCATTGAACAGCGAAGCGATGATCTGGCCGCGGCGAGCTGGGCTGCTTTTCAGGATATCGAACGCGGTGGCGGCCTTCTGGCAGCACTGGCGGACGGCGTCATCGACGATCTTGCAACGCGCGCGGCAGATGACCGGGAAACCGCCATACGCAGCGGTCAGACTGATCTGGTTGGTGTGACCCTGCAACCGCGCGGCGAGACAGTGCCACCAGTACTGCCCGCCTTTGGCCATCTGCGCCGCCCGGCAGCGCCGGTCGAAGCGCTGCGCCGCAGCGTATCACAGCAATCGCCGCGGATTTTGCTTCTGCGTGGCCCGGCTGATACTGCTGGCGCACAGGAAAAAATGGCGCGCCGGTGGCTGGATGTTGCCGGCATGCAGGCGGTCATGCTGGCGCATGATGATGATGCGGCGATTGCCACTGCCCGCCCCGACGGGATCATCACCTGCGGACTTGATGAGTCTGACGTGATGGGAACAGCAATGGGCAGCGTGCGCATGGTGGCAGCTGATGCGCTGGCTACAAGTGATGACAAGCTTGGCCTTTTGGCATCATTGCTGCCAGAGGGAGGCAGCGCATGACCCGTATTCCTGATTTTACCAGAATCGATCTGCCAGATACCGATTTGCCACATATCGATTTGCCAGATACCGATCTGCCAGTTGGCAATCCCGCAGGTGTCAGCACAAACACGCTGCCATCAAAGATGACGCCGGAAGGCATCTCGCTGCCGGGTCTGCCGGCACGTGATCAGGCGAACCGCCAGCCGGTAATTGACGGGCAGCCGGGCATCGCACCCTTCCTGCGCGGTCCTTATCCGACGATGTATGCCACGCGCCCCTGGACCATTCGTCAATATGCCGGATTTTCAACGGCCGAGGAATCAAATGCCTTTTACCGCCGCAATCTGGCGGCCGGGCAGATGGGGCTGTCGGTGGCATTCGATCTGCCAACGCATCGCGGTTATGATTCGGATGATGATCTGGTTGCCGATGATGTCGGGATGGCGGGTGTGGCGATTGATTCGATCGCCGATATGAACCTTCTGTTCCGTGATATTCCGCTGGACCGGATGTCGGTTTCCATGACGATGAACGGGGCGGTTCTGCCGGTTCTGGCATTGTTCATTACCGCCGCAGAGGAACAGGGTGTTCCGCCAGAGGCACTGGCCGGCACGATCCAGAATGACGTGCTGAAAGAATTCATGGTGCGCAACACCTATATCTATCCGCCGACCCCGTCGATGCGGATCATCTCGGATATTTTCGGCTATTGCGCCGACCACATGCCGAAATTCAACTTCATTTCGGTCTCTGGCTATCACATGCAGGAAGCAGGTGCCTCGAACGATCTGGAACTGGCCTACACGCTGGCTGACGGTCTGGAATATGTGCGGGCCGGGGTGGCTGCCGGTCTTGATGTGGATGCTTTTGCCCCGCGCCTGTCGTTCTTCTTTGCCACCGGCATGCATTACTTCATGGAGATTGCCAAGCTGCGCGCCGCGCGGGTGCTGTGGGCCGAGATCATGAAGAAGAATTTTGACCCGAAGGACCCGAAATCCCTGATGTTGCGGACCCATTGCCAGACATCGGGATGGTCGCTGGCGGCACAGGATGTGTTCAACAATGTGGCGCGCACCTGTATCGAGGCCAGTGCGGCAGTTGCCGGTCATACGCAATCGCTGCATACGAATTCGCTGGATGAGGCGCTGGGGCTGCCGACCGACCACGCCGCCCGCATCGCGCGCAATACGCAGCTTCATCTGCAAAGCGAAGCCAATATGGCGCATGTGATCGATCCGTTTGGCGGGTCGCATCTGGTCGAGGAGCTGACGCAGGGGCTGATCACGCGGGCGCGCTATCACATAGCCGAGGTTGAGGAACTGGGCGGCATGGCGGCTGCGATAGAGGCGGGTATTCCGAAATTGCGGATCGAAGAGGTGGCCACCGCCACCCAGGCCGAGATTGATTCAGGCATACGCCAGATCATCGGCGTGAACAGCTTTCCGCCCGCCCAGCGCAGTGATGGCAGCGAAGAAGTACAGGTGCGGCGGATCGACAATAGCGAGGTGCGCGCGCAGCAGATTGCCGGCCTGAAAACCATTCGCGCCAGCCGTGACAGCGGGCGGGTGGCAGCTGCACTTGATGCGCTGGCCAACGCGGCCGCCGGCAGTGACAATCTGATGCCCTTTGCCATCGAGGCGGCGCGGGCGCGGGCGACAGTTGGTGAGATGTCGGCGGCCATGGCACGTCATTTTGGTCGCCACAAGGCCGAGATCAAGATGGTGCGCGGTGTCTGGAAGGCCCGCATGAAAGCCAATCCGGATATCAGTGCTGATATCGACATCCTGAAGGACCGGGTGGATGCGTTTGCTGCTGCCACAGGACGCGCCCCGCGTTTGCTGGTGGCCAAGCTTGGTCAGGATGGCCATGATCGCGGCCAGAAGGTGATCGCCTCGGCCTTTGCCGATATCGGCTTTGATGTCACCATTGGCCCTTTGTTCCAGAGCCCTGACGAGGTGTATGACCTTGCCATTGAAAGCGATGTCGACGCGGTGGGCATTTCAACCCTTGCCGCAGCCCATCTGAGCCAGGTTCCAGCGCTGCGCCGGCGTCTTGATGCGGGTGAAGGGCGTCATATCGAACTGGTTGTGGGCGGCGTCATTCCGCCGGGGGATGTGCCAGCGCTGACAGCGGCAGGTGCTGCGGCAGTCTTTCCGCCGGGTACCAAATCCACGGATGCGGCAGGACGCCTTCTTGATCTTTTGGCGCGGCGTCGCAATATCCCCGTGCATGGATGACACGCGCCAGTCAGCCTGTTTTCCGCAGCTGAGCTGGCGTGAACACTATGCTGTTTCTGCTGCTGAATCGACCCGCAAAGAGAGTGCCTGATGAACCGAGCCGCCGCCGCCGCCGCCGAAATCGTAGATGAATTCAGCTTTCTGGATGATTGGGAAGACCGCTATCAGCTGCTGATCGACCTTGGACGTCAGCTGCCGCCGCTGCCTGATATCTATCACAAAGATGAATATCAGTTGCGGGGCTGTCAGTCGGTGGTGCATTTCGCAGCCGAGCGCGAAGGCGATGAAATCCGCTTTCATGCCGGTTCGGACGCCGCGATCGTGCAGGGCCTGATCGCCCTGCTGATCCGCGTCTATTCGCAGCGCACGCCGGATGAAATCCTGTCAACGGATGCACAGTTTCTGGCCGAGATCGGACTTGATTCGCATTTATCGGCGACGCGCAAGACCGGCCTTGCCAGCATGATGTCAGCGATCAAGGCCAGCGCCGGATAACTTTTTGCGGCAATCAGGGTTTCGCCGAGAATAGCGGATATGCGTCAGCCGGGCGCGCGTTCAGCCCTTGGCGTGCGGCCATAGCATTCGCGATAGCATTTCGAGAAATGCGATGCCGATACAAAACCGCATGCAAGTGCAACAGACAGAATCGACATTGATGTCTGACGCAGCAGATGGCGCGCGCGCGCCAGCCGCAAATTCAGGTAATAGCGGGTTGGCGTGGTGTTCAGATATTTACGGAACAGACGTTCAAGCTGACGGGTCGACAGGTTCGTCATGCGCGCAATATCGGTTTGCGCCAGCGGTTCTTCCAGATTGTCTTCCATCGTCTTGACCACTGCCAGCAGCTTGGGGTGGCTGACACCAAGGCGCGAGCGCAGCTCCATCCGCTGGCGGTCGGTAGGCTCGCGGATACGGTCATGAATGAACTGGTCGGATACCTCGGCGGCAAGGTTTGACCCATGCGCCTGTGCAATCAGGTTCAGCATCATGTCTAGCGATGCCGTCCCGCCGGAACAGGTCACGCGCGTGCCATCGACCTCAAACAAATCATTGGTGATTTCAAGCTCGGGGAATTCCTCGCTCAGCCCGTCGATATTCTCCCAATGGATGGTGCAACGCCGGTCATCCAGCAGACCGGCGGCGGCCATGACATAGGTGCCCGTGCAAATCGCGCCGATCACCGCGCCGTTACGATCAAGCCGCCGGACAAGATTCAGCGTGTTGCGATCGGTGTTGCCGCGCACATTTACCCCGGCGCAGACAAATACCATGCGGCAGTCCTGCAGCACCGACGGATCGCCGTCCGAGGCAACCTCAACACCGTTACTGGCAGCGGCGGGTGTGCCGTCGGTGCTGGCGATCACCCATTGATAAAGTTCGCGCCCGCTCTGCCTGTTTGCCGAGCGCAAGGGTTCAATCGCCGAGGCAAAGGCAAGCAGCGAAAACTCGTTCAGCAGCAGAAACCCGATTCTTTGCGCGGTTTCATTGCCGTCATCTTGCAAAAGTGACTTGATTGTAGGCGCACTCATGGCCAATAGTCCCCGCATCTGCCCGCGCCATTGCCCCTGTTTTCGGTCTTGGCTGTAAGGCGATCCACATTCCCTGTCTGACTATGTACGAAGGAAAGGGTCGCAATCAAAACAAAAAATTGGTTTGCCAATCGTTTTGTTGTGACAGGAAATATTGGCCTTGAACCTGCCCGATCCGATCACCAGCGCCGCGAATGCCGAGGTGAAACGCCTGCGTGCGTTGCATGAGCGAAAATATCGTCGCCAGACTGGCTGGTTTCTGGCCGAGGGAACGCGAATCTGTACCGAAGCCGTGTCGCTTGGCTGGCGGCTGCATCGTCTGGCCTTCCTTGCCGGGCGCGAGAATGACCGGCATGTCCGTCCGCTGCTGGAAGCGCTGGAACGCGATGGTGGCCGGGCCCTGCCGATGACAGAATCCCTGCTGGGACGGATCAGCCGCAAAGATAACCCGCAAATGGTTCTTGGTGCCTTTGAACAGCGTCTGACAACCCCCGACGCAAGGTCAGGCCGCGGTTCGCCCCTGTGGGTCGCGCTGGACCGGGTGCGGGATCCGGGCAATCTGGGGACCATCATGCGAACAGCCGATGCTACGGGCGCTGAAGGGGTGATTCTGGTTGGTGATTGCACTGACCCCTATTCGGTGGAGGCCGTGCGCGCCTCGATGGGGGCGGTGTTCAATGTTGGTATTGCCATGATGGATGCTGATGCCTTTGTCGATTTTGCGGCGGCCTGGCCAGGGCGCATCATCGGCACAGCCTTGCCAGCAAGCCGTGACTACCGCGACGCTGACTATCAGGGGCCGTTGATCCTGTTGATGGGGAACGAACAGTCCGGTTTGCCGGACCAGCTGGTTGAGGCCTGCGATACGGTGATCCGGATGCCGATGCTGGGGCGATCGGACTCACTGAATCTGGCAGTCGCCACCGGGGTTACGCTATATGAGGCGCTACGTCACCGGCACCCGGCCTGATTGACCGGGCTGATTGAGGGTCGCCCGGATGGTGGATCGTCCGAAAGCGGGGCTGTCAGAATGGCGTCCAGCGGGCGAAATTGGCCTGAGAAATGACCCGCGGCGAGATCGCTTCATCAGCCTGGGTCTTAACAGTCCGGGTCCTGACGGGCAGGTCCTCAACAATGACAAGTTCGCCTGATGTAACTTCGCCGCCAAGCGCCGCAACAATGTCGGCCATGGCAAAATGTGCTGCCTGTGATGATGCGCGGATGGCATAGATTGTCAGCAGCAGAAACAGCGGTGTTTCGGACAGCAGGCCGCGGCAGGCCTGCAGCATCGGCACAAGATCGCTTTCGATGCGCCATCGCTCGCCCTTTGGTCCGCGCCCATATTTTGGCGGGTCCAGCAGAATGCCGTCATAGTGCCGTCCGCGCCGCGCCTCACGCTCGACAAAGCGCATGGCATCTTCGGTGATAAAGCGGATTGGTGCATCCTGCAGCCCCGCGGTATCGCGGTTTTCGAACGCCTGTGCGATGGCTTTGCGGCTGGCATCAACATGCGTGACCTCAGCACCAGCCCGCGCGGCATGGATTGAAGCAACACCTGAATAGGCGAACAGGTTCAGGATGCGCGGCGGGCGCTTGTGGGTGGCAAGGAATCTGTCGATCAGGTCGGCACACCACCGCCAGTGAGGTGCCTGTTCAGGAAAGAAACCCAGATGCCGGAACGGTGTTGGCCGTGCGATGAATCGCAGCCCGTCATATCCGACTTCCCATTGTTCAGGCAGCGATGGAGACAGCGACCAGCCGCCCGAATCCTCGTCATCCTCACCGCGCCCCTGACTGGCCACAAAGGTGCCGTCAGCAGCCCAGACTGTGCTGTCAAGGCGCGGGGCCCACATTGCCTGCGGTTCGGGCCGGATGAATTTGTATCGTCCGAACCGTTCCAGCTTGCGCCCGTCGCCGCTGTCAATCAGCGCGTAATCTGTCCAGTCATCGACACACAGCAGGCTGGGGCCGGACAATCCGTAGAGATAGTCTGTCATGCCCGGACCATGCGCTGTCACATCAGCAAAATCAAGCATGGCGCAAATACTTGTAAAAAAACCCTAACCGCGCCAATTCTTTTCAAATGAGGCACATATAGCCGCGTTTTGTAGAAATTGTTTTCGTTATCGGCACGTTTCAGAAAGAAAAGAGCCTGCTGGCGTGCCATACGGTGCGCACCAGTCACAGGGTCTGACACAGAAAGGAAAGATGTCATGGCGGCGATGGATGCAATTGACAGGAACATCCTTGCACGACTTCAGGAAAATGCCGCGCAACCGGTGGCAGAGATTGCCCGCAAGGTCGGTCTGTCGGTCACACCATGCTGGCGGCGAATTCAGCGGCTTGAGGAAACCGGGGTGATCCGCAAGAGGGTTGCCCTTCTTGATGGCAAGAAAGTCGGGGTTCCGATGTCGGTGTTTGTGGCGCTGCGCACCAATCAGCACAATGCCGAATGGCTTGCCGAATTTGCGCACGGTATTTCGGCAATGCCGGAGGTTGTCGAATTCTACCGGATGAGCGGCGAGGTGGATTACATGTTGCGCGTCGTTGTGGCCAACATGAATGCCTATGATGCTTTCTATCGCCGTCTGATCAGCGAAGTTCAGCTGACCGATGTCAGCTCATCCTTTGCGATGGAAGAAATCAAGTTCACTACGGCTCTGCCGATGGACGCGGCCCCGCCGCCGCAATAAGCCTGTCCAGTCTGTCTGCCAGCGCCGCCATACCGAAGTCGTCGGCAATCCGCCGCTGTGCTGCCGTTCCTGCCGCCTGCAGCGCTGTGCGATCCGTGGCGAAAAAGGTGATGGCGTCTGCCATGGCATCGGCATCGCCTGGCGGGACAAGAATACCGCCAGCCTGCAGAGTCTTGTCAGTTGCCAGGCCGGCATGGCCCAGAACATCCAGCGGCCCGTCGGTCTTGGTGGCAACCATCGGCAGGCCGCGGCCCATCGCCTCGCCAATCACCAGACCAAACGGTTCATCACGTGATGGCAGACAGAAAAGATCGCTATTGTCAAAGACGCTGCCGAGATCGGCGGTCCAGCCATGAAGGGCAAAGTTGGTCAGGCCGGCATCACCTGCCTGCCGGGCAAGTGCCGGGGCCAGCGGCCCGTCACCATATACCGCGATCTGCACAGAAATGCCGCGCTGATGCAGCAACTGTGCCGCGTCGATCAGCACTGAAAACCCCTTTTTCTCGACGAACCGGCCAGCCGCAACCACCTGCAGCGCTGCCGCCGGATCTGATTCGCGGCGCACCGCCGGCTGTGCAGGGAACCCGTGCGGTATCACATGGATGACCGGTGCCTTGACATGCTCGCCCATGGTGGTGGCAGTAAGATGATCACCGGCCCGGCCCGCCGCCGCATGAGACAGGAATACGGCATGATCAGCATCTGCAATATGCCGCAGCTTTCCGGAATGACTGAACAGCACTACCGGCCGATTAAAGGCGCGCGAAGGCGCAACCAGCCTTGCATTATGAAGGAACAGCGCATCAGCATCGGCGAAGGTGCGGTGCAGCTGCCGGCTGAACAGCGCACGGGTTGCCAGATGAAACCGGATCAATGCTGCCGGCATGGTGATGAGCGTGACTGTTTCGATCCCGGCAAGACCGTCAAGGGCAACCGAATCCGAAGGCAGCACTATGGTGTGATGATGCCCGCACTGGCCAAGCGCCCGCGAATAGGATTGCAGTGCGGTGGCGATGCCGCCTTGTTTGCGGTCGGTTGTGATCGAGAGAATCATCGCCATCAGTTATCGGCTTCGATGTGGGGCATTTATCATTGGCAGTGCGATTGTCAGTTGAAGCATTGGGCGTCTGCCACCTTTCCTGTGGCCGGCCCGCGCCAGCCGGTGCGTTAAAGCTGGATATAGGTTGTCTTGATCTCGCTATAGGCGTCCAGCGAATAGGTGCTGTTTTCACGCCCGAAGCCGGATTGTTTGACCCCACCAAACGGCAGCCCCGGCGGCAGAAGATTGTAGGTGTTCACCCAGACATTACCGCTCTGCAACGCGCCGGCGACACGGTGTGCTCGTGTCAGATCACGCGTCATGACACCCGCCCCCAGGCCGAATTCGGTGGCGTTGGCGCGGCGGATCGCATCATCCTCATCGCTGAAGGTCAGAACTGACATCACCGGACCAAAAATCTCCTCACGGACCACACGCATATCATCCCGGCATTTCGTCAGGATTGTCGGCTCCATGAAGTAACCGGCTTCAAAGCCCTGCGGATGAATGCGCTTGCCGCCGGTGGCAAGCGTTGCACCTTCTGCTGTGCCGACAGCAACATAATCCAGCACCTTGTTCAGATGTGGCTCTGAAATCAGCGCGCCCATCTGCACATCATCGGCCATCGGATCACCAACCCGCATGGCACGCGCGCGTTCAACAAGCGCTGCCTCGAAATCGGCGGCAATGGACTCCTCGACATAGACACGGGTGGCGTTCGAGCAGACTTCGCCAGCGGTGTAGAAATTTGCTGCCAGCGCGGTTTCAACGGCAGTGTCAAAATCGGCGTCGGCGAAAATGATCAGGGGTGACTTGCCACCAAGTTCGAGCGTGACCTTTTTCAATGTCTCGGCAGATTGCGCCATGATCAGGCGGCCAGTATCAACCCCGCCGGTGAGCGAGATCTTGGCGATGCCGGGGTGCGCACAGATCGCCCGCCCGATGCTGTGATCACCGTGAATGATCTGGAACAGACCTTCTGGCAGGCCGGCATCACTCAGAATTTCGGCGACAAGATGCGCTGTCAGCGGGGTCAGCTCGGACGGTTTCAGGATAAAGGCATTGCCCGCCGCCAGTGCAGGGGCGGCTTTCCAGCAGGCGATCTGCACCGGATAATTCCACGCACCGATACCAGCGCAGACGCCAAGTGGTACGCGCTCACAATAGGCGATAGCATCTCCAAACCGGTGCATGTCGCCGGTTTCCGTCATCGCCATTGAGGCAAAAAACGCCATCGCATCGGCGCCGCTCGGCACATCTGCCGATACCGCTTCGCCATAACATTTGCCAACATCCATCACTTCAAGGCGCGACAACTCATCATTGCGCGCACGCAACCCGTCAGCCGCTGCCTGCAGAATGGCAGACCGCTCGGCCCCGCTGTGGGCACCCCATTCGCGTTGTGCCTCAGCAGCCACCGCAACGGCCTGATCAAGCACAGTCTCGTCAGCTGGCTCGATGCGGGCGATCACCTCGCCGGTGGCGGGATAATGCTTGTCGATAGGTGGCCGTGATCCGGCAACAGGCTTGCCGCCGACAAGCGATCTGCAAAGTTCCATTGAAACGCGCTCCTTGTTGGTTTCTGTGGCCATTTCACCCTGCTGGCTGCGTTGGCGCAACTGTGAAAAATCGGCAGGCAATTTTACGTTGCCATGCAACCTTTCTATGCGGCAGTCTGGCAACGCGTTGGAAACCAACTGGTAACCCGTTGGCAAAAAAGGGGGATGAATTTATGTCACAGATCAATACAGATATAAATGAAGCACGCCGCGATATGGCTGCAATATTCCGCTGGGTGGTCCGCGAAGGGATGCATGAAGGGATTGCCAATCACTTTTCATGCGCGGTATCGGACGATGGCCAGACCTTTCTGATTAACCCCTACGGCATTCATTTTTCCAAGCTGAAGGCCAGCGATCTGTTGCTGGTTGATGCGCATGAACTGTCTGATGAGGCGCGCGCGCGGGTGGATCCGACCGCCTGGTCCATCCATGGGGCCATGCATCGCAACAATCCGCAGGCCCGCTGCATCGTGCATCTGCACACGCATTATGCCACCGCGCTGAGCGTTCTTGAGTCTCCCGAACTGCCAGCTGTCGACCAGACTACAGCGCGCTTTCACAATCGCATCGCGATTGACAGCGGGTTTGGCGGTATGGGGGTTGGCGATGAGGCCGAGCGCCTGTCACGCCTGCTGGGCAACAAGATGATGATGATGATGGGCAATCACGGGTTCCTGACGGTGGGGCCGACGCCGGCATTGGCTTTTGATCTGGCCTATCATTTTGAACGCGGTTGCCGTACCTATATCACCGCCCTGTCTACGGGCCGGGCGCTGTCGGTTCTTGGCGATGATGTGGCCGAGAAGACAGCCCGCCAGTGGGAAAGCTATGACGATGCAAATGAACAGCATCTGGCTGCCATTCGGGCTGTTCTTGATGAAGAAGAGCCGGATTACCGGCATTAGGAGGCGTTTAAACATGTCCGAGACAAGCCTGAGCCTTGACGAGATTTATGCGCTGGCACATGACGCCATGACGGCAAATGGCTGTAATGATGCGAATGCCGGCGCGCTGGCCGATATCGTGATGCGGGCCGAACGAGACGGGTCACATTCGCACGGATTGTTCCGCGTGCCGGGATATGTAAAGGCGCTTCGCAGCGGCAAGGTGGATGGCAAGGCCACGCCAACGGTGACCAAAAAGACACCGGCGATCATCCATGTTGACGGGCATGGCTGTTTTGCCCCGCTGGCGCAGGCGGCAGGTCTGCCAGTGCTGGCCGAGGCCACTGCCGAGATTGGTGTGGCGGCGCTGTCGCTGACCGGAATACATCACTTTGCGGCCTTGTGGCCAGAGACCGAGTTTCTGGCTGATCGGGGCCTCGTCGGTATTGCCTGCACCGCCTATATGCCAATGGTGGCGCCGTCCGGTACGCGCGAAAAACTGTTTGGAACCAACCCGATTTCCTTTGCCTGGCCGCGCCCGGGAAAAACGCCGGTCTGTTATGATATGGCAACCGCGGCCATGGCGATGGGCGATGTGCAGATCGCCGCGCGTGATGGCAAGACGGTACCGCTGGGCACCGGCCTTGATGCCGAGGGTAACGAGACCACTGATCCGGCGAAGATTGCTGCCGGGGTGTTGCTGCCCTTTGGCGGCTATAAGGGGTCGGCGATTGCGCTGATGGTTGAATTGCTGGCGGCCGGACTGACCGGCGAGCAGTTCAGCTATGAAGCAAAGCAAACTGACAATGGTGATGGCGGGCCGCCGCGCGGCGGCGAAATGGTCATCGGCCTGTCACCCGCGTTGATTGCCGGTGATGGATGGGAATCCCATGTCGAGGCATTTATGGACCGGATGACCGCGATCGACGGCGTGCGTATTCCGGGCGCGCGGCGTCATCAGAACAGGCTCGACACCGGCCCGCGCGCTATCAACAGCACGCTTGTCGAGACGATCAGGGGCCTGATTTAGCCATAGCCTGATTTAGCTATAAACTGTCGGCAGACGGATCAGCGGCCTTTCCAGACCGGATCGCGCTTTTCGGTAAAGGCGCGAAACCCTTCCTGCCCGTCTTCCGAATTATACAGCTGGTCAACCGTGGCAAGCTGCATCTTGGTGATCCGGTTCATCATGTCCTGAAACTTCATCGCCTCGGCCTCGCGCGCCACTTCCTTGATTGTGGCAAAGACCAACGGCGGCCCGGCGGCCAGCATCGTTGCCAGTTCCCACACCCGGTCATACAGTTTTGGCCCGTCGGCAAGAACCTCGTTCACCAACCCCCAGCGATGTGCCTCGCTGCTGTCCATCCAGCGCCCGGTCAGCAGCATATCCATGGCCACATGATAGGGAATGCGCTTTGGCAGCTTGATCGTGGCGGCGTCGGCAAGGGTGCCGGCTCTGATTTCAGGCAGGGCAAAGCTGGATGCCTCGGTAGACAGAATCAGATCGCAAGCCAGTGCAAGTTCGAAGCCGCCGCCGACACACATACCCTCAACAGCGGCAATCACCGGCTTGTTCAGATCGCGCAGTTCCTGCAATCCGGCAAAGCCGCCAACACCATAATCGCCGACAACTGAATCACCGGCCGCCGCGGCCTTGAGATCCCAACCGGCGGAAAAGAATTTCTCTCCCGCGGTGCGCACGATACAGACCCGCAGATCAGGATCATCGCGGAAGGATTTGAATGTCTCGCCCATCAGGCGCGAGGTGATCAGATCAATGGCATTGGCCTTTGGCCGGTCAAGGGTGACCTCGAAGACATGCCCCTCACGGCGGGTTTTGACAACCGCATCCGCAGCGGCGTTTTCAGTATTCGTCATCTTGTCTCTCCTTGATGGGCATCTGTCTCTCCCGACGGGAAAAGTGCCAGCCATAACGGCGTCCTATGGGCCAGCCTTATCCTGGCCAGGTTGATCCCGGGCAGGTTCATCCCGGGCAGTATCACGCATCCAGATCACCGCGTCGACAGCGATGGCGCCGGCCTGCCCCAGCATGAGGGGGTTGATCTCAATTTCGTCAATCGCCGGACCGCTATCGGGAATCTCGTCCAGCATGCCTGTCAGGCGCACAGCAACATCAACCGCCGCATCAATATCGCTGGCCGGTCTGCCGCGATACCCATGCAGCAGCGGTGCCAGTGTCAGCCGGTCAATGGCAGCTCTGATCTGGCCAGCATCAACCGGCAGAACCAGTGTGACGACATCGCGCAACAGCTCGGCAGCTGTGCCGCCTGCACCGATGGTCAGCGTCGCGCCATAGACCGGGTCACGCTGCACGCCAAGCAACAATTCGGCCACCGGCGGGCTGGCCATTTCCTCGACAAGGAACCCGCTCGCAGCTGTCATGCTGGCAGCCGCATCGGCCAGCTCATCAGGCATCAGCGACAGCCGCACAAGGCCGGCCTCGCTTTTATGGGCATGTCCCAAGCCCTTTAGCACCAGCGGGGTCTGTAGTCCGGCGGCGGCAGTCGCCAGATCACTGCTATCACGGGCCTTTCGGCCAGCCGGAACAGCTATGCCTGCTGCTGACAGCATGGTTTTGGCATCAGCCTCGTCAACAAGCTGGCGGTGCAGCGGCGCGGGATGTGCCGGCATGGGGGTCCAGCCGGCATTCGGAACAGGGCGCGCAGCCAGCGATATGGCGCGCAGACCATGTTCAAAGCCGCATAGCGGTACAATCCCCTGATCCATCAACTGCCCCGCCCACGCATCAGAGATGCCTTCGGCCAACGTGCCAAGCATAGCGGTGCGCGTTCCGGTCATCTCGCCAGCGCGGCGCATGGCCGCCACAGCCGGCATCCAGGCTGCATCACTGCACCGGTCGGCGCGCGGAAAATCGATCACCAGCACCGACATGTCGACCCAGTCGCCCATCATCGCCGCGAATGTCTGCATCATCTTGTCTTCATCGCCCCAGATGAAGGTGTGATAGTCCAGCGGGTTGGCAATGGTAACCAGCGGGCCCAGAACGGCTGACAGATCGGTTGCATGTGATGCGGGTATATGCGGCCAGGACAACGCCCTGCCCATAGCACCAGTATCGCCAATGCCCGGGGTGGCGGCCAGATCGGCGATCAGCCCAGCCTCACCGCCGGAACAGCACATGGCGCTGAGACGCGCGCCGTCGACCCTGCCATGGCAATGCAGAATCTTCAATGTCTCCAGCATGTCTTCCGGACCGTTCGCTTCAATCACCCCGCATTGTGCAAGGAAGGCAGCGGACGCTGCCGCGCTGCCGGCCAGTGCGGCGGTATGCGAGCTTGCGGCCTGTGCCGAGGCCTCGGTCTTGCCGGATTTGATGGCGACAATCGATTTGCCGCGCGCCGCAGCCTCGCTGGCCATGGCAGCAAAATCAGCCGGATCGATAAAGCCCTCAACATAGATACCGGCGGCGGTAACCCGTTCATCTGCCAGCAGGGTGCGAGCCATATCGCTGAGGGTTGTCTGCGCCTGATTGCCAACGCAGGCGATATAGGCGACAGGCAGGCCGCGCGCCTGCATGCTGATATTGATCGCGATGTTGGATGACTGGCTGATGATGGCAACACCGCTGTCGACTGGCTGGCCGCCATGCTGGTCAGGCCACAGCATCGCGCCATCAAGGTAATTCAGAAAGCCGTAACAGTTCGGACCCAGCAGCGGCATATTGCCTGCTGCCTCGACCAGCGCTGCCTGCAGGTCATCATCGCCGGTCTCGGCAAAGCCGGAGGCAAAACACACCCCGCCGCCGCACCCCATATCGGCAAGATCGCGGGCGATATCAATCACCGCATGACGATTGATCCCCAGAAAGGCCGCATCCGGCACCCCCGGCAATGCGGCCAGACTGTCAAAGCAGGGAACATCGCTGATGCTGGTTCGGGTGGGATGGACAGGCCAGATATCACCGTCAAAACCGGACTTGCGGCATTGGGCGATGACATTTTCCGCCCACCAGCCCCCAAACACCACGATCGATCGCGGCCGGAACATCCGCGACAGGTCGCGTATGGTTTCTGGCTGGCGGCCATCCATGCCTATCCCCCCAACGGGCGCAACAGATCGCGGCTGATGATATGCCGCTGGATTTCCGAAGTGCCGTCCCAGATACGTTCCACCCGCGCATCTCGCCAGAACCGCGCCAGCGGCAGATCATCCATCAGCCCCATACCGCCATAGACCTGAATAGCCTCGTCCGTTACGCGTGCCAGCATTTCCGACGCATACAGTTTTGCCGAGGCAATCTCGCGATTGGCAGGCAGGCCCTGATCAAGACGCCACGCCGCCGCCAGTGTCAGCCAGTCAGCAGCATCGATTTCGGTAATCATGTCGGCGATCTTGAAGCTGACGCCCTGGAACTTGCCGATTTGCTTGCCGAACTGCTTGCGCTCGGCCGCATAGTGCAGCGCATAGTCAAAGGCCCGCCGCGCGCGGCCCACGCACATCGTGGCTACGGTAATGCGAGTGGCATAAAGCCAGGTGTTCATCACCTCAAAACCACCATCAACGTCGCCAAGCACATGGGCATCGCTCAACCGGCAATCCTCAAACTTCAGAATCACATTGTGATATCCGGCATGCGAGACCGAGGCGTAGCCGGGCAGCACCTCGAAGCCCGGATGTCCGCGATCAACGAGGAAGCAGGTGATCCGCTTCTTTGGGCCATGCGGGGTATCATCAACGCCGGTCGCCACAAACACGATGAAAAAGTCGGCATGATCACCGCCTGAAATGAAATGCTTTGTGCCGTTCAGGATCCAGTCACCACCAGTGCGGCGGGCGGTCGTGCTCATCCCGCGCACATCAGACCCGGCATCGGGTTCTGTCATCGCCAGCGCATCCATCTTCTCACCGCGCACAGCAGGCATCAGATAGCGTTCAACCTGATCACCCTCACAGGCCATCAGGATGTTCTGGGGGCGGCCAAAGAAATGCGTCAGCGCCATGGACCCGCGACCAAGCTCGCGCTCCAGCAAGGCGAATTCCAGATTGTTCAGCCCGCCGCCGCCAACCGATTCGGGAAAGTTTGGTGCGTAAAAACCCATTTCCAGAACCTTGTCGCGGATCGCCTTGCCCATTTCGGCTGGCACATGACCGCTCTTTTCAACTTCGTCTTCAAGCGGGTAAATCTCGGTTTCGACAAAGCTGCGCACTGTCGAGACGATCATCTCCTGTTCTTCGGTCAGTCCAAACTGCATATGTCTCTCTCCCAGACTGAATTCTGTTGCTGCAGTGGCCCTCTGGGCCAGCTTGTCATTTAGCCGATGGCGCTGCCGGCCCCGTCGGGACGCGGCAGCCGGGCGTGTGCCTCGGTAATCTCGGCAAGGCGGCTGGCCACAGCATCGCCCGGCAGGCAGGACGACCGTGTGGTCATATCGACATGGATCAGCATATGTTCGCCCGTTGCCAGCAGCCGGTCAGGCCCGTTCGGCACGACTGCATAAAGATGGTGGAACAGCTGCATCTTCTTGCCGGTCCCCTGCAATATTTGCGAGGTAGCAAAAATCTGCGTGCCGGCGACAACTTCGTCCAGATGCCGGATATGCGTCTCTACAGTGAAAAAGCTGTTGCCCGCCGCAAGATAATCCGCATCAACCCCGACCCAGCGCATGACAGCATCTGTCGCCATCGAGAAACAGTCCAGATAGCGCGCTTCATTCATGTGCCCGTTATAGTCTGTCCAGGCGGACGGTACTTGCTGGCGCATCGTTTCCAGCGGCTGGTCGATGGCGGTTTCGGTGCGCGCCGGCACCGCGTCATAAAGAGCGGTTTCCCAGTCGGCAAGGGTTTTCCCGGCCCCCCAGTCATTCGCCTTCAAGGCCTGCATTATGGCCACAAGATTGGTGTCGCGAATGCGTTCCAGCTCGCGGATTGAATGCATGCCCGACTGCGCATCCGACTGGTCTGAAATGGTTTTCACCAGATCGTCTGTCAGTTCAGGAACATCCATCAGCTTGGTCCAGGGCCATTTCAGGCATGGGCCAAACTGGGCAATGAAATGCGCCATGCCAGCCTCGCCGCCTGCGACGCGGTATGTCTCGAACAGGCCCATCTGCGCCCAGCGCAGCCCAAAACCAAAGCGGATGGCATCATCGATCTCTGCGGTTGTCGCAATGCCGTCCTTGACCAGCCACAGCGCCTCGCGCCAGACAGCCTCAAGGAACCGGTCAGCAACAAAGGCCTCAATCTCTTTTCTGATGGGAAGCGGATGCATGCCGATGCTGGCAAAACAGGCGGCCGCGCGGGTGATTGTATCGGGGTCTGTGGTTTTGCCGCCGACAAGTTCGACCAGCGGCAACAGATAGACCGGATTGAAGGGATGCCCGACAAGAAGTCGCCCGGGATGCATCATCCCGTCCTGCAGGTCGGTCGGCATGATACCGGATGTTGACGAGCTGATGAGGGCATCGCGGGGCGCGGCGGCCTCAATCTCGGCATAGACGGCCTGTTTGACATCCAGGCGTTCGGGCACCGCTTCGATGATCAGTTCGGCGTCACTGACGGCGTCGGCAATGCTGCTGGCAAACACCATGCTGCCACGTACAGGCAGGGGTGCCATGGTCAGCTTGCCGATGGCCCGGTCGGCATTTTCCATCACCGCAGCGATTTTGCGCTCTGCCTCGGGGTCGGGATCGAAAATACAGACATCGACGCCGTTCTGGACCAGTCGCGCCACCCAGCCACCGCCGATAACGCCGCCGCCAACAACAGCGGCTTTTTGCGGTTTGGATTTGCCCGGTTTTTTTGTGTCTGCCATCTTTGACTCTCTTCCTGGTGTGCGACCGGCTAATGTGCGACCGGTGCGCGCCTGGTCAGGCCAAGCTGGCTGCGCACGGCGTCCGGCCCGATAATCGATGCGCCCATATTTTCAACGACCGTGACGGCACGTTCGACAAGCTGGGCATTTGTTGCGAACACACCGCGTGACAGATACAGATTGTCTTCAAGCCCCACCCGGACATTACCGCCTGCCAGAACAGCCGCCGCCGGATAGGCCATTGCATTCCGGCCAATTGAAAAGGCTGAAAAGACCCAGCCCTCGGGGATGTTGTTGACCATCGCCATAAGCGTGTTCAGATCATCCGGCGCGCCCCAGGGAATGCCCATGCAAAGCTGGACCAGCGCCGGCATATCAATATGCCCTTGTTCAACCAGATGTTTGGCAAACCACAGATGGCCGGTATCGAAGGCTTCAATCTCGGGCTTTACGCCGAGCGCTTTCATCTGATTGGCCATTTCGACAAGCATCGATGTGCTGTTCGTCATGATGTAGTCGCCATGTCCGAAATTCATCGTGCCGCAATCCAGCGTGCAAATTTCCGGCAGGCAGTCAGCGATATGGGCAAGGCGCTCGGTGGCACCGGCCATGTCGGTGCCAACCGGATCGGGCGGCAGGGGTGTTTCCACCCCGCCCAGAACCAGATCGCCGCCCATGCCGGCTGTCAGATTCAGCACCACATCAATGTCGGCATCGCGGATGCGCTCGGTCACTTCGCGGAACAGCGCCGGATCGCGTGACGGTGCACCAGTTTCAGGATCGCGCACATGGCAGTGAACAACCGCCGCGCCGGCCCGTGCGGCATCAAGCGCCGAGTCTGCAATCTGTTGCGGGGTTACGGGCACCTTGTCTGATTTGCCGGTGGTGTCTCCCGACCCGGTAACGGCACAGGTGATGAAAACAGTGCGGTTCATTTCCAGCGGCATGGTGATCCTCCTTGTTATATCTGGCAGTCTTGCAATGCCTTGGCGTCCGAATCCAACGAAAAAAGAACATTTTTGACTGATTTCGGAACTTGCCGCTGCTTTCCGGCCTGCAATGCGACTTTTTTGCATAAAACGGCCCGCTGAATTTTGCCGTTTCTGGACAGCATATGACGGGTTCGTGACAGTGCCTGACCGCCTGTTCCACAGCATGAGACAGAGGGGGTTGATTATGGATAATCTGGATCAGACATATGCCGGGCGCAGGCGCACACGGCGCGGCAACAGGCGCAATGCCGGACGTGATACCGCTGCGGCAGGCGGGCGCATAGACGGCCAGCCGGGCGGCCAGCTAGGCGGATTGGCAGGCTGGCAGGACATCCAGACCAACCTGCCGCCGCTGACCCCGCTGAGTGCTGATCAACTTGAGGCAGTTCATCAGGCGTCGCTGCAGCTGCTGGAAGAATACGGTATCGAAGTGATGAGTGCCGATGTGCGCGCCCGCTTCCGCGCTGCCGGTGCCGATGTTGATGAGGCCTCGATGATCGTGCGGGCTGACCGCGGCCTGATCCTGGCGGCGATTGCCAGCGCGCCGCCCGTCTTTCGACTGACCCCGACCAACCCGCAGCGTGCGCTGACTGTTGGTGGCAGGCATATTCATTTCGGCATGGTGTCTGGCGCACCGAATGTCCATGACATTGCTGGCGGGCGGCGCAGCGGCAATTTCGAAGACTACAAAAAGCTGATCAAACTGGGCCAGAGCTTTAATATACTGCATTTTTTCGGCAATCAGACCCTGGCCCCGAATGATCTGCCGGTCAGCACCCGGCATCTTGATACCGTCTTTGCCAATCTGACGCTGAGTGACAAGATTTTCATGTCGATGTCCATTGGCGCGGAGCGGGTGCGCGACACGGCGGCGCTGACCGCCATTGCCCGCGGGATCAGCCTTGATGAAATGGCGGATGACCCGTCATCGATCACCAACATCAATATCAATTCGCCGCGCAAGCTTGATGTCGAGATGGCCGCTGCCGCCATTGCCATGGCCGAAATGGGGCAGGCGGTGGTGGTTACCCCGTTCACGCTGATGGGCGCGATGACACCGGTGACCCTTGCCGCTGCCCTGACGCAGCAGAATGCCGAGGCGCTGTTCGCAATTGCGCTGACCCAGCTGGTGCGCCCGGGTGCGCCGGTGGTGTATGGCGGCTTTACCTCGAATGTTGATATGAAAACCGGTGCCCCGGCTTTTGGCACACCGGAAAACACCCGCGCCAACATGGCTGGCGGACAGCTGGCGCGGTTTTACAACCTTCCCTATCGGACCAGTGCCTGCAGCGCATCGAACGCCGCCGATGCGCAGGCTGTGTGGGAAACGCAGATGGCGCTGTGGGGCGCGGTGACCGGCCATGGCAATCTGGTCTATCATGCCGCCGGATGGGGCGAAGGCGGGCTGGTCGCCGATTTCGAAAAGCTGGTCATCGATTGCGAAATGCTGCAGGCGATGGCGGCAATGCTGCGCCCGGTCGGCTTTGATACGGCTGATTTCGGATTTTCCGCGCATGACGAGGTGGACCCCGGCGGGCATTTCTTTGGGACGGCGCACACGATGGAACGCTATCAGGATGCGTTCTATGCACCGTTCCTGTCGGACTGGTCGAATCACGAGAACTGGCGCGATGCCGGGTCGAAAACGGCCACAACGCGCGCCATGGCGCTGTGGCCGCGCATGCTGGATGCCTATACCCTGCCGCCGATGGATGCGGGCCGGATTGAGGAAATGCAGGCCTATATCGCCCACCGGAAAGAACAGATCGGCAGCGACACGCCCTAGGCCGCCAGCTATGCCCGGGCCACACGTCATGCCCGCGGCAAGACTCGCAAGGATTGGCGCGCCCAAGGGCAAATCGCAATTCCCTGCGCCTGGCGCTATCTTGCGCTTTGCCGAAAAGCCTGTAAGTTTTGTTTCACTTTTCACTTTAATCTGCTTTCGCAAGGATCAGACCATGACGTTGATGCATTATATCGGTGGTTCCGAGGCGGCTGGCACAAGTGGCCGCGCTCAGGATGTGTTCAATCCGGCAACCGGACAGGCTGTTACCTCGGTACCGCTGGCCAGTGCCGATGAGGTGCAGGCCGCTGTTGCCGCCGCCAAGGCCGCGCTGCCGGGCTGGTCAAATACGCCGGCTGCCAAACGCGCGCAGGTGATGTTCAATTTCCGTGATCTGATCAAAGCCAATCTTGATGAGCTGGCGCGGCTGATTTCATCGCAGCATGGCAAGACCTTTGATGATGCCAAGGGCGAGGTTGCCCGCGGGCTGGAGGTTGTTGAATTTGCCTGCGGCATTCCGCATGCGCTGAAAGGTGAATATTCGCCGCAGGTTGCCGGCGGTGTGGATGTGTATTCGCTGCGCCAGCCGGTTGGCGTTGTGGCCGGCATCACCCCGTTCAATTTCCCGGCGATGGTGCCGATGTGGATGTTCCCGATGGCGCTGGCCTGCGGCAACACCTTTGTTCTGAAACCATCCGAGCGTGATCCCGGTGCGCCGATGATGCTGGCCCGTCTGATGTCCGAGGCCGGCGCGCCCGACGGTGTGATGAATGTGGTGAATGGCGATAAGGAAGCTGTCGACGCGATCCTTGATCATCCCGATATCGGCGCGATCAGCTTTGTCGGCTCCACCCCGATTGGCCATTACATCTATTCGCGTGGAACGGCCAATGGCAAGCGCGTGCAGGCCCTGTGCGGCGCGAAAAACCATATGATTATCATGCCCGATGCCGATATGGACCAGGCGGTCGATGCGGCGATGGGCGCGGCCTACGGGTCTGCTGGTGAACGCTGCATGGCAATTTCGGCCGTGCTGGCGGTTGGTGATGACACGGCTGACCGGTTTGTTCAGCAGCTTGCGCCGAAAGTGCGCGCGCTGAAGATCGGCCAGTATGACGAGCCGGGCGTCGAGATGGGTCCGGTGATCACCGCTGATGCGAAAGCCCGCATCGAAGGCTATATCGACCAGGGCGAAAAGGACGGCGTTGATGTGGTTGTCGATGGCCGCGGCCTGAAACTGCAGGGCTATGAGGACGGCTTTTTTGTCGGTGGCACGCTGCTCGACCGGGTGACCCCCGACATGTCTGTCTATCGTGACGAGATTTTCGGGCCGGTGCTGTCGGTGTTGCGCCCGCAAAGCTATGAAGAGGCGCGCCAGCTGGTGATCGACCATGAATATGGCAACGGCACTGCCATCTTTACGCGGGACGGTGATGCGGCGCGCGATTTCACCAGCAATGTGAATGTCGGCATGGTTGGCGTGAATGTGCCGATCCCGGTGCCGGTGGCCTATCACAGCTTTGGTGGCTGGAAGGCATCGATGTTCGGTGACCATTCGATCCACGGCATGGAAGGCGTGCGCTTTTATACCAAGCTGAAAACGGTGACGGCGCGCTGGCCATCCGGCATCAAGGAAGGCGCGGTATTCAATTTCCATTCGGGAAGCGATACCAACTGACCGGTGTGATATCTGGCTAATCCGGGCCAGGTTGTTCCGGGTCTGGTTGATCAGGGTCTGGTTGATCCGGTTTTGGCTGATCCAGTTTTGGCTGATCCGGGTCAGGCTTGCCGGTGTGCTGTCTACTCCGCCACCCCTCACAAACTTGTGTGAAAATATGAACGCTGCCCAGAGTTGGGCAGCGCTTTTTTCATGCGACTGACAGATGAGGAGACGAGACATGGCTGAACCGCACACAGCTGATGCCGCCGACATCGCCAGATCGGGCCGCAATCTGGTCGGATGGTTCGAAATCTATGTGGCCGATATGCAGCGGGCGAAGGATTTCTACGCCGATGTGGTGCAGACGTCATTCACCGAATCGCCAATGAGCGGCGGCGATATGGAGATGTGGATGTTCGCTGGTGATCCGATGGCCGCGGGGGCCACTGGCGGGTTGATCCGGCATGATATGCGCCCGCCCAGCATGGACGGCACGCTGGTCTATTTCAGCGTCGATGATTGCGCGGCGGCCATTGCCCGCGCCACAGCGCGCGGCAGCATCGTTATTGTCGACAGGATTCCGATTGGCGAGATGGGCTTCATCGGTATTATCACTGATACTGAGGGCAACAGCATCGGCCTGCACAGCATGGTGTAGGCCCCTATATCAACACCGTTCCCTATAGCAATACCTTGCCCTACATCAACACCGTTCCCTACATCAACACCGTTCCCTACATCAACACCGGGCCCTACATCAACACCTTGCCGGGGTTGAGGATGTTGTCGGGGTCGAGGGCGGCCTTGATCGATGTCATCATCGCATAGGCGGCCGGGTCCTTCATCGCCTTCATATCGGCCTGTTTTTCCGTGCCGATCCCGTGTTCGGCGCTGATCGACCCGCGCCATCTGGTAACCACATCACGCACCGCCTGCTTGATCGCCGCTGCCTCTGCCGGACAATCCGCCGGGTCCTTGTCATAGGGCCGCGCGCAGACATGCAGATTGCCATCGCCCATATGCCCGAAGGCAGTGCCGTAAACGCCCGGCGCAACAGCGGCAAAGGCGGCATCCAGATCGGCAATCGCGGCCGGCAGATCGGCCACCTGAAAGCTGATGTCGTTCATCACCCATTTGCCATGCGCGACCATTGCCGACAGCACATCTTCGCGCATCGCCCACATATTGGCACGCTGTGATGCTGAGCGGGCGACCACCGCATCGCTGATCCAGCCGGCCTCGAGCGCGGTGCCCAGAATTGCTTCAAGCTGGGTGGTGACAGGCAAGCTGCCATCATCCCCGACGGTTGCATCGGCATCGCTGCCAGCGGCGATCTCAATCATCACCGCCAGATCGGCCGGCTCGGCAAAGGGCGGGGTGATATGCGGCAAATGCCTGATGCACAAGTCATAATGCAGGCGGCCAAACAACTCGAACGCCTCAATCCGGCCACCGCTTTCGGCCTGTGTGAAATTCATCAGTTCCAGTGCAGCCGGTACATCGCGCACCTTTACCATGGCGGTGGCATAGGCGGGCGGCGGCGTGACAAGTGACAGGCTGGCCGCCGTGATGATGCCGAGAGTGCCTTCCGCGCCAATCATCAGATTGATCAGATCATAGCCGGTATTGTTCTTTTTCAGCGCGGGCAGCAGGTCCATCACCTCGCCGCGGGCTGTTACCACCTCAAGACCAAGGCACAGATTGCGCGCATTGCCATAGCGGACAACATTCAGCCCGCCAGCATTGGTGCTGAGCGCGCCGCCGATCTGCGCCGTACCCTTGGCCCCGAACACCAGCGGAAACATCAGCCCCTGTGCCTCGGCGGCATGGTGCAGATGCTCGATGATGCAGCCAGCCTCGGCCACCATGACACGGCCCGGCACATTCATCTCGCGGATGCGGTTCATGCGTTCCAGTGACAACAGCACGATATCCTGACCGTCTGCCGCCATGGTGCCGCCAGCCAGCCCGGAATTTCCGCCAAAGGGAATGACAGCGGTGCGGGTTTCAGCGCACAGCGCCATCACCGCGGCAACCGCGGCCGTATCACCCGGGCGCACAACAATCGCCGGGTGCGAATCGGCCCGGCCAAGCCAGTCACGCTGATAGCGGGGATCAATATCGCTGCCGACACTGACATGCGAATCACCGCAGATGGCGGCAAGGCGCGGGGCCAGATCTGCAGCCGAAGGCGTGGCAAGCTCCGTCGTTGAGCCGGTCATCGCGGGCGCATCGCGTTTGGCGGTTGTTGCTGCGTGGCCGGTTTTGTCCATCTGCGCGCTTCCTGATACGGTCTTTTGAACTGGCATGCCGGCAAGCCTAGCATAAATCGGCAAGGCGCAGACGGGCAATCTTGTGCACCTCGGCAAGGGCGGTGGCGAACTCGGTTTCGGGATCGTTCGTGGCGCGCTGTTCAAAGGCGGCAAGAATATCGCTGCGGGTCAGGCCGCGAACGGCGATGATGAACGGGTGGCCGAATGCAGCGCCATAGCGCGTGTTCAGCATCTGAAAGCGGGCAAATTCATCCGCGCTGCAGGCATCAAGGCCGGCCCCGGCCTGTTCGGCGCTGGATTCGGCTGTCAGGTTCCCGGCAATGGCCAGTTTACCGGCAAGTTCGGGATGCGCGCGCAGCAGCGTCAATTGCGCATCATGGCCGGCAGCATCGACAATGCCCGCCATACGCGCGGCGAAGTGGGTCAATTGGTCATCCTGCACATCACAGCCTTGTGTGAATAATGACGAGGCGACCCAGGGCGAATGTTCGTAAATGCCGCCGAATCGTGCCATGAATTCAGCCTTGGGAAGGCTGGCAGGTGGTGAGACAAAGCGTAGATCGTCCATCAACAAGGGCCCTTGCATGAAGTGGTGAAACACGCGCAAGCTTCATCAAATTTGTTTGCCTGTTCAATCATTAATTGGCAATCTGCGGATCGCCAGAGGCATATTATGGCCGGTCTGGGCGCCGTCCGACTGCCAGAATACGAAAGGTGCGCGGCATGGGCCGACTGACAACGCATGTGCTGGACACGGCTTCGGGGCGACCGGCTGCCGGTTTGCGAATCGATCTCTATCGCCGCGCGGGTGACAACCGCCTGTTGCTGGACAGTGTTGTAACCAATGATGACGGGCGTGTGGATGCGCCGCTTCTTGACGGGGCGGATATGGTGGCAGGCCGGTATGAGCTGGTGTTCCATGCCGCTGCCTATCTGGGCGCGCAGGGGACCTTTCTTCCCGATCCACCGTTTCTTGACGAGATTGTGATCGCATTCGGGCTTGCCGATAACGAGGCGCATTATCATGTCCCGTTGTTGTTGTCGCCCTATGGCTATTCGACCTATCGCGGCAGCTGACGGAAAGGGATACCGTGCGCGAGACCATCACATTTGTGCTGAACAACAGGATCGAGACAGTGTCCGGACTGTCTGGTGACACCACCCTGTTGAACTGGTTGCGTCAGACAAGGCGGCTGACCGGATCAAAGGAAGGGTGCGGCGAGGGCGATTGCGGTGCCTGCACCGTTGTGATCGCCCGGCCCGGCAAGACTGGTGAGACTGGCAGGACTGGTGAGACTGGCAGGACTGGTGATATGCGCTGGCATCCGGTCAATGCCTGCATTCTGTTCATGGGCATGCTGGAAGGAGCGTCGGTAACAACGGTTGAAGGCATTGCCCGGGCCGATGGCAGTCTGCATCCCTGTCAGCAGGTTATGGTTGACCATCATGGCTCGCAATGCGGGTTCTGCACGCCCGGTTTTGTGATGTCGCTGTTTGCAGCCTGGTGTAATGGTGACGGGCTGGCTGCCAGTGCTATTGATACAACGCTGGCTGGCAATCTGTGCCGGTGCACCGGGTATCGCCCGATTGCCGATGCCGCCGCCCATCTGCGTCCGATAAATGTGCCGCCAGACTTTGAAGCAGAGAGGCGCGCCACCGAGGCCCGTCTGATGAAAAAGATTGCACATCGCGATACAGTGATGCTGTCGGATGGCCGTTGCCGCTTTGTCGCGCCGGCTACAGCTGATGATTTCACTGCTGCCTATGCGCAAACGCCGGATGCGACCATCGTGTCAGGTGCAACGGATGTCGGGCTGTGGGTGACCAAGGGGCATGCCCGTCTGCCGATGTTGCTGTGGACGGGCCGGGTGAGCGGCTTTGACCGGATGAAAAAGGCTGGTGCCTATTGGCAGATCGGACCAGCGGTTACCCATGCTGCTGCGATGGACCGGTTGGCAAAGGGACGCCCTGATCTTGCCGAGGTCATGCGCCGGTTCGGTTCGGTACAGGTGCGTGCCAGTGGGACAGTCTGCGGCAATATCGCGAACGGATCGCCCATTGGCGACCTGCCCCCGATGCTGATCGCGCTGGCCGCAGAGGTGGAGTTGAGCGCTGCAGAGTCAAACCGGGTGCTGCCGCTTGAGGACTTCTTCCTCGATTACGGCAAGCAGGACCGCGCGCCGGGTGAATATGTCTCGGAGATACGGGTGCCGGTGGGGGCCGCCCCGCATTTTCGCGCCTACAAGATTTCCAAACGGTTTGACCAGGATATTTCAGCGGTGATGGGGGCGTTCAACATCACCATTTCGGGAAAGCGGATCACCTCGGCGCGGTTTGCCTTTGGCGGCATGGCAGCGACACCACGACGTGCGCCGGCGGTTGAGGACTGTCTGGTGGGTCACCCGTTGACGATGGACAGTTTTGTGGCCGCCGCCGCGGCCCTTGAGGATGATTTCAGCCCGATTGACGACATGCGCGCATCGGCTGATTACCGCCTGCAAGTGGCGCAGAATCTGATCCTGAAATACGGTATGGATATGACCGGGTCTGCGGTGCCGCGCCTTGCCGGCCCGCAGGGTGTTGCCGATATCGCGGCATTGCTGGAGGCAGGATAATGCCCGACCAGTGGCCCCTCGAAGACACTGGCACCAGATCGCCAGATCGCACCCGCGGCATTGCTGGCGACATCCGCACGCCGCGTCGCCATGACAGTGCCCACAAGCATGTGGCGGGCACCGCAGTCTATGTCGATGATATACGCACGCCGGATGATACGCTGATTGTTCTGATCGGCCAGAGCCCGCATGCGCATGCGCGCATCACCAGCATGGACCTGTCACAGGTGGCTGGTGCGCCGGGGGTGGTTGCTGTTCTGACACACAAGGACATACCGGGGGTGAATGACTGCAGCCCGGTGCATGGTGATGATCCGATTCTGGCCGAAGACATTGTCAGCTATGTCGGACAGGCGGTCTTTGCCATTGTCGCCGAAAACATGCGCGCTGCACGCGATGCGCTACCGCTTGCCGCTGTCAGTTATAATGCGCTGCCAGCTATTCTGACGATAGAAGATGCGATGCGTGCCGGATCGTGGCTTGGTCCGGCGGCGGTGATGGAAAATGGCGATCCTGACGGGGCCATTGCGGCCGCGCCGCATCATCTGTCTGGACGTATCGATATCGGTGGTCAGGAACATTTCTATCTTGAGGGACAGGCGGCGCTGGCTATGCCGGCCGAAGATGGTGACATCACGGTATATTGCTCAACCCAGCATCCAACCGAAATTCAGCATAAGGTGGCAGATGCGCTGGGCCTTGCCAGTAATGCGGTGACGGTTGAGACACGCCGCATGGGTGGCGGCTTTGGCGGCAAGGAAAGCCAGGGCAATCTGCCGGCCATCCTGTCGGCGCTGGCGGTGCAGGTGACAGGTCGTCCTGCGAAAACAGTCTATGACCGCGATGATGATTTCATGCTGACTGGCAAACGGCATGATGTGCGGATCGACTATCATGTCGGCTTTGACTCTGACGGGCGGATTCGCGGCGGCGAGTTTGAGCAGGCTTTGCGCTGCGGCATGTCGTGGGACCTGTCCGAAGCGATTGCCGCGCGTGCCATGTGCCATGCCGACAATGCCTATCACGTGCCTGACATGCGGGTGATCTCGCATCGCTGCAAGACGCATACGCAGTCAAACACCGCCTTTCGCGGGTTTGGAGGGCCACAGGGCATGCTGGGGATTGAGCGCGTAATCGATGCCATTGCGCATGAACTGGACCTCGACCCGCTTGCGGTGCGTCGCCGCAATTTCTATCCGCATCACACCGCCAGCGCGCATGGTGTGACGCCGTACGGGCAGACGGTTGAAGATTGTGTTCTTCAGGACATTGTCGACCAGCTGGCAGATGATGCAGAGTACGCCAAGCGCCGCACCGCGATTGAGGCCTTCAATGCTGACAGCCCGGTGATCAAGCGCGGCATCGCCCTGACACCGGTGAAATTTGGCATTTCCTTCAATACCACCTTTCTAAACCAGGCGGGCGCGCTGGTGCATGTATATACCGATGGGTCCGTTCATCTGAACCATGGTGGCACCGAAATGGGTCAGGGGCTGAACACCAAGGTGGCGCAGATTGTGGCGCATGAATTCCAGATTGACTTCGATGCCATCAAGATTACCGCCACAACCACCGGAAAGGTGCCAAACACATCTGCGACAGCGGCATCGTCGGGAACCGATCTCAACGGTATGGCCGCGCAGGCGGCGGCGCGAACGATCAAGACACGGATGACCACCCATCTTGCCGGTCTGCATGAATGCGCGGCTGAGGACGTGATCTTCAGCGATGGGATGGTGCGCGCCGGGGCGGTGCGCCTGTCATTTGCCGAGGCGGTGAAGGCCTGTTACATGGGGCGGGTGTCCTTGTCATCGACGGGATATTATGCCACGCCGAAAATCCATTGGGACAGCTCCCGCGCGCGGGGGCGGCCTTTCTATTATTTTGCCTATGGGGCGGCTGTCAGCGAGGTTGTCATCGATACGCTGACGGGCGAGAACCGGATCCTGCGCACGGATATTCTGCATGATGCGGGACGATCACTGAATCCGGCGATTGATATCGGCCAGATCGAGGGTGGTTTCGTACAGGGCGCGGGCTGGCTTACCACCGAAGAGCTGGTCTGGGATGGGGATGGCCGTCTGCGGACGCACGCGCCTTCCACCTACAAGATTCCGGCCTGTGGTGACCGGCCGATGGCCTTTAATGTGGCGCTGTTCGGTGCTGGTGAGAATCTTGAGGATACGATCCATAAATCAAAGGCGGTTGGCGAGCCGCCGCTGATGCTGGGCATTTCGGTGTTGATGGCCATATCACACGCGCTGCAGGGGCTTGGCAGCGCTGACTATCCGATGCTGGATGCGCCGGCAACGCCCGAGAGGATATGCTTTGCTGCGCGGCGGATCGGTGCAGCCGGGTTCAATGCTGCTGATCGGGTGCCTGATGTATCTGGTTCTGGTGATGGGAATAATCCGGCGTGAGCGGATGGATTTCGATGGCACGTGGCCTTGCCGGGCCGGATGGTGTGGTGGTGCGTGCCAGCCTTGTCGGTGTCAAGGGATCATCCCCGCGTGAAGCCGGGGCGATGATGCTGATCACCGAGGATACAATCTGGCAGACGATTGGCGGCGGCACGCTGGAACATCAGGTCATGTCCCGCGCACGGGAAATGATGAACCGGACGCTGGATATAACGACTGGTGCGCGGGCCGGCTGGCATCGCGAGGTGATGAAGGCGGTGCTGGGCCCTGATATGGGTCAGTGCTGCGGCGGTCAGGTGCGCGTTTTGCTGGAACATTTCGGCCCGGCCGAGCTGACAGCGCTGGCAGCGTTGCAAGACGCTCCGTTTCTGATGCATCCGCTGGCCGGGCACGCGCCGGTTACCGCAGCCAGCAAGTCTGAAAGCGGCTTGTCGCCTGCGGGAGATGCGTTCACAGCGCCGGTGATACGCCCGCAACACGCGCTATTCCTTTATGGAGCCGGGCATATCGGGCGCGCGCTGGCACCACATCTGGTGGCGCTTGAGTGCGATCTGAACTGGGTCGATATCAATGAAGACCGATTTCCTGATACGCTGCCAGCCGGCGCGAACAGGATCATTGCCAGCGATCCGGCGGTGATTGCCGGACATGCCCCGCCGGATGCGATGCATCTTGTCATCACGCATAACCATGCGCTGGATGAAGCCATCTGCCTGACCATTCTGAAACGGGCCAATGAGGCGGGCGGCGGGTTTGCAAGGCTTGGCCTGATCGGATCGGATACCAAGTCTGCGCGGTTTCGCTCGCGGCTTTCGCGTGCCGGTGTAGAACAAAGCCAGCTGGCGCGGCTTGTCTGTCCGGTCGGCTTGCCAGATATCGCGGGCAAGCAGCCAGCACGGGTGGCGCTGTCGATTGCGGCGGGTGTGGCGATCTGGCAGCAGGAATTGGACGCAGATGGTTGATGCTGGCACACTGGCGTCAACTTCTAGGGGGAGCATGAATGATTGACTATGCCTGGATGTGGTCAGAACTTCTGGTTCGCTGGCTACATGTCATCGCAGGAATTGCCTGGATTGGTTCTTCCTTCTACTTCATCGCGCTGGATCTGAGCCTGAAGCCCGGCAAGGCATTGCCCGAGCAGGCGCATGGTCAGGCCTGGCAGGTGCATGGGGGCGGGTTCTACAATATGGTGAAATATCTGGTGGCACCATCGCGCATGCCGGATGAGCTGACATGGTTCAAATGGGAGGCTTATACCACCTTTCTGTCGGGCTTTGCGTTGCTCACCATCATCTATTACACGCAGTCTGCTCTTTATATGATCGATATCGAGATACTCGATCTTGAGCCGTGGCAGGCCATTGCCATCAGCATCGCCGGTATTGTCGGTGGCTGGGTGGTCTATGATGCGCTGTGTCGCAGCCCGCTTGGCCGCAACGACAATGTGCTGGCGCTGGCCGGGTTTGTGTTCATTGTCGCGCTGGCATGGGCCTTTACCCAGATGTTTTCGGCGCGCGGTGCCTTTGTGCAGATCGGTGTTACCATCGGGACCATCATGGTGGCGAATGTGGCCATGGTGATCATCCCCGGCCAGAAAAAGGTGGTGGCCGCACTGGTCGCCGGAGATGATCCTGATCCGCGTTACGGTGCGCGGGGCAAGCAGCGGTCCCTGCATAACAACTATCTGACATTGCCGGTGATATTCGTGATGATCGGCGGGCATTATCCGGCCATTTTTGCGACAACCTATGCCTGGGTGATTCTGGCGCTGGTTATTGTGATTGGTGCGGTGATCCGGCATTTCTTCAATACCAAGCACAAGGGTGATCCGGCCCCGTGGTGGACATGGATTTTTGCTGGCGTGCTGACATTGTTTGCGGTGTTCCTCAGCCATGCCGGTGCCCCGAAATATGATGAGCAAGCCTATAGTGAATATGAGTTTGGCACCGGTGCCGCATTGCATGTGGCGGCGGTCGAACTTGTCACCGAGCGATGCGCGTCCTGCCATGCTGTTGAACCGCTCTGGGATGGCATTGCCTTTGCGCCCAAAGGGGTGGTGCTGGAAAATGAGGCTGATATCCTGCGGCGGGTGGATGAGATTTACTGGCAGGCAGCTGTCAGCCATGCCATGCCGCCGGGCAATGTCATCTGGATGGAGCCGGAAGAGCGCGAGATGCTGGCGCGCTGGCGGGCAATGCTGAAGAAAGGTGACACTGCGCTTATACCAACGGGTGCCAATAATGACGACAGTGGTTGATGCCACTGGTTGATGACAACAGTGCGTGATGACGGGAGTGGTTGATGAGCGCAGCGCCGGAATATCCGCGTGACCTGATCGGTTATGGGCCGAACCCGCCGCATGCCGCCTGGCCGGGTGATGCGCGGATCGCGGTGCAATTCGTGCTGAATTACGAAGAAGGCGGCGAGAACGCCATTCTGCATGGTGATCCGGCCTCAGAAGCGTTTCTGTCCGAGATTATCGGTGCCGCCCCGTTCGAAGGTGCGCGGCATATGTCGATGGAATCGATTTATGAGTACGGATCGCGCGCTGGGGTGTGGCGGTTGCTGGACCTGTTCCGCGACCGTGATGTGCCCCTGACCCTGTTCGCTGTGGCCATGGCGATGCAGCGTCATCCGGCGGTCATTGAACGCGCCCTCGGCGATGGTCATGAAATTGCCTCGCACGGCTATCGCTGGATCAATTATCACGGCATGTCAGTTGCCGAGGAGACCGCGCATCTTCACCGCGCCATCGAGATTCACACCGAGATTTGCGGTGAGCGCCCGCTTGGCTGGTATACTGGTCGCACATCTGAAAACACCCGCCGGATTGTTGCTGAGGAAGGCGGCTTTCTGTATGACGCCGATGATTATTCCGATGATCTGCCATTCTGGAGTACGCAGACCGACAGCCCGCATCTGATTGTGCCTTATACGCTGGACACCAATGACATGCGCTTTGCCACTGCACAGGGGTTTCATACCGGTGATCAGTTTGCCGGCTATCTGATTGACGCTTTTGACACGCTGTATGCCGAGGGTGAGCGCGCGCCAAAGATGATGTCGGTCGGGTTGCATTGCCGGCTGATTGGCCGTCCGGCCCGCTTTGCCGGACTGAAAAAATTCCTCGACCATGTGCAGAAACATGACCGTGTGTGGCTGGCGCGCCGGATTGATATCGCGCGGCACTGGCGCAAGATGCATCCCTATAATGGTGACGCGGAATGAATCTGCCGCCCCTTGCCATTGAACCGCTGTCAAAGGCGGCGTTTGCCCCGTTTGGTACTGTGATTGAACGTGACGGTGCAGACATCAGGATGATTAATGAAGGCACCACGACGCGATTTCACGCGCTGTCGGATGTGGATGTGGCACGCGAAGGCGGTACCCCGACCCTGTCAATTTTTGCTGGCACGCCGCGGCCGGTCCCGATCGCCATCACGATGCTGGAACGCCACCCCCTGGGATCGCAGAGCTTTATGCCGCTGTCGGATGAAGACTGGCTGGTGGTGGTTGCGCCGACAAACAGTGATGACAGCGCGCCAGCTTTCGACGCATTGCGCTGTTTTTCGGCCCGCGGTGATCAGGGCGTAACCTATGCGCCCGGTGTCTGGCATCACCCGCTATTGGTGCTGGCACCGCAGGATTTCCTGATTGCCGACCGTGCGGGACCGGCGGGAGAACCTGATGCTGCCAATCTTCAAGAGGCCTTGGCAGACGCCCCGGTTGCCGTCATCACTGTCTGAACAGGCCCCTAAATCACCTGCTGCCTGACATTGCGGCGCGTAAATGACGGTCCTCACACAAATGCCAAATGCTGTTAATGATCTGACAAGATATCAGCCCTAATATGTTCTTGATTTGTCCTTATCAGAGAGGGCTTCAATGCAACGACGCACCGGTATATCAGGCGGTATCACCACGCGGCGGTCACTGGGGATCACGCTGGCGCTGACGTCAGCGATCCTGTTCAGTACAGCAGGCATTTTCACCAAATCGGTTGCTGCCGATGCGCTTTCAGTCATTTTCTGGCGGGGCATTTTTGGCGGCGTCGCCGGTCTCACGCTGTTGTTCATAACGCGGCGCTTCTGGCATGAACTGGCTGCCATGAGGGGTGTTGGCTGGGTGCTGGCGTTGATAAATGCTTCCGGCACCATTGCTTTCATCTCGTCGTTCAAACTGACATCAGTGGCCAATGTCACACTTGTCTGGAGCACGGTACCGATCCTTGGAGGCTTCATCGGGTGGGTGTGGTTCGGTGAACGCGTATCGCTGGCGTTTTTCGCCTCGTGTCTGCTGGTGTTTATCGGTGTGTTCTTCTTGTTTGGCGCTGATATTGCCAGCCTTGATCTTGCCTCGGGAAGCCTTGTCGGAAGCCTGCTTGCCTTTTGGATGACATTGATGATGGCATTGCTGATGGCTGTCTACAGGCGGTATCCGGATGCGCCAACAACGATGCCGGGCGTGATGGCATCATTGATGTTGATGATTATCGCCCTGATCTGGACAAGGCCGCTGGCCATTGCGCCTGCGGAAATTGGCATTCTGGCGGGCTTTGGCGTGATTTTCTATGCAGCCTCGCTGACGATCGCGATAGGTTCAAAATATATTGCGCCGGGAGAGGCTGGCTTGCTGAGTGTTGTTGAAACCCCGTCTGCCATACTTCTGGCGCTGCTGATCCTTCATGAGGTGCCGGGGGTGAATACGCTGATTGGCGGATCAATCATTCTGGCAGCTGTCCTGTTTCACCACATGCACACGCATACGCGCCGTCGCTAGCCGACAAGACCGGATTTCTGCATCAGATGATGCGCCATTGCTGTGTGGCGTTCCAGAATCTGGCCCATTTCCATGGTTGTCAGCTGGCCATTTGCCACAACATGGCGTCCGTTGATGACAGTGTGACTCGCCTTGACCGGCCCGCAGAACAGCAGGCTGGCGAGCGGGTCCCAGTCGCTGCCGGCAAAATCGATGGTGCGCCGGTCGAAGGCTGTGATATCGGCGGCATAGCCGGGGGCCAGTATGCCGATATCGTCACGCCCCAGGACCGCCGCCCCGCCGCGTGTGGCAAGGGCAAGCGTCTGGCGCGCATTCAACGCATCCCCGCCCTTGCACACACGTTGCAACAGCATCGCCTGCCGGGCTTCATTCAGCATGTGGCCACTGTCATTCGAGGCGGACCCATCAACACCGATGCCCACCTTTACCCCCTGATCAATCATCTCGCGGACCGGCGCAATACCGCTGGCAAGGCGCATGTTCGAACAGGGGCAATGCGCCACGCTGGTGCCGGTGCGGGCAAACAGATCAATCTCGGCGCTGTCAAGCTGGACACAATGCGCGTGCCAGACATCATCGCCGGTCCAGCCTACGGCCTCGGCATAGTCGCCGGGGCGCATCCCGAACTGCGCAAGACTATAATCGATATCCTCGACATTCTCGGCCAGATGGGTGTGCAGACCAACGCCAAGTGCGCGCGCCATATCGGCTGTTTCGCGCATCAGGTCCATCGATACTGAAAATGGTGAGCAGGGTGCCAGCGCCACCCGCTGCATGGCATGGCGCGCCGGATTATGAAAGGCTTCAACAACGCGCTGGCTGTCGGCAAGAATGGCAGCTTCGTCTTCGCAAAGATTGTCCGGTGGCAACCCGCCCTTGCTCTCGCCGATGCTCATCGACCCGCGTGTACCGTGAAAGCGCACGCCGATATCGGCGGCGGCGGCCATCGAATCATCCAGCTTTGCACCGTTCGGATAGAGATAGAGATGGTCAGAGGATGTTGTGCAGCCGCTCAACGCCAGTTCAGCAAGACCAAGCACCGTCGACCAGTAGATATGTTCGGGGCCCAGATGTGACCAGACCGGGTACAGGGTCTGCAGCCAGCCGAACAGGGGCGCGTCCTGTGCCGGCGGTACCACGCGCGTCAGATTCTGGAACAGATGGTGATGCGTGTTGACCATCCCCGGAATCACAACATGTCCGGTCATATCGATGATCTGGTCGGCATCATCCGGCAGTGACGCAGTTGGGCCAACCTGTTCGATCACACCATCGCGTGCATAAAGACCAGCGTCCCTGATCTCGATACCGGCAGGCTGTTCAGCACTGGCATCCGCCATGGTGCAGAGAAGGTCAGCATGTTTCAGAAGAAGTGTATGTGATGTCATTTATGGTGCCATTTGTGATGACGGCCCGGATGCCATGACAGATATTATGACAGGCACCCGCGCAGGTCGGCAAAAAACATCGGCCCGATCACGGGCCGATGCGCAAGGGTATGATTTTATGTGACTGAATGCCAGCACCGGCATGCAGAATTGCGCCCCGGATTTGCCCATAGACCTCATTCAGCAGCGTTCCGGGCGGTATCCGTCACAAACAGCCTCAGTCAGCGTCGGCGGGCAACAGCAGGTTCATCACCACCGCCAGGACAGCGACCGGCAACAGGCCTGATGTCATCAGCATGCCAAGCGTGTCGGGAAGGTGCTGCATCGATTTTGGCACCGCCTGCAAGCCCAGCCCGACTGACATGGATGTGGCGAGGATCATCATGTTGCGACGGCTCCACTCTACCGTCGACAGCATGCTGACACCGGCTGAAACGACCATCCCGAACATCAGGATCACGCCGCCGCCCAGCACTTCAATCGGCATCGATGACACAACAGCGCCGATCTTCGGAATGAAACCGCAGATGATCAGGAAGATCGCGCCGATGGTAACCACACCGCGGCTCATCACGCCGGTCATCGACACAATACCCACATTCTGGCTGAAAGATGTGTTCGGCAGACCGCCAAAGATACCGGCAAGAGCAGACCCCAGCCCGTCAGCATACGTGCCGCCGGCCAGTTCCTTGTCAGTGGATTCGCGTCCGGCCCCGCCCTTTGCGATGGCAGAGATGTCGCCCACCGTCTCGATGGCACTGACAATGGAGATCAGACACATGCCGATGATCGCCGCAATATTGAATTCCAGCCCGTATTTCAACGGCATCGGAAAGGCAAACCACGCCGCCTTGCCGACAGAACCGAAATTGACTGCGCCGGTTGCGATGCCAACCAGATAACCGGCAAACAGGCCGATCAGGACGGCGGCGGACGATGTCAGCCCGCGGGTAAAGAATTTGCAGCCAAGCGCGACGATGATCACAACAAGCGCAAGGCTCCAGTGGCTGAAGTCACCCCAGTTCGGATTGTTGATCTGGAAATCAGCGGCCCCGCCAGCAGCATAGCGAATGCCGACCGGGATCAGATACAGACCGATGGTGGTGATCACCATCCCCGATACCAAAGGCGGGAACCAGTGTCGTATACGGCCAATGAATGAACCAAGTATGGCATGGAAGATACCGGCCACGATGACCGACCCCATCAAGGCGGCCATGCCGGATGACTTGACGACGCCAATCATGATCGGAACAAACGCAAAGCTGGTGCCCTGCATCACCGGCAGCCTGGCGCCGACCGGGCCGAACCCGATGGTCTGGAACAGGGTGGCAACACCTGCAAACAGCATCGCCATCTGGATCAGGAAGACCATATCGGCGCTTCCAAAAGCAAAGCCGGCAGCGCCGGCAATAATGATTGAAGGTGTCACGTTGCTGGCAAACATCGCCAACACATGCTGTAGCCCCAAGGTAATCCTCGGGCCCATCGGCAATTCGTAATCCGGATCGCCTAGTCGCGCCGGATCAAGGTCTGTCAGATTGCTCATCAGTTTCCCCCTATGAACAGCAGTTGTGGCACGCTAGGAAAATGGAAAAGGACAAGTAAAGCGGAAAATCAAAAACCACCATAGATATTGTCTGCCGCCCGTCATGGACACAAGATATTGATTCTATTATATTAATTAAGTCTTATTTATAGCGACTTGATCGTACTGTCCGTTACCAGATCACAATAGGCATCAAGTGTCATTGGCCCGGTCTCGCGGAACCAGGTGTAGGTCCAGTTCAGCGTGCCGAACAGCATCATGGTGCGCGGCCCGTCAATGGTCGGGCTGCGCCCGGCCTCGCCTGCTGCATCGGCAAGCGCGGTTTCAAAGCGTGCCATTATCCGGCGTTCGATCTGGCGCAGTGTGTCCTGCTGGCTTGTTGGCAAGACCGGCAGATCAAATGTCAGCAGCTTGTGGGTGTTGCCAGCTTGCCGATACTGGCCCAGCAACGCGCCGATCAGCGCGCGCAGATGATCGCGCGGCGTCGCAGATGCTGCCGGATCGATGCTGACCACGGTCTCCAGATTTTCCAGATAGGCGCGCAGAATATCGAACAGCAGCGCTTCCTTGCTGTCGAAATAATGATACAGCAGCGCCTTTGACACGCCGCAGGCACTGGCCAGCTCGGCCATCGATGTGCGCGAAAATCCATCGCGGGCAAACAGCGCGGCAGCGGTGTCGCGAATATGGACCAGCTTGCTGTCATAGCTTGTTGCGCGGCGACGCGGCATGGCAGGTGCTCAGTCCTCGCGGCGGTCGATGATACGAACCGCCTTGCCGGCAGACCGGTCAACAGCCCCGACCGGGGTCACATCAATGGCAGCTGATATGCCGACATTCTGCTTTATGTTCTCGCCAAGAAGGGCGGCAAGCGCAGCCCGCCGGTCATCATCCTCATTGCCGGGCGCGGCCTCGACACGCACGGTCATGCTGTCCAGAGGACCGTCCTTCGCAAGCTCAATCTGATAATGCGGGCTTATCCCGTCGATCTTCAGGATATGCTCTTCGATCTGGCTGGGAAATACGTTGACGCCGCGCAGAATGATCAGATCGTCGCTGCGCCCGGTGATCTTGTCCATACGGCGCATGCTGCGTGCAGCGCCCGCACGTAATGTCGTCAGGTCACGTGTGCGATAGCGGATAATCGGCAGGGCCTCTTTCGTCAGCGACGTGAAGACCAGTTCTCCCTCGCTGCCATCTGCCTGCACAGCCCCGCTTTCCGGATCAATGATCTCGGGCAGGAAATGGTCCTCCCAGATATAAAGGCCGTCCTTTTCCTCAACAGCTTCATTGGCAACGCCGGGGCCCATGACCTCAGACAGGCCATAGATATCCACGCCATGCATATCAAAGCGGGTCTCGATTTCAGCGCGCATGGCGTTGGTCCAGGGCTCGGCGCCGAAGATGCCACTTTTCAGGCTGGTGCTGCGCGGGTCGATTCCCTGACGCTCGAACTCGTCCGCGATGGCCAGAAGATATGACGGCGTGACCATGATGATGTCGGGTTCAAAATCGACGATCAACTGCACCTGACGCTGGGTCATGCCGCCGCCAACAGGAATGACTGTGCAGCCAAGCGCCTCAGCCCCGTAATGCGCACCCAGACCGCCGGTGAACAGACCATATCCGTAGGCAACATGAATGCGGTCTCCCGGCCGCCCGCCCGATGCCCGGATGGACCGCGCCACCAGATGCGCCCAGTTATCGACATCAGCACGGGTATAGCCAACCACGGTCGGCTTGCCAGTTGTGCCGCTGGAAGCGTGGATGCGTGCCACCTTGTCCATTGGTACGGCCATCATGTCGAAGGGATAGCTCTGCCGCAGATCCTCCTTTGTGGTGAACGGAAATTTCGCGATGTCCTCAGGTGCTTTCAGATCATCGGGATGCACACCGGCTGCATCGAACTTGCGCTTGTACAGGGCCACATTTTCATAGGCATGCGCCACGGTCCATTGCAGGCGTTTGAACTGCAGCGCAACAATCTCGTCGCGCGAGGCGATCTCGATCGGATCAAGGCTGTGTCTGTCGGGTGTAAGGTCGCGCATTCTGGTGTCTCTTTGTTCGGGTCGATGGAATTGTGAAGGTTCTGCAGGTCAAGTCAGATCAGGGCAGGTCAGGTCAGCCAGCATCCTGGCCATGCTGGTCCGGTTCAGCGGGTATGACCGGACCGGACAGTTTGCGGCACATGCCCCGAAACTCGGCAATCAGCGCGCCGTTCTGGTCGGTGACAGCAACATCATAGATACCGGTTCGCCCGGCAAGGCTGCGCGCCTGTGCGGTGGCGCAAAGAACATCGCCCAGCTTGCCAGGCTTCAGGAAATTGACCTGGCATTGCTGGGCCACGGTCACAATGTTGTCTGAATTGCATGCATGCGCAAAGGCGGTGTCGGCCATGGCAAAAATGGCCCCGCCGTGACAGATGTCATGACCGTTCATGTGAAGCGACGTCAGCGTCATTTCAATCGCCGCAAAGTCCGGACCGGCATCGGCGATTCGCATGCCAAGCCCCTGCGAGAATCCGCAATTGCCGATCATTGTCTCAGCCACATCGCGGGCTATCGTCTGCTTGTCATCAGTCATTCTGGTCCCCCGGCCTGCGGTTCCATGGCGCGGCCAAACCGCCGTGATCCTTGTTGCTTTGACGCCACATCCCGGCAAGAAAGGGCGGTGGCCTGCCAGCTTGACCGGGCACCCAAAAGCAGCAAGGATCAAACGGTAATGATTGACCGTCCGGTTAGTCAAGTCTGCCCGGCGAGCCGGGCAGACAGGATCATGTCCGGGTCATAGCGCCCAGACGCCGAGAATGCGCCCAGACGCGGAGAATGCGCCCAGAAGCGGAGAATGGCACGATGCCAGATGACAGCAACCCTGAAACGACAGCAGATGAATTCGACGCGGCTGCGGCTGCGGCGTTGCTGGCGGATGTAACCGCGCCATGGGTGCGCGATCTGGGGCTTGAGGTAAAAGAGATCGGGCGGGCGCAATCACATTTCGTCCTGCCTTTCAGCGACCAGCTCACCCGCGATGCCGGGATGATCTGTGGGCAGGCCATTGTTGCCGCCGCCGATACAGCGATGATTGCAGCGGTGACAGCAGCCATCGGTGAATATGCGCCGATTACAACGGTGGATATTGCCAGCCGGTTTCTGCGCCCGCTGGGTGCAGAGGGCGGCGACATCACCGTCGACATTCTGAAAGCGGGACGCCGGCTGGTGGTTGGCCGTATCAGCATCACCGACCGCGCTTCCGGCAAGCTTGCAGCCGAACTGAACAGCACCTATGCGCGCCTGTAATGGTGTCGTCACGCTGTGCTGAACCCGCGCGACCTACCCCAGCGGCGCAATGATCAAACGGCTGAGCTGGCTGTCCGGATGCGTCATCTGACCGATAATCGAAAAATGATCCTCACCTGCCAACAGCTGTGCATGGCAACTGGCGCCCAGCCCCTGCCAGACCAGCGGAAGAATGCCGTTCTGCCGGATGAACTCAGGACGTTCACTTGCACCGGCAACACAGACAAGGTCCATCCCGCGACGCGGCGTGTGGCAGATCGCGCTTTCGGCGATCGCCTCTGCGCTGTCCAGTCTGAATTCGCTATTCTTTTGCAGATGCAGCAAGGGCCGCAGATCATGCAGCCCGCTGATTGATATCACCCGGTCGATACGGGCGGTGGCGGCGTCTGCAAGGGCGGTGTCATCACACATCATTCGGCTGACCAGATGGCCGCCTGCCGAATGACCGGCAAGCCGCATGGGGCCGCTGCCAAACCGGGCGAGATGGTTCACCGCGTTTGTGATTTCTGCGGTTATCTGGCTAATCCGCGCCTGTGGGGCCAGCGTATAGCTGAGCATCGCGACGGCCCAGCCCGCGGCCAGCGCACCTGTTGCAAGGTGGGAAAAATTATCCTTCGAGAAGGCAAGCCAGTATCCACCATGAATAATAACCAGCAGCCCTTTTTCCGATCCGGGGCCACCGGATGGCCAGAACAGATCATAGCGTTGGCGCGCACCGGTCCCGTAGGGCTGGTCCAGTTCGGCGTGCGGTGTATCCGTGCGCAGCGCCGCCGATTGCTGTTCCCATTCCTGCATGTAGATATCTGTCTTTGGAATGTACTTCCTGTTCTCATACGCATCATCAAGATCGGCAGGCGGCGGGAATGCCAGCGCATCCGGGCTTGCTGCAAAGGGTGAGTCGGATGATGAAGTCATGGGAATTCCTTGCGGACGGCGCTGTTTATGGTCCCGCTATGGTCAACCAAAACGGGCAGGGCGTAAAGGACCGCGAGATATCTTGTCTGGAAAAGAAAACAGGCGGCCCGGATGGGCCACCCCACTATCAATTCCAAAAGAAAACAGGCGGCCCGGATGGGCCACCTGCTGATTTTTTTCCAATAATGTGCTGGTGTCAGCTTATGGAAGCAGCGAGCGATAATACGCCAGCGCTGCGTCACCATCGATACCGCGACCGTTCACAGCTTCAATGATCTGGGCTTCGATACCGGCTGTTTTTTCAGCGAAATATGCCTGCTCTGCAGCATTGGCGTCGGTAATTTTGCCGCCCATTTCCTCGAATTTTTCCTTTCCGAGTTCGTCGGCTTCCATCCAGTACATTCCGATCTGTGAGGCCATTGAAACACCGCGCATATCGTCGATACATGTGCGATGTGCGGCAGCCAGATCATTGTAGGTGTCATCATTCATGATGAGACCGAAAGCCGTGGTGTACATGCCATTTGGATTGCGATAGGTGAACTTCGCCATCTCAGCAATCTTGAAGGCGTACATGGTCTCGAGCGGGAAAAACACGCCTTCGGTCACGCCAGACGAAATTGATTCGTAAACCGCTGGTGCGGGCATGTTGACACCGGCAACGCCAAGTGCTGTTCCCACGTCATTGGCAACACCGCCACCAACACGAAGCTTCATGCCGACAACATCCTTGTAGGATGTGACTTCCTCTACCGTGTTGATGTGACCGGGGCCGTGCGTGTAGTTGGCAAGAACCTGAACACCCTTGGCTTCTTTTGCGGCAGCCAGAAACTTCTCATGTGTTTTCTGGAACGCAATCGACATTTCCTGCGCGTTGCCTGTGTTGCCCGGCATTTCCACGATCTTGGTCGCTTCAAACTTGCCAGGTGTGTAGCCGTAAACAATCCAGCCAATATCTGCCACGCCGTCACGAACCGTGTCATATTGTGCGGGCGGCGATGCGAGGCCATACTCGACTTTGGCAGACAAGCTGCCGCCTGAGCATTTTTCCAATTCAGAAATCATCCACGGGAACACATGCTTGTTCATCGTGTGAACAGGCGCGGCCCAGGACGAAATTGTCAGCACCTTGTCGGCTGCCATGGCTTGACCTGCCAGCACCATCGGGATGGCAGCTGCCAGTGTTAAAAGACCCTTTTTCATTAACATTCCTCCAGAATAAATTTTTCTTTCGTGCGCCGGAAATGATCGCAGACAGACGCTGCCCTTCCTGCAAGCCGGACGCCCGGATGTGACCACACTGTTTGGCGACAGGGCGTCAGTCAAGAAAAATCATATTTGTTCCATCGCTGGCGGCCCGGTCAAATTTGGCCTTGGCAAGGCGCGTCATTTTGCGCATGCTTTTTAAACTTAAAATAAAAAAGCAATGTGGGGGAAATGATCGTGGACGGCAATGCATCTGGCAAAACCTTGATAGAGGGTCTGGTTGATACTGATCGGGTTCACAAGTCCTGCTATACAAGTGAAGAGATCTTCCAGCAGGAAATCGACAACATCTTTTACAAGAGCTGGATTTATGCTGGTCATGAAAGCCAGATAAAGAATAAGGGCGATTTCACCACATTCCAGATTGGCCGCCAGCCGATGATTCTGGTGCGCGGCGATGATGGCGCGTTCCATGTGCTGTTCAATCGCTGCCCGCATCGCGGGGCCATGCTGACGAACTGGCATATGGGCAATGCCGGTCATCACTTCATCTGTTCTTACCATGCCTGGCAGTTCAATTTTGACGGATCGGTTCACGCCATACCGTCACCAAAGGGATATGACGAGACGCGGTTCGAGAAGTCGGACCCGGAGAGCTGCATGAAGGCTGCACCGCGTGTTGCCAGCTATCGCGGCTTTGTTTTTGCCAGCCTTGCCGAAGACGGTCCCGACCTTGAAACCTGGCTCAGCGGCGCGAAAGCAGCTTTTGATGACATGTGTGACCGGTCACCAGAGGGCGAGGTAGAGGTTGTGCGCACCTGCTTCCGCGTGGTGCAGAAATCAAACTGGAAAATCTTCCTCGAGAACCAGCTGGATGCACTGCATCCGTCTATCACCCATGGGGCAGCCGGCAAGGCAGCGGCTGATGTCGAGGAAGAAATCAAGGCCGAGACAGGTGAAGATGCGCCGCTGCATTATCACTATCTGTCAGCCTTCACGACGCCGATCTATAAATGGGACGGGCTGGAAACGGCAGGTCACCCATTTGGCCATTGCATGTTGCAGGGCTATATGGGGCTGCGCCCGACCGATCCGGATACGCTGGAATATGAAGCGCTGATGGAAAAGGCTTATGGCAAGGAACGCACCGAAGAAATTCTGACTACCAATATCCACCACGTGCTGGTCTATCCGTGCCTGTCAGTCCAGTCGCCCTTGCAGCAGTTGCGCGCGGTGCGCCCGCTTGGCCCCGACAAGACCCTGACCGAAATCTGGCATTTCCGCCTGAAGGGTGCGCCAGACCCGATTTATGAGCGTTCGCTGCAATATTACAATCTTGTCAATTCACCCTCGACGATGATCAATGCCGATGATCTGTATAATTTCTGGCGGTGCCAGCAAGGTCTGGAAAGCGAAGGCGGCGACTGGGTCAGCTTCCACCGGAATGAAGGTCAGGATCATCATGATGATGGCGTGACGACATCTGTCACCGGGCTGAGCGAATTGCCGATGCGCCATATGTTTACCGCCTGGGCCGATTACATGAAGGGGGGGCAGTCATGACGGCGGTGACTGACGACGTATTGCTGCGCAAGGTCGAGCAATTCCTCTATGACCAGTCGGACATGCTTGATTCGCGCCGCTGGCAGGACTGGATCAACCTGTTCACGCCGGAGGGAATCTACTGGATGCCAGCCCATCCCGACCATGAAAGTGGTGATGGTGTGCCATCGATCTTCCACGAAGACATGTACCTTATGCGGACCCGCATGAAACGCCTCGATCATCCGCGTGCCTGGTCACAATCGCCGGCACCGCGGTGCAATCACATCGTATCGAACGTGCGCATTGATCCGTCGCGGTCAAATGGAACTGGCCTTGTCGTGACATCGAAGTTCCATGTTGTCGAGTTGCGACTGGAAAATCAGCGCTATTTCACGGGCACCTACACACATACCCTGCTGCAGGAAGGTGACGGTTTCAGGATCAAGAATCAGCGGGTTGACCTTTTGAACTATGATTCGCCGTTTGATTATGTTCTTCAGGTTTGGCTGTAGGCATTCACCGCATCTGGCTGCCGCCGGGTGTTCTTTCAAATGCTGATCTGGTAAGCAGCCGCACTGCAGTGTTTGTGAGCTGGTCAAACTATCGGTGTTTAGGGGAAGGCAGAAATGACAGAAACCGAATTCAGGGATCATCCGGCGATTGACTGGCTGAACAAGCTGGCGCGCCGGATTGCCGATGCCTCGTCGATCATGGCCTGTATGGTATTGCTGTGGCTTGTCGGGTTGACCTGCGTTGATGTTGTCGGCCGCTATTTTTTCAACAGCCCGCTGGTCGGCGCAACTGAACTCGTGCAGATGTCGATGGCCGGGATCATCTTCTTTTCGATGCCGGCGATGTTTCTGCGTGATGACCAGGTTGTGGTTGACCTGTTTCAGTTTGTGCGGCGCGGCTGGTTCGGCTGGGTGATGACGATCATCATCAGTATTCTGACGGTCGGCGCGACCTGGATTGTTGCCGGGCGTGTTGGCAAATACGCGCTGCGCGCGCTCGAAGATGGTGACGAAACAATCTATCTGAAAATTCCGGTCTATCTGACGGTCATGCTGATCACAGCTTTGCTGTATCTGTCATGCGTCTTTGCCGCCATTCGCGGCCTTCGTGCATTGTTGCGGCCGGGCAAGACATTGCCTGATGAAACAGGCGGCCAGCCGATTGGAGACTAAGACATGATTATATCACTGATCGGATTTGCAGCGTTGCTGCTTCTTGCCTTTCTGCGGATGCCACTTGGCCTGGCGCTGGGTCTGGTTGGCGGTGTCGGATTTGCCGCGCTTGCCAGTGAACGTGCCGCGATTGCGAATGCGGCGCGGCTGGTGATCGATTCAGGCCAGAAGTATGAGCTGTCGGTGCTGCCGATGTTCATCCTGATGGGCTTGCTGGTTGAACGCGGCGGCATGGCGCGCGAACTTTACCGCGCTGCCTTTGTGTTTCTTGGTCATCGCAAGGGCGGGCTGGCGATGTCGACCATTGCAGCTTGCGGCATGTTTTCGGCGATCTGTGGATCGTCGCTTGCCACCGCCGCCACGATGTCGAAGGTTTCGATGCCGGAAATGCGGCGCTACAAATACCATGATTCGCTGGCGACAGCGTCAATCGCTGCTGGTGGCACGCTGGGCATTCTGATCCCGCCAAGCGTTATGCTGGTGATCTATGGATTTCTGACCGAACAGTCTGTTGGCAAATTGTTCATCGCCGGTGTTCTGCCCGGCCTGCTGGGCATATTGCTATATCTGCTGGCTGTGGTTTTTGTGGTGTCGCGCAATCCGGCATTGGGACCAGCTGGCGAACGCACCGGATGGAGCGAGCGCCTGATGGCGCTGCGAGATGTCTGGACAACGCTGGGTCTGTTTATCTTTGTGATCGGCGGTATCTATGCCGGCATGTTCACGCCGACCGAAGCATCAGGAATGGGGGCGGCCGGAGCGCTGCTCATCGCCTGGCGACGGGGCGCGCTGAAGGATGGCGCGCTGATGCAGGTGTTGCGAGAAACCGCAATCACCACGGCAAAGCTGTTTTTCATCCTGTTCGGCGCACTGATCTTTTCGAACTTCGTCAATCGTGCCGGGTTGCCGGCTGGTCTGATCGGGATCGTCAATGCCTTTGACCTGTCGCCGCTTGGGGTGATTTTCATCATTCTGCTGATCTATGTGCTTTTGGGATGCGTCTTTGAATCGCTGTCGATGATCCTGTTGACGGTACCAATATTTGCGCCGGTAGTGGCCAATCTCGGCTTTGATCTGATCTGGTTCGGCATTCTGGTGGTGGTGGTCACCGAAATCAGCCTGATAACGCCGCCCATAGGGCTGAATGTGTTTGTTCTGAAGGGCGTGCTGAAGGATGTGCCGGTCACTACCATTTTCAAGGGTGTAACGCCGTTCTGGATCGTCGATATCGGACGGCTGGCACTGATTGCCTTCATTCCCGGCATCGCGCTTCTGCTGCCATCCATGATGACCTGATATAACCGGACTCGGCCCGTTCCTGAAAATGGTCAGGCCTGGTCCGGTGGCTAGATTGTCAGGGTGCCAATGCTGGCGCCGCCGCAGACATACAGTGTCTGGCCAGTCACAAAGCTGCTGGCCGGATCGCAGAAGAACAGAAACGCGTTGGACACATCTTCCGGCTGGCCGAGGCGGCCAACGGGAATGCTGTCGGCAAGAGCGGTCTCGCGGGCGCTGCCCTTTTTGACAATGCCCCAAAAATTATCCGTCTGGACAGGGCCGGGTGCGACGACATTTACCGTGATGCCAAAGGGCGCCAGTTCTAGCGCCCAGCTGCGTGCCATGCCGATCATCGCTGCCTTTGTTGCGCTGTAAGCGGTGCGTGTCGGCACACCAAGGGCGGCGCGTGAACCGGTGAACAGCACGCGTCCGAAGCTGTCATCCTTCATCGTCGGCAGTACAGCCTGCATCAGGCGCAGCGCCGCCCCCAGGTGAAGCTGCGCAAGGCCGGTGATATCTTCAGGCGTCGCCTCTTCCAGCAGATTTGGCCAGATCAGCCCGGCATTATGGATCAGATGCGTGACTTTGTGGCTGGATGCCAGCGTTTCGGCGACCCGGTTCACCGCTGCCATATCCAGCAGATCAGCCTCGATGGTGTGCATCCGGTCATGCGTTATCTGCGGCGGATCACGATCAATCGAGATTACATGATAACCGCGATCCAGAAGGCGTTGCGCCAGATCAAGGCCAATGCCATTGCTGGCACCGGTGATGGCGGCGGTATAGCGCGTCATCGCACCGTCCCCGTTGCTGAGTTCATTAGGGCCCGTGTGCAGGTTGTCTCTATCTTGCCGGCCCCTGTTATTTTGGCGGGTACTGTGCGGATCATGGCAATAGCTGGATGTTGCCGAATGCCGCATCGCAATTCAATAGATCGACCCGCTTGTTGGCGATCCGCAGCTTGCCATCAACGCGTTTCAGATCATGCGTGGCGGTCAGTGCCAGCAGGATCTGGTCATCAAGCCGCGTCTCGACATAATGCATGGATGTGTTGGTCTGATAGAGGCCGGCCGTATTGTCCAGCAGATCGATAAAAGGACGCTGGATCACGTGGCTGCACCGGCTTTTCGGCTTCTGGCTGTAGGTGCGCGCGCCATTCAGCCGGCGGACCCGCAATTTCAGCATGAACATGTCCTCATACATCAGCGAGGTGGTCAGGTGCGGGTCATCCTGCTGATAGTCCAGCGGCATCCAGTAATGCCCGTCCTCAAGCCATAATGCCAGCCATTCATCATACCGCCCCTCATCCAGCATACGGGCTTCGGCATAGATGAAATCGATGATCTGGCTATTCGTGAAGTCGGTCATGCCATCATCATCTTCTGCCGTCCTTGCGGTCTGGCATGCTGGTGGTCATGAAGGTCTTCCAGGCATCAAACTGGTTCCGCATCTGGCGTTCGGTCGTTCCGTTCTCAACAGTTTCGGTTGAAAAATCCTCGGCAGTGCCCGGAAATAGACGTTGTAGATTGACCCATTCCAGCCCGTCGGACAAAAGCCCTTCCTGCGCGCGTTCATACATCTCCAGATCATCATGGCCAACGATTGAGGTCGGGGCATTGATCATCCGGTTATACATCGCGGTGCGGGCCAGCAATTCGTCAGGTGCGCCAACCAGCCGGTAGATATAGCTTTCAACCAGCGTCTTGTCGGGGCCAAGCGGGATGAAGTTGCGCAGCTGCTGGATCGGGCCCTTCACCATGATATTCGGGAAATAGATGGTGTTGTGACGGTTCTCGTCGAGGATGTCCTTGGCGCGCGCCTCGCCATAGGCTGCGCTCATTGATTCGAAATATCCGGGAATGGCCGAATAGTCGGAATGAATGGAATGCGACACGCCGGTATGGCCATGACCGTTTGGCCATGTCCGGATTCCCATATCCTCAAAAAACTCATAGGGCGACATGAACGGGGCAATGATCTGCATCGCCGCCGGCTTTGGTTCGGGGTTGCCAAGTTCCTCCCAGATGCGCACCGCGGTGCCAGCCGAGCTTTGATGCGCAACCATCGGATGGCAGGTATCGGTCTGGTTTTCCACCAGCATCTTCCAGTTGCATTTATGCATATACCGCAGCGGCGGGCCAGCAATCTCCAGCCGGCCTTCGGGTGACCTGTCGACCATATTGTCCAGCGATGACAGGCTGTCCTGAAAGAAATCATCAAAGCTGATGCCGGTCTCTGCAAGTCGTGCGAACACAAAGCCCCGATGGGTGTGGACGGCCCCCACCGGCTTGATCCCGCCGGCATTCGCGGTTGTCCTGAATCCTGTGTTTTCATATCCGCGATCCAGCGGCACAGCCTTCAGCGCGCCATCGGTTTCGAACGACCAGGCATGATAGGGGCAGCGGAAAAAGGTGCCGGTATTGCCAGTCCGGTCAATGGCGATTTTCGTTCCTTTGTGCGGGCAGCGATTGTGCAGGACCTTGATCTGGCCATCCGAATGGCGCACCTGAATGACAGGCTGGGTGCCGATCTGTGTCGTGAAGTAATCACCGTGTTTCGGGGTCTGGCTGTCATGTCCGACAAAGACCCAGACATTGGCGAACAGGTGCTGCATCTCCAGATCAAAGACTGTCTGGCTGGTATAGACGTCGCGGTGCACCTGATGCGGCTGGATCAGCTGTGCGATATATGCAGCATCTGCGCGGGCCTGATTATCTGCCTTTGTCACCGTCATACCCCCTGCATCCCCGTCCAATTCCCCGTCCAATTCTCTGGGCGATCAGATGCCACGATCTTTGGTGAACGGGTTGAAGCAGACGATCGTATTTGTGTCACGGACGCCGCTGATGGTCTGGATGGTGTCGCACACATAGGTGCCGATGTCGTCGTTATTGTCGAGGCGGAACATGCTGAAAATGTCGTAATCCCCCGATGTTGAATAGACGATCGGCGCTTCGGGCAAATCGGCCAACGCCGCTGCCACATCATATGTGCGGCCAAGTTCGCATTTGACCATCACGATCAGATTTCGCTTGTCCATGCCGTCATGTCTCCTTGATGTGCGCGCTGTGGTTCGATTCGGGTTGTTGTGACTGCCTGTGTGACTGCCTGTGTGACTGCCTGTGTGACTGCCTGCGCTGCGGTGCGCAACCGGTGCAGCGTTCTGGCCCTTGATAGACGAACCCTAGCGCGGTTCCGCCGCCGCGCCAAGATGCAGCGGCATGGTCTCAAACCCGCGAAAGCGCACGCGCGGCGATCTTTGCATTCCGGACGTGATCTTCAGGTCTGGCCACCGCCGGAACAGGCTGGCCAGCGCGATCTGACCTTCGATCCGCGCGATGGTGTTGCCAGCGCATACATGGACCCCGCCCGCAAAGGCCAGGTGCGGGTTGTCGTCGCGATCAAGGCGGAATTCATCGGGCGCGGCAAATACCGCCGGGTCGCGATTGGCCGCACCCATGCCAAGCGTGATCAGCGTGCCCTTGTCCCATTGTTTGCCGCCCATTTCGAAATCTGCCACCGCACGCCGGTTGCCCAGCTGGTTCGGGCTTTCCATACGCAGAATTTCCTCAACCGCTGATGGCCATAAGTCGGGCTCGGCATTCAGCCTTGCCACGATTTCCGGCCGTTGCGACAACAGCCAGATGCCCGAGCAGATGAGATTGGTGGTCGTTTCATGACCTGCATTCAGAATAAAGATGGCATTTTGCAGCAATTCATGCGGCAGCAGATTGGCGTTCTCTTCGGCTTCGCCTGTTTCGCGGATCAGCCGCGCCATGATATCGGGTGCATCTTCAACACCCTCGGCCCGCCGACGGGCAACCAGCGCGTCGAGATAAGCCAGAAAATCGCGCACGGCATCTTCGCCGGCGGTGAACTGGTCTGCATCGATTTCGGGCTCCAGCGCACCAAGAATGGCAAGTGACCAGGCGCGCAGCGGATCGCGTTCATTGCGCGGAATAGCCAGCAGATTGCCGATCACCTCAATCGGGATGTTCTGCGCAAAATCGGCAACGCCATCAATCGTCAGGCCGCTTTCGGCGCGCGCAGCCATATCATCCAGCAGCTGGTCCACAAGGCGTTGCACAACTGAATCCATACCCGAAATGGCGCGTGGTGACAGGGCCCCGGCAATGGCTTTACGCACACGGGTGTGAAGCGGGGCATCATTGAAAACCAGCGATGTGGTGTGGTGCTGATACAGCAGCGAGTCACCGAATTTCGGGAAAAATTCGATCTTCTTGTCTGACGAAAAGACGAGGCGGTCTTTATAGACGCGCATCAGGTCGGCATGGCGTGACAGAAACAACCCGCCGCCGGGCAATTCATACACCGGAGCAGATGCCCGCAATGACGCATAATGCGGATGCGGGTTATCAATGAAATCATCAGGCAGATTACGAAGATCAAAGCCGGTCATTATCTGCCTATTTGCCGGTGAATTTGGCCTGGCGTTTTTCAAGGAAGGCCGTAACGCCTTCACGATAATCCGCAGTTGCGCCGGCGGCTGATTGCAGCTTTGCTTCCAGTGCCAGCTGTTCATCGAGGCTGTTGCTGCTTGCCGCCAGCAATGCCTGCTTGGCAAGGGACAGGGCAATTGTAGGGCCGTTTGCCAGCCGCGTTGCCATGGCTGTGGCTTCATCCATCAGGGCATCATCATCGATGGCCTGCCAGATCAGTCCCCAGTCGGCAGCTGTTTCAGCTGGCAGCTGTTCGGCCAGCATGGCAAGGCCGCGCGCCCGCGCCGGGCCAACAAGCTGGGTCAATGTCCAGCTGCCCCCTACATCGGGGACAAGACCAATGCGCGTGAACGGCTGCAGGAAGGCAGCGCTTTTGGCTGCCAGCACGATGTCACAAGCCAGCGCGATATTGGCCCCGCCGCCTGCCGCGATGCCGTTTACAGCCGCGATGACCGGCTTTTGCATCTCGGCGATCAATTTCACATTCGGATTGAAAAAATTGTTCAGCGTGTCGCCAAGGTCCGGCACGTTGCCTTTCTTGGGGTCGCGTTCGGCAAGATCCTGTCCGGCGCAAAAACCGCGTCCGGCACCGGTCAACAGGACGGCCCGCACATCAGCATTCCCACTGGCATCGCCCAACGCCTGTTGCAGGGCCATATGCATATCTTCATTGAAGGCGTTCAGCTTGTCCGGCCGGTTCAGTGTTATGGTGCGAAGCGGGCCGTGATCGGCAATCAAAACTGTATCATTCATGCGGGTCCCCGTGAGTTGCGCCAAGTGACGGTTGTTGTGCCAGGTTGGAGTTATAGAACCTAAAGCCTATGCCTGACCGGGCCGGGCTGGCCAGAAAAAATTGCATCCAGAACGCTATCAGGCTTCGACTTCGGAAACATCAGCCCAGATGAAGCCGGACAGGAAATCACGACAGAAAAAGTGATTCCAGGCTTTACATAACCGACCGGTCGGTCAATTATATGAGTCGAGAAGCATGGCGGGACGTGAATTAACCCGTCATTCAGGGCATTGCATCTGGAATCAACGCCACATAGCCAGGGCCACACATAAAGGGCCGCACAGCAAGGGCCGCACAGCAAGGGGACCGTCATGAAAGAGCATCTGCGATGAGCCTGATCGCTGTTCAGTCATTTGCGGCTGGCAACTGGATTGGTCCAGGTGCCGATGCAGCCTCTTTGCATAACGCGTTTTCCGGTGCGCTGATCGGGCATGCTGGTGGTGCTGCGCTGGATGTTGCCACCATGCGCCAGCATGCGATTGCAACCGGCGGACCGGCATTGCGTGCGATGACGTTCCATGACCGCGCGCGGATGCTGAAGGCGCTTGCCCAATATCTGAATGACCGCAAGGAATCATTGTATGAGCTGTCCTATCTGACAGGTGCCACACGGGCCGACAGCTGGATCGATATCGATGGCGGTATCGGCACGATGTTCGTGTTTGCCTCAAAAGGGCGGCGCGAGATGCCGGATGCGCATGTCTATCTGGACGGCGAAGTGGAAATGTTGTCGCGCAAGGGCAGCTTTGTCGGCCAGCATGTCTGCACGCCGCTACAGGGTGTCGCCCTGCACATCAACGCCTTCAATTTTCCGGTTTGGGGCATGCTGGAAAAGCTGGCACCGACGCTGCTGGCGGGCGTGCCAGCCATTGTCAAACCGGCGACGGCAACCGGGTATCTGACCGAGGCGGCCTTCCGTATGATTATCGAATCCGGGCTCCTTCCGGATGGAGCTGTGCAGCTGATTTCAGGCGGGGTCGGTCCTTTGCTGGATCACCTTGGCGCACAGGATGCCGTCAGCTTTACCGGGTCTGCCGACACCGCGCTGCGTCTGCGGGGCAATGTGAACCTGCAGCGTAATTCGGTGCGTTTTGCCGCCGAACAGGACAGCCTGAACGCGTCTGTCCTTGGTCCCGATGTCGGCATTGACGACCCTGAATTTGATCTGTTCATCAAGGAAGTATCGACAGAAATCACCGCGAAGGCCGGGCAGAAATGTACCGCTGTGCGGCGCATTCTTGTATCCGAAGTGATGAAGCTGGCGGTGATTGATGCGCTGGAAGCGCGGCTGGCAGCTGTCACGCTGGGTGACCCGCGCCGTGACGATGTGCAGATGGGGGCGCTTGCCAGTGCCGCGCAGAAGGCAGATGTGCTGGAAAAATGCGCCATGTTCGCCAGCGAAGCGCGCCGCGTCATCGGCAGTGATTCGCCACCCCTGTCGGGTGAGGGGCTGGCGGACGGGGCTTTTGTTGCGCCGACTATTTTTGACTGTGGTGATCCTGACGCTGCAACACATTTGCACACGCAGGAAGCCTTCGGCCCGGTGGCCTGTCTGATGGGATATCGTGACCTGGACCATGCAGCGCAGCTTGCCAACCGGGGTGGCGGCGCGCTGGTCACATCGGTGATCACCAATGATGGCGGTGTTGCGCATCATCTGGTTGCGGCAAGCGCCAGTCATCATGGGCGGCTGTACTTCAACAGTCGCGAATCGATGGGCGAGTCCACCGGTCATGGTTCACCGCTGCCCCATATGGTGCATGGTGGTCCGGGGCGCGCTGGCGGCAGTGAAGAACTGGGCGGCATTCGTGCGGTAAAGCATTATATGCAGCGCACAGCCCTGCAGGGACCGCCGTCCTTGCTGTCTGCGGCTGGTGAGACATGGCTTGCCGGCAGCCACACTCATGAGGGCCCGGCGCATCCGTTCCGCCGGCGTTTCCATGATCTGCAGCTTGGCGAGACGCTGGTGACACCGCCGCGCCTTGTCAGTGCTGATGATATTCAGGCCTTTGCCGATTTTACCGGCGACCAGTTCTATGCGCATACTGATGCGGCGGCGGCGGCGGCCAACCCGTTCTTCCCGGGTATCGTTGCGCACGGATACCTGTTGCTGAGCTTTGCGGCCGGCATGTTTGTCGAGCCCGCCCCCGGGCCAGTGCTGGCGAACACCGGACTGAACGCGCTGAGCTTTCAAAAGCCGGTTACACCCGGCTCAAAAATCACCGTATCACTGACGGTGAAACGCAAAACACGACGCACGGATGAGTATGGTGAAGTGCGCTGGCATGTTGATCTTCGTGACCAGGATGGCGATAACGTGGCGACCTACGAATTGCTGACCATGGTGGCGATCTGACCGAAAGGAAAACGAGGCAATGTATTCGCAAGGATTGATTGGCGCTGACGGGCGCACCGCCGAGGACCAGGACTTCCTCAACCGGTTTCAGGCGCGCATTGATGACGAACAGAAGATCGAGCCGAATGATCCGATGCCCGAAGGGTATCGCCGCACGCTTGTTCGCCAGATCGGCCAGCATGCGCACTCGGAAATTGTCGGCATGCTGCCGGAAGGCAACTGGATCACCCGCGCACCAAGCCTGCGGCGCAAAGCATCGCTGCTTGCCAAGGTGCAGGATGAAGGCGGGCACGGGCTCTATCTTTATTCTGCTGCCGAAACGCTGGGCGTCAGCCGCGAACAGATGACCGAGGAGCTGCTGACCGGCAAGGCGAAATATTCTTCGATCTTCAATTATCCGACGCTCAGCTGGGCAGATATTGGCACCATAGGCTGGCTGGTCGATGGCGCTGCCATTATGAACCAAATTCCGCTGTGCCGTTGTTCCTATGGTCCCTATGCGCGTGCCATGATCCGCATCTGCAAGGAAGAAAGTTTTCACCAGCGTCAGGGCTATGAGATTGTCATGAAGCTGGCGCAGGGATCACCCGAACAAAAGGCGATGGCACAGGAATCGCTGGATCGCTTCTGGCAGCCGGTGCTGATGATGTTCGGCCCGCCAGACAGCGAATCCCAGAATACCGACCAGTCGACCCGCTGGAAGATCAAACGGTTCACCAATGACGAGCTGCGCCAGAAATTTGTCGATGCCACGGTCCCGCAAGCCGAATTTCTGGGCCTGACAATCCCCGATCCTGATCTGAAATGGAATGAAGACAAGCAAGGCTATGATTTCGGCCCTATCGACTGGGATGAATTCTGGCGTGTGGTCAAGGGCAAGGGACCGATGAACCGGCAACGTGTCGAAGCGCGCCAAAAGGCCTGGGATGATGGTGCCTGGGTGCGCGAAGCGGCATTGGCGCATGCTGAAAAACGTCGCGCCATGGCTGCTGAATAAGTCGCAACGTACGACAGGAAGGCCCAGCATGAGTGATGCAAACAGTGAATTGATCCCGTTATGGGAGGTGTTCATCCGTCCCCGCACCGGTCTGGCCCACAGCCATGTCGGTTCGGTTCATGCCGCCGATGAGGTCATGGCGTTGCAGGCAGCGCGTGATGTCTATACCCGGCGCGGCGAAGGGGTGTCGATCTGGGTGGTGCCGTCGGCCAGCATTACCGCGTCGGACCCGGCACAGCGTGATGAGAATTTTGAACCGGCAGCATCCAAAATCTATCGGCATCCGTCCTTCTATGACATTCCCGATGATGTGGGGCATATGTGATGGCATCCGCTGATAACATCGCAGGCATCGGCATGTCTGCGCCCGACCATGCGGCTCAGCCACAAGACCCGGCACCCGGACCGGCACCGGGGCAGGTGCCGGGGGACTTGCCGGGGCGGGCACAGCAGGATGACTTGCTGGCGCTGCTGATGCGTATTGGCGATGATCACCTGATCCTTGGCCACAGATTGAGCGAATGGTGTGGCCACGCGCCCATGCTGGAAGAAGATCTGGCGCTTCCAAACATGGCGCTTGATCTGCTGGGAACAGCGCGCATGTGCTATGGCTATGCCGCCGAAATCGAAGGCGGCGGCAAAACCGAAGATGATTACGCGTTCCTGCGTGATGGCACCGCGTTCCGCCATATCCTGATGGTCGAACAGCCGAATGGTGACTTTGCCTACACCATTCTGCGGCAGTTCTTTTTTGCCGCTTTCATGCATCCGTTCTGGCAAGAGATGACAGGTTTGGCTGATCCACGGCTTGCCGCGCATGCGCAAAAGGCCGTGAAGGAACTGGCCTATCACATTCGGCATTCTGGTGAATGGGTAATCCGGCTTGGTGACGGCACGCCGGAAAGCACCCGCCGGATGGGTGAGGCGCTGGATGCGTTATCCCCTTATGTGGGTGAGCTGTTTGAGACTGACAGCATCAGCATCGCGCTGACGACGGCAGGTGTCCTGCCCGATATGGAGGTGGTGCAGCGCCAGTTTGATGCCACGGTGGCGCAGACATTCCGCGCGGCGACACTGCCTGATTACGCGCCTGAATTCGCGCACAGTGGCGGGCGCAGAGGCCGACACACCGAACATCTGGGGCATTTGCTGGCTGAACTGCAATTCATGCAGCGCGCCTATCCCGGGCAAAGCTGGTAGGCAAGAATGATGACAGGGACATTGACAGGGACATTGACAGGGACATTGACAGAGACAGGGACAGGGCAAACGATGTCCGTTGACGCTGATCTGGCCGCTATTCGTGCCATTGCCGAGGCTGTTCCCGATCCGGAACTGGTGGTTGTGACGGTCGGTGATCTGGGCATCGTGCGCGATATCCGGACCGGTGACGGCACGGTTGAGATTGACGTGACACCCACCTATTCGGCCTGTCCTGCCACGCTGGCGATAGAGCTGGAAATTGAAACGGCAGTCAATTCAGCCGGGTATGCAGCAGCGGTGCGGCGGGTGCTGTCCCCGGCCTGGACAACTGACTGGATCACGCCGGAAGGCCGCACCAAACTGAAGGAAGCCGGTATTGCCCCGCCGCTTGCCCGAAGTGATGATGACAGCGGGGCGGTGCAATATTTCAGCCAGCCTGTTGTGCCCTGCCCGCGCTGTGACAGCCATGACACCGCCCGGCTTTCGGCCTTTGGCGCCACCGCCTGCAAAGCCCAGTATCAATGCGCCAGTTGCCATGAACCCTTTGATTATTTCAAATGCCTGTAAGGTCCTGACCAGACAGTAGTGCCCCAACCTCATGATAGTGACAGCCAGTGATGCCGCCCCGTTTCCATAATTTGACAATCAGTGACATCGACCGGTTCGATGATTTTGCGGTGGCGGTACGATTTGATGTGCCGCCAGAGCTTGTCGATGATTATGCCTTTCTGCCGGGCCAGTATCTGACCCTGAAAACCGATATCGACGGCGTCGAGACGCGTCGTCCCTATTCGATCTGTACCGCGCCTGGCGAGGCTGGTATCGGCGTTGGCATAAAGCGGGTTGAAGGCGGTGCCTTTTCCGGCCATGCGATGACCGGTTTTGCCGTTGGTGATGTGGTTGAGGTGATGACGCCGCAAGGGCGCTTCACATATGACGGCCACGCGCGCAGCACCGAAAGCGGTGATCATATTCTGCTGCTGGCGGCGGGGTCAGGTATCACCCCGATCCTGTCCATCGCCAGCACAGCCCTTGCCGCCAGTCGGTCGGCGCAGGTAACGCTGGTTTATGGCAATCGCAACACGGCCTCGATCATGTTCCGTGATCTGGTTGAGGATATGAAGGACCGGTATCTGGACAGGTTGCGACTGGTGCATGTACTGTCGCGTGAGGCGCGAGATGTTGATCTGCTGAACGGACGCGTCGATGGTGCCAAGATCACCAGTCTTGTTGATGCCGGACTGATCAGTCCTGCCGGTCTGTCAGGGGCGTTCCTGTGCGGGCCTGACAGCATGATCAGTGACTGCCGTGATGCGCTGGTGCAGGCCGGCATGCCTGCTGCGGATATTTTCTTTGAGAGATTTACACCGGCACCGCGCCGCGAGGGGGTGCCGCCGCCTGTTGTGGTGGCAGCCGCACCCGCGGATGGCAGTGCTGCTGGTGATGTGGGGGTCGATATCCGTGTGGATGGTGTCAATCGGCACTACCAGATGGACCCGGCCACCCAGACCGTGCTGGGCGCGGCGCGTGATGCCGGACTGGAGCTGCCATTTTCATGCGAGGCTGGCATGTGCTGTACGTGCCGGTGCAAGCTGGTGGAAGGCCATGTCGAGATGGATGCCAATTTCTCGCTGGAGACGTGGGAGATTGAAAGCGGGTTTATCCTGTCATGTCAGGCCCGCCCGACAACGCCGCGTATCAGTGTTGACTTCGACGCTGTCTGACGCCGTGTCAGATGACGGCGCGGGACCGGCCAACAAACTGTGAAATCGCCACACCGCCCAGAATGATCGCAAGCGCTGTGATGAAATGCCCGGGCAGGGCCTCGGCCAGAATCACAACGCCAATCAGGACAGCCCAGACAGGCACCTGATAATTCACCAGTGACAGGAACGGCGGCCCGGCACGCCGGATCAGCAGTGTCAGCATGATCGTCGCAGCGCCTGTCGGCAGCAGCGCCAGATACAACACACCCCAGAGCGACCGCTGGCTGATCACCGCAGGGGGTCCCTCGACATAAAATGCCAGGGGCAACAGGACGAGCGATGCGCTGATCAACCCCGCTGCCGCAAATGACATGGTGCTGACCGGCGGGCACAAGCGGGTGATGATTGACCCGCAGGCATAGCAGCAACTTGCCGCGACACAGGCCATCTGTGCGCCGAGAACCGCGCCACCGCCAACCGCCATATCCGAAAACAGCCGGTCACCGCCAATCAGCATAACCACACCCGCAAAGCCGATCAGAAAGCCGACAAGTCGCGCCGGTGTCAAGCGTTCGCCCGGAACCAGAAAATGGCTGAGCGGCAAGACCAGCAGCGGGACCACTGCCATCGTGATGCCGGCAAAACCTGAACTGACAATCTGTTGCCCCCACGCCAGCAGGCTGAAAGGAATGGCATTGGTGAACATGCCCATACCGATGCAATGTATCCAGATGCGGCGTTGCAGCGGTGTGTCAAATCCCGGCAGCCCGTCCCCCCAGATAAAGGCGATGGCTGTCAACATGATCGCGGCAAGAACGATGCGGCCGGTCGAAACCCACAGCGGGGCCAGGCTGTCCAGCGCCATCTCGACGCCCAGAAAGGCACCGCCCCAGATCAGGCCAAGCATGCCAAGCAAAGCCCAGTCAAAGGGCGTTGGGCGTGTCTTCTGTGTAGACATCAGGTTACGGTTTTACGTGCGTGAAAGGCCGGTGTGTCCCAGCGTCGTTCGGCCAGAATGATGGCCAGCCGGTCCACCGCATCCCACACATCAACAAACCTTGTATAAAGAGGCGTAAAGCCGAAGCGCAGAATATCAGGCGCGCGGAAGTCACCAATAACCCCGTCGGCGATCAGGGCGCTGATCATGGCATAGCCGCCTGTCTCGTGGGTGAATGATACCTGCGATCCGCGCACCGCCGCATCGCGCGGGGTGATCAGCGTCAATCCATGACCGTCGCAGCGTGACTCAACCAGCTGGATGAAATAATCACACAGCGCAGATGATTTGCTGCGCAGCGCATCCATATCAACATCAGCCCAGACATCAAGCGCGGCATCAAGGGCGACAAGGCTGAGCACTGGCGAGGTGCCGCACAGAAACTGCGTGATATCGGTGGCAGGTTCATAATGCGGCGCAAAGGCAAACGGGTCCTTATGCGCAAACCAGCCGGTCAGCGGCTGGCGGAACCCGCCAAGATGTTGCGGCGCGACATAGACAAAGGAGGGCGCACCCGGGCCGCCATTCAGATATTTGTACCCGCAGCCAACTGCAAAATCGGCATCGCATCCGGCAAGGTCAACCGGCAGCGCGCCAGCCGAATGCGCCAGATCCCAGATGACCAGCGCACCCACATCATGCGCCGCCTTTGTCAGGGCTTTCATGTCATGCATGGCACCGGTGCGATAGCTGACATGCGTCAGCATCAGCACAGCCACATTTTCATCCAGCGCGTCAGTCAGGTCAGCGGCGTCATCCAAATGCACAAGGCGGTGACGATCACCGCACTGTTTGATCACCCCTTCGGCGATGTAATTGTCGGTCGGAAAATTGCGTGTTTCGGTCAGGATCACCTGCCGGTCAGGGCGCAGTGCCAGCGCCGCCGACACCACCTTGAACAGATTGACAGATGTGCTGTCTGTTACCATCACATTGCCGGCCTCAGCCCCGATCAGCCGGGCGATCTTGGCACCTGCCCCGGCGGGCAGATCAACCCACCCGGCATTGTTCCAGCTGCGAATGAGGCCGGTGCCCCATTCCTCGGTCACGGCGCGCGCAACACGTTCTGCAACACCATTCGGCAAGGGGCCCAGCGAATTGCCGTCAAGATAGATGACATCCTCAGGTATCGAAAAACGTGACCGGCAATCGGCCAGCGGGTCAGCAGCATCGCGCGCCACCGCATGCGCCCGCAAAAGCGTGTTATCACTGGTCCCGCTTGTCTCACTGGTCCCGATTGTATCACTGGTCCCGATTGTCTCACTCGGGCCGGCAGCCGGGCTGTTGGATGAGGTTGCAGGTATGGATGGGGGTGTGTTCATTTGGTATTCCGGTCTGCGGGTAAAGCGTCATCAATAAACGTTATGGAAAAGCGATAGCACGACTCCCATATCTTTCCCATAGACAAACCTTTACCCATGCCCAAATTGCGGCGGACGAATTGCGGCCATGGGCCGGCGGTACAAAAAGGCAGAACAGGAGAACAGGCAGATGGCATATGCAATGGCGGCCGCCACAACGGGCGGATCAGAGGTAATTCACAAGATCGATATCGACATGCCGTCACCGGCTGCCGGCGAGGTTGTGATCAGGCACGCAGCCATCGGCATCAATTTCATCGATATCTATATCCGCACCGGTGCCTATCCCTGGCCGGTCGAACGCGATCTGATCCTTGGCAGCGAGGCTGCCGGCGTGATTGAGGCGGTTGGCGAGGGGGTGAGCGCGCTGGCGGTGGGTGACCGTGTTGCCTACACCATACCGAACGGGGCCTACGCCACACATCGGGCCATCAGCGCAGATCTTGTGGTCCGGCTTCCTGATGCGATTCCCTTTGAGGTGGGCGCGGCCATCATGCTGAAGGGGCTGACGGTCGCCTATCTGCTGCATGACAGCTATGCCGTGAAGTCTGGCGATACGGTGCTGTTTCATGCGGCGGCCGGCGGGGTTGGCCTGCTGGCAGGGCAGTGGCTGAAATCCCTTGGTGCGACGGTCATTGGCACCGCAGGCGGGGCGCAGAAATGTGCGCTGGCGGCGGCCAATGCTTATGATCATGTGATCGATTACAACAGCGCCGATGTGGCGGCAGAGGTGATGCGGCTGACCGGTGATGCCGGTGTGCATTGTGCCTATGATTCGGTTGGTCAGGATACCATGGCCACATCGCTGGCGGTGACCCGCAGGCACGGCACGATTGTCAATTTCGGTCAGGCATCAGGCCCTTATACCGATTTCAAGATTGGCGATCTGGCAGTGGGATCGCTGCATCTGACGCGGCCAAGCCTGTTCCATTTCGTTGCAGATCGTGCCTGGCTTGAGGCGGCATGCGCCGATTTGTTCGCGCGGGTGATGGACGGTACGCTGGATGTCAGCATCAACCAGACATTCGCGCTGGAGGATGTGGCCGCCGCGCATAACGCGCTGGCCGCCCGCCAGACAACCGGATGCACCGTGCTGACACCGTAAGGTTGCCAGAGGCTAACCGCCGCAATCCTGATAATTGCTGGCAAGGCATTGTGCGGCGCGGGCCTGTGCCCGCTCAATCTCCGCCGGGGACATTTCTGATGCAATGATGGCGCGGAGGCCGGTCGACAAATCATTGCTATTTGATGCTGCCAAATTGGCCCACATATGGGCGGTTATATAATCCTGTGGCACGCCCTTGCCGTTGCTGTACAGAAACCCCAGATTGTTCTGTGCTTTGGCATGTCCCGTTTCGGCGGCACGGCGATACCAAGACATTGCTTCGGCATAGTTCTGCGGCACGCCTTGGCCATTGTCATACATTACCCCCAGATTGTACTGTGCTTCGGCATGGCCCGCTTTGGCAGCGCGGCGATACCATTTTATCGCCGCTGCATTATCCTGCGCCACGCCGTGGCCATTTTCATACATCACCCCCAGATTAAACTGCGATTTGGCATCACCCGCTTCGGCCAAAGGGCGAAATTCCTGCGCCGCGGTTGCATAGTCGCCAGCTTCATAGGCCGCCTTTGCCTTGTCAAAATCGGCGGCCATGGCACGGCCAGTTGCGCCGGTTAGCGAGATTGCCAAAAACATGGCCAGCATAAGCGCAAAAATGAGACGGCGCACGAGACGGCCAGCGAGACTGCGAGTGAGGCCAGATGTGGGGTGGCCGGATGTGGGGTGGCCAGATGTGAGAAGAAGCATCATCCTCCCACGCTATCCCCGGTGCGGTAAATGAATCGTTAAGGTTGAGTGGTTGCTCACCCATAAAAAAATGCCCCCACCGGAATGGCAGGGGCGTTGCTGTCTGATCTGGTTTTCAGCGTGTGACGCTTAGGACACCAGCGGCTGCTGGCGCATGTCGGCAGGGTCGATGCCGGCAACGGCCACCGGTGCCTTCATCGCATCGCGGCGGAACGGCTCACCCAGCTCCTGGTTCAGCATCACCTCGATAAAGGTGGTCTTGCCATCCTTCATCTGGGCGTCGATGGCCGCGTTCAGCGCATCGGTCAGCGCGTCCTGGCCAAACACGGCGACACCGTCAAGGCCGCATGCCTTGGCAATGCCGGCATAGGACACGTTGTCATCCAGCTCTGTGCCGACAAAGTTGTCATCATACCACAGGGTGGTGTTGCGCTTTTCCGCGCCCCACTGATAGTTGCGGAAGATGATCATGGTGATCGGCGGCCATTCGTTACGGCCAATTGCCGACATCTCGTTCATCGAGATACCGAACGCGCCATCACCGGCAAAACCGACGACCGGCACATCGGGACGGCCGATCTTTGCCCCCATGATTGATGGCAGACCATAGCCGCACGGCCCGAACAGGCCAGGGGCCAGATATTTGCGGCCTTCCTCAAAGGTTGGATAGGCGTTGCCGATGGCGCAGTTATTGCCGATATCGGACGAGATGATTGCCTCTTTCGGCAGGGCGCTCTGGATCGCACGCCAGGCCTTGCGCGGCGACATTTTCTCCGGCTCGCGGTTGCGCGCCCGCTCATTCCATGTGGTGCCAGGATCATCATCCTCATGATCCAGCGAGGTCAGTTCCTGCGCCCAGGCCGATTTGGTGGTGGCGATGGTTTCCTTGCGGGCGGCGCGGCCGGTATCACCGGCAGACGGGGCCAGCCTGTCAAGAATGCCGGTGGCAACCTTGTGCGCATCGCCGATAATACCCACGGTCACCGGCTTGGTCAGGCCGATACGGTCGGGGTTGATGTCGACCTGAATGATCTTTGCATCTTTCGGCCAGTAATCGATGCCGTAACCGGGCAGGGTCGAGAACGGGTTGAGCCGCGTGCCAAGTGCCAGCACGACATCGGCCTTGGCAATCAGCTCCATCCCTGCCTTTGACCCGTTATAGCCAAGTGGCCCGGCGAACAGCGGGTGCGACCCGGGGAAGGCATCATTATGCTGATAGCCGCAGCACACCGGCGCATCCAGCCGTTCTGCCAGCGCCATGGAACTGCCGATGGCCCCGCCAATCACAACGCCGGCACCGTTCAGAAAGACCGGGAAAGCGGCTTCGGACAGCATTGTTGCAGCGGCATTCAGCGCCTCATCACCGCCTGACGGGCGCTCAAACTCGACAATGGCGGGAAGTTCAATATCAATGACCTGTGTCCAGAAATCGCGTGGCACATTGATCTGTGCCGGGGCCGAAGCGCGCTTGGCCTGCAGGATCACCCGGTTCAGCGTTTCGGCAATACGGGCCGGATCGCGCACTTCTTCCTGATAGGCGACCATATCCTTGAACAGCGCCATCTGTTCAACTTCCTGAAAGCCGCCCTGGCCGATGGTCTTGTTCGCCGCCTGCGGTGTAACCAGCAACAGCGGGGTGTGGTTCCAATATGCGGTCTTCACCGGCGTTACGAAATTGGTGATGCCCGGACCGTTCTGCGCGACCATCATCGACATCTGGCCGGTGGCACGCGTGAACCCGTCGGCCATCATGCCGGCGTTGCATTCATGCGCCGCGTCCCAGAAGGTAATGCCGGCGCGTGGAAACAAATCTGAAATCGGCATCATTGCTGAACCGATAATGCCAAAAGCATTCTCGATGCCATGCATCTGCAGGACTTTTACAAATGCTTCTTCCGTTGTCATCTTCATGATGCGTCACCCCTCATAAGCCAGTGTTTGTATAGAGTCTGTGTTCTCGTAGAGTCCGTATTGACCGGCGGGCATGCAAGGCACATCGACAGCAGGCCGCCGGATCATCTGTCATCGTGAATACTATCAATCGCAGGCCATGCCAATCAGCATTAGGACCAGATTGGGTGAAAGCTGGCTCCAGATTGTCGCAGGCACCGCCGGTCAGACTGCCCGAATCAGACTGCCCGAATCAGACTGCCCGAATCAGACTGCCCGAATCAGACTGGCAGCTTGTTTTTGCCGGGCTTGCTCTGATTGAGGGCTGTCTGTAGCGTTGGGCGCATAGCCGCAGCACATTTGGTACACCATGGTGGCTGATATGGTGGCTGATATGATGGCGGGGGCATCGCGGCACAGCATAGGGCATGGGGCGCTGGCATGGGACTATGGATCTGGGTGACGATTGGCGCCGCTATTTCGCAGACGGTGCGTTCTGCCTATCAGAAAAAACTGAAGACACCGATTGGCGATCTTGGTGCCAGCTATGTGCGCTTTTCCTATGCGGTTCCGTTTGCCGTCATCTGGATGTTCGCATATTCAGGGTGGAGCGGTGTGCCGTTGCCATCGCTGAATGTGCCGTTTCTGATCTGGGTGACGCTGGCCGGCGTGACGCAGATTATCTTCACGGTTCTGCTGGTCACCATGTTTTCGCACAGGTCATTTGCGGCGGGGACGGCATTTTCAAAGACCGAGGTGATTCAGGCAGCTATCTTCGAGGCGATAATTCTGGGGCATCTGGTCAATTTCCAGGTGGGCCTTGCCATTGTTATTGGCGTGGCAGCGGTGATGCTGCTGTCACTGGCCAAGGCAAAGCTGACATTTGCCAATTTGCGGACAGCGCTGTTCACACGTCAGACGGCGATCGGACTCGCCAGCGGTGCGTTTCTGGGTTTCTGTACCGTCGCCTACAGGGCAGCCAGTGATTCGCTGGACAGCGATGATCTGCTGACGCGGGCCAGTTTCACCGCGGCAGTCTCGGTGATCATACAGTCGGTACTGATGGGAGTCTGGATGCTGCGCCGGGCGCCTGATGAACTGAAAAAAACCTTCATATACTGGCGAGACAGCAGCATTGTCGGCTTGTCGGGCGCCATATCGACTGCCTGCTGGTTCACCGCCTTCTCGCTGTATGCGGTGGCCCCGGTGCGCGCTGTCGGACAAATAGAACTGCTGTTCGTGCTGGGTATTTCCTTCTTCTTCTTCCGCGAAAAACCGACCCGGACAGAATTGATGGCGATCATTCTGCTGGTGGTGTCGATTGTGATGGTTTTGTTGGCCTGACGGCGTTCCGGCCATGTTCTGGCTGCGACATATGTTCACAAATCCGCCAATTTAAAGAAAAAAACACTATTTTTTCAAATTAGACGTTGGAGTTGACAGATTCTTTCCGCATTATCGGCGGTCGGTTAAAAACAGAACAACCGAACTGTTTACTCAAAAAAATCTCGGAGGAGTTTTTTATGTTTATGAAGCACGGTATCGCGATTGGCGCCATTCTGGCAGTCAGTCTCGCAGTTCCGGCGATGGCGCGTGTGGATGGTGACACCATCACGCTCGGCTCGTCGATTTCGTTGACTGGAAAATATGCAACAAACGGCCTGCACACGCAGCGTGGCTATGACTATGCGGTCAAAGTCATCAATGACGCCGGTGGTGTGAAGGTTGGTGGCAAAAGCTACAAGCTTGCTGTCAAATACTATGATGATGAATCTACGCCGGCGCGTGGTGCACAGCTTGCCGAGCGCCTGATCCAGCAGGATGGTGTTGAATATATGCTTGGGCCGTACAGCTCTGGCATGACCAAGGCGATCGCGCCAGTATCCGAAAAGTTCGGCGTGCCGATGGTTGAGGCAGAGGGCGCATCGCGTTCCCTGTTCACCCAGGGCTACAAATATCTTTTCGCCGTTCTGTCGACATCCGAGCAGTATCTGGCAACCGCCGTTGATTTTGCTGCCGAGAAGTCCGGCAATGCTGGTGACGTTCGCGTTGCGCTGGCATTCGAAGGCGATCCGTTCTCAATGGATGTGCGGGCCGGTGTGATCGACAAGATCAACGAATATGGCATGAAGGTCGTTATTGACGACCAGCTGCCAGCCGATCTGTCAGACATGTCGACAACACTGACCAAGACCAAGGCGCTGAAGCCTGATGTCCTGATCATTTCCGGTCATTCCAAGGGTGCAGCTACCGCGGCCCGCCAGATGGAGGAAATGAAGATCAATGTGCCGATGATTGCGATGACACATTGTGAGGCTGCCAAGGTCCAGGAAAAGTTCCCGAAGGCCGCCAACGGCTTCCTGTGTGCAACACAGTGGGTTGAAAGCCTGTCGAAGTCAGACTCGATGTTCGGTTCGGCTGCAGAGTGGAATGCCGGTTTCAAGGCCGACTATCCGTCCTACACCTCGGTGCCATATCAGTCTGCACAGGCATCAGCTGCCGTTTATGTCTTCAAGGAAGCCTTCGAAGCTGCCAACAGCTTTGACCAGGATGCTGTCCGCGATGCCATTTCGGGCGTCGAGATGGAAACATTCTATGGCGACATCAAGTTCTCGGATGCTGGTAATAACATCGCCAAGCCGATGTTCCTTCGCCAGATTGATTCTGACGGCAACTACAACCTTGTAGAATCTGCCGGTGACATGGTCTTCCCGCGGAACGTCAACTACTAGGACGTATTGCTGTTGATCAGCGGGAGAAGCCGCCGGCTTCTCCCGCCTATTTCTTTCTTCATATCCGCACGATATGACTACTTCACAGCGTCTCCAACGGGGAAAGTAAGATGTGGGATAATCTACAGCTGCTGTTCGTGTGGGCACCGATCATCAACGTTCAGGTCATCCTTGATGGCATTTTCGTCGGTGCGGTGTTCGCGCTCAGCGCATATGGGCTGGCACTTGTCTGGGGGGTGATGAACATCAAGAACCTCGCGCAGGGTGACTTTGTCATCATGGGCGGGTATCTGGCGTTTGCACTCCATGCTTATCACGTACCACTTGTTTTGATTTTGCTGATTGTCATGCCGGTGATGTTTGTTTTCGGCTGGTTTATCTATGTCATAATGATCCGGCGAATCATCGACCAGGACATGTTTGTGTCACTTCTTGCCACTTTCGGACTGTCCTTGCTTCTGCAGCAGGTCATAAACCTGATCTTTGGACCCGAAGTGCAGACAATCGACATGGAATTGCCGGTATATGACGCCTTCGATAACATGGTTACACTGCCAATGTCGAAGTTCATTACGCTAGGACTGGCGGCGGTAATTGCTACCGGCGTAGTGCTTTTCATGAAGCGCTCACGCGTTGGACAGGCCATTCGCGCCACTGCCCAGGACCCGCGCGCCGCGCGAGTACTTGGTATCAATATTGACCGTGTCTATGCGTTCACCTTTGCCTTTAATGCGGCTCTGTGCGGTGCGGCAGGTGTGCTGGTATCAATTATCTGGGTGATCCAGCCATTTTATGGCATCACCTATTCGGTACGTTCCTTTGCCATTGTGACGGCGGCCGGTCTTGGTAATCTTCCAGGCGTTATCACCGCCGGTTTTGGTATTGGTTTGTTCGAGAAATACACTGGCGTCATCCTAGGCACGGCCTATGAGGTGGCAGCACCGGTCAGCATCTTGCTGCTGGTTTTGATCTATCGCCAGATCCAAATGAGACGGAACCGGCAGGTGGTGAGATGAGCATCAATAAGAATTCTTTTTGGGCCTATGTCACGCTAGGAGCACTAGGCATTTTCGGTCCAATCTTGTTTCCCGACTATACGCTGTCGATCGCCTATCTGTGGATGATGGTGCTTATGGCGTCCACTTGGGACACGCTTGGTGGCCAGATGGGATATAATTCCCTCGGCAACATCACCTTCTTTGGCGTTGGCATGTATGTATCAGCCATTGTACAGGTATCCTTCTTTTACGAGGGCGGCGTTGCTGAATACACCTCGGCAATGGGATCGATCAAACCGGAATTCACGGCGGCGCAGTATTTCTGGGGCTTGTCTTTAGGTGTTATAGCAGCGGGCGTGGCAGCATTGGCGATGTCGCTCGTTTTCAGCACATTTATGTTTGGGTTACGCGGCCCTTATTTCGCGATTGGCTCGCTTGGCCTTGCCATTGCCGTCGCCGAGATCACCATCACGATCAATTATGTTGGTGGGGCGTCGGGCATATCCATGCCGCTATTCCCTGGTGAAATCGAGTTTCGGTCGACATTCTTCTACATGCTGTGTTTCGTTTTTGCGGTCGTATCCCACTTTCTGCTGCGCTGGCTCTATTCAACGCAGTTCGGTCTTGCCGCAAACGCCATCCGTGATGACGAGGACAAGGCCGAGGCGATGGGCATTCCCACATTGGCCTACAAGCGGCTTGGCTGGGGTATTGCAGCGTTCTTCATGGGTTGCATCGGTGCGATTGCTGGCAACATGGCCGGGTTTATTGACAAGGAAGTTGCCTATCCAATTCCAACTTTTGGCATTTTCATGGTTGCCATGGCCTTGCTTGGCGGCAAGGGAACATTGTGGGGTCCAGTGCTGGGTGCGATCATCTTCCATGTGGTCAAGGAAACCACCTGGACATATTTGCTGAACCTGCAGTGGATTGCGCTGGGGCTGATCCTGATCATCAACATCGTCTATTTCCAGCAGGGCATTATGGGTTGGCTGCAGACCAAATTCCCCGAACGTTTCGGGATCGTGGTCGACGGGTCCACCAGTCAGGATGCTGATGGCGGCAATGCCGGTGGCAAGGAGGCTGCGTGATGTCGGATCCGATTATTGAAGTCGAAAGCGTTTCCAAATCCTATGGCGGCGTAAAGGCGAACGTCGATATCACTATGAATGTGCAGCGCGGGTCGATTACCGGGATCATTGGTCCCAACGGGTGCGGCAAAACTACCTTGTTCAATTCGATCGTTGGCTACCATCCCATCGATGATGGATCTATCCGTTTTGATGGCAAGGAAATTTCGGATTTGCGCGTTGGTGACATTGCCCGTCTGGGCATGTTGCGGACATTTCAGCAAACGCGGATTTATTCGAAAATGAACTGCGTCGACAACATGCAGATTTCGGTCTCGCAGCGTGCTGATTCTGGATTTTCGATGTTTGCCAGCCGCAGCGGCGAGATCAAGGATCGCGCCGAACATTTGCTGGAGTTCGTAGGTCTGTATTCAAAGCGTAACTTGATTTCGGGTGATCTGTCCTTTGGCCAGCAAAAGCTGCTGGAATTCGCAATGGCTTTGATGAATGAGCCGAAGGTTCTGCTTCTGGACGAGCCGACAGCCGGCATTAACCCAACATTGATCAATGGTTTGATCGACAGGTTGCAGCGGGCAAATGAAGAACTGGGCATCACGCTGTGCGTGATCGAGCATAATATGCGGGTGATCATGAATCTCGCCTCGCACATCTATTGCCTTGCCAATGGCAAGATGCTTGCCGATGGCTTGCCAGCCGATCTGCAGAATGATCAGCGCGTTGTCGACGCGTATCTTGGAGGACATTGATGGCCGAGGAAGACAAGGTAAAGGCGGCAAAGAAAAAGGCAGCCAAAACCAAAGCGGCACCCAAGAGAAAGGCTGCCAACAAGACAGCTGCCAAAAAGCGGGCAGCTAAAAAGGGTGTCAGCGGCTACGGTAGTGGGTCCGTTGATGTCGTGATGTCTGTTGATCAGGTCGCCAAGGAAGCGGCATCGATTGCAGCGAACGCCCCCACGGTTTCAGAACTGGACGGCATGGTCAATGGTGATGCCTTCCTGACGATTGACACGTTGCGGGCTGGTTACGGCAAGATGGAAATTCTGCATGAATTCACCTTGCGCGTTGGTCGTGGTCAGTCTCTTTGCCTGATCGGGCCGAACGGTGCTGGTAAATCCACCGTCCTGCATTCGATCTTTGGCTTCACGAATATCTTCAGTGGCAGCATCAAGATCGGTGACCAGGATGTCACCGCCCTGTCGCCGTCACAAAAACTGGCCGAAGCGGGCATCGCCTATATTCTGCAGGACAAGTCGGTGTTTCCGCAGATGACGGTTGAGGAAAATCTGCTGATGGGCGGATTTCTGAAAAACCGGCCGGCCGATGCCAAGGCGGCAGCGGAAGAGGTGTTCGACAAATACAGCCGTCTTGCCGAGAGACGTGACAAGCCCGCCGGGGTGCTGTCAGGTGGTGAGCGCCGCCTTCTGGAGATTTCGCGGGCCCTTGTCATGCAGCCGCAGGTGTTGCTGGTTGACGAACCGTCAATCGGTCTTGAGCCGCGCTTCATCGACATGGTGTTCGAAATTCTGGACGATCTGCAGCGCAAGGACGGCAAGACCATCGTCATGGTTGAGCAGAATGCCAAAAAGGGTCTGGCCTTTGCAGATCTTGGTTATGTGCTGGTGTCGGGAGAAACCGCGATTGCCGGTGCAGGCGATGATCTGTTGCAGAACCCCGATGTTGGCCGCCTGTTCCTTGGCGGTTGATATGCGCGTTTGATCCGGATTGTCTGGCCGCAACGCAGGTGTGGGACTATTTGGCGGTGACCAACCGGTTGCACTGATTACGCTTACCTGTATTGCGGCGGTCACCGCTATGGCCAGCTTTGCCATATGGCCGGTATTTCTGGTCCAGCTCGGCCCGTCATGGGGCTTGAGCAATACCCAGATCGGCTGGATCAGCGGCGCCTATTTTATCGGTTATGTATTGGCGACGCCGCTGCTTGTGGGGCTGACTGACAGCATTGATGCAAAGCGGGTTTTCGTTGGTGGCAGCCTGGCGGCCGCCCTCGGTTCGGCCGGATTTGCCGTGTTGGCTGACGGGTTCTGGTGGGCGGCGATCTGCTGGGGAATTGTTGGTGCCGGTCTTGCCGGGACCTATATGCCCGGGCTGCAGATCCTGAATGCGCGCCTGCCCGATGACAAGCGCATACGCGCGGTTCCTTTCTATACCTCCTGCTTTGGTATCGGGACTGGTGGATCGTTCTTTTTGAACGGGCATCTGCTGATCCATTTCGATCATGAAGTGGCAGCCTGGATGGGTGCGATTGGCGGTCTGGCGTCGGCGTCTTTGGTCATGTTTCTGGTACGCCCGCAGCCTGTTCAGCCAGTTGCATCATCGCCAAGACGCCATCCGCTTGATCTGCGCCCGGCATTTCGCAATCGACTGGCACTTGGCTATATCTTTGCCTATGGCGCGCATACCTATGAGCTGTTTGCCTATCGTGGCTGGAGCTTTGCAATGTTCGTGTTTCTGGGTGCCAAGTCACAGCCTGCGATGTCACTGCCGATGATCACCACGCTGGTCAGTCTGCTGACATTGACCGGCATGGCGGCGTCAATTATCGGGGCGCGCTATTGCCAGATATACGGGCGTCATCGGGTCATCACGCTGGTCGGTGCGGTATCAGCCTCATTCGCCGTACTGTCGGCACTGGCGCTGGACGGACCGGTATGGCTGGCGCTGACGATCCTGTGGATTTACAACATCTGCATCATGCTGGATAGCGGTGCCCTGACCGCGGGGACGGTTACGGCAGCGGCACCGGAGGAGCGCGGCGCGTTGTTGGCGGTGCATTCGATGATCGGGTTTGCAGGCGGTGCCCTTGGCGGACCGGCAGTGGGGTTGATGCTGGATATGGGCGGCGGTGAAACGCAGACATCGGGCTGGTTCTGGGCGATCCTTGTGATGGGTTCCGGATCGGTTATTGTTGCGCTGATCCAGTGGCGGTTCTGGCGACGACGGGGGCTGGGTGAATGACCGGACATCTGCATCAGAGCTGGTGCCTGTTCGTGACAGCGTCATGTTCTGGCTGCAGGCCGGTGCATTGCCTTCTGCGCCTTTCAAACTTGGGTGGATCGCGATGACTGCAAAGCGGTTTGTCGTCATTGGCGGCTGTCATATCGACCAGCATCTTTATTTCGATACCGCCCCGGTGGCCGGCCGAACAAACCCGGCGCGCATTGTTGAAGCCATTGGCGGTGTCGCGGCAAACATTGCCCACCATCTTGCGGCGGCGCAATATGCGGTTGATTTTGTCGGTGTCCAGCCACAGCATGATCCACAGCATGATCCGCTCTCGCTGGCATCGCGCCTGCAGACAGCCGGTATTTCGGCACATCTGACACCGATAGCAGCAGAGGCCCCGCGCTATACCGCGCTGATCGGCCCTGATGGTGAGTTGATGATCGGTGCGGCTGCACTGTCCATATATGATGCCGTCACTGAGGATGTGTTGCGCAGTGGTCTAGAGGCAAGTCTTTCGGGCCGCCTGCCGGCGGATGCGGTGGTGATCGATGCCAACTTTCCGGCACCGGTGTTGCAAATGCTGGGCCGCACCCTGCCAGTTGACCTGCCGCTATGCGCCGCCGCCACCTCGCTGGCCAAGGTTGGCCGGCTGGCAGCGATGCTGCCGCGCCTGTCGGTTCTCGTGCTGAACCGCGCAGAGGCTTCGCACCTGGCGGGCATTCAGCTAGACGACGTGGCCGTGCTGGCCGGCACACTGGCTGCATCAATGGCCGGAAACCGTTCGGGTAATATGCTGCAGGACGGGCTTGTGCTTGTCAGCGATGGTGGCAGCATGGCGGCGCTTGCCACCGGGGATAGGGTTGTAACCGCACTGCCGCCGTCCGTGCGCGTGATCAGCGCAAACGGGGCAGGTGATGCCATGGCAGCGGCCTTGTTCTCGGCTGTTCTGGAGGCAGAACCCGTGTTTGATCTTGATGATATGCTGCGCGGTGCAGTGGCGGCTGGTGCTGACTTCGCGGCACGGCCCGTTGCGGGACAATCGATTGTGGGACAGGAATGATGAAAATGCGCATTTTGCCAGAGATTGAAGCCACCCGGCAGGCTGGCGGGGCCATTGTGGCGCTTGAATCAACATTGATCAGCCATGGTCTGCCGCACCCCGATAATATCGAGGTGGCCCGCAGTGCCGAAGCGGCTGTGCGTGGGTCTGGTGCCGTTCCTGCAACAATGGCGGTACTGGATGGTGTGGCGCATGTCGGACTGGATGACGATACGATCAACCGGCTGGCAACGACACCGGGTGTGGTCAAACTGTCACGCCGCGATCTGCCAGCGGCCTTGTCGGGTGTCAGCAGCATGCCGGCGGTGGGCGCAACAACAGTGTCAGCAACGATGATTCTGGCGCATCAGGCGGACATTCCGGTTTTTGCCACTGGCGGTATTGGTGGAGTGCATCGCGGTGTCACCGATTCTATGGACATCTCTGCCGATCTGTTTGAATTGTCAGCGACCCCGGTTGCCACGATTTGCGCGGGCCCGAAGGCCATTCTGGACCTGCCGCGTACGCGTGAATATCTGGAAACCATGGGCGTGACCCTTGTCGGCTATCGTTGCGATGACATGCCGGCATTCTGGGCGCGCAGCAGCGGGTTGCCTGTCGATATCCGAGCAGAGACACCCGAAGATATTGCAAAGGTGATTGCGGCACGCAGCGATCTTGGCATTGGCGGTGCAGTGCTTGTCTGCAATCCGGTGGCAGAAGAGGCAGCAATCGGGCTGGATGTGATCGAAGGCTGGATTGAGTCCTGTATCGATTCCGCACCGGCGGGGGCCGCAGCGACACCCTGGTTGCTTGCCCAGATCGCACGCCGGTCTGACGGGCAAAGTCTTGCAGCCAACAAGCGCCTGATCATTGATAACGCAGCACTGGCCGGGCGCATTTCTGCGGCACTGGCAGCCATCCGGTCATCCTGAATGATCGGGGTGCCGGTAAGAGGATTCAGTCATCTTGACAGGGACGGACCAGCCGTCATCATGACTTCCTGTTCAGTTAATGGCGGGCGCGCCGCGTCACTGAGGCTGTGCCACTGATGCCGCGCCACCGATGGAGTAGTTTATGAAACAGCATTACGAAGCCTTTCCGCATAATGATGCCAATTTCGTGCCGCTGTCACCGCTCAGCTTTATCACGCGAACGGTTGATCTTTTCCCGCAACGTACATCGTTGATCTATGGCGACAAGCATTATAGCTGGGCAGAAAGCTATGCCCGCATGCGGCAGCTGGCTTCGGCGCTTGACCGTGCCGGTCTTGGCATTGGCGATACCGTGTCCGTGATTGCGGCAAACACGCCCGAGATGTTCGAGGCGCATTTCGGCGTGCCGATGGCGGGCTGTGTTCTGAACACCATCAATACCCGCCTTGAATCCGAAACCATCGCCTACATTCTGGAAAACAGCGATTGCCGGTTGCTGATCACCGATACTGCCTTTGCACCGAATGTGGGCCCGGCGCTTGCGGCGCTGCCAGATGATGTGCGCGCACGCATTCGCGTGGTCGATATCCGTGATCCGGCGATGGGTGACCTGCCGCCGCTTGGCAATGAGGATTATGAGGCCTTCATTGCTGGCGGGGATCCGGCCTATGACTGGCAGATGCCGGCCGATGAATGGCAGGCGCTGGCGCTTGGATACACATCAGGGACATCGGGCCGCCCGAAGGGGGTCGTCTATCACCATCGCGGTGCCTATCTGATGAGCATGGGCACAGCCACTGGCTGGCCGTTGCCCCAGCATCCCACATACCTTTATGTCGTGCCCATGTTCCATTGCAATGGCTGGTGCCATGTCTGGACCATGACAATGATGGCGGCGACGACCGTCCTGATTCGTGAAATTAGTGCCGAAGCGATTTTCGGTGCGATCGGCACGCATAAGGTCACGCATTTTGGCGGGGCTCCGATTGTGCTCTCACTGCTGGTCAATGCACCTGTGGAGATGCGCCCGCAGCTGGATTACAAGGTGCGCGTCTTCACCGCCGGTGCGCCGCCACCTGCCGCCATCTTGCAGAAAATGACCGAGATGGATTTCGATGTGATGCAAGTATACGGGCTGACCGAAACCTATGGACATGTCACGCAATGCGTATGGCGCGAGGATTGGGACGATCTCAGTTTTGATGAACAGGCCTATCTGCAAAGCTGGCAGGGCGTGTCCTTCCCGATGCATGAAGGCGCTGCCGTGATGAATACCGACACCGGCGAACTGGTGCCGCGCGACGGTGAAACGCAGGGTGAAATCGTGCTGCGCGGCAATGCTGTGATGAAGGGATACTACAAGGATCAGGCGGCCACAGATGCGGCACTGCATGATGGCTGGTTCTTTTCCGGTGACGCTGCGGTCTGGCATCCGAACGGCTATATCCAGATCAAGGACCGTCTGAAGGATGTGATCATTTCGGGCGGCGAGAATATTTCCTCGGTCGAAGTTGAGGGCTATCTCTACCGGCATCCGATGGTGGCGGCGGCGGCGGTGGTTGCGCTGCCGGACGAGAAGTGGGGCGAGGTGCCATGCGCCTTTGTCGAGCTGAAACCTGGCCAGTCTGTGGATGAGGCGGATTTCCTTGACTGGTGCCGCGGCCAGATGGCTGGATTCAAGCGGCCAAAGCGCGTTGTGTTTGGAGAACTGCCCAAAACATCGACAGGCAAAATCCAGAAATTTGTCCTGCGCCAACAGGCTGGCGAGATGGGTTAGTTTGCTGGTTTCGGGCAAACTCCGCAAGAATCGGGTCGCTGGTGAAGCTTGATGCCGGCTAGGATGCTGGCAAATACGAGACTGTCAGTAGGCTGTTATGCATTGCCAGCAGGACATTGATTATCGCCGCGTTGCGGGCGGCATCGACTATATCGCCGCACATTTTCGCGATGGGCCGGAGCTGGCCGATATCGCCGCCGCGGCGCATCTCAGCCCGTTCCACTTTCAACGGCTGTTCACCGCATGGGCGGGGGTCAGCCCCAAAAGCTTTACCCGCTATCTCGGGCTTGCCCATGCCCGAACCGCGCTGCGCCATGGCCGGGTTAGACTTCTTGAGGCGTCGCTTGAATGCGGGCTGTCCGGTCCGGGGCGGTTGCATGACAGGTTTGTCAGCATTGAAGGCATGACCCCGGGCGAATATGTGTGCCGCGGGCCCAGATGCCATCCGTCTGCATCTTCGCGGCACCCGTTTTCAGATGAAAGTATGGGAGGCGCTGCTGCGTATTCCGCATGGGGCGCTGGCAAGTTATGGTGACGTTGCCACGGCGATCGGCGTGCCGCGTGCATCGTGTGCTGTCGCCAGTGCGGTTGCAGCAAACCCGGTGGCGGTGCTGATCCCCTGCCATCGCGTGATCCGGCAGAGTGGCCATTTCGGTGGCTATGCCTTGGGTGAGGGGCGCAAGCGCGCGCTGATCGGACGGGAAGCGGCGGCCGGCGCGCGTGACGAGGCAATTACATGACTGCCAAGGTGACTGCCGATATGACTGCCAATATGACTGCTGACATGACCGATATGATGATTCGCCATGACGCCCTTGATAATGCGGTGTTGCGCCGGATGATTCTGGCCGGGGAGATACGCTATGGCGGCAACCATCGGCTTGGCATCTATGGGCGGCTCAACTGCGCGTCTGGCAAGCGGATGAAGCGCAGAACACGCGTGTTCTTTGCCGGTGAGGATGCTGCCCGCGCCGCCGGCTTTCGCCCATGCGGACATTGCATGCCGGATGCCTATAGAATGTGGCGTCGCGCTGCATCTGGCATTCGCGCGTAAATTACGGCATATATCATGTGTGATCCCGTAGCTCATCAGGATAGAGCGACAGATTCCTAATCTGTAGGTAGGGGGTTCGAGTCCCTCCGGGATCACCATCGGATGCATCATGGTCCTGAGCGATGATGCCCGGCCCGGCGACTGGCCCGGCGGCCGGTGCAATTTGACAAAGCGTGGCAGCCTCTTAGGATAGATGCATTGCCGCCCCTTATGTTGCGTTCCCGGGGCGCTGCCACCCCATGAAAAAGCGGCCCTATGCGCCCTCAGGACGTCAAGTATTCGAATCTGCCCCTTGGCGTCTCTCTGGCGATGGCCGAGGTCGTGCTGTTGTTGGTGATTGCCGGTCTGGTAAAGCTGACAGCGGCAGATGTCTCGGTGATCACGGCGCTGGTGGCACGCTATCTTTTCTGTCTTCCCATTTTGCTTATTGTCGGGATCCGGGTGCATGGCGCCAATGCGATTACAGTGGCGCGTCCGCGCCCTCTGGCCATTCGGATTCTGGTCGGGCTGCTGGGGCTGGGCTTTTACTTTGCTGCGCTTGATCATATTGCGTTTGCCAAGGTGACAGCCATTGGCCAGACCGCCACGCTGTTTGTCACGTTGCTGGCACCGTTTCTGCTTGCCGAACAGATCGGGTGGCGGCGGTGGTCGGCCTGTATTCTGGGGTTTGCCGGAACGGTAATTCTGATTGAGCCCGGCACCAGTGGCTGGAACCCGCTGGGCACGGTTCTGGCACTTGCCGCTGCGGTATTCGGATCACTGGTTCTGATCATGCTGCGCCGCATCGGGCAGTATGAAAGTCCGGTGACCAGCGCCATCTGGTATAACGGTACGGGGGCGGTGCTGTTTATCTCGTTGCAGCTGGCGCTTGACCTGCCGCTGCCAGATGCCGGACGTGACACGCTGATCCTGGTCGCACTGGGCGTCATTGCCAGTATGCAGCAGATTGCGCTTTCGACCAGCCACCGGTTTGCCCCGGCCAGCACGCTGGCCACATTGCGCTATCTGTCGATCCCGCTTGGTATGATTGCCGGCATGGTGTTTTTTGACGAGGTGGTTACAGGCCAGTTCATTCTGGGCAGCTGTATCGTCATCGCGGCGTCGATTTTCATTATCTACCGCGAACGCGTCACCAGCGGGGCACAGGCGCATGCACCGGAAAAGATGTCAGGCAAATAGCGCGGCATAGGTCTGGCGCAGCGCAGCCTTTTGCACTTTGCCCATTGAATTGCGGGGCAAGGATGGCACGATGCGGACGGCCTTTGGCTGCTTGAATTTTGCCAGCTTGCCATCGACTGCAGCGGTGATATCATTCGGGTTGACAGCGCCATCATCGGCCGCAACAATGGCGACAACTGCCTCACCAAAATCAGGATGCGGGACGCCGATCACAGCGCTTTCAATAACACCCGCCACATCGTCAACAAGACTTTCCACCTCGCGCGGATAGACATTCAGCCCGCCTGAAATGATCATGTCCTTGTCGCGGCCAACGATGCTGATATAGCCGTCAGCATCACGAACGGCCATATCACCGGTGATGAAGAACCCGTCATCGCGAAAGGATTCAGCCGTTTTGTCCGGCATCTCCCAATATCCCTGAAAGACATTGTCGCCGCGCAATTCAATGATCCCGATCTCGCCATCCGCGCAGATTGTGCCCGTTTCGGCATCGGCGATACGCAGGTCAATTCCGGCCAGAGGCAAGCCAACTGTGCCGGCGCGCCGGTCACCATCATAGGGATTTGAGGTAATCATATTGGTTTCGGTCATGCCATATCGCTCAAGAATGGCCTGGCCGGTGCGCGCGGCAAACTGGTGATGGGTTTCGGCAAGAAGCGGCGCTGATCCGGAAATGAACAGCCGCATATGGCGGGTTGCCGCGCCGGTAAAGTCATCACTCGCCAGCAAACGCGTATAGAAGGTGGGCACCCCCATCATCGATGTTGCGCGCGGCATCCAGCGCAACGCAGCCGCAACCGAGAATTTTGGCAGGAAGATCATGCTGCCACCAACCATAGCCATCAAGTTGCATGCCACGAACAGCCCGTGCGTGTGATAGATCGGCAGCATATGAAGCAGAACATCGGCGTCGGTGAAGCGCCATGTATCTGCCAGCACGGCGGCGTTCGATGCCAGATTGCGATGCGTCAGGCGTGCGCCTTTCGATTTGCCTGTGGTACCTGATGTGTAAAGGATCGCCGCCAGATCATCAGGCCCGCGGGCCACCGTTTCAAAGACCTTTGGCGCATCTGCAGCCGCCGCGGCCAGCGAGCCGTTGCCATGTGCATCAAGGGTGAACAGGGTGGCACCAATCTTGTCGGCAAGAGGCTGGATGTCAGCCGTTGCCGGCGGGTCGGCAATGATAATGGCCGGGCGCGCATCGCAGATGAAGTAATCCAGTTCAACCGGCGTGTACCCGGTATTCAGAGGCAGATAGACACCGCCGGCGCGCATTGTTGCCGCGCAAAGCGCCAGCAGGGACGCTGACTTTTCAGCCTGCACCGCCACCCTGTCGCCGGCAGACAGCCCTGCCGCAACAAGTGCGTTGGCAAGCTGTGCCGACTGCGCTGTAAACGCGTCAAAGCGTATGTCACCATCTTCAGTGTGCAGAAAGATGCGATCACTGTCAGCATGCCGGCCAAATGTCTGATCATAGAAATGGTTGTTCATCGCCGGAAGGCTCCTGCCATACAATTTAAGGCATTCGTAGCATAGGACGACTAGTCGGCAACAACAAAGTCGCACCGAAGCTTAAAGCGGTTGCAAGTGATCTGGCTGCAGAGATCTGAGAGCGTCTAGCCGAGTCGACCGAAAAAGGTCATCCGCGCTGCCTCGGACAGGCAAATACCGGGGGCAGTGTTATAGGCCAGAACCACAAGAATGCGGGTGCGCCTGCCGATGGTCTGTGTGACCCGGTGCATTGAATTGCGCCCCCGAAACAGCACCAGCGTGCCGGGCGCAACATCCAGATCGCGCGGCCGGGTCCGGCCATCCAGCACATCTGCAACCGCATCGAAATTCAGATCACCAGCGTCGGCATCGCGCACATCGCGCACATACTGGAACTGGCCCCCATCATCAGGGGCCTGCAGCAGCAGGGTGACGGCAAAGGAAGAATTGTCGAAATGCCAGCCAAGCTCCTGCCCGTCATTGGCAAAATGAACATTGATCGAGGATAACGGGTCGGCATATTCGTATAGCGCTGTCTCGCCCACGACCGTGGCCAGAAACTGCTGGAAAACCGGCGAGTCATAAATGCTGTGCAGCGCCGAGCCTCTGGGCACCTGATCAGTTGTGATGCAGCCTTTCGATGATGTGATTTGCCGGTTAAACACATGGTCGGCTGGCAGGTCATCACGCGGCGGTGTCAGATAGGCATTGTGCGTTGATGCGGTGAAATAGGCGTTCTTCTTTTCGGCTTCGGCCTCGGCGACAAGTGCTTTCAGCGCTGCCGGACGGATGAATCCCGGAATGGTGACAACGCCGTCCGCATCCAGTTGGTCACGGCAGCGCGACACGAAGCGTTCATCAGCGATTGGGCTGGCGTCAACGTCTATGATGGTGTCAAGTTCGGGCACAACATATCCTTCTGAAAGGCTGTTAATAGCCCATTGCGCACCCATCTTTGCGCGGGTCGGAACCAGCCGTCAGAAGGCCTGTTTCCCAGTCAATGGCAATGGCCTGGCTGCCGCCAATCGGGCGTTTTGCTTCACGAATATCATGGCCGCGGGCGCGAAGGGCATCGCATATGTCCGCGCCGACCGGGGCTTCAACCTCGACAAAATCTTCAAACGGGTCGGGAAAGAAACGCGGCGTGTCCATCGCCATCTGCACATCCATGCCGTAATCAAAATAGCGGGTCAGGAACTGCATATGCCCGAAGGCCTGATATTCACCGCCCATCACGCCAAACGACATGGTTGTCTTGCCATTGCGGGTGGCCATGCCGGGAATGATTGTGTGCAACGGGCGCTTGCCGGGTGCCACACCATTCGGATGATCAGGATCGACAACAAAACCCATGCCGCGATTATGCAGCATCACACCGCTTTCAGGTGCCATGATGCCTGACCCGAACCCTTCATAGAGGGTATTGATCAGGCTGCAGGCGTTGCGGTCACGGTCAACAACAGTGATATAGACGGTGCTGCGATGCTGCGGCAGCGTGCTGGCCGGCAGCGGGTGAATGCGGCCTTCGGGCTTGATCTGGCTGCGCAGCGAATCGGCATAGGCAGCGCTCAGCATCTCGGCAACCGGTACATCGCTGAAGGCCGGGTCGGCAAGCACTGCGCCGCGATCACGATAGGCAAGTCGGCCAGCCTCAATTTCATGATGCATGCGGTCTGCTGAAATGGGGTGATCACCGAAGGTGTCAATCCCGCTCATGATGTTCAGCAGCATCAGGGCAATCACACCCTGACCGTTTGGTGGACATTCCCAGATATTGTGATCGCGAAACGCGCCGGTGATCGGCGTCACATAGTCGCCAATCGCCGCATCGAAATCATCCTGCGTATGGGTGCCTCCAATCTGTTGCAGCTTGCCCAGAATATCATCGGCGACCGGCCCCTCATAAAAGCCGGAGCGCCCATCCTTGGCAATGCGCCGCAACGTTGCGGCCAACAGCGGCTGGCTATGGCGTGCGCCAAGCGGGATCGGTCCACCATCGCGCGTGAATACGGCGCGCGCATCGTCGTCCAGCGCGCCGACACTGGCTGCAAAATCGGTGGATACGCGTTGCGTGACCGGATAGCCCTCCTCGGCATAGGCAATGGCCGGGGCCAGCAGTTGGCCAAGGTCCATGCTGCCATGATCGCGGTTCATCTGCACCCAGGCATCAACCGCGCCCGGCACCGTTACCGAATGCGGTGTCTTGCGCTCAATCTTCGATATGCCCTGTTCAAGAAGCCATTCCGAGCTCAACCCGGTTGGTGCCCGTCCCGACCCGTTGAAGGCGACAATGTCATCACCACCGGCCGGGGAATAGAGGGCAAAGCAATCCCCGCCGATGCCCGTTGAACCCGGCTCGACAACGGCCTGCACAGCACAGGCTGCAATCGCTGCATCGAGAGCGTTTCCGCCCTCCTGGAGAATACGAACGGCTGCCTGTGTCGACAGAGGATGAGATGTGCTGGCCATACCATTCGGGGCAGCAACTGGCGAGCGGCCGGGATATTGAAGATGTCGCATAGATTACGTCCATAAGATGTGAGAGTGAAGACTACTCAACTGGACGGGTGACAGCAAGCCGGCGCGGCATTCTGTTGCGCCGGCGCTGTTGTTTGTGTGGATACTGGATCTGCAAATGCCCCGATGTTCACAAGGCTCAGACCTTCGCGAGGCCAGTATCTATTCGGCTGCTGCCTCCCATTCATCGATCGACGGGCAGGAACAGATCAGATTGCGGTCACCAAAGGCATTGTCCACTCGCCCGACAGGCGGCCAGTATTTATTCGGCTGCCGGTTGCCTTCAGGATTGGCAGCAAGGCTGCGCGGATAGGGATGCTTCCAGTCATCGACCAGCAGCGTGTCGGCAGTATGCGGCGCATTGACCAGCGGATTGTCATCAGCCGGCCATTCTCCCGATTCCACGCGGTCAATTTCAGCAGCAATGGACAACATGGCGTCACAGAACCGGTCAATCTCGGCAAGCGATTCTGACTCTGTGGGCTCGATCATCAAGGTGCCGGCAACCGGGAACGACATGGTGGGCGCATGAAAACCAAAATCGATCAGTCGCTTTGCAATATCCTCATTGGTGATGCCGCAGCGGTCCTGAATATCGCGTATGTCGATGATACATTCATGCGCAACCCGTCCTTTACTGCCGGTATAGAGCACCGGATAGCTGTCGGCGAGACGGGACGCCATATAATTAGCCGAAAGAATGGCAATCGATGTGGCATCGGTCAGGCCGACTGTGCCCATCATCCGGATATAGGCATAGGTGATCGGCAGAATGCTGGCCGAACCAAAGGGAGCCGCACTGACAGCACCGTCACCATCCAGCGGAGATCCCGGCAGGAAGGGGGCAAGATGCGCCGCAACACCGATCGGGCCAACACCCGGCCCGCCGCCACCATGCGGAATGCAGAAGGTCTTGTGCAGGTTCAGGTGGCTGACATCAGCACCAAATTGTGGCGGCGCGCAATGCCCGACAAGGGCGTTCAGATTGGCCCCGTCGACATAGACCTGACCGCCGGCTTCATGGACGATGTCGCACAGCTCGGCAATCGATTCTTCAAAGACACCATGCGTTGACGGATAGGTGACCATGATGGCGGCAAGCGCATCGCGGTGTGTCTCGACCTTTGCTTTCAGGTCCATGATGTCGATATTGCCGTCATCATCGCACTTGACGACGACAACTTTCATGCCTGCCATCGCGGCCGATGCCGGGTTGGTACCATGGGCCGATTGCGGAATCAGGCAAACATTCCGGTGTCCCTCACCACGCGATTCATGATAGCGGGCGATGGCCAGCAAGCCTGCAAACTCACCTTGCGATCCAGCATTTGGCTGCACTGAAACTGCGGCATAGCCGGTACATTCTGCCAGCAGGCGTTCAAGACGCGTGATCAATTCGCCGTAACCTTTCATCTGGTCGGCTGGTGCATAGGGATGAATGTTGGCAAAGCCGGGCCAGGTGACCGGAATCATCTCGGCTGTGGCGTTCAGTTTCATTGTGCAGGACCCGAGCGGGATCATGCAGCGGTCCAGCGCAAGGTCACGATCGGCCAGCCTGCGCATATAGCGCAGCATTTCCGTTTCGGTGCGGTAAGCATGGAAGACAGGTTGCTGCATAAAGCTGTCCGTGCGCACGACATGTGACGGCAGGTCGCCATACACCTCATCACCGGCACCAGCCCCCAATGCACCAAGAAGCCGTTCCAGCATCTGCGCTGTGCTCGTCTCATCAAAGCTGACAGCAACAGCCCCGTCCATACGCCGCAGATTGATGCCGGCGTCCAGCGCTGCCGTCATCAGGCTGTCTGCATCGTCAGCCGCCTCCAGCGTTACGGTATCGAAAAAGCTGTCATGCCGAATTGTCCGGCCGGCGGCCTTCATTGCTGCCGCAAACTGGCCTGCCAGACCATGTGCGTGACGGGCAATACTGCGCAGCCCTTCAGGCCCATGCCAGACCGCATAGAATCCGGCCATCACTGCCAGCAATACCTGCGCGGTGCAGATGTTCGATGTGGCCTTGTCCCGGCGGATATGCTGTTCGCGTGTCTGCAATGCCAGCCGGTAAGCCATGCGCCCGGCGCTGTCCTGACTGACACCGACCAGCCGCCCCGGAATTGCGCGCTGATATTTGGCAAGCGTCGCAAAGAAAGCGGCGTGCGGCCCACCATTCCCAAGCGGCACACCAAAGCGCTGGGCCGATCCCAGAACAATATCGGCACCAAGCGTGCCCGGGGATTCCAGCAATGTCAGCGCCAGCAGATCACTTGCCACGATGGCCAGACCGCCCACAGCATGAATCGCCTCAATATCCGGTCTGATATCGCGCACAGCACCGCTGCTGCCGGGATAGCTGATCAGCGTGCCAAAAACACCTTCATCACAGGGTGCAGACGGCGCGGTAACATCAATGGTAATGCCAAGCGGCTTTGCCCGGGTGCGCAGAATTGCCAGTGTTTGCGGATGTGTGTCCGGGTCGACCCGGAACATCTGTCCCTTGCCGCGATGTGCCCGAAACGCCATTGCCATGGCCTCGGCGGCGGCCGTGGCCTCATCAAGCAATGAGGCGTTGGCGATATCCATGCCAGTCAGTTCGGCCACCATCGTCTGATAGTTGAGGATCGCCTCAAGCCGGCCTTGCGAGATTTCTGGCTGATAGGGCGTGTAGGCCGTATACCAGGCCGGATTTTCCAGCACATTGCGAAGAATGACCGGCGGGGTATGGCAGCCATAATAGCCCATGCCGATCAGCGACGTGTTGATGATATTGCGTCCGGCAATGGTTGCCAGCTCGTCAAGAATTTCTGCTTCGGACAGTGGCGCGCCGATATCCATGCTGTCATGTCGCAGGATCGATGGCGGGATGACTTCGCCGATCAGGGCATCAACAGATGGCAGATCAAGGCGTGACAGCATTGTCGATATTTCAGCGTCATTCAGGCCAATGTGGCGTGTCACAAAACCTGCCTGCGGGGCGGCTGTGGTCATTCCAAATGATGTTTCGAGCGGTGACATTCCCTTTTCTCCTTCGCTTGTAAAATCGGCGCTTTTAAGGCCGGTATTTCTGTTATCAGTTGGCCGCCTGCCTTACGATTCTGGGGGCGCATGCAGGATGGCCGGCACCTTGGTCACTAGATTGTCGGGTCTTCGAATCTTCGGATCGGCATGGATCAGGCGATCATTGATTTGTAGGCATCCTCATCCATCAACTCGTCCAGCTCGCTGCTGTCCTCAATTTTGATCTTGAACAGCCATGATTCGGTGGCACGGTCAGGGGTGATTGATGACAGATCATCCAGCATGGTTTCATTGACTTCGGTAATCTCGCCACTTGCCGGGCTGTAGATGTCCGATGCGGCCTTTACCGATTCAAAGACGGCAACAGCATCGCCTCTGGCAACGGTATTGCCAGCTTCGGGAAGTTCGACAAAAACAATGTCGCCAAGCTGTTCGATGGCATGGGGCGAGATACCGACGGTCGCGGTGTCGCCTTCCAGATTGATCCATTCATGGTCTTCGGTGTAACGCAGCATAATGTCTGTCTCCTGTGTTTCTTCAGCTTGCTCAGCGGCTGTTCAGTTGCGGACGTAACGGTGTGGCACCAGCGGCAAGGCCGCGGTGACAACCGGTGTTTCACGACCGCGTACAACGGCCATTAGGTTGGTGCCGGGGGCGGCAAGGCCGGCATCGACAAAGCCCAGCGCGGCGGGCGCATCCAGCGTCGGTGCAAAGCCACCTGACGTGACGGCGCCGACTGTCTTGCCATCAAGCGCCAGTTCGGCACCATCGCGCACCGGGCGCCCACCTTGTGGCAACAGGCCCGTCAGGATGCGGGCTGTCCCGTTGTTCCATTCTGCCATGATGGTGGCTGCCCCGGGAAAATCGCCAGCCTCGCGACGACGTTTCGACAAGGCAAAGCGCAGCCCGGCGGCAATTGGTGTTATCGATTCGTCAAGTTCATGGCCCCACAGGGGCAGGCCGGCCTCCAGACGCAGCGTGTCACGTGCACCAAGCCCGGCCAGTGTCACATCGGCATCGGCGGCGATTGCCGAAGCAAGGTCGGGGGCGTGGCTGGCTGGCATGGAAATCTCGAACCCGTCCTCGCCGGTATAGCCTGAGCGGGTGACCACGCATTCAGTGCCGGCGAGGGTCATGTTTCTGATCTGCATGAAGGTAAAGCCGTCAAGATCACCGCCAAGGCGGGCCAGAACCTGCGGGGATGCCGGGCCTTGCAACGCCAGCAGTGCCAGATCGCTGCGCACATCCATGGTGACTGACGAATCAAGACTGGCGCGCAGCAGCCCGATATCATGATCGGCGCGGCCAGCATTCACCACCAGCTGCAAAATGTCATTATGGCGGGCGATCATCAGATCATCCAGAACACCGCCAGCATCATTCAGAAACAGCGAATAGCGCACGCGGCCTTCGGCAATAGCACCGGTATCTGTCGGGGTCAGACGTTCCAGCATCGCGCCCGCACCTGGTCCGGTCAGCCAGACCTGGGCCATATGCGATACATCAAACAGACCTGTGGATGCGCGTGTGGCGAGATGTTCGGCCCGAATGCCATCGGCATACTGGACCGGCATGTCCCATCCGGCAAACGGTACCATTCTGGCACCATGCGCGAGATGGAAGTCATGTAGGGGTGTTCGGCGGGACTCCACAACATCTCTCCTGCTTCAACAAAAAGGGTTCATGCCCGGCAAAACCGGTCATGCCCTCTCTGTCTTGAAACCTGAGAGATTTCTCAGTTCTGGTTGGCATAATGCCGTTCAAAACTGATTTTCCCCGTCGGTGGGTGCAGCCGCACCACTTTCCAGAGCGCTCACATGAAGGGAGTACGTTTACCTGAGAGTTTCCAGGGCGTTTGCTCCTTCGGTGGCCGCGCGCCTGATGAACATAGTCCATCACATGCCGCGACACTCTCCCCCCTTATGTATCGAGCCCTGTTACCCTATGCCGCTTTACACCTTTGGGCAAGCCCAATCCGGCCTCTGTAATCTTCCTGGCCAGATAGGGATGAACAGCAATCTGGTGGTTGCGCCAAGCCCCTTCTTTTCCCATATCTTAGAGGTTGTCGATTCGTTCCGAGCTTCCTGCGCAGAGGATTTAGATTAATGCCTGACAGTTGCCCTACATGGGATCTGACCGATCTTTACGAAGGCATTGGCGATGACGCAATTGCCGCTGACCTTGCCCGGTGCCGGCGCGAGGCTGAACGGATGGAGAGCGCGTGGCAGGGCAAGATTGGTAATGCCACGCCGCAGGACCTTGCCACGCTGATTGCCGATTACGAGCAGGTGCTTGAGGCGCTTGGCAAGGCGCAGAGCCATGCGCAGCTGCTGTTTGCTGCCAGCACCACCGATGCGCAGATTGCCCGCCATCATCAATCAATCCGTGAAGCGAGCGCCGATATTGGTGCCAGATTGCTGTTTGTCGAGCTGGAAATTGCGGCCTTGCCGTCTGATCATGTCGACAGATTGCTGGAAACAGCGGAATTTGCCGCATGGCAGCCCTGGCTGCGGCGGGTTCGGGCCTTTGCCCCGCATCAGCTGTCTCCTGATATGGAGCGGATGCTGGCTGAGCGCGCGCCAAGCGGGCGCGGCGCGTGGGTACGGCTGTTTGACGAGACGGCAGCGGGATTGCGCTTTCCCTTTGGCGATGCCGAAGTTACCGAGGCAGAGGTGCTGAACAAGCTGTCCAGCCCCGATGCGGATGAACGGCGCGAGGCTGGTGCCTCGCTGTCGCAGACATTGAAGGCGAATGAACGCCTGCTGTCACTGGTGCTGAACACCATCGCCAAGGACAAGGAGGTGGAGGATCGCTGGCGCGGATTTGCGCGGCCGGTGGCATCGCGCAATCTTGATAATGATGTAGATGACCAGACGGTTGATGCGCTGGTCGCCGCGGTGGATGATCGCAACGCTGATCTGTCGCACCGCTATTACCGGCTGAAAGCTGGCTGGATGGGCGGCGACACGCTGAACTGGTGGGACCGGAATGCCCCACTTCCCAGCGATGATGATCGCAAATTCAGCTGGGACGAGGCGCGTCAGCTGGTGCTTGCGTCCTTTGACGGATTTGATCCGCAGATGGCCGCGCAGGCAGAACCGTTTTTCACCCGCAACTGGATTGACGCCGAACCGCGTGCCGGCAAAAGTTCCGGTGCGTTCTCGCATCCGGTAACGCCCTCAGCGCATCCCTATATTCTGATGAATTTTTCCGGCAAGTCGCGTGATGTGATGACGCTGGCGCACGAGATGGGCCACGGCATTCACCAGCGCCTTGCTGCTGATCGCGGATATCTGATGTCCGACACACCGCTGACACTGGCTGAAACCGCTTCGGTCTTTGCCGAGATGCTGACCTTTCGCCGGTTGGTTGACAGCACGGATGATCCGGCGATCAGGCAACGGCTTCTTGCTGGCAAGGTTGAGGATATGCTGAACACTGTTGTCCGGCAGGTCGCCTTCCACAATTTCGAGACACGCTTTCACGATGCCCGCAGGAATGCCGAGCTGACCAGCGATGAAATTTCGGACATCTGGATGGAAACGCAGCGCGCCGCGTTGGGGCCAGCGATCAAGACAGGCGATGATTATCGTCCGATCTGGGGATATATCCCGCATTTCGTGCATACACCGTTTTATGTCTATGCCTATGCCTTTGGTGATTGTCTGGTCAACGCGTTGTGGCAAACCTACCAGTCTGCACAGGCCGACGGTCAGGCAGCCGATTTTGTTGCCAGCTATCGAAGCCTGCTGCAGGCAGGCGGGACCGAGCGATATGATATCGCCCTGCAACGCTTTGGGCTTGATCCGCGTGACCCGGCATTCTGGTCGATGGGGCTGGATATGATCTCTGGCATGATTGATGAGCTGGAAGGGTTGTCCTGATGGCTGAGCAGGATGGTCGTGACGGCGGACGTGTTGGTGGCCGGATTCGCCGCTATGCCCGCGTAACCAGTACGATGACAGGGCTTGCCGCGCGCATGGCGGGCGAGCGCTATCTGGGGATCGAGATTGATCGTGCCAAGCATGCTGCCGATCTGCGGGATGCGCTTGGCGGGCTGAAAGGCCCGATCATGAAGGTCGCACAGATTCTGTCGACAATTCCGGATGCATTGCCACCCGAATATGCAGAAGAGCTGGCCAGCCTGCAGGCTGATGCCCCGGCGATGGGATGGCTGTTCACCCGTCGCCGGATGGCAGCAGAACTTGGCCCGGACTGGCAGCAAAGGCTGAAATCCTTCTCGCGTGAGGCGGTATCCGCAGCCTCGCTTGGCCAGGTTCATCAGGCGGAGGATCTGGACGGCAACCTGCTGGCGATGAAACTTCAATATCCCGACATGGCAACGGCCATTGACGCGGATCTGCGCCAGCTGCGGCTGGTCTTCCAGCTCTATGAGCGGTATGACTCGGCAATATCGACCGGTGATATCTATAGCGAGTTGTCGGAACGCCTGCGTGAGGAGCTGGACTATCGGCGCGAGGCGGCGAACCTGGCACTCTATCAACATATGCTGCGTGACGAGACCTGTGTGCGCCTGCCTGACTATCGTGCAGATATGTCGAGTGACCGATTGCTGACGATGAGCTGGCTGGAAGGCACCCGCGTGATGCCGTTCCTTGAAACCCGCCCGTCGCAAGAGGTCCGCAACGAGATCGCGAAGAATATGTTCCGCGTCTGGTACGTGCCGTTCTATTTCTATGGTGTTATCCATGGTGACCCGCATCTTGGCAATTATTCGCTGACCGAGGACAACCGGATCAATCTGATGGATTTCGGGTCGATCAGGCTGTTTCGTCCGTCATTTGTGGGCGGGGTGATTGATCTGTATCGCGCGTTACGCGATCAGGATGAGGCGCTGGCTGTGCATGCTTATGAAAGCTGGGGTTTTCACGGGCTCGACCGAGAGGCGATCGAGGTTTTGAACATGTGGGCGGAGTTCATTTATGCGCCACTGCTGGAAGACCGTGTACGGCCTATTCAGGCCTTGCGTAATGGCAGTGCCGGACGCGACCTTGCCGGCAAGGTTCATGGCGAACTGAAGCGCATCGGCGGCATTCGCCCGCCACGTGAATTTGTGTTGATGGACCGCGCCGCGGTGGGCCTTGGATCGGTCTTCATGCATCTGGGTGCCGAGGTCAACTGGCACACACTGTTCCATGAACTGATCGACGATTTTGACCGGCAAAAGCTGGCAACGCGCCAGCGCGAGGCCGCTATCATCGCCGGCATCCCCGAAGAGCTGGTGCAAGAAGCCAGCTGACGGGGCCGGGGTCTGTCTGGTCAACGTCAGTTCATTGCAGAATGCCTATCGCCGGTCGCTTATGGAAGGCTGGCTGCTTACGGAAGACTGGCTGCTTATGGAAGGCTGGACAGAATCTGGTCGAGCGAAGACTTGGCGTCACCATAAAGCATCCGCGAATTATCCTTGAAGAACAGCGGATTCTCGATCCCGGAATAGCCGCGTCCCTGACCACGCTTTGAGATGATGACCTGACGGGCCTTCCATGCTTCGAGCACCGGCATGCCGGCGATCGGACTGCCCGGATCATCTTGCGCAGCCGGATTGACGATATCATTGGCACCCAGAACGATCACGATATCGGTCGTCGGGAAATCATCATTGATCTCGTCCATCTCCAGAACAATGTCATAGGGGACCTTGGCTTCTGCCAGCAGCACATTCATGTGCCCCGGCAGACGGCCAGCGACCGGGTGAATGGCAAAGCGGACATTCTTGCCCTGTGCTCGGAGCCGGCGGGTGATTTCTGAAACGGCACCCTGCGCCTGTGCCACGGCCATGCCATATCCCGGCACGAAAACGATCTCCTGTGCATCTGCAAGATCGGCGGCTACAGACGCCACATCGGTGGCGATCATCTCGCCCTCGACCTCTTGTGCCGAGGACGTCGCTGTACCCCAGCCACCCAGAATGACCGACAGGAAGTTCCGGTTCATCGCCCGGCACATGATATAGGACAGGATCGCACCTGAAGCGCCGACCAGCGCGCCGGTGACGATCAGCAGATCATTGCCAAGCAGGAATCCGGTGGCGGCAGCTGCCCAGCCGGAATAGGAATTCAGCATCGAGACAACAACCGGCATGTCAGCGCCGCCAATGGCCATCACAAGATGCGCGCCAAAGATCAGCGCAATGGCTGTCATCAGATACAGCGTCCAGATGCCGGCATGATTGAGATACATGAACCCGAGCCAGATACAGGCAGCAACGGCAATCAGGTTCAGTATGTTGCGGCCAGGCAGCGTCAGCGGCTTGCCATCCATGATGCCGGCAAGTTTGGCAAAGGCGACGATGGATCCGGTGGTGGTCACCGCGCCAATGAAGACGCCCAGAAACACTTCCACCTCATGGATGATCTTTTCGGTCGAGGTCAGGCCGCTGGGCGGTGCCAGTTCCGAATTGATGCCGATAAAGACAGCTGCCAGACCGACAAAGGTATGCAGCGCTGCCACCAATTGCGGCATGCCTGTCATTTCAACACGCCGGGCCACGACCAGACCAATCACCGAACCGACAGCGATCATGATGATCAGAATGCCCGAGATGGTGACCTGCGGGCCAAAAATGGTAGCACCCACAGCAAGGGCCATGCCGACAATGCCGAACCAGACGGCGCGCTTGGCACTTTCCTGATTTGACAGCCCGCCAAGTGACAGGATGAACAGCACGCTGGCAGCAATATAGATGGCGGTAACGATATTAGCAGTCATTGGATATTTCTTTCCCGCCTCAGCTTTTCTGGAACATGGCCAGCATGCGGCGCGTTACCATGAACCCGCCAACAATGTTGATCGTCGCAATCAGCACCGAAATGCTGGCAAGGATCATGACAATGCCATTTGAGGAGCCGATCTGGAGGAGCGCCCCCAGAATGATGATGCCGGAAATGGCGTTGGTTACCGCCATCAACGGTGTGTGCAGCGCGTGGCTGACATTCCATATGACCTGAAAGCCGACGAAGCAGGACAGGGCAAATACAATGAAATGCTGCATGAAGCTGGCTGGCGCGTAGGCACCGACAAGCAGCATGAACAAGCCGCCGCCAACCAGAAGGCCAATTTGCTGCCGGCCCGCCTTGCGATGCGCCGCTGCTTCCTGCGCAGCTTTTTCTTCGGGCGTCAGCTCTGGCGGCTTTTCAGGCGCTGGTGCCTTGCCGATGGCCTGAACTTTCGGGGCTGGTGGCGGATAGGTGATCTCGCCGGCATGCACCACCGTCGCGCCGCGAATCACATCATCTTCCATATTGATGGTCACCTGACCGTCCTTTTCAGGTGTCAGATCATCCAGCATATGACGGATATTTGTGGCGTAGAGGGTTGAGCTTTGCGATGCCATACGGCTTGGAAAATCGGTGTAGCCGACAATGGTCACGCCGTTATCCGAGGTCACCACCTGGTTTGGCACTGTCAGATCACAATTGCCGCCCTGTTCAGCCGCCAGATCGACCACAACCGATCCCGGCTTCATCAGCGCAACCATTTCGGCAGGCCACAGCTTTGGCGCGGGCCGCCCCGGAATCAGCGCTGTCGTGATGACGATATCAATTTCAGGTGCCTGTTGGCGGAACAGTGCCATTTCCTTTTCGATGAATTCGGGTGAGGCAGGTTTGGCGTATCCGCCTTCGCCTGATCCATCTTCCTCGAATTCCAGCATCAGGAAATCGGCACCCATCGATTCAATTTGCTCGGCCACTTCCGGGCGCACGTCAAAGGCACGGACAATCGCCCCAAGCGAGGTGGCGGTACCGATCGCGGCAAGCCCGGCAACACCGGCACCGATCACCAGAACCTTGGCTGGCGGCACCTTGCCGGCGGCTGTAATCTGCCCGGTAAAGAAACGGCCAAACTGGTTTCCGGCCTCGATCACTGCACGGTAACCGGCAATGTTCGCCATTGACGACAGGGCGTCCATCTTCTGGGCGCGGCTGATTCGCGGCACCATATCCATCGCGATGGCATTCGCACCGGCAGCTTTGAAACTGTCCAGCAAATCGGCATTCTGTCCGGGCCAGAACAGGCTGATCACAGTCTGGTCGGCGCGCAGATGTTTTTCTTCCTTTTTGATGACACCGCGGACCTTGACCACGATATCTGACTGCTTCCACAGGCCGGCTGCGGTCTTGGCTATGGTGACGCCAGCCTCTTCATACAGGGCATCCGCAAATCCGGCATCCTGTCCGGCACCTGTTTCAACAACGCATTCATAACCAAGCTTGATCAGCTGACGCGCGCTGTCCGGAGTCATGGCGACGCGCTTTTCATCAGCCAGCAATTCTTTTGGGCATCCGACTTTCATTTGGCATTCCTGTCCGCGGCAATCCGTCCACCGCGCATATTCGTGTCATGTTCCTGCCCACTGTGGACCGTTCAGCATCCAGCAAACAAGGGTAAGATTGTTAAGGGATTTTTGCGTTTAGCGCTATAATACCGGTGCCGTTTTCACCTCTGTGTCACGTTCCGGTATATCGGGTGATGGCAGCGGGCGTGCTGCGGGCGTCCATTATTCGGTGAAGGTGTCGTCATTGCGTCAGCTTCAAGGTCAGGATTTTCAAACCTGTGACGCCGAACAGCAGCGCAAAGACCGATTCGAACCAACGTCGCGCACCGGCGTAAAGCCGCGCCAGCACCGTGTTTGAAAACAACAGCGCGTAGGCAATGAAGATTGACCCGTTGCAGAGCCCGACGACAAGAACAACAAGGGCCAGATCAGCTGCTCCGGTTCCGGCAGGCACGCCAATCGAAAACAGGGTTCCAAAAAACAGCACAGGTTTCGGGTTGGTCAGCTGCAGCATCACGCCGGCGGTAAAATAACCGTGCGGGGCGTTCATTTCAGCCATCGCGGCATGGGTGTCTGACATCGCTGCGCGCAATGACCGGAATGCCAGATACAAGAGATAGGCCGCACCGCAATAGCGTACAGCTTCCAGAATCCAGACATGAGCCATCAAAATAGCACCAACGCCAAGGGCGGCAGTGATGGACCAGATGTAGGAACCGGTGATGATCCCGGCGGCAAGCAGCAGCCCGGCTGGCCGGCCATGGCGCATAGATATACCAGCAATGCCAAGCGTCGCCGGCCCCGGACTGACCGAGGCTACGATCCCTGCACCAAGCATCAATGGCCAGTTCAATTCGTCCATGGGTGTCGGCTCGATTGTTTCCGGGATCAGTGTATGCCGCATTAACCAACACGCGCCAGGCAGCTGGTTTTGCCGACAGGCTGGTGGTCGGTGAAGGCCAGGCTGATGGCCAGTGAAGCCAAGGAATGACAAAACCCGGTGTCGACAAAACCCGGTGTCGGTAAAATCCGCAATCACCAAAACCCGGAAACAACAAAAGCCGCCAAGCAATGCCAGGCGGCTCGTTTGCAGTTATGACGCGCGAAAAAACCTATCGCGAAAGAGGGGCCTAATAGCCCTCACGCTCCATGCGCTTGCGCATAAGCTTGCGGACCCGGCGGGTCGATTCGGCAGCTTCACGTGCCCGGCGCTCTGACGGCTTTTCATAAGCGCGACGGTTCTTCATCTCGCGGAACACGCCTTCGCGCTGCAGCTTTTTCTTCAGGACGCGCAGCGCCTGATCAACATTGTTATCTCGTACGGTTACGTACACGGTATGTCACTTCCTTTTTGCAAATACGGCTGCAGGGCTAAAGTCCCGCGCGCCCCAAGGACGCCAAATCTTGAACAAGGTCGGGGTTTTAGCATGATGAAAGCCGGTCTGTAAAGATGCGGCGCACAGGAAAAAATTGACGCACGCGACCGCTTGGCACTGGCGTTCGGTGTGGATTTGGTCATATCTTGATGTGAGGGGGAAATCTGATCGACCATAAAAAGACATCGTCAGGCCTGAAGAGCCGACAAACGACCTTTCCTCGATCGCTTTGTCGGACGGCAGAATTGGCCACGATGTGGACGCAGATATGACCGATTCCAATAAAAATTCCAGCATGAATGCCGATAAAGACGCGGGCATGTACCACGCGCCCGATCCTGATGCCACCGCCATTGTCGAGGCAGCGTTGATCCATATCCCGTTCGACGGGTGGAGCGATGCGGCACTGAAGGCGGGCGCTGCCGATGCAGGCCTTTCGCCCGACGACGTTGTGCGCCTGTTCCCTGGCGGGGCACTGGACGCCATTCTGCTGCATTCACAGCTTGCCGATATTTCAATGGTCGACGCGTTTGAGTCGATGACTGAACGGCCTGACCGCGTGCATCTGATGATCCGTGAGCTGATCCTGATTCGTCTTGATCAGGCTGCCTTGCATAAAGAGGCTGTGCGGCGGGCGCTGGCTATGCTGGCGCTTCCTGCCAATGCGCTGGTTTCAGCACGTGCGCTTTATGCCACCGTGGATACCATGTGGCGTGCTGCCGGACAGATGGACACCGACTTTTCCTTTTATACGAAGCGGGCGACGCTGGCGGCTGTTTACAGCTCGACCCTGCTTGCCTGGCTGGCGGACACCAGTGGCGACCCCGCGAATATCGAGAGTTTCCTTGATCGCCGGCTTGGCGATGTAGCGAAGATACCGAAAGCCACCGCACCGATGCGCGGCATCATGGAAGGTGGCCGCCGGTTTGCCGAAGGGGTATTCGGGGCTGCCAGCCGTCGCGCGCGGCGCTGATATCCGGCATAATCAATCAATAACCTGGATGCCGACAGCTGTGTGCTGCGCTGCGAGACGCTGCGCGGTTGCAGGACAGCCTGTCCAAACAGGTGGCATTTGCCAGCGGATAGGCTATAACCGCCTCCGCGATTGAATAACTTTAAGCCGGAAAGTACAGAACGCAACATGCCGATCAAGGTGCCAGACAATCTGCCAGCGCTCGACGACCTGCAAAAAGAGCAGGTTGATGTGATGACTGACAAGCAAGCGATTCGTCAGGATATACGGCCTTTGAAGTTGCTGCTGCTGAATTTGATGCCAAAAAAGCAGGATACCGAGATTCAGTTTGCGCGGCTGTTTGGCAATTCGCCCTTGCAGATCGAAATGATCCTGATGACAACGGCAAGCTATACGCCGCGCCATACCGAGCAGGGCTATCTGCGGCGCTTTTATCGCCAGCTTGAAGACGTGCAGGACGATTATTTCGACGCGTTGATCGTCACCGGTGCGCCGGTTGAACGGCTGCCCTTTTCAGATGTGGCGTATTGGGAAGAGCTCACACAGATCATGGACTGGTCGCGAACGCATTGTTTCCGCCGGCTTGGCATTTGCTGGGGTGCGCAGGCGCTGCTCTATCATTTGCACGGGGTTGAGAAGCATGATTGCGGTGAAAAGCTGTTTGGCATTTTCCGCCACAGCCTGATCCACAATAGCGGACGGCTGCTGCGCGGCTTTACCGACACGTTCCCGATGCCCGTATCACGCTATACCGAAAACCGCCGGGCCGACCTGGAAGGGGTGGGGATCGAGGTGCTTGCCGAAAGTGCCGAGTGCGGCCTTGGTATGGCGCGCCACCCGCATAGCGGTGATCTGTTTGTGCTGAACCATCTGGAATATGACGCCGATACGCTGGCGTCCGAATATCGGCGTGATCAGAAAGAGGGGCTGCCCACAGCCCTGCCGCAAGATTATTTTCCGGGTGATGATCCATCTGCAACGCCGGTCAATTTCTGGCGGCCATACGCGTTTTTGCTGCTCAGCAACTGGATCAATGATCTGTATCAGGCCACGCCGTTCGATCTCACATCGCTTGGTGACAACTGACCCTGAATTCACTTTCTTTAGGTCAGGTGCGCCGAAAGTCAGGATTCCGGCAACTGGCGCGTGGCGTGTCCCATTTTCCGGTTGGTGTGGGCATCCGGCTTGCCATACAGATGCAGATGCACGCCGTTACTTGCCAACAGGTCTGGGACCTGCTGCATGTGCTGGCCAAGCAGATTGTCCATTTGCCAGCGCCCATAGGCAGATGTATCGCCAAATCCGAGGCCGGCCAGCACCCGCGCAAGCTGGGTGAACTGACTGCTGGCGCAGCCCTCGATCGTCCAGTGAAATGAATTATGCGGCCGCGGCGCCATTTCGTTGAACAGCAGCCTGTCATCACTGGTCACAAAGAATTCGACGGCCAGCACCCCGAAAAGACCAACCTCATCGGCAAGGGCGGCTGTGGCCTGCTGTGCTTTTTCTGCCAGCGATGACGGAATGGTGGCAGGTGCAACGGTGCGCGCCAGAATGCCGTTTTCATGGGTGTTCTGGCTGACCGGAAAATGGGCGATGCTGCCATCCGGTGCGCGGGCAACAAGGCAGCTGATTTCAAACGCGAAATCGATCTTTTCTTCCAGGATTGCATCATCGCTGCCAAAGCTGTCAAAGATTGCGCTGGCATCGTCACCGCTGGCCACCCGGCGCTGTCCCTTGCCATCATAGCCAAGACGGCATGTCTTCAGAATGCCGTCCCCGCCCAGTTCTGTCAGCGCGCCGTCAAGTCCGGTTGCTGATGTAACAGGCCAGAAACGCGGTGTGTTGATGCCAAGGCGAGCTGCCAGCGTCTTTTCAGCAACACGATGTTGCGCGGTGCGCAGGGCTGCCTCCCCCGGACTTGCCGGGCAATGCGCGGAAATCTGTTGCATGACCTCGGCCGGGACATTTTCGAATTCGCTGGTCACCACGTCAACGGATGCCACAAAGTCATTCAGCGCCGCCAGATCATCATAGGCCGCCTCGGTCCAGCGGCTGGCCACTGATGCGGCCGGGCTTGCCGCGGCGTCCGGGGCATAAATGTGGGTGTCGATGCCAAGCTGCGCGGCGGCAATTGCCAGCATGCGGCCCAGCTGGCCACTGCCAAGAATGCCGATGCAACGGGACGTTGTCATGAGGGTGTTTCGGCCACCGACAGCGTCTGCGCTTCGCGCCAGCTATCCAGACGGCCAGCGATATCACTGTCACCAATGGCCAGAATCTGCGCAGCCATAAGGCCGGCATTCTTGGCACCGGGTTTGCCGATTGCCAGTGTGCCAACCGGCACACCGCCAGGCATCTGCACAATCGACAGCAGCGAATCCATACCTTTCAGGGATTTGGACTCGACCGGCACGCCCAAAACCGGCAGGCGTGTATTGGCTGCCAGCATGCCCGGCAGATGTGCAGCCCCGCCCGCGCCGGCAATGATCACCTTCACCCCGTCTGCAGCCGCCGTGCTGGCAAAGTCTGACAGTCGGCCGGGGGTACGATGCGCAGAAATAATGCGCGATTCGAAACCGATGCCGAGTTCTTCAAGAATCGTTGCCGCTTCCTGCATGGTGTCCCAGTCAGACTGGCTGCCCATGCAGATCACAACAGGTGCTTGGGGTGTGGTCATGTCTCGAACTCTTGCCTAAAGATACTTTCGATGTGCTGTGCGAATGCGGGTGCCGCGTGTCAGGCGATTATATCGGGAAGAATGCGGCTGCGGATCAGTTCTATCTCGTCTTTCAGTCCCAGCTTGCGCTTTTTCAGGCGCTGCAGCTGGAGCTGGTCAAACGGCGTGTCGGTTCCAAGCTGGCCAATGACATCGTCAAGATCACGATGTTCGCTTTCCAGTTCACCCAGCCGCGCGCGAAGCTGCTGCTGTTCCCTGATGTCAGCGTCACCCACTGGCCCGGTTCCTCTTTTCTGTCTGTCCTTTTGCCGTTTCCGGGCCTATGGCAGTTCGCTGATATCCTGCACCTGTTCTTCAACATGCGGGGTGCCGCCGGCCTTCTCGATGGCAGCGTCGAGGTCTGTTTGCTTGCACAATCCCAGCATCGCCGGATGTTTGGCTGAAATATTGCTGATATTCCAGTGCGTGCGTTCACGGATTTTTGTAATCGTTTCCTTGGTCGTGCCGATCAGCTTGACGATCTGTGCATCCTTCAGTTCAGGATGATGCTTGACCAGCCATGCAATGCCATCCGGCTTGTCACCGCGGCGGGCAACCGGCACATAGCGTGGGCCCTTGGTGCGGCGGTTTGGTGTTGGCAGATCGGATTCGGCAAGTTTCAGCCGGCCACTGGGATCGGATTCGCACGCCTCGATCACCGCGCGGGTCAACTGACCGTTCTGCACCGGGTCATAACCCTGAATACCGATACCGGTCTCACCATCAGCGATTGACTGCACCTCAAGCGGGTGAAGGCTGCAAAAATCTGCAATCTGGTCAAAGGACAGTGCCGTGTTGTCAATCAGCCAGACGGCCGTCGCCTTTGGCATCAATAGCTGTGTCATCATTACCTGCTTTCTGCGTCACGGCCATTGTCAGGCCGGCGCACTCTCGCGTTTAACTAACGGGAAACGCCTTGTTATACTGTCACCGCACGCCGAATGCAAAGCCCTTTGCGCGCATGATGTCTGTTGATGTGCAGATGGACAAAATGGAGGATAAGCATGGATGAAGAACTGGATGCAATGAAGCCGGCCAGCACCGCCGCTGAAATGGAACGCTGGAATGTGGCTGACTTGCAGGCCTATATCGACAGGATGCGTGCCGAGATTGCGCGCGTGGAGGCGATCATTGCCGAAAAAAGCACGGTGAATGCGGCGGCAGATGCCCTGTTTCGCGACCCGTCCTGACTGCGTGTTGGCTGAACACCGATCAGGCGCTGTCGGTGCGTGCCAGTTGCGGCAATGGCAACATCCAGTCCGGCAGTGACAGTGTTGCCGGTGCGCCGTCAATCTGTGCCGTTGCATCACCAGCATGAAGCCGATGCAGATCGGACAGTTTCATGGCGGCAAGGCAAATGCTGCCTGTGCCGATATTACTGGTGCTACTGGTGCTGAGAACGGTGCCAAGCGACTTGCCGTCATCGGTAATCGCCGCCCCGGTTGTGGCGGTGGCATCAGCAAGGATAAAGGGCGCCAGACGACGTTTGACCAGCC